>RRZT010682417.1_pt1 | contig 11352 bp, 14 predicted proteins | sample 2165551 | NCBI WGS metagenome assembly RRZT01 (sample SAMN10456910, study PRJNA506462) | wastewater metagenome | biome: wastewater; feature: sludge; material: wastewater sludge; isolation source: wastewater sludge with Escherichia coli K12::gfp cells carrying plasmid... | place: USA: Moscow, Idaho... | reverse complement strand
CATTAGTAACCGATAGTCAACCAGGAAGTAATCAATGGGGTCCAAATCCGAAAGAGGGTGACAACTTTATTGATGAGTTGGGTAAAAATATTGAAGAAAAATTCTAATAAACAAAAAGCAACTAATTAATTAGTTGCTTTTTGTTTTTAACTGAATTAGCTTAATCCACTGCTTCAGATTATATCGTTTAAAAATACCCAAATATCGCTGATTGTAAGAATTAACCCAAATCGAATTCTTTTCACAATATACAACTACTGTTTCGGTGTAATCTCTTTTTCTGTAATTGTATCTGTAAAATACATTTTTCTCTAAATACTCAAACAAAAACAACCCCTCTTCATCTAAAGATTCGGTAAAGTTATTTTGGCGTTGTGCTAAATCTTTTATCAACGCTACGTTTTGCTCAAAAGAATTAGTTGTTTTGATTTCAATAAAAAAACGATCTTTAATCGTTGTCACAAATTTTAAGAGATAAAACAGAACAAGCGCAATAAAAATATAATTATTTTTTTCTTTCGAAACACTCATTATACCTGCAAAAACGATAAAGAATAACATTATTGCAAAATCAAAATAATTCCAAGTCTCAAAAGGTAGAAAATACTTATCACCGATTTTCTTTAACCTTGACTTTGTTGTAATAGCCAAAACATTATCCTCTCGCATTATTTTATTTTTATTAAAAATACAAAATATAGTTGATTGAAAAATTTATTTTAAAACAAATTAAAAAAAGATAAAAACTATCCAATTTTATTAAAATAAGAATTTTTTCAGTCCATATAATAATCGTTCAAATGATTTTTGTAATTTCGCAGACTCAAAGAGTAAGTATTAAATACAATTCAATAAAATGGCAAACATTACATTTACAATGATTAAGCCTGATGCAGTTGCAAAAGGACACATCGGAGATATTTTAAAAGACATTACTGACGCTGGTTTCAAAATCAAAGCGGCTAAAATGACTCAATTAGCGAAACAAGATGCTGAGGCATTTTACGCTATCCACGCTGAGCGTCCTTTCTTCAAGGATTTAGTAGAATTCATGACTTCTGGACCAATCGTTGCTGCAGTTTTAGAAAAAGACAACGCAGTTGCTGATTTCCGTACTTTAATCGGTGCTACTAACCCAGCTGAGGCTGCAGAAGGAACTATCCGTGCTAAATACGCTGAATCTATCGACGCTAACGCTGTTCACGGTTCTGATTCTGACGAAAATGCTGCTATCGAAGCTGCTTTCCACTTTGCTGCGAAAGAAATTTTCTAATCGAATAAGATTACAAAACATTATACAAATCCTTCCGAATATTTCGGAGGGATTTTTTTTGGCTCAAAAATTACTTACCTTTAAATTAAATTCTAAAAAATGAAAAAAATAATTTTAGCCACATTTGCAATCGCAGCTTTTGTTGTGTCAAGTTGTAAAAGCGAAGTAGAAAAAATAAAAGATGAAGAAAATACGAAAGAATATAAAGTAGGCATTGAAATTGGAAATGTTTCAGCTGAAAATTCTATTGAATATTCTGGAACTTACAAAGGTATTTTACCTTGCTACGAAAAAGACTGCAAAGAGGTTGAAATGGAGATAAAATTATTGCCAAACAAAGGGTACGTATATTCTACAAAACGCGTGGGATTGGACAAAACTGCAATTATGACAACAGGCGTTTTTCATTTTGAAAAAGATGGAAACACAATTGTTTTTCCAGAAATTGCCAATGTGCCTAATGCATTTTTAGTTGAAGAAGGAAAAATTAGTCAGTTAGATAAAAATCAAAAGAAAATAGAATCAGCTGATTCTACAAAATTTGAGTTAAAGAAAGAAAAATAGAAAAAAGGTTTCGTAATGAAACCTTTTTATTGTTATAATTTTAGATTCTTTGATAAACTCAGAATAATGGTTTTCAAAATATTGATAAAGTAAATATCCTTCCGACGAAAGGAGGAACCTAAGATTTTTCAAATAATTTTATCTCAACTCTAATCGGCAAACGAAATTTACATTTCCTTGATTGACAATTTTAAACTGAATTAAATTCTCCGTCTCTAATTTCTGAATTTCGATTTCGTCGTTTAAACTTAATTCTTTCAAAAAATTCATATCAATCGCTTTGATACAATGCTCCAATATTATTTTAGGATCAATAGTATTCAAGCACCAATCCAAATATTTGGTGTTATTCGCGTGTTTTACGATGTCCAAATCCGAAAACTGAACTTTATATTGAATTATTTCTGTTGGTTCAAAATCTTTATCTAAAATAGAATTCTCGATTTCTGTTGGTTTCAAATCAGGAAAACGTTCGATATGAGAAGAATCAAGTTGCAAAATATCAGGACGACGCTTTTCTGTATTAAAAACCGCCCACAAACTTGATGCTCCAATTAATTTCTTTCCGTTTTTCTCAATCGTAAAATCACGAATAGATTTAGCTCCTTTCAGTACTTCAATCCACGTTTTTACATCAACAAAATCTGTCCAAGAAGGTAATTCGTCAATCTCAATTCGAAGTCGATTCATCACCCAAGATTGGTTAAACTCTTGTAAATCAAAGAAACCTAAACCTCCTTTTATTGCATGTTCGGAAGCAGTTAACTGAAAAAGATTTGCCATTTCGGACAATTTCATTTTACCTGTCGGATCGCATTGAGAAAAATAAATTTCCCAATTTTTTGTATAAATGGATTGAAAATCTTCTGCTATTGGCATCGGTAGATTATTTGAGAATGAATTTTTAAGCTAAACTTACAAACCCAATTTCTTTTTCATATCAGCCATCATAACCGCAGCTACACCAGCTTCTACACCTTTGTTTCCGTGTTTTCCTCCCGAACGATCAATTGATTGTTGTTCGTTTTCGTCTGTTAAAACACAAAAAATAACAGGAACATCTTGTTTGATATTCAAATCTTTTACGCCTTGCGTTACACCTTGACAAACGTAATCAAAATGAGCTGTAGCACCACGAATCACACATCCTACAACGATAATTCCGTCCAATTCTGGTTGAGTTTTCGCTACTTTATCCGCTCCGTAAATTAACTCAAAACTACCCGGAACTTCGTATAATGTTACATCATCAGGATTTGCACCTAAATCAATCAATGTATCTTTTGCACCATCGCGTAAGTTAAAAGTAATGTGATTGTTCCATTCTGACGTGATAATCGCAAATTTAGAACCTGCTACGTTTGGTAATTCAGCTTTATTATATTGAGATAAATTTTTATTTTCTGTTGCCATTTTGTTTAAAATTTGAATGGTAAAATTACAAAAATGATTTAGGATAAACTTTGATTTGAATCAATAAAAAAAGCCGAACAACTTGTTCGGCTTTTAATTATATTTTGAAGTGAATTATTTCGCTGTTTCAGAAGCGTATTTTAAACGCTCAATAAACTTCGCTGTTTCACCATTATTTGCATTTGGATATTTATCCTCTAAAGCTTGAAAATATTTTAAAGCGTCAGCGTTTTTACCTAATTCCATCGCAATTTCACCCGCTTTTGTGTAGTAAGTTGATTGTAAAGTTTCAACTTCTGTTGCTTCAGCAGCTTTTACGTAGTAAGGTAAACCTTCTTCCATTTTGTTAGAAGCCACTAATGCATTTCCTAACATACCATATTTTTGCGCTAACATTACGTTATCATCTGTATCAAAATCTTCTAATAATTTTACAGCAGATGCGTAATCTCCTAATTTATAATAAGAACTTGCCGCTTTGAAACGTGCTAAATTACCAGCATCAGTATTCCCGTATTCGTCAACAATTTGTTGTAAACCTTGAAAACTTCCTGCGCTACCATTAAGAGCGACGTTGATAGAATCTTGATCAAAAAGACGTTCTGCTTGAACCATTTCTTTGAAAGCATCTTCTGACTTAGGTTCTACGACTAATTTTAAGTAAGCAAAATAACCTAAAACTGCTACAATAATTATTCCTAAACCAATACCAATTGCTTTAGCATATTTTTCGACAAAAAACTCTACGTCGAAAGCTGTTTTATCTAATTTTTCTACGAATTGCTCTGTAGCGAATTCTTCTTTTTTATTATTTTTTGCCATTTTAATAATTTACGAGGTTGCAAAAATACAATTTGGAACAAATATATCCAATAAATTTATTTACAAACAACCTTTTAGAATAAATATGCCACTGTTAAGTTTAACATTTGTGGACGATTTTCTGTTTGAAATTGTCTTCCATTAGAATTTGCAATATCAGATCCAACTTTTCCTAAACCAAATTCGTAACGTAAATCGAACAATAATTTAGACACTTCTACACCTGCTCCAATTTGCATTCCTACATTAAATTGATCTTGTTTTGCAGTTGTAAAATCTTTGACAGATAATTTATCATCAAAGTAGTAAGAGAAAACTGGACCAGCTTGGATATGTCCGATTCCTAAAAATCGTTTACCAATATTTACAGGAATATCTAAACGTTTTTTTGTTACATCAAAATCTTCTCCGTCAGTATTATATTCATTTTTGAACTGTGTATACAATAACTCTGGCTGAATGTAAATACCTGCTAAAGAAACACGTGCTAAAGCACCAGCCTGAAAACCTGCTGCAGCTTTACCTTTAAAAATGTTATTTGTTGCATCATTCCAAACTTCTCCTTTATCTGTATTAAAAACAACTCCACCTTTGATACCAAAGTTGATGTTTTGTGCCATTGCAGCGTTCGCGGTTAAGCCAACAAATGCAGCTAAAATTAATTTTTTCATGAATTTTTATTTTTATTGATTTATTGTTTCTCTTTTAACAAGGCTTCTCTCAATTTCTTGAAAAGATTAGACGAATATACGAAATCGATTACATTTGGATTATTTGCTACCAAAATCTCCTCTTTTGTTCCTTCCCATTCTAAGAAACCATTTTTAAGAAAAACAATATGATCACCAATTTCCATCACCGAGTTCATATCGTGTGTATTGACAACCGTCGTTGTATTATATTCCTTTGTAATATCGTAAATTAATTGGTCGATAACCAACGCTGTTTTTGGATCTAATCCTGAGTTTGGCTCATCGGCAAACAAATATTTTGGATTATTTACAATAGCGCGCGCAATGGCAACTCGTTTTTGCATTCCTCCAGAAATCTCAGACGGGAATTTCTTAAGTGCTGTTCTTGCAATCTCTACACGATCTAACACTTCGCGTGCTCTTTTCTCAATTTCTACTTTTGACATATCAGAGAACATTTCTAATGGAAATTTTACGTTCTCCAGAATATTCATTGTATCATACAAAGCCGAACCCTGGAAAACTACACCAATCTCTGAACGTAAACGTTGTTTTTCTTTATAATCAAATTCAATCATGTTATCGCCTTCGTACAAAATTTGTCCCGAAGTTGGTGTTAATAAACCAATCAAGTTTTTCAGGAAAACTGTTTTTCCAGATCCACTTTGACCAATGATTAAACTTACTTTTCCTTTTTCGAATGTTACCGAAAATCCTTTTAGCACTTCTACTTCATCAAATGACTTTCTGATTTCTTTTACCTCAATCATTAGCTTAAAATTGTTTGAGTTAAAATTAAGTTGATCACAATAATTGCGACAGATGTCCAAACTACTGCTGTTGTAGCAGATCGACCAACTTCTAACGATCCTCCTTTTACTTTATAACCATAATATGCCGGAATTGTTGCAATAACAAATGCGAATACCATAGTTTTAACAAATGTATAGACAAACAATTTAGTTGCCATATTCATTTGTAGACCTGTAATAAAATCGGCGGCAGACCATAATTTTGTAAAAACACCAATATAATAACCTCCTAACAACCCAAAGCCAATAGAAATCATTACTAATAATGGATTGAAAAATACACAGGCAATAATTTTGGGTAATATCAAGAAGTTTGCAGAGTTTATTCCCATTACATCTAACGCATCAATTTGTTCTGTAACACGCATTGTACCGATACTTGAAGCAATGTACGAACCTACTTTACCAACTAAAATAAGTGACATAATAGTTGGTGCAAACTCAAGCACTAAAACAACCTTTGTAGCATAACCAATGTAGGCATCTGGAACTGGAATTGAAGCTCCTTGAAAGTTTTGTGCCATCTGGATAGCCACTACAGCTCCCATAAACGTAGAAATGAAAGTTACAATTCCTAACGAATTAACTCCCAAATCGTATATTTCTCTTACAGTCAATTTCCAGAAAACGCCCATTTTTTGAGGTTTGCTGAATACTTTACCCAAAAGCATAAAGTATGACCCTATATTTTCGATTAGTTTCATTACGACAAAATTAATATTTTTATTGGAAAGGCTTTTTATTTATCTTGCACAATGTGAATTTAGAACAATTAATTTCTTATCTGCCTCAAAATGCCGACTTATATGTTAAGAAATGGTTAGAAAATCATTTTGTAACACTAAAAATTACAAGAAGACGGCAAACAAAATTAGGTGATTATCGCAAGTTAGTCGAAAATAACCGTCATCAAATCACTGTAAATGGAGATTTGAATCCGTATGCTTTTTTCTTTGTGTTTACACATGAAGTGGCGCATCTCAAAACATTTGTACAATTTGACTCGAGAAGAATCAATCCTCATGGTAAGGAATGGAAAACTATTTTTGGACATTTACTTTTGGATTCTTTAGAGATTTATCCTGACGAGTTAAAACCGTACATTATTCATCATGCCAAACATCCAAAAGCCTCTTTGGGAGCAGATATTAATGTTTCAAAATTTATTATAGATGATAAAAATCCTACTCAAGCTTACCTTGAAGATTTGGAGGATGGCACAGTATTTTCTATTGGAAAAAGAATTTTTAGAAAAGAAACGAAGCGAAAATTAAGGTATCTTTGTATGGAACTCAAAACCAATAAGAAATATTTGATAAGCGCTACCGCAACTGTAAATAAACTATAAAAACTATCATGAATAATAAGGATAATTACGCTGTTATTTTGGCCAGCGGAACTGGAGTGAGATTATGGCCGTTGAGCACATTAAAAAAACCAAAACAATTTCATGATTTATTAGGAATCGGACAAACATTTATTCAACTTACGTATAACCGATTAAAAAAAATTGTTCCTCAAGAAAATATATTCATCTTAACAATTTCTGATTACAAGGAGTTGGTCTTAGAACAACTTCCTGAATTTAATGAAAACAATTTTATCATAGAGCCTCGCGCTATGAATACGGCTGCTTGTAATTTATTAGCAGCTTTAACCATTCAGCAAATAAATCCAAACGCTAAATTAGTTATTTCGCCATCTGATCATTTTGTTTTACATGAAGATGAATTTGTAGAAAAAACGACTATTGCAATAGAAAGCGCTGACGATGATAAACTGATTACACTTGGTGTTGCCCCAACTCGACCTGATGTTAACTACAGTTATATTCAGTTTGTAGAAAGTCCAAAACCAATCAAAAAAGTAAAATCATATATTGACAAACCTGATTTAGAATTTGCTGAATCATTTATTGTAAGTGGCGAATTTATTTGGAATACCGGAATTTTAATTTGGTCTGTAGATAGCATTATCAGTTCTTTTCAACAACATCTTCCATTTATGTTAGAAACGTTGAAACAATATTTTGATATGCCAAAAGAGTTACAAAGTAACAAAACACTAAAACCAATTTACACAACGCTCGATGTAACATCTATCAACAAAGGTATTTTAGAGAAAGCTGATAATGTTTATGTAATTCCGACAACTTTTGGATGGAGTGATATCGGAACGTGGTCTGCAATAAACGAAAAATACAAATACACAGGAGAAGATCAAGACGAAAATCAAAACACCTTATTGTGTACTCATTTTTCTGGTTATAACGCCAAAAATAATTTCATCTATTCTACCCAAGATAAAGCGATTATTATTGAAGGATTAGAGAACTATGTTGTGATAAATTCTAAGAAAGGATTATTAATTTGTCCACGTAGCAATGTTCAAAATATCAAAACGTATGTAAGTGATCTGAAATTGCAGAAAAACGGAGAAAAATACTGCTAATCCAATTTTATAAAACATAAAGAACGCGAATCGTAAGATTCGCGTTTTCTTTTTATTTTAATGTAATAACATTTTGACCAACTTTATATCCATTTTGATAGATGTCAATTTTATATTCACCTTTCGGAAAATCATAGTCCATCCAATCAAAAGAAACTCTTGATCCTGCCATATTATTATAATTTACTTTTACACGATCCGAATAATCAACAGAAGAACCAGAACGCAAAGTTGTCTCGCCAGAATTTGCTCCTTTAAATTTACCTATCTCACCATCAGGTTTATATACGGTTACAAACAATTCTTTTGTATCAGATTTTGCGTTTAAGTTTTTATCCAAATCAAATGTAACTCTTACTTTATCTATGCGTCTTGCGCGCGTTGTTTCAACTTCTTTTCCACTCGATTTTACATGCAGACCTTTAATAGTATAATTAGAAACTGATAAAGTCGAATTTGTTTCGCTAATTAAATTTTGATGATTTTCTTTTTCCTGATTAAGATTTGTTTCGACTGTTTTCTTCTCATTTGATAAAGAAGTATTTTCCGAAACCAATTCAGTATTCTTATTCGTTAATTTTTTATTTTCATCTTTCAAACGAACAATTTCTTCTTTAAAAACTTTAATATCCGATTGCAAAGAAACAATTAAACGTTTAGCACGTTGTAATTCGTCGCTTGTAATTCCTTCTTTATTTAGGATAGATTGTATTTCTTTTTGTTTATCTAAAATCAATCGATCTTGATAATTTAGAGACGAATCTTTCTTAACAACACGAGTTTTAGCATCATCAAAATCTGCTCTTACAATTCTTAATTCTTGCTTCAAAATCTCACGAGAACGTTCTAAATCATTGATGTCGCCTTGCATTTCATTTGATGTCTTAGCATTTGCTTCTTTAGAGTATACAATATACCCTACAGCCAAGAGCAAACAAACTGCCAATACTGCAATAATAATGTTTTTAAGTAATTCTTTATTATGTTTAGAGTTAGTCGAGGGCTCTAAATCTTTATATTCCGTCATTCTTATTATTTCGGAGAAATTCTATTAACACAAAAACTAAACCATTTTAAGAAAGTGTGTTAATTAGTTAAAATTTTAACAATTACAATATTAGTTAAAATTAAAAAGTCTTACAAAATTGCAAGACTTTTTTTATTAATTTTCTTCTTTCGTAATATCCGATTTTACGTCATCTAACTTATTTTCAGCATCCTTTTTCAATTCATCTGTTTTTCTTTCTAAGTCCGTTTTTTCGTCTTTCAACGCATCTTTTACATCAGCAACTTTTTCTTTTACGTAGTCACTTGTTTCGTGCATTTGCTTTTCGGCAACGTCTTTTATATCGTTATATTCTTTTTTTGATCTTTCTTTAAAATCTTTTGCAGCATCTTTGGATTGAGTTTTAAGCTCTCCTCCAGCATCTTTTAAATTCGAAAAAGTTTTTTTTGCAAAATCAGAAGCATCGTCTGCAATCAAAGTTCCTGTTTTCTTTACAGTCGCAGAAACATCATCAAATTTATCTCCCGCAACATCAATTGCAGTTTCCGTTTTACCCAATATTTTTTTCAAAAAATCTCTAAGTCCCATAATAATTTATTTTGTTGATTATTTTCATTTTAAATTTACAGCTTCATTCAATATAATAATAAGTTTTTTACACTTTTTTAGATAAAATTATGATTATCAATTATTTTAATAAGTTTTCTTTCGGAATATTCATTCTCAGTTTACTTGCAATTTCCGCTTGTAATCCGAAATCGACTCAATCCGAAACGACAACTCATTCTACAGCTCAAAATATATCCTTCAATTATTCAGCCAAAAACAAAAATTATGTAAGCGCACATCGTGGAGGAAGTGGCATAAAAGGATATCCAGAAAATTCTGTCGAAACTTTTGAGTATTTATATCAAAAAGGAATTCAGATTTTTGAGATTGATGTTGCCGAAACAAAAGATCAGCAACTCATTTTGATGCATGACAATTCTTTGCAACGAACAAGTACAGGGCGACAAGATGTCAATCAAGTTGATTTAAAAACCATAAAGGAATACTTTTTGGTAGATGATTTTGGACAACAAACGTCTTTCAGCATTCCGACTTTTGCCGAAGCCTTAAATTGGGGAAAACAGAAACCAATTTATTTTATGGTTGACATCAAAAAAGGAGTTGATTATAAAGATATCGTTTCAACAATAAAGCAAGCAAATATGCAAAATCAGGTTGTTTTGGTAACTTATACTGTAGGTCAAGCAAAAAAACTGCATCAATTAGCTCCAGAAATGTTGCTATCGGTTTCGATGCGAAATGAACGAGAGTTGAACGAAATGCTGAATAGTGGAATTCCGACAGATAAAATGGTTGCTTTTACTGGAACAAGAAGAAATGACAAATCTTTTTTAGATAAAATTCATGCTAAAAATATAGTAGTCATTTTTGGAACATTAGGTAACTTAGACAAGAGTTCGGCTGCAAAAAATGGACAACTTTACCGCGATTTAGAAAACGATGGTGTAGATATTTTTGCAACAGACAGAGCGCTTGATGTTCATCAAACAATTAATAAAAACTAAATGGAAACAATATCACTTAAGGATTCTAATTATTTCTCAAAATTGATGTTAAATTATATCAATCAAGATGAGAGTTTAAAAGAATTCTATACTCTATTTCCTAACAAAGATAATTACCTAAAACAAGCCAAAAAAAAGCTTGAAAATTATACAAATCGTGCTGTTTTAGTTGAACAAATTACGCAACAATTAAGTGGATTAGACTTATCAAAAAAGCAACAAAAAAACCTGAAAAAACTTTCAGAAAAAAATACGGTTACAATTACTACTGGGCATCAATTAAATTTATTTACAGGTCCAATTTTCTTTTTCTATAAAATTTTGCAAGTCGTAAAAGCTTGCAAAGAATTAAATAATGAGCAAGAAGAATTCAACTTTGTTCCTATTTTTTGGATGGCAACAGAAGATCATGATTTTGAAGAAATCAATCATTTCAAGTTTGGAGATCGTATTGTACATTGGGAAAAACCTCATGGTGGACCAGTTGGACGACTAAAAACAGAAGGTTTACAAGATGTTTTTCACTCATTTTTGACACTTTTACCAAACGGAAAAAAGAAAAATGAACTACAAGAACTGATTCAGCAATCGTATTTATCGAATGAAACATTAACGGCTGCTACAAAAAAATTAGTTCATCTTTTATTCGCAGATTATGGGTTGTTGTTTCTTGATGGAGATGATAAGGAATTGAAAAAATTGATGATTAAAACCTTTGAAGAAGAACTTCTTCAGTCAAAATCAT
>RRZT011110537.1_pt1 | contig 11354 bp, 12 predicted proteins | sample 2165551 | NCBI WGS metagenome assembly RRZT01 (sample SAMN10456910, study PRJNA506462) | wastewater metagenome | biome: wastewater; feature: sludge; material: wastewater sludge; isolation source: wastewater sludge with Escherichia coli K12::gfp cells carrying plasmid... | place: USA: Moscow, Idaho... | reverse complement strand
TGGCCGCGACCGTGGCCTGGGCGCTGGGGCCGGGCCGCATCCTGCGCCGCCTGCTGGTGTTAGCGATTCCGGTCGCGCTGGTCGGCGTCAGCTTCGCGCTGCTGCCGCCCGCCGATTTCCTGCCCGACGGCAACCGCAATCTGGTGATCTGGCGGGCCGAACCGCTGCCCGGGACCAGCCTGCCCGAAGCCGTCCGCCAGGCCGAACCGCTCAAGGCATTCATTCGCGCCCAACCCGAAATCGAGCGTACCTTTTATGTGGATCGGCCCGGTGGCATGCGCGGGGTGTTGAGCGTGCTCAAACCGGAATTCGCCACCGCCGCCGGGCTGGATGCGATGGTCGAGCGGCTGCGGGCGCAAAGCAACCAGTTCGCCGGTTACCGTTTTGTGGTGGCGACCCGTCCTTCCATCTTCCGCGATCCGGGCAAGGAGTTCGAGGTGGATATCGTCGCCAACGATCTCGACCGGCTGAGCGAACTGGAGCGGCAGGTGTCGGATCAGTTGCGGCGCCTGCCGGGCGTGCGCACGGTACGCTCGAATTTCGTCACCGGCGCAGCGGAGCTTCAGATCATTCCCAACCGCGAACGGCTGGCCGAAGTGGGCTTGGCCGACGCTGATGTGGGCGCGCTGGTGGAAACCGCGCTGGGCGGGCGGTTGGCCTCGCAGTTCCTGGAAGGCAAAAATGACCTGGACGTGTCGGTGGAACTGAAAAACGTGTTCGCGCAAACCCCGGAGCAGTTGCGGCAATTGCCGCTGTACACCGGGCGTGGCCAGCCGATCCAGTTGGGCGACGTGGCTGAAGTGCGTGAAACTACTGGCCCGGATGTGATCAATCATCTCAATTTGGATCGGTCGGTGACGCTGATTGCTTCGCTGGCGCGGGACGCGCCGCTGAGCGCGCTGGTAGAGCGGGCCGAGCGCGAAGTGCTGGCCCCGCTGCGGGCGCAATTGCCGCCGGGCGATCAGGTGCGGCTGGCCGGCACCGCGGATCGGTTGGCGGAAACGGTGCGGCAACTGGCGTCCGCCTTTGCGCTGTCGCTGCTGATCACCTATCTGCTGCTGGTGGCGCTGTATCGTTCGTTCCTGTACCCGGTGGTGATCATGGCGACGGTGCCGATGGCGATCAGCGGTTCGCTGCTGAGCCTGATGCTCGCCCGCGCGTTCGGAATGACGGTGCAGCTCGACATGATTACTGCGCTGGGCTTCATCATCCTGACCGGCATCGTGGTCAACAACGCGATTCTGCTGGTGGATCGCGCCCTGCAACGGCAGCGCGAATTCGGGGAAGACCACGACGCGGCGCTGTATCAGGCCACCCGCGACCGGCTGCGGGCGATTTTCATGGCGGCGGCCACCAGCGTGCTGGGGATGTTACCGCTGGCGGTCATTCCCGGCCAGGGCGCGGAGCTGTATCAGGGGCTGGGGGTGGTGCTGACCGGCGGGCTGGCGTTCGCCACGCTGCTGACGCCGACCGTGGTGCCGGCGCTGATGGGGCTGCTGTACGACCTGACCGGGCGGTGGCAACCCTCCACATCGCCGTCGAGCACCCTTGCCGCCGAACCGGTCCAGGCGGCGGGCGGATCGGGCCAGGATGGATGAGGCGATGAAGACGAAACCAGGGCTGTTCTCGATCATTCTCTGGCTGGCCTGGTTCCTGGCATTGACAATCCCGCCCGCCCACGGCGCGACGACGGTCTCGACCGCGCACGCCACGGTCACCCTGCTGAGCGAGCAGCCCGAGGTCGCGCCGGGACAAACCCTGTGGCTCGGGCTGCGCTTCGAGTTGATTCCGCATTGGCATGTGTACTGGCGCAATCCCGGGGCCTCGGGCGCCGCTCCGGTCATCCGCTGGACCCTGCCCGAAGGCTGGAACGCCGGCGATCTCCACTGGCCAATCCCCCAGCGTATCCCGGTCGGGCCGCTGACCAACTACGGTTATGAAGAGGCCGTGACCTTGCTCGCGCCGGTTCGGGTACCCGAAGGCCCGCTGCCCGCCGCCCCGCTCACTCTCACCGCCGACGCCGAATGGCTGGTCTGCCGGGTGGAGTGCATTCCCGAATCCGGGCGTTTCACTCTCGAACTGCCGCATCCCGGCAGTCCCACGGGGGACCCTGAAACTCAACGCCTGTTCGCCGTCGCCCGGGCGAAATGGCCCGAAGCCGACCGCGTAACGGGCCGCTATCGCCTGGCGGGCGATGCCCGGACTCTCACCCTGGAAGTGCCGGGTTTGGCGGTGGATGACCGCGCCGAGGTCTGGTTTGCCGCCCACGAGTGGGGGCCGGTGGACCCCAGCGGCGCGCAAAGCCGGCAAACCGCCGCCGAGGGCCTGGCGCTCCGCGTACCCGCCGGCGATCTGCCCCCCACCGGCGATGTCCCGCTGGACGGGCTGCTGGTGGTGGAACTGCGTGACGGCGGCGCGCCGGCCCGTCGGGGCTATGCGGTACGGCTGGAAGCGCAGCCGGCGGCGACCGGGGCCAGCGAAACCCTGGGCTTGATGACGGCGCTGGGCTTTGCCTTGCTGGGCGGCTTGATCCTGAACGTGATGCCCTGCGTTCTGCCCGTGCTCGGCATCAAGGTGCTGGGGTTCGTCCGCGAAGCCGGCGCGAATCACCGGCGTCGGGTCGGGCACGGCCTGAGCTACGGCGCGGGCATCCTGCTCAGTTTCCTGGCCTTGGCGGCGATCCTGCTGCTGTTGCGGGCGGGCGGCGCTTCGCTGGGCTGGGGCTTCCAACTCCAGTCCCCCGTGCTGGTCGCGCTGCTGGCCTACCTCATGCTGCTGGTCGGCCTCAACCTGTCCGGGGTGTTCACGGTGGGCGCGGGGCTGATGGGGGCGGGCCAAGCCCTGACCGCCGGCAGCGGACTGTTCAATACCTTCGCCACGGGCGTTTTGGCCGCCGTGGTGGCCAGTCCCTGCACTGCCCCCTTCATGGGGACGGCCCTGGGCTTCGCCATCACCCGCCCGGCTGGCGAGGCGCTCGCAGTGTTCCTGGCGCTCGGGGTCGGCTTCGCGCTGCCCGTGGTGCTGCTGAGTCTCTGGCCGGCCCAGGTCCAGTGGTTGCCTAAACCGGGACCCTGGATGAAACGCGTCCAGCAGGCGCTGGCATTCCCGCTGTACGCCACCGCCGCTTGGCTGCTGTGGGTGCTGAGCCAGCAGACCGACGCCCGCGCCTACGGGGCGGCCCTAGCCGGTCTGGTGGTGGTGGCCCTGGCCGCCTGGCTGTACGGCCAGTGGCAGCCCTGGGGTTGGCGTCTCGGCCTGCTGGGCGCTGCCCTGACCGTCGTTCTGCTGCTGCTCCTGCGCCCTGTCGCCGGGCCGGATGTCGCCGCGCCCGCCCGCGCCGACCCGGAGCGCCTGGCCTGGTCCGAAGCGCGGGTGCGGGAGCTCACGGCGGCGGGACGCCCGGTGTTCGTCAACTTCACCGCGGCCTGGTGCATCACCTGCCAGGTCAACGAGCGGGTGGCGCTGGCTACGGAAAAGACCCGGCGGTTGTTCGCCGACCGTGCCGTGGCCTACCTCGTGGCGGACTGGACGCGGCGCGATCCCGCCATCACCCGCCAACTGGAACGCCACGGGCGGAGCGGCGTTCCCCTGTATCTGTGGTATGCACCGGCGAGCGAAACACCGGTGGTGCTGCCCCCGTTGCTCACGGAAGGCATCGTCGCCGAAGCCCTCCAATCCCTTTGAACCCTGGAGAAAGACCATGTTGCAACCGTTCCTGCGTTTCTTCCTGATCGCTTTCGTCCTCTCTGTCGGCAGCGCGGGCGCCGCGCCGCGCGTGGGCGAACCGGCGCCCGACTTCACGGGCGTGGATACCCAGGGCAAGACCCATCGGCTGGCGGATTACCGGGGTAAAACCGTGGTGCTGGAATGGACCAATCACGACTGCCCCTACGTCCGCAAGCACTACGGCGCCGGCAACATGCAGGAGCAGCAGCGGGAAGCAGCGGCCCAGGGCGTGATCTGGTTGTCGGTGATCTCCTCGGCCCCGGGTCAGCAGGGCCACGTCAGTCCCGCCGAAGCGGACGAACTGACTCGTTCCCGTCAGGCGGCGCCCCACGCCGTCCTGCTCGACCCCGAAGGTCGGATCGGCCGCGCCTATGGGGCGAAAACCACACCCCATCTGTATCTCATTGATGCGGCCGGGCAACTGGTTTACATGGGCGGCATCGACAGCATCACCACCGCCGACCCGGCCGATATTCCCAAGGCCACCCAGTACGTGCGCGTCGCTCTGAAGGAACGGGCCGCCGGCCAGCCGATCAGCGCGCCCGTGACCCGGCCCTACGGTTGTTCGGTGAAATATTGAAGCGGACCGCTTGGTTCCCGCTCAAGGCGATCCCGCTCCCGGCTCTGCGGGAACGCCGCCCGGTTCCAGGCGGCCGATGACTCGAACCCCGCCGTCCGCCAGCGGCTGCACGACGATCAGTTCGCCGGAGCGCGGCACGACGTTCGTGAGGGCGGTAATGTTCACCTGATGGGTGACCAGCACCCGGGGCGGTCCCGCGTAGGGGCGGGCGAGAAATTCCCGGAGCGCCGCCGTCTGGGCATCGGCGCGCTCGCGCTCGGCGAAAAAGGAATCCAGCGGGGGAAAGGGTTCGACCGGCCCCAGGTCCAGCAGGCGGGCGGTCTCCAGGCACCGGCACCAGCGGCTGGACAGCACGCGGGCGCTGGTGATGCCGTTGCGGCGGAACGCGGCTCCGATCGCGCGGGCCTGCTGGCGACCGGCTTCCGACAGGTTGCGTTGGGTCGCGCAATCGTCCAAGCGGAAGTGTGCCGGGTCGCCGACGCCCGGCGCCAGCGTGTGACGGAGCAGGCCGACCGCAGCGCCGGAGCGCAGCGCCTGCCACGGGTTCTCGTCGGCCCACGCCAGGGAACCGAGTGCCAGGTAGCATGCGATTCCCAGCAGGAAGCGCCGGGGGTGTTTCAGGAAACTAACCATAAAATGGTTCTTGCGAAGATGAGCGACCGTTTATCTCCAGGCTCTGCGCGATTGAAGTCGTCAGAATGTTATGTCGTGACCGGGTTATGCACGGCGCCCGCTCAGAAGCGCGCCCGGATCGATTCCACCACCAGCCGGAACGGGCCGGCCTGGCGGTCGGCGATGAGCAACCCAAATCCCCGGATGCGCCCTGGATCGAGGGCGGGGGTCTCGACCCGTCGGCCGCGAAAGGTCGGCTGAAAATCCGTCATCGGCATTACGACCTCGATCCACTCGCCCGCCCGGGTCGCGAACTGCGCCTGATATTGCACCCCGTCGAACGCCTCGTCGGTGCGAAGCGCCAGCTTGTAGGTTTGGCCATCGCCTCGAACGCGCACGAGCAACGCGGTCGTTCCGGCCAGATCATGCGCGCGCGGCCGGGCGCGAATCGAGGCAAATCCCCCGTTGTTGGCCAGCGACACCACGCCGCTGAATTCCAGCCCCTCCGGCGTCGCCACGACCCGACTAGCGGAAACCCCGCCATCACCCGGTCGTCGACCGACGTCCATTCGCGCACCACGGCGGCGTCGCGAAAATCGAGCACTAAGCGAATCGCGGTGGGCGAATCGGCACTCATCCCCGTTCCCGCGCTGAGGATGACCCAGCAGAGCCACAGCCATAGCGCCAGGTGACAAGCCGAATGATAGAGCCGGCGATAATTAGGTATGCGCGCATTTGATCGGCATGGCAACGGCATGGCACCTACAGCCTGAATGGCCAGAATCGAAGTGTGACTGGGAATGGTGGCGAGCTTACGCGACGCAACCGGCATTCGCCAGCGCCTCGGGGTACGGTCAAGGGTTGATAAGCAATAAATTATACAAATAATCTACAAAACACCATTCGGCAAAATGTCAACCTATATTTATATAAAAATTGTACAGAGTAGGCGCGGTTCCCGATCATTCCGGCAAAGACCGTGCGAAGACCCGGGTGTCAACCCCGCTCCGTATTACCGCCTGCCACGGAGGAACCACCATGACGACGATGACGATTCCGGTGAGTGAAAGCGCGCTGCCTGTCCCTAACGTGCGGCGGATTACCACCAGCCAGCCCTGCCTCTGATCGGCCATGCGACCTGGCACGCCTACCGGAGTCTGGTTGAGGACAGCGATCTCGAACCGCAGCCGATGTGAGCGGGCCTCCGGGAATCCCCCCATCCCCCTCCGACTGGATGGGGAAGACGTACAACCTCTGCAAGCCAAACACGCGGCCGCCCGTGCGCCGCTCGCCAGCAGCCACGCCCCTGCGGCCAGCACTAGCCGCCGGCGCGTCGGATCGGGATTCATGGAGATGCCCTCCCGCATTGGAATCGATGATAAACGGGTTAATCGACGAGACCCGGCTCCTGCACCCAAGGTTGCGGAGGGTCCTGGCACCGATAGGACTTCAGCTACCGTGGCGGCGCTGCCAATGCAAACCTCGCGGGGCGCTGACCCGTGCCGCCTGGAAATCTGGCGCCGTGGCCGGGGCCCATCAATAATTTATACAATATTTGTACAAATATAGGTTGACAAGTCGTAATCAGCAGGAATAATTTATACATACCTTATGCAAACAGCCAAGGTAACGAGTGGGTCAACCCATTCTGACGTGAAAAATCGGACAGGATTAAGAGGTGCTTACCATGAAAACGTGCGCGAAACGTCCTGCCATTTTCGGTGTCGCTCAGCTTCCAGTGGCATTGCTGGCTTCCCTGACCGGTCTGATCCTGCTGCTCGCAGTAGGAGCAAACAAGGTGGTCGCTGGCTCTCACGAGCAGGACATCGTCGATACCGCTGTCGCCGCCGGGAGCTTCAAGATTTTGGTGACCGCCCTCAAAGAGGCCGGTTTGGTGGAAACTTTGAAAGGTAAGGGTCCGTTCACCGTCTTTGCCCCCACGGATGAAGCGTTTGCCAAGATTCCTAAAGATCAGTTGAACGCCTTGCTGGCGGACCAGAAGAAACTGACCGCCGTCCTGACCTATCACGTGGTTCCGGGCAAAGCCGTCGCGGCGGATGTGAAAAGCGGCCCGCTCAAGACGGTTCAGGGCCAAACATTGAAGGTAGAGGTCTCGTCGATGGGTGTGCAGGTCAACAACGCCAAGGTCATCAAAGCCGACGTCATGGCGTCCAACGGGGTCATCCATGTGATCGACACCGTTCTCATGCCCAAGTGATTGGTCCGTAACGCGATCTGGCTCCGAAAAGGTTGGATTTATCGAGACATTTTATTGCAATCCGAGCGATCACCGTTCCTGCGGTGATCGCTCGAACAACACAAGCGGCTTCTGAAAGAAGCTTTCTTAAACCTCGATAGGCGCTCGACGCTTGCGGCTTATAGTGAGTACATCAAAAAAATTGATCTGCCGATCATTCATTCTCGTCGGCAATTCGCTAACATTCATCGGATGCGTAGGCTTAATAATCGGCTCACTGGGTCTCATTCCCATAGAGTTCTTTGCCATGGGCATCTCATCGGGCATACGCACTATTGGTTCGGTAGCGATAACCGGTTGTCTGCTGAGCGCCATTGGCTATGGCGTTGCGGACTATCTTGACAACTGAAACAACGGGAGAACTAGCATGTTCAAGAAATCAGATTACTTCATTCTTTTGGCCGTAATGATATCGTTTTTTGTCTCCGCCTATCTGTGGTTTGTCGTTCATGATAGAGAGCAGGCAATTTTTACAGCCATCTGGATTCCATCCATCTTCGGCTTTGGCATCTACTTTAAGCTGTCCGCATTGCTGGGGAGGAAACAGTGATGGATATCATTCTCGGGTCAGGCATCGTCGTTTTCGTGTTGCTAATAATTGGACTCGTCTTGACTGTCAAAGAGTTTAACAAGTTCGATTGAATAAAGAGTCGCGGCGATGCGAGGGAATCCATCTCAAGGCCAAAATCGGCTGATTTCACTGCCTTGAGATCAGGCCCCCAGCATAGAGGTGCTGCCATGACAGCGTTATTGATGAAGAAGCGTACTCCCGTTCGGTGCGATCCGGATCGAGACTCTGAAGCCAGAGGCGGCATACCTTGGGCTGCTGACCTGCGGCAGGCGGGATCTGTCCTGGCGGAATCCCCGGCCAAGCAGGCATCCGCCGCCGTTACCGTCTTCTACGACGGCGCATGCCCTTTGTGCGCCACCGAGATCGGTTTCTACCGGCGGCGTCGCGGGGCGGAAAGAGTCGCCTGGGTCGACGCGACCGCCTGTTCGGACGCGATCCTGGCCCCGGGTCTGACCCGGACCGAGGCACTGCGGCGCTTTCATGTCCGCGATGCCTCGGGTCAGTGGGTGTCGGGTGGCCGGGCTTTCGCCGTGCTCTGGTCGGCCTTGCCGACGTTTTCCTGGCTCGGCAGGCTGTTTCAAATTCGTGGACTGACTTGGCTGCTCGACCGGTTCTATGATCTGTTTCTCCGTTGGCGTCCGCATCTGCAGGCTTTAGCGCGACGCCGACAAAGCCGCAGACGGTCGTAAACCGCCGCTTACAGAGTTCAAAATATCCGGTGGCGAAGACCAGAATCTACAGCCTGCTCACTTACGCGGGAGCGTTGCCTTTCATCGCGTGCGCGCTCCTGCCCCTGATCGGCTTGAGTGCTATCCAGCGGATCGGTTCTGTTGACCACATCGCCGCCGTTTATGCACTGACTATTGTTTCCTTTATGGCGGGCGTACATTGGGGAATGGCTCTTGACCCGCAGCGGACAGAATGGCCCGTCAACCTGTTTCTATCCAGCAATGCCGTTACCATCATGGCTTGGTTGGCCTTTCTAAGCACCACGCCCAAAATCACCCTCATCATGGGTACCCTGGCATTCCTGTACCTGTTGTGGGTTGACTACCGCCTGTACTCCCTCAACCTGCTGACCGCCCATTACTTGCAAACACGGCGTCGTGTGACCGCTCTGGTCGTCCCCTCGCTGTTAATGATTGTTGGAATCGCCTGAAATTTTGCCCATAGCCTCGGCCATCCCTTGTTTCAGGGCATCGGCGGCGGCCCAACCCGAAAGCGCGGCGCCCTCCACGCGCGGACCCGCAAAGGCATCGCCCGCCAGCACCAGGGGCGGCGATGCACTCAGGATGCAGCAGGGATGCGCTTCGACGCGCAGGGGTTTGCTGAACCGCCAGCCGTGAACCTGGAATTCGGTCACGTTCGCGCCCAGCCAGGGCGCTGCGGCTCGAAGCAACGTCCGAGCGCTTTCCTGCCGATCCCGTTCCCAGTGTTCCGCACTGAAAACCGCCGTGGCGTGCAAGGTGACCGCCGGCGTGGCGGAGATGCCTTTCCGCTGATGGTCGGCGATCCAGGCGATGGGACCGTCGGTGAGCGCCAGACCGCCGGGCGGTGGAAGGCGCGTCGGTCGATCCAGCACGGCCATCACCGCCAGGCAACGTTCATAGTCGATACTTTCGAGGCGCGTTCGGGTGGCCCGGGGTAGCTCGATCCCGCCAGACTCCAGTAGCGCCAGCGATTGGGGCACCGGCGGGGTGAGCAACACGGCTCGGGCCAAGACGGTTTCCCCGCTCGCCAAGGCCGCGACCCAGCCTGCCGGATCGCGGCGCAACGCGACCACCCGCTTTTCCACCCATAGATGAAGAGGGCGAGCGAGGTGTTGAGCGACCGCCGTCATGGTCGGGCAGCCACGCCAGCGGGGATACCCTTCAAAACCTTCGCCCGAATGCCGATACCATTCCTCGACCACGCCCGCTTCGCGCCATTGGTCAATCATCGCGGCAAAGCGCGAATCTCTCGCCGTCATGAACTGCGCCCCGTGATCGAAGGTCGCTGCTCCGATCCGGCGGCTGGCCAGACGCCCCCCCACGGCGCGACCTTTGTCGATAACCCGCACTGAGTAACCCGTAGCTTCCAGGGCCGTCGCGGCGGTCAGTCCCGCCATCCCCGCGCCCACAATCAAAATATCGGCTCGGTGGGTGTGGTCTGACCGAGCGCCATCGTGCTGTTTCATGTCTGTACGCTGTCCAGCCCGGCCAGGAATTCCTGGGCTTGTTGAACGACCTCCTGCCGGCGCTCGACGGTCATACCGGCCAGCGTCCGGTAGGGCAGAGCCATCCGCGGATTCGGTTTGAGTCGCGTTTCGTTGACGATCAAGAAGCGCCAGTACAAGACGTTGAAAGGGCAGGCGCCCGGGCCAAGCTTGATCTTTGGGTCATAGGCGCAGCCGGTGCAATAATCCGACATGCGATGGATGTAAGCGCCGGAGGCCGCATACGGTTTTGACCCGAGCAAACCGCCGTCGGCATGCAATGCCATGCCGTGGGTGTTCGGCAGTTCGACCCATTCGAACGCATCGGCATACACGCAGAGGTACCACTCCTCTACTTGTGCGGGCGCAATCCCCGCCAGCAAGGCGAAATTGCCGGTGATCATCAGGCGCTGAATGTGATGCGCGTAGGCATTGCGGCGGGTGGCTTCGATGGTCTCCCGCAGGCACTTCATGGCGGTCTCGCCGGTCCAATAAAACGGCGGGAGCGGCCGGTGGGCGTCGAAGAAATTGGTTTGGGCATATGCGGGCATCCGCAACCAATAGATGCCGCGCACAAACTCGCGCCAGCCCAGAATTTGCCGGAGGAACCCCTCCACCGCCGACAGCGGCGCTGCTCCCTGCCGGTAGGCGTCCAGCGCGGCCTCGCACACTTCGGCGGGTAACAGCAGACCGATGTTGAGGTATGGCGACAGGGCCGCATGGAACAGCCAATCTTCCCCGCTCTTCATCGCATCCTGGTAATCCCCGAACCGGGGCAGGCCGTTCGCGATGAAGTGACCGAGGGCTTCGAGCGCCTCTTCCCGGGTCGCGGCCCAGCCGAAGGAATCCAAATCACCGAAGTGATCGCCAAAACGCTGCTCGACCAGCGTCATCACCTCGCGGGTGATGGCATCGGGGACAAAGCGTTGGCGGGGCGGCAGGGCGAGATGCGGGGGCAAGGCTTTCCGGTTCTCGGCGTCGTAGTTCCACCGACCGCCTGCCGGCTGGTCGCCGTTCATCAGCCAGCCGGTCTTGCGGCGCATCTGCCGATAGAAGAACTCCATCCGCAAGCCCCGGCGTCCCTGCGCCCAGCGGGCGAACTCGGCTCGCGAGCACAGGAATCGATCATCTTCCCGAATCTCGACCGGGATGCCGAACGCCGTGCCCCAAGCCCGCATGAAGTCCCACACCCGCCACTCCCCGGGCTCCGTCACCACGACGCGGTCAACCGGATGACGGGAAAGCGCCCGTCCGAGTTCGCCGGTGAACGAGCCGGAATGGCCGGCGTCGTCCAGCCGGACGTAGTCCACGCGAAGGCCTTCGGCGCGCAGTGATTCCGCGAAGTGGCGCATGGCCGACAGCACCAGCACGATCTTTTGCGGGTGATGCCGCACATAGGTCGTTTCTTCATGCG
>RRZT010157407.1_pt1 | contig 11355 bp, 8 predicted proteins | sample 2165551 | NCBI WGS metagenome assembly RRZT01 (sample SAMN10456910, study PRJNA506462) | wastewater metagenome | biome: wastewater; feature: sludge; material: wastewater sludge; isolation source: wastewater sludge with Escherichia coli K12::gfp cells carrying plasmid... | place: USA: Moscow, Idaho ... | reverse complement strand
ATTGCACTGACCGGCACCAACGGCAAGACGACGATCAGTCAGTGGCTCGGGCGCGCCCATCCGCGCGCGTGCGCGACGATCGGCACGCTCGGCGCGGGCTTCGTCGATGCACTCGAAGACGGTGTGCTGACGACGCCGCAGGCGCCGGTGCTGGCGCGCTACCTCAAGCGCTTCGCCGATGCAGGCGCGCAGGCCTGTGCCATCGAAGCCAGTTCGGTGGGCATCGAAGAGCGTCGGCTCGACGGGGCGCGTGTCGATGTCGCCATCTTCACCAACCTGACTCGCGATCATCTCGACTACCACGGCACGATGGAGGCCTATGCCGCCGCCAAGGCCAAACTGTTCGCCTGGCCGCGCCTGCGTCTCGCGGTGCTCAATCTCGACGATCCCTTCGGCCGCCAGCTCGCGGCCGAGTGCGCTGCGCCGCGCGTGATCGGCTACACCCAGTACGAGGCCGGCTCGACGTCGGCCACGGGGGTGGTCATCATCGCTGCCGAGAACGTCAAAGAGGCGCCGACCGGCTTGAGCTTTAGCCTGATCCTGCCCAACGGGCGGGCGGAGGTCGAGACCGGCTTGCTCGGGCGCTACAACCTCTCCAATCTGCTCGCCGTCGCTGCCGTGCTCTACGACGCGGGGCTCAAGGCGAGCGAAATCGCCGCGCGCTTGGAAGCGCTGCCGTCGCCGCCGGGACGGCTGGAAAAAATCGGTGGCGTGAACGAGCCGCTGGTCGTCGTCGATTACGCCCACACCCCGGACGCGCTCGAGAACGCATTGGCCGCCCTGCGCGGCGTGGCGCGCGTGCGCGGCGCCGGACTGACCGTGCTCTTCGGCTGCGGCGGTGACCGCGACCCGGGCAAGCGGCCGCAGATGGGCGCGATCGCTGCACGCCTTGCGGATCGTGTCGTACTTACCAGCGACAACCCGCGCAGCGAAGACCCGCAAGCCATCCTGGCGCAGGTTGCCGCCGGGGCGCCGGGTGCCGAGGTGATGGCCGACCGCGCCGCGGCGATCCGGGCGACCATCCTTTCCGCTGCGCCGGCCGAGGTCATCCTGCTCGCCGGCAAGGGGCACGAGCCGTACCAGGAAATTGCCGGCGAGCGCCGGCCCTTCTCTGATCTGGGCGAGGCTGCGGCCGCGCTCGCCGCGCGCCGGGAGACGCAGGCATGACCATCCAGCTCGACCTCAAAGGGGCCGCCGCGGCCGTGCAAGGACGCCTCGTCGGCGACAATGCCGCCTTCATCGGCGTCTCGACCGACACGCGCAGCGTGCGTGCCGGTGAGCTGTTCATCGCCCTGCGCGGGGTAAAATACGACGCGCACGAATTCCTCGCCACGGCGCGTGAACGCGGTGCGGTGGCCGCGCTGGTCGCCGAAGATGCCCTGAGCCAGCCGGCCGTGGCTGCCGTCGCGGCGAGCGGTCTGCCGCTGTTGGCTGTGGCTGACACCCGCCTGGCGCTGGGGGCGCTGGCCGCCGCCTGGCGCGCGCGCTTCGACCTGCCGCTGCTGGCGGTGACCGGCAGCAACGGCAAGACCACGAGCAAGGAAATGCTGGTCAGCATTCTCGCCGCCGCTTTCGGTGACGCAGTGCTGGCCACGCGCGGCAACCTGAACAACGACATCGGCTTGCCGCTCACGCTGCTGGGTCTGGGCCGCGAACACCGTGCCGCGATCGTCGAGCTGGGGATGAACCACCCCGGCGAGATCGCCTATCTGGCCGGAATCGCCCGGCCGAGCGTGGCGCTGGTGACCAACGCTCAGCGTGCGCACCTGGAAGGGATGGGCAGCGTCGAGGCCATCGCGCGCGAAAAGGGCACGCTCTTTGCCGGGCTGCGCGACGACGGGGTTGCCGTTTTTTGTGCCGACGACGCTTGGTGCGACCTCTGGCAGGCGCAAGCCGGCGACCGGCGGACGCTGTGCTTTACCTTCGCGGGTGGGGCACCGCTGCGTGGCGAGCACCGCGCGCACGGGCTGGAGAACCGGCTGACCTTGCGCTACGGAGAGGAATCGGCCGAGGTGTCGCTGGCCCTGCCGGGCGCGCACAACGCGCGCAATGCGCTGGGCGCGGCGGCCGCAGCGCTGGCGGCGGGAATTCCGCTGGCCACGGTGGCGGCGGGGCTGGCGGCCTTCACGGGCGTCAAAGGGCGCTTGCAGCGGCGTGCGGGGCATGGCGGGGCGGTCGTCCTCGACGACACCTACAACGCCAACCCGGATTCGGTGCGCGCCGGGATCGACGTGTTGGCCGCGACGGTCGGGCGCAAGCTGCTGGTGCTCGGCGACATGGGCGAGATCGGCGAGATGAGCGGCCAGTTCCACGACGAGGTGGGCGGCTACGCCAAGAGCCAGGGTGTCGACCGGCTCTTCGCCTTCGGCGAAGCGAGCGCACTGGCGGCGCGCAATTTCGGCAGCGGCGGCCAGCATTTCGCCCGCCTGGACGAGCTCGTTGAGGCGCTGAAAGCCGAAATGCAGCCGGAGACGACCGTGCTCGTCAAAGGATCGCGCTTCATGCGCATGGAAAGAATCGTCGAGGCCGTCGTGACGGACGCGGGCTCGGCCGGAGGTCAGAAATAATGTTGCTCGAACTTGCTCAATGGTTGGCCCAGGACATCCGGGGCTTCAACGTCTTCAACTACATCACGCTGCGCGCGGTGCTGGCGGCGATGACCGCGCTGATCATCTCCTTCGTCGCCGGGCCGCGCGTCATCCGCTGGCTGGCGGCCAAGAAGATCGGCCAGGCGGTGCGCCAGGAAGGGCCGCAGACGCACCTCGTCAAATCGGGGACGCCGACCATGGGCGGGGCCTTGATCCTGATCTCGATCGCCGTCACCACGCTGCTCTGGGGCGACCTCAGCAACCGTTACATCTGGGTGTTGCTGATCGTCACCCTGGGCTTTGGCGCCATCGGCTGGTACGACGACTGGAAGAAGGTCGTCTATCGTGACCCGCGCGGTTTGGCGAGCCGCTGGAAGTATTTCTGGCAGTCGGTGATTGGCTTGGTCGTCGCCGTCTACCTCGCGCTGACGGCCAGCGTCCCGGCGCAGATGGAACTGATCGTGCCCTTCTTCAAGACCGTGAGTTATCCGCTCGGGGCGATCGGTTTCGTGATCCTGACCTACCTCGTCATCGTTGGCACCAGCAACGCGGTGAATCTGACCGACGGCCTTGACGGCCTGGCGATCATGCCGACGGTGATGATCGCCGGCGCGCTGGCGATCTTCGCCTACGTGGCTGGTAACGCGGTCTTCGCCCGCTACCTGCTGATGCCCTACATTCCCGGCGCCGGCGAACTGGCCGTCTTTCTCGGGGCAATGGCCGGGGCTGGCCTCGGCTTTCTGTGGTTCAACGCTTACCCGGCGGAAGTTTTCATGGGCGACGTCGGCGCATTGGCCCTGGGCGGCGCGCTTGGCACCGTGGCGGTAATCGTGCGCCAGGAAATCGTCCTTGCCATCATGGGCGGCGTTTTCGTCGCCGAGACGCTGTCGGTGGCGATGCAGGTGCTCTATTACCGCTTCACCGGCGGCAAGCGCATCTTCCGCATGGCGCCGCTGCATCACCACTTCGAACTCGGCGGCTGGAAGGAAACCCAGGTCGTCGTCCGCTTCTGGATCATCACCATCATGCTGGTGCTGGTCGGTCTGTCCACGCTGAAGATCCGCTGATCATGAACCTCTCCGGCAAACGCGTCCTCGTCGTCGGCCTCGGTGAATCCGGGCTGGCGATGGCGCGCTGGCTTTCGCGCCAGGGCGCCGGCGTGCGCGTCGTCGACAGCCGGGCGACGCCGCCCAATGTCGACGTGCTGCGTGCGGCGGTGCCGAAAGCCGAGTTGTTTGCCGGCAGCTTTGCCGCGGAAGCGTTTGCCGACCTCGACCTGATCGCCATTTCGCCCGGCGTACCGGTCGACACGCCGGCGGTGCAGGCTGCGGTGGCGCGCGGGGTGCCGCTGGTTTCCGAGATCGAGCTGTTCGTGCATGGCGTGCGCGCCTTGCCGCAGCCGGCGCAGTTGCTGGCGATCACCGGCAGCAACGGCAAGACCACCACCACTGCGCTGACTGCCCATCTGCTCAATGCTGCAGGCATGGCTGCAGTGGCCTGCGGCAACATCTCGCCCTCGGCGCTCGATGCGCTGATGGCCGCGCAGGATGCCGGAGCAATGCCTGCGGTGTGGGTGCTCGAACTCTCCAGCTTCCAGCTCGAAACGACGCAAGACCTCGGCGCCAGCGCCGCAGTGGTGCTCAACGTCAGCGAAGACCACCTTGACCGCCACTTGGACATGGCCGCTTACGCCGCCGCCAAGGCGCGCGTCTTCAACGGCGCCCGGCGGCGCGTGATCAACCGCGATGACCCGCACAATGCGGCCTGGATCACTCCGGACAGCGTCAGCTTCGGCCTGCAGGCGCCGTCCGGCACCGACGATTTCGGCCTGGTCGACGGCGTGCTGGTGCGCGGTACGGAGCGCCTGGTCGCTCTTTCCGAACTCAAGCTTGTCGGCCTGCACAACGCCGCCAACGCGCTCGCCGCGCTGGCCCTGTGCGAGGCCGTGGGGCTGGCGCCACAAGCCGCGGTCGCTGGCCTCAAAACGTTCACCGGTCTCGCGCATCGGGTCGAGTTCGTCGCTGAAATCGGCGGCGTACGCTATTACGACGACTCGAAAGGCACCAATGTCGGCGCCACGCTGGCCGCGATCGTCGGCCTCGGCCGGCCGGTGGCGGTGATCCTCGGCGGCGAAGGCAAGGGCCAGGATTTCACCCCGCTGGCGTCAGCGCTGGCCGATCACGGGCGTGCGGTGGCGCTGATCGGGCGCGATGCGCCGCAGATCGGGGCCGCGGTCGCCGCCAGCGGTCTGCCTTGTCATCCCTGCCGCGACCTCGAAGAGGCGGTGGACTGGTGTGCGACGGTAACCCGGCCGGGCGACGCCGTGCTGCTCTCGCCGGCCTGCGCCAGCTTCGACATGTTCCGCAATTACGCGCACCGCGCCGAAGTCTTCGTCGCCGCCGTGCGCGCCCTGCAGGAGAGGTCAGCCTGATGCTGCCGAACCTGGACATGCCGCGGCGCCTGCCTTCCGAGGTCGATCTGACCTTGCTCTGGAGCGGGCTTTTCCTGCTCCTGCTGGGCATGGTGATGGTCTATTCCTCGTCGATCGCGATCGCCGAGGCGAGCCGCATGGCCAGCCACAACCCCGCGCACTACCTGCTGCGGCACGCGGTCTTTCTGGCCGTCGGCCTAGTCGCCGCCGGCATTGCCTTCCAGGTGCCGCTCAGTGCTTGGCAGCAGCTGGCGCCGTGGCTTTTCGTCGCCGGTTGCGTGATGCTGATGCTGGTGCTGGTGCCGGGCATCGGACGCGACGTTAACGGCGCCCGCCGCTGGTTCTCGCTCGGGCCGATCAACCTGCAGCCGTCGGAATTGATGAAGCTCTTCGCCGTGCTCTACGCCGCCGACTACACGGTGCGCAAGATGCCGCACATGCAGGACCTCAAGAAAGCTTTCCTGCCGATGGCCTGCGCCATGGTGGTGGTCGGCGTGCTGCTGCTCAAGGAGCCGGATTTCGGCGCCTTCGTGGTGATCATCTCGATCGCCATCGGCATTCTCTTCCTCGGCGGCATGCGTGCCCGGCTGTTCGCCGTGCTGATCGTGGTGCTGCTCGTTGCTTTCGCAGTGATGATCGTCGTCTCGCCGTACCGGCGCGATCGCATCTTTGGCTTCATGGACCCGTGGTCGGACGCCTTCGGGCGCGGTTACCAACTCTCGCACGCGCTGATCGCTTTCGGGCGCGGCGAGTTCTTCGGCGTCGGCCTCGGCGCCAGCGTCGAAAAACTGTTCTACCTGCCCGAAGCGCACACCGATTTCCTGCTTGCGGTGATCGCCGAGGAACTCGGCTTTGTCGGCGTCGTCGGCGTGGTCGTCCTCTTCGGTCTGGTGGTGCAGCGCGCTTTCGTCGTCGGCCGTCAGGCCGTCTCGCTCGACCGGCTGTACCCGGCCCTCGTCGCTCAGGGCGTCGGCATCTGGATCGGCGTCCAGGGCTTCATCAACATGGGGGTGAACATGGGCCTCCTGCCGACCAAAGGTCTGACCCTGCCGTTCATGAGCTACGGCGGTTCCGGCATCCTCTGCAACAGCGTCGCCCTCGCCATCCTCCTGCGTGTGGATTGGGAGAACAGGCAATTGATGCGCGGAGGGAAATTGTGATGGCGATGAAGCGAGTTCATCAATTCCCTGTTCCGGCGAAGGCTAACGCGCAGAGCGCGTTAAGGGCGCAGCCCGGCCGGAGCCGAAATCGAGCGCTGTCATCGCTGAATTCGCATCGCATGAGGGCTGGAGCGGGCGGAGGCGTTTTTGGCTACGGCGTAACGCCCGCTGCGCGGGCATTCGCCTGCGCCGAAAACGTGCCCTCGTGCTGCGTAATGGAGGCCATCGATGGGTAAAACGCTTCTGGTCATGGCCGGCGGCACGGGTGGGCACGTTTTTCCCGGGCTGGCCGTCGCCGATCTCCTCCGCGAGCGCGGCTGGAAGGTCGTCTGGATGGGCAATCCGGACAGCATGGAAGCCAAGCTGGTGCCCGCACGCGGCTACGAGATGGCCTGGGTCAAATTCGGTGCGCTGCGTGGCAAAGGGCTGCTGCGCAAACTATTGTTGCCGGTCGCCTTGCTTTCAGGCTTCTGGCAGGCCTGGCGGGAAATCCGCCGGATCAAACCCGACGTGGTGTTGGGCATGGGCGGTTACATCAGCTTCCCGGGCGGAATGATGGCGGTGCTTGCCGGCTGCCCGCTGGTGATCCACGAACAGAATTCGGTCGCCGGCCTGGCCAACCGGGTGCTGGCCAAGGTCGCCGACCGCATCGCCACCGGCTTCCCGGACGTTTTGCCGAAAGGCGAATGGGTGGGCAACCCGGTGCGTCCGGAAATTGCCGACTTGCCGGCGCCGGCCGAGCGCTTTGCTTCGCGTGGCGAAGGCGATCCCTTGCACCTGCTGGTGCTCGGGGGCAGCCTCGGCGCGGCGGCGATCAACGCGGCGGTGCCGCAGGGGTTGCGCCTGATCGATGCTGAGCAGCGACCACAGGTCGTGCATCAAGCGGGCGAAAAGCACCTGGCTACGCTGCAGGGCAACTACCAGGCCGCCGAGGTGCATGCCAACAGCGTCGCCTTCATCGACGACATGGCCGGTGCCTACGCCTGGGCCGACCTGGTGATCTGTCGTTCCGGCGCGCTGACCGTAGCCGAGCTCGCGGCAGCCGGGGTGGCGAGCATCCTGGTGCCCTTCCCGCACGCGGTGGACGACCACCAGACGGGCAACGCGCGTTTCCTGGCTTCGGCCGGCGGCGCGATTCTGTTGCCGCAAAAAGATACGACCGCCGAGGCGGTCAGCCTGATCCGCAACTACACCCGCGGTCAGTTGTTGCAAATGGCAGAACGGGCGCGCGCGCTGGCCAAGCCGCAGGCTGCGCAGGACGTGGCCCGGATCTGTGAAGAACTATGCAAGGAGCGTGACCAATGAAACACAAGGTCAAACACATTCATTTCGTCGGCATCGGCGGTTCGGGCATGAGCGGCATCGCCGAAGTGCTCGCCAATCTGGGCTATTCGGTGAGCGGCTCGGACCTCGCTGACAACGCGACGACGCGCCGTCTGGCCGGGCTCGGCGTGCGCATCCACGTCGGTCATGCCGAGGCGAACGTCGCCGACGCCGACGCGGTCGTCGTTTCGACGGCGGTCAAGGCCGAGAATCCCGAGGTCGTCGCGGCGCGGGCGCGCAAAGTGCCGATCGTGCCGCGTGCGCAGATGCTGGCGGAATTGATGCGCTTGAAGCAGGGAGTCGCCATCGCCGGTACGCACGGCAAGACGACGACGACCAGCCTGGTGGCTTCGATTCTCGCCGAGGGCGGGCTTGACCCGACCTTCGTCATCGGTGGCCGGCTCAATGCCGCCGGCGCCAACGCGCGCCTGGGGACGGGCGATTTTCTGGTCGCCGAGGCCGACGAGTCGGACGCTTCCTTCCTCTTCCTCTCGCCGGTGATCTCGGTGGTGACGAACATCGACGCCGACCACATGGAGACCTACGGGCATGATTTCGAGCGCCTGAAGCAGGCCTTCGTCGACTTCCTGCAGCGCTTGCCGTTCTACGGCGTCGCCGTGCTCTGCGCCGACGACGCCAATGTGCGCGCCATCCTGCCGCAAGTCAGCAAGCAGATCGTGACCTACGGGCTCGATGCCGGCGCCAACGTGCGCGCCGAGAACATCGTGGCCTGCGACGGGCGCATGCAGTTCGACTGCGTGCGGGTCAATGGCAGCGTCAGCCGTTTTCCGGTCACGCTCAATCTGCCCGGTTTGCATAACGTGCTCAATGCCCTGGCCGCGATCGCCGTGGCGACCGAAGTCGGCGTGTCGGATGAGGCCATCGCCAAGGCGCTGGCCGAGTTTCGCGGCGTCGGCCGACGCTTCCAGCGCTATGGCGAAGTCGCCTTGAGTGCGGGCGGAAGCTTCACCCTGATTGACGACTACGGGCATCACCCGGCCGAGATGCGCGCCACGATTGCGGCCGCGCGCGGCGCCTTCCCCGGGCGGCGCTTGCTGCTGGCCTTTCAGCCGCATCGCTACACCCGCACGCGCGATTGTTTCGAGGATTTCGTCGCCGTGCTCAACAGCGTCGACGGGTTGGTGTTGGCCGAAGTCTATGCCGCCGGCGAGCCGCCCATCGTGGCCGCCGACGGGCGTTCGCTGGCGCGCGCGCTGCGCGTGGCCGGCAAGGTCGAACCGGTTTTCGTCGAACGCATCGACGACGTGCCGCAGGCCATCCGCGATGTGGCGCGCGACGGCGACGTGGTGATCACCATGGGGGCCGGCTCGATCGGCGGGGTGCCTGGGAAATTGGTTAACTGAAGTCCGAAGGAAGTGATGATGTCTGATTTTGGCAAGGTGGCGGTGCTTCTGGGAGGCACTTCAGCAGAACGCGAAGTTTCGCTGATGAGCGGCGGCGGCGTGCTGGCGGCGTTGCAGGCGCGCGGTGTCGATGCGCAGGCGTTCGATCCGGCCGAGCGTACGTTCGGCGAACTTTCCGCCTTCGACCGCGTGTTTGTCGCCCTGCATGGCCGCGGCGGTGAGGACGGCACGATCCAGGGCGTCCTCGAGCTGATGGGCGTGCCCTACACCGGTAGCGGAGTGATGGCATCGGCGCTGGGCATGGACAAGTGGCGCACCAAGCTGCTGTGGCGCGCGGCGGGCTTGCCGATCCCGGAGTTTGTGCTGCTGGGCGAGGACAGCGATTTCGCCGCGGTCGAGCGCGAGTTGGGGCTGCCGCTCTTCGTCAAGCCGGCCTGCGAAGGTTCGTCAATCGGCGTCGTCAAAGTGCGCGCGCCGGGCGAACTGGCCGCGGCCTATCGCGAAGCAGCCAAGTATGACCGTCTGGTGCTGGCCGAAAAGGCGGTGCTGGGCGGTGAATACACCTGCGCCATCGTCGGCGACACGGCGCTGCCGGTGGTCAAGATCGAGCCGGCGACCGAGTTCTACGACTACGAGGCCAAGTACCTGCGCGACGACACGCAGTACCGCTGCCCGTGCGACTTCACGCCCGAGCGCGAAGCGGAGCTGCGGGCCATGGCGCTTGAGGGGTTCCGCGTCCTCGGCTGCCGCGGCTGGGCGCGGATCGATTTTCTGATGGACGAGGACGGGCGTGCTTACTTGCTCGAGGCCAACGCCTCGCCGGGCATGACCAGCCATTCGCTGGTGCCGATGGCCGCACACGCGGCGGGAATGTCGTACGAGGACCTCGTGGTCCGGGTGTTGTCGCTGGCCGAACTGGGATGATCGATGTGGAACAAACCGCATTTGATGAAGGAAGTCTCCGACCTGCTCTTCGTGGCGGGCGCGGCGGGCTTGCTCTTCGCCGGTGCGGTGTGGGCCGCGCGCATGCAGTTCTTCCCCTTGCGGGAAGTGGTGGTAGCGCACGAGCTGCACGCGGTGAAGCGGGCCGAGTTCGAGCGCGCGCTTTCCGGACGCCTGAGCGGCAATTTCTTCAGCGTCAATCTGGAAGCCCTGCGCCATGCGCTGGAGCAGCTGCCCTGGGTGCGCAAGGCGGAAGTGCGCCGGCAGTGGCCGGGCCGGCTCGAGGTCAGCCTCGAGGAGCATGTGCCGGCGGCGTTCTGGGGGCAGGCGACGGGGCAGCTCGTCAATACGCACGGCGAAGTGTTTACCGCCAGCCTGCAGACCTTGCCGGCGACGCCGATGCCGGTGCTGACCGGGCCGGCCGGGCTGTCGGTGGAAATGCTCGGGTACTACCGGCAGGCGGTGGAGATTCTGCGTCCGCTGGGGCGTACGCCGCAGTCCTTGACCATCTCACCGCGCTTGGCGGTGCAGTTGCGTCTGGACGACGGAATGCTGGTCGAGCTGGGGCGCGAGCAGGCCAAGTCGCCGGTGCGCCTGCGGCTGGAACGGTTCGTCGAGTACTACCCGAGCGTGCTGGGCGCCGGGCGGCAGAAACCGACGGTGGTGGATATGCGGTATCCGAACGGGTTTGCGTTGCACCTCGCGGCTGCAACGCCGGGGAGTGAGAAAAAAGGGAAGCCATGAGCAGGGATAACAAGGAAATCGTCGTCGGCCTCGACATCGGCACGACCAAGATCGTTGCCCTCGTTGCCGAGGTGAGCCCGGAGGGGCGGCTCAACGTCATCGGCATGGGCTCGCAGGACTCGCGCGGGCTGAAGAAGGGTGTGGTGGTCAACATCGAGGACACGGTGGCGACCATCTCGCGCGTCATCCAGGAAGTCGAGCTGATGGCCGACTGCAAGGTGAAGGACGTCTATACCGGAATCGCTGGCAGCCACATCAAGAGCTTCAACTCGGATGGCATGGTGGCGATCAAGGACAAGGAAGTGCTGCCGGCCGACGTCGAACGCGTCGTCGAAACGGCGCGCGCCATGCCGATCCCGGCCGAGCAGGAAATCCTGCACATCCTCACCCAGGAATTCGTGATCGACGGCCAGGACGGTATCCGCGAGCCGATCGGGATGAGCGGCATGCGCCTCGAGGTGCGGGTGCACATCGTCACCGGCGCCATCTCGGCGGCGCAGAACATCGTCAAGTGCGTGCGCCGCTGCGGTCTGGAAGTGAATGACCTCGTCCTGCAACCGCTGGCCTCCAGCTACGCAGTGCTCTCCGAGGACGAGAAAGATCTGGGCGTCTGCCTCGTCGATATCGGCGGCGGCACGACCGACCTCGCGGTATGGACGCAGGGGGCGATCCGTCACACCTCGGTGATTCCGATCGCCGGCGACCAGATCACCAACGACATCGCCATGGCCTTGCGCACGCCGACGCGCGAGGCCGAGGACATCAAGTGCAAGTTCGGGTGCGCGCTCGCCGATCTTGCCGAT
>RRZT011997922.1_pt1 | contig 11357 bp, 11 predicted proteins | sample 2165551 | NCBI WGS metagenome assembly RRZT01 (sample SAMN10456910, study PRJNA506462) | wastewater metagenome | biome: wastewater; feature: sludge; material: wastewater sludge; isolation source: wastewater sludge with Escherichia coli K12::gfp cells carrying plasmid... | place: USA: Moscow, Idaho... | reverse complement strand
CACTCGGCTATAGCGTCGTCAAAGTGGCGAAATAGCATAGCCGTATTTGCGACTTCAAAGTTATAGGCGCTAAACTCTCTTTCGGTCTCAAAGTGTATGTCGGCGTATTTGTAAGAGTCGTTCCATGAGAGCTCATAGACGTTTTCAACCCCTTGCAAATACATAGCGAGTCTCTCCATACCGTACGTTATCTCAACCGCAACAGGATCACAAGAGATTCCGGCTACTTGCTGAAAATAGGTAAACTGGGTAACCTCCATACCGTCTAGCCAGACCTCCCAACCGAGCCCCCATGCGCCAAGCGTCGGAGACTCCCAGTTGTCCTCAACAAATCTTATGTCGTGTTCGGCAAGGTTTAGCCCCAAAAACTCTAAGCTTTTGAGGTATTTTTCCTGTATTCCATCCGGACTTGGCTTTATAATTACCTGAAACTGATAGTATGCCCCTAGTCTATTTGGGTTTTCGCCGTATCTACCGTCTGACGGTCTACGGCTGGGGGCAACATACGCAACGCTCCAAGGTCTCCTGTCAAGGCTTCTAAGAAGCGTAGCCGGATGAAAAGTCCCAGCCCCTGCCGGCAGGTCATAAGGCTGAACGATAGAACACCCCTCCTTCATCCAAAACTCTTGAAGCTTTAAAAACATTTCACTAAAAGTAATCACGCATCAGTCCTTAAAAAAATCTATAATCCAGTCTAGCTCGTTTGTATCGGTGAGATTCTTGTCTCCGATAGGCTTTTCATCCCCAAAGCCCCACTCGGCAACGGCAGATGTTATCCCTATTGCCTTAGCCGCTTTTACGTCTTTTATGCTATCCCCCACCATAAGCGCCTTTGAGCCCTCTTTAAAGTCGTATCCGTCAAGAATCTTTAAAAGCATTTGAGGGTTTGGCTTTGGATATGCTACCGAATCGGCTCCGTATATAAAATCGAAATAACCGTCCACTTTTAGTTGCGAGAGCATTTTTTTTGCAAATGTACTTTTCCCGTTTGTTGCAACACCCATCTTAAAGTCAAGGGTTTTGAATCTCTCCAAAAACTCCTCCACCCTATCATAAAGGGCAATATCCATGTGGCAGATGGAGTCGTAGTAAGGTTCAAAATGCCCTCTCTGCTCCTCGGTAAAACAGTTTGTCCCGTAAAAAACTTTTGCGGCGTTAATGTCGTCTTTGTTGATGTGATTTAAAACAAAATCGGAAGCAACTATGCTAAGCCCAAGCCGCTCTCTAGTGTAGTTGATAGCTCTCGCTATATTCTCACCGCTATCTACAAGGGTTCCGTCCAGATCGAAGATTATTATATTTTGTGACATTATTTGGCGTGGTTTTCGACCACTTGCCCCCACATCAGTTTGTATTTTCTCTTTGTAAATTCAAGCTCTTCTTGTGCCGCCTCTAGCTGTTTGGTTAAAGCGTCTATCGTCTTTCTATCTTCGTCGTAAATCTCTTGCATAGAGATTAGACCCTCTTTTAGAAACTTATTCTCACGCCTCAAAGTCTCCAGAGTCTCCTCTTTTGCCTCCAAAACCCTCTCGTGAAAAGCTATTATCGTCCCGATGGTTTTTTCGGCAAAGGATGAGTGCACCATCTCTCCGGAACTTTGGTTCTCAAAGTCCGATATAGCATCCGTCGACCTAAGAACCAACTGTGTGCCGCTACCGACATCGATAAAAAAACGGCCGTCTTCGTCTTTAAACGCAAGCATACCATCCCGACATAGCGATTTTACCTCTTCGCTACTCTTGCCGACTATCGATGCAAACTCATCTAGCGCTATCCACGTTGACATCAAGGCTCCTTTTGGCTCTTATATTCTCTTCTCTATTGTGGCCGAATCCTCTTCGACCGCTTTTGCCTTTTTCTCTTTATCTTTTAGCAGTTTAGCAGATAGTTCATCATCGGATAGTGCCATTATCTGCATAGCCAGATACGCCGCATTCGTGGCTCCCGCTTTACCTACTGCTACCGTCGCAACAGGCATACCGCCCGGCATCTGCACTGTGGAGAGCAAGCTATCCAGACCGTCCATCAGTCCACCCTTCATCGGGACACCGATAACCGGTTTTGTGGTCAAAGAGGCTACAACACCCGCCAAATGGGCGGCCATTCCGGCGGCACAGACAAACACTTTTGCCCCTTTGCCCTCGGCCTCTTTGACGTAATGATGCGTTCTATCCGGACTTCTATGTGCACTTGAAACGAGTATTTCATATGCGATACCGAATTTCTCAAGTGTCTCGGCACAGTTTTTCATAACATCGTAATCACTCTTTGAACCCATTATAATTGAAACAAAAGCCATTTTTAATCCTCCTTTTTTCTTAAAAAGCTAAATTTAGGGAATAGTGTCGGCAAAAGTATTTTATTTGTATTGCCGCTGTGTACGCTGTCAAGCTCTTTTTCGCCCTCCGTAATAATTTTTTTAAAAACTATTACCTGCTTACCGTCCCTGACATAGACACTTCCGATATCGTTATCACAATCCTCTACTTTACCGCCGTAAGGCAACAATATATCTATCTCGTCACCCGGAAATATCTTGTCCTTGCAATAAAAATATAGCCCATCTTCCGGAACAAATGCTTTTACTTGAAATTCACCGTCACTCATAGCCGTTTGCATATTTTGAGAATCATCTCGCTCAAATGGTCTGGAAACAATATATCCGTCGGTATAGCCTCTGTTTTTGAGGGTATTTAACTCGCTCTCATAATAACCGCCGTCAAATTTTCCGGCATAATAATCGTCTATAGCTTTCCGGTATGTTTTTGCGGTTACGGCCGCATAGTAGAGGCTTTTTGTCCGCCCCTCTATCTTTAGACTGTCTATCACGCCGCTATCAAGTATCTCTTTTATATGTTGCGATAGATTTAGGTCTTTGGCGTTAAAAAGATACGTCCCCTCGCCCGGAATCTCCTCCAGTCGCATGAGAGTTTTGTGTTCCGGATTTTCTACAAATACCTCATATGGCATACGGCAATCATTTGCACAACTCCCGCGGTTTGGAACGCGCCCCATCTGCAAAGACGACACCAGACACCTGCCGCTATAGGCAAAACACATGGAGCCGTGAACAAAAATCTCTATCTCCAGATTCGGAAGATGTTTTTTTATCCCTTCCAAATCTTTCATACTGCACTCTCTGGCCGCTATGATACGGGTTATCCCCATATCCGCATACGCCTCGGCATCCATATAGTTTAGAACGTTTGCCTGAGTTGAAAGGTGTATGCCTATATCGGGTGCTATCTTTTTTGCAAGTTTTATAACGCCGGGTGTAGACACTATAAAAGCGTCCGGTTTCAGCTCGGCTAAAGCTGCCAAATGTTTCTCTACAAGACCCAGCTGAGAGTTAAAAGGAAATCCGTTTACCGTAGCGTATACTTTTTTGCCTCTGGCATGGGCATACTCTATGGCCTCTTTGAAACTCTCCATATCAAACTCTTTGCCGCTCCTAATACGAAGAGAGAAATGGCTTACCCCCCCATATACGGCATCGGCACCATACTCTAATGCTACTCTGAACTTCTCCGGATCTCCCGCAGGAGAGAGAAGCTCTACTTTTGTTTCGGTCATTTTTGTCCGAATGCGGCTATTAGCGCCTCTATATCGTCGTCATCGGCAACATCGTTGTTTTCATCACCGTGAATATGTTTTGCGCTACTGACACGTTTTTCGTCGTCAATCTTGCCCTCAAAGAGTTTATTCATATAGTTTGAAAGCGCCCTCATTATGTTGATGACCCTCTCGATTTTTTGTCTATGAATATCCTGATACTGCATCATATCCATGGCACTCAGGGTATTCATCCCTATATTTGAAAGCCTCATATTGACATCTTCGGCAGAGGCAAGGGCGTTTTGTATCTTTTCGTTTTCAGTTTTAAATACTTCAAAGTTCGGAAATTTTTCCGATAGTTTCATTAAAAGCTCGGATACCGAATTCAGGGTATCGGTGATTTGCCCCATAGGTATTTCAGACTCCATAGAGTCATTTGATATATGCTCTAACATATCAAAAATCTGCGTCGCTTTTTCTTCCGACTCTTTTGTTACGTCATCTAGCTGATGAACAACTTTATTCTCCGTTAACGGCGGCGGCGGCGGCCAACTCTTGGTAGGGCTCAGATCATAGTTATTTAAACTGGCTATCTCATCAAATCCGTCACTAGTGGTATGCGTTTCATGTGTACCGTTATTATCTCCGGCGGACTCGACTTCGTCATCGAAATCGCCGTTCATAAGCCTGTCAAGCTCTTCTTGAGTCATTACTCTTTACCTTTTTAAAGTCTAAACTGGGCGCTCTTCAATATCGGGGAATTATAGCTTTTTTCATTTATAATTTTATTAACCACGTAAAACCTAAACACAAAAGCGTATTTTAAAAATGATAGTAGATTTACACAACCACACACCTCTATGCAACCACGCCAAAGGGAGCCCTAGAGAATTCATTGAAAAAGCCATTGAGAAAAAAATCAATCTCTTCGGTTTTTCCGACCATGCCCCTATGAAGTTCGATGAAGGCTACAGGATGACTTTTGAGCAGATGGACGGCTATGAGAGAGAAATAGCGGAGCTAAAAGACGAATACAAAGACAAAATCGATATAAAACTCGCCTACGAGGTCGACTATCTACCGGGGTATGTCGATAAAAGGGTTTTGGATAGAGAGGTGGACTACATGATAGGGTCTGTACACTTTATAGAGAGTTGGGGATTTGATAATCCGGAGTTTATAGGAGAATACGCCAACAAAGATGCTACCGAGACTTGGACGGAATATTTTAAGCTCATAGCACAAATGGCAGAAACAAAGGCTTTTAATATAGTTGGACATATGGATCTTTTAAAAGTGTTTAATTTTAAGCAACCCAAAGATACGGCAAAAATGGCAAAAAAAGCGATAGAGGAGATAAAAAAAGCGGGGATGGCGATAGAAATAAATGCCTCCGGCTTACGAAAGCCCGTCAATGAAGCATACCCATCAAATGAGCTTTTGTCTACTATTTTGGAGTTTGAAGTCCCAATAACGTTCGGTAGCGATTCACACGACCCATCCCATATCGGATTCAAAATGTCGGAGAATATGGAGCTTGCAAAATCTATCGGTTTTAAGAATTATGCTTATTTTGAAAATAGAAAAATAAACTTGATTAATTTTTAATCAACATTTGCGGTAAATTAAAAATCTTTTTCGCTACAATTTTGTTATAAGCTACTTTATTAATAGCTGAACTTACAAATGGAGTTATGAATGTACAGCAGCGCCGAAGACGTCAAAAAAATATTTGACGTAATCAAAGAAAAAGAAATTGAATTCGTAGATTTCAGATTTACGGACTTCAAAGGAACTTGGCATCACGTATCTTACAACGTAAAATCTATAGACGAAGACAGCTTCAAAGGTGTACCTTTTGACGGAAGCTCCATCCCTTACTGGCAACCGATCAATAAGTCGGATATGCAACTAATCCCTGACGCTAAAGCGTTTTTCGTAGATCCGTTTACGGCCGATCCTACACTGGTAGTTTTCTGTGACGCATACGATATCTACAACAACGAACTATATGCAAAATGTCCTAGAGCAATAGCAAAAAAAGCTCTTGAATACCTAAAAACTACAGGTCTAGGCGACACTGCATACTTTGGTCCTGAAAATGAGTTTTTCGTTTTTGACGATATCAAAGTAAAAAGCGATATCAACTGCCAATACTATGAAATAGATAGCGAAGAAGGTATCTGGAACTCTGCAAAATCTTATGGTGAAAACGGCTTCAACTCAGGTCACAGACCTGGTACGAAAGGCGGTTACTTCCCTGTAGCTCCGGTCGATACAATGGTTGACCTTAGAGCTGAAATGGTAAAAGTAATGGAAGAGGTAGGTCTTGAAACTTTCGTTGTTCACCACGAAGTTGCACAAGGTCAAGGCGAAATCGGCGTTAGATTCGGTACGCTTGTAGAGGCTGCCGACAACGTACAAAAAGTAAAATATGTTGTAAAAATGGTTGCCGCTATGAACGGTAAAACTGCTACATTTATGCCAAAACCGCTTTACGGCGACAATGGTAACGGTATGCACGTGCACCAATCAATCTGGAACGGTGGCGAAAACACATTTGCAGGCGATAAATACCAAGGTCTTTCCGATACGGCTCTATACTATATCGGTGGCGTACTAAAACATGCTAGAGCTCTTGCGGCGTTCACAAACCCGTCAACAAACTCATACAAAAGACTTATTCCAGGATTTGAAGCACCTTCAATCCTTGCATACTCCGCTCAAAACAGATCGGCATCATGCAGAATCCCATACGTATCTAGCCCAAAAGCAAAAAGATGCGAATTTAGATTCCCTGACTCAACTGCAAACCCATACCTTGCGTTCTCTGCAATGCTTCTTGCGGGTATCGACGGCATACAAAACAAAATCGATCCGGGTGAGCCGAGAGAGGAAGATCTATTTGAACTTACTCTTGATGAAATTAGAGAAAAAGGTATCAAGCAAATGCCGCACACTCTAAGAGGTGCCGCTGAATCTCTAATCGCAGACTGGGATTTCCTAAAATCAACAGGCGTATTTACACCTGATATGCTTGAGACTTACAAACAATTCTTGTTTGAAACTCAAATCTGGCCTTATGAAGCTAGACCTCATCCATTCGAATTCTTGACTTCATTCTCTTGCTAGTATAAAAATAGCCCCTCTCAATACGGGGGGAGCGGGCTGTTTTATCTCCTAAAAATCACAGAAAAAAAAGTTAGCCCGATAGCTAAAGCGACTAATACAAACATACTTTTCCCAAAATAATAAAAAAACATCCCCGCTTTTTCTATCGACATTGAATCTGCCGAAACAAATAAAATCAGGTTTTTTATCGACTCAAACACATACAGACCGGGAATCATCACAATCCCTGCCGGAACCGTCAGCATCTGTACCGGAAACTCCCTTTTTTTGGACAACATCTCGCCTATAATTCCAATACATAATGCCCCAAACAACACCGAAAGCTCAAGTCCTAGTCCGTATTTTTGACAAACGGAGCGGACTGCAAAACCGCAAAAAGCCAACAACCCGACAATCGGCAAATCTTTTTTATCAACCCGAAAAACCATCGAAAAACCGATTGCCGCAATAACTGCAAAAAAAGGCTTTATCAAAAATTCCATATAAAACCTTTTTGGGCAAGTAGCGCTAAAGTTGTCCCGAAGACTATCCCAAACGCCAAAAACATCGCCCGAAGCCCCCTTGCCGCTCCGTTTAGATAGTGCCCCTTTAGCATATCCCTAAACGTATTAATAAGCTGAACACCGGGGATCAAAAAAAACGTAGATGCCGCTTGAGCCTCGGCAACACCGACGGATCCAAAACGGGTAGCCAACTGATACGATAGCAGCGTAGCCACAAAAGCGCAAATAATATTTACGAAAATCAACGATACTTCTATATGAATCAACTTGCTTTTTATAAAAAATGCGACAAAAGATGCTACAAAAATTGCGATCCCGCCCACAAAGTCTGTCCCCAAAATCACACCGAAAGCCGCACAAGCTAGCGATACGGCAAACTGAGCAGTTTTTGTGTACGGTGTTCTAGTGCCGTCGATTTCGGTTTTAAATTCGTCAAAATTTTTTCCGTCCGGATTTTTTGCGTACTTGTAAATTCTGGAGGCTTTTCCTAGATTTGGAACCAAATCGCCTACGTGCTTCATTTTTGTTTTATATTCATCGCCCAGATATATCGTCACAAGGACAGATCTGGGCAATACCAAAGCATCCATCTGCTCTACACCTATACCGTTTGCATAGGCATACATCGCCTCTTCGACATTTGCGCTATCGGCTCCGTACTCCATCAGCTTTTTGCCTATCCAGAGTATAGAATCGAGTTGATCAAAAGCTTCCATCAGCTCTCAAAGCCCTCTATTTTTGCCTCAATTTCAAAATATCTCTCCACCTTCACCTCCAAAAGTGCCTCTTTGTCGCTCAACTCTTCCGATAGTTTGACTATGCCTACCTTTTGATACAGTTCAGGGTCGCTTAGGGCAATTTTTAGATTTTTTATCTCCTCCTCCAAAGCCTCAATCTCTTTTGGGAGGGTGTCATACTCGTTTTTCTCTTTAAAACTGAGTTTTTTCGGAGCCGATTTTGGTTTTTCCTCTTTCGGTTTTTGCGGTTCTTTTGCCGCCTCTTCCATCGTATCAAGCTCTCTAAGCTCTTTTTCAATCTCCAGATACTCAGAATAGCTCTGATGGCTCTCCTCGATATTTCCGCCGCCGAATATATATAGTTTACTCGCAAGCTTATCGACAAAATATCTATCGTGACTTACAAATATCACGGAGCCTTCAAAGTTTTGGATGTACTCCTCCAATATATTAATGGTCGGTATATCCAAATCATTTGTCGGCTCATCCAGTATCAGGCAGTCTACTTTTTTACTAAACAGCAAAGCCAAGGCCACCCTGCTCTTCTCTCCGCCGGAGAGGATCCCAACTTTTTTATCCAGAAATTCTTTTGGGAACAAAAAGTTTTTTAGATAACCGTAAACGTGCATATTTTTCCCTTGCACATCCACCCTGTCGCCGCCGTTTGGACAAAAGGTTTCCAAAATATCTTTTGAGTCGTTTAGTCCGGATTTTGTCTGGTCAAAATACCCTACGGCAAAATCTCCTACCCTGATAGTCCCTTTATCTTGTTTTAGCTCACCACGCAAAAGCCTGAGCAGGGTTGACTTTCCGCTTCCGTTTGGACCCACTATTGCGATGCGATCTTTTTGGAGGATTCTCGCCGTAAAATCTTTGATTATCGGTTTTCCGCCAAAAGAGAGGGAGACGTTTTCAAGCCAGAAAAGCTCTTTCTGACGATTTGCGGCACTCCCGCCGTTCCAGTTTTTCCTCTCACGTTCAAGCTCTACACGCATTTTTCGGATTGCCGACGGATTTTTTTTGGCCTGATCCCTTAGATCCAAAAGCTTTCGCTTTCGACCCTCATTTCGTTTCCTTCTTGCGCTTACACCCCTTTGATACCAGTTCTCCTCTTGTTTTAATAGCCGCAACAGATTTTCGTGTTCTGTCTTTAGGTTTTCCAGTATTCTCGCTTTTTGGGAGAGGTAAGACTCATATCCCCCTTTAAAATTTCGTAGTTTTGCCTCATCTATCTCGACGCACCTCGTAGCTATCCGGTCGATAAAATACCTATCATGGGAGATAAAAATCAGTGTGTAGTTTTCAGATAATATCAGCTCTTCCAAAAATTCAACCATATACACATCCAGATGGTTTGTAGGCTCATCTAGTAGCAGCACGTCCGGCTTTTGCAGTAGCAAACTGGCCAGAGCCACACGCCTCTGCTCTCCGCCGGAGAGTGTGACGGTGAGCTGCTCCCTAAACTCTGAAAGTTTTAGTTGTCCCACTATCCTCTCAATCTTATCTTCCAGATTCCACGCCGAATGGTGATCCAAAAACAGTGTAAGCTCCTCGCTCCGCTTCAGTAGCTCTAAATCCGTAGGGTTAACCGAGAGTGCGACGTTTACTTCGTCAAACTCTTTGAGTGCCCCAAAAAGCTCTTTTAGACTTTTTTTGAGCGACTCTATGACCGTATCGTCAGGGTCAAACTTCGGGTCTTGGGCTAGCATTTTTATCTCTATCCCGTTTTGGCGGATTATTTTTCCATCGTCCGCATCCGTCTCTCCGGTTATTATTTTTAGCAAAGTAGATTTGCCGCTACCGTTTTTACCGATTAGCGATACTCTCTCTCCAGCCTCTAAGACAAAATCCACACCATCGAGGATTTTTTGGGCTTCGTAATTTTTTTTAATTTGGAAAAGGTCTATTAAAGCCATAATGTTCCGTAAAGTTTTTGCGCAATTATACCCTCTGAGGGGTTAGCCGATAAATATTAGGGGCATTATCATAAAATTCCGCAACAAAACGTGGAGTAACACTTGACAAAAAATAATAATTTGAAGCTCGCACTAATACTCGGATTTTTGTCCGCCTTTGCCCCTCTCTCTATCGATATGTATCTATCCTCTATGCCGACTTTGGAACGCTACTTTGCGGTTTCGGCCGATACTATACAGCTGACTTTGGCATCATTTTTTATCGGCTTTTCATTTGGACAGGCGTTTTACGGCCCTATTTCCGACAAATACGGTAGAAAACCGCCTTTATATATAGGACTTTTGATTTTTGTCGTCGCTTCGGTCGGATGCGCCCTTTCTACAACGGTTGAATGGCTTATATTTTTTAGGTTTTTAGAAGCTTTGGGGGCTTGCGCCGGAGGGGTTATCTCAAGAGCCGTCGTCAGAGACTTATACCACCCATCGGAAGCCTCAAAAATATATTCATATCTAATGCTAGTCTCCAGTGTCGCCCCTATGCTCTCCCCTATCGCCGGAGGATATATACTAATCTCGCTTGGGTGGAAAGCTATATTTTTGATTTTGGCTGCACTTGGAGTCATATCGCTGTTTAGTATAGTCTTTTGGCTAGAGGAGAGTCACGCAAAAAACAGGACAGAATCAATAGCTATAAAAAACGTAGCAAACGAGTATGCCAAACTGCTGAAACACAAATATTTTATGGGTTATGCCCTCTCCGGCGGTTTTGCGATGGCCGGAATGTTTGCCTATATCACCTCGTCGCCGTTTGTGTTTATAGATACTTTTCATTTGTCGGTTGAAAACTATGGGATACTGTTTGGTGCAAATGCGGTGGTTTTCGTACTCTCGGCACAGATAAATGCAAGGATAGTAAACAAAATAGACTCATCGGTAATATTTGACACGGCGATGGCAATGCTGGCACTCTCAGGCATAGCTATGTTTGCGGCTGCACTGTTTGAGATCGGCGGGATATACGGCATTATATTGCCGCTGCTATGTTTTATGTCCTCTATCGGTTTTATAGTCCCAAACGCTACGGCTCTTGCCATGGCACCGTTTGCCGCAAATGCCGGAAGCGCCTCGGCGCTACTGGGAACTATGCAGTTTTCAATGGCCGCCGGCTCCTCAATACTACTTGGGGCACTCCAAAAAGCGGCACTGATTTCGATGGGTAGCATGATTATGTTCTGCGGAGTTGCAGCTCTTGCCGTTTATATCTTTGTCGTAAAGACTCAAGCGGCGATAGAGATAGATGCCTAGTCTTGCCTCTTGTTGCGTAAAAGCAAAAAGGTTGTCTTTGATACCGGAGGTTAATAGATTTCTTTGGATTATCATTTCATTCTTTCGTCAAATTCAATGACGGCAAAGAGTCAATTGTAGATTTCGAAAACTACATACCCTAAAAGCAAACGGGACAATCTTTGAGTTGCTAAAAAAACTAGAAAATTTCCAAACTTTAATATTTAACT
>RRZT010864680.1_pt1 | contig 11358 bp, 6 predicted proteins | sample 2165551 | NCBI WGS metagenome assembly RRZT01 (sample SAMN10456910, study PRJNA506462) | wastewater metagenome | biome: wastewater; feature: sludge; material: wastewater sludge; isolation source: wastewater sludge with Escherichia coli K12::gfp cells carrying plasmid... | place: USA: Moscow, Idaho ... | reverse complement strand
CGTTTCCTTGTTGAAATCGCGCGTGGATTCCATGCTGCCCCCGTGTCAAAAGAGATTGTCGTCAGTCGATCAGCCTGGCCAGGCCGAACCCGTATTTTCCGAACTGGTTGCCGTTATACAGCAGGTAGGTCTGGCCGTTGCAGATGAAGACGTTCGGATAGCACTGCATCTCCGAATCCCAGCCTTCGCCCGATACGTCGATGCCGAGGCCCGCGTCGTCGCGCCGCCAAGTCTTCAGGTCGTCCGAGACCGCGTGGCCGAGCCGATACGCCTTCGCCGGGTCGGCTCGAAAATCGAAGGCGCTGCGGTAGCAGAAGACCATGTGGTACGCGCCGCGATGCGCGAACACGGTCGGCAGTGCCTGGCATTCGTCCGGGCTCGCCGTCTCTACGATGTATTTGCCGTCGCGCCGCCATGCGACGCCGTCGTCGGATTCGGCGTGGGCGATGCTGTACCGGCGTTCCGGTTCCGCGCCCGGCTCGCAGCGAATCCAGCGGTCGCCGAAGATGTACCACATGTGGAAGCAGCCGCCGAAGTGGCGGACGAACGCGTCGCCGACCAGCAAGGGCTCGTCGGGCGTCGCCGCCATGACCGGCCCGCCGGCGCCGTATTTCTCAAACGTCGTACCACCGTCGTCGCTGACGGCCAGCCCGATGTTCATGTCGATCGACACCGAGACGCGCCTCGACCAGCCCGTGGTGTAGGCGAGGATTTTCCCTTCGTGCCGCACGGGGCTGAATGGAAAGATGCCGTGTTCGTCGAACTCGCCCAGCCTGCCGAGTTCGATCAGCGGTTCCCGGGAGACGCGCAGAACGCGCTTGAAGTCCTTGCTGAAATCGGCGAACTGCGGGCAGGCGACGTACTTCCCGTTGACGCTCTGCTTCTGCGACGAGAAATAGACCCGCACGCAATCGTCGAATTCGACCGCCTGCGGCGATTTGGCGAACAGCGAACAGCCATCAGCGAGTTGGTGTTCCGTCGGATCGAAGATCCGGCCCAGTTTTTCCCAGCGCATCACCGCAACTCCCCTTCCAGCACCGCCAAGCCGAACCCGGTCTTCCCGTTACCGTTCCCGGCGTAGAGCATGTACGTCCGGCCGTCGAGTTCGAACACCGCGGGATAGGCGACCATTTCCGAATCCCAGCCGTCGGGCGACACGTCGAGGTCCACCTGCGCGTCGTCCCGGTTCCAGTCCGCCAGGTTCGTGGACCACGCGTAGCCGATCCGGTAGCTGCCTCCGACGTTGGTGCGGAAGTCCAGCCCCCGCCGGTAGCAGAAGTGCATGTGATAGCGGCCGTGGGAATACACGATGTCGGGGCAGGCCTGTGCCTCATCCTCGCCGAGGCGGCTGTCGACGATGTCCCGGTTCAGCTTGGTCCAATGCACGCCGTCCGCCGAAGTCGCCAGGCGCAACTTGTAGATGATTTCGGGACGACCATCGTCGTCGAGAATCCAGCGGCGGCCGGCGGTGTAGGCAAGCACCCATTGATCGCCATACTTCCGGATTTTTGGCGAGGTGACGACGAAGGGGTCGTCCGGCGAAAACGAGAGCACCGGCCCCGGCCCGAGTTTCGTGAAGCTGACGCCACCGTCGCGGCTGCGCGCCATGCCGAGCGATATGTTGAACGGCACCGACTCGCACCGCGTCCAGCCGCCGTAGACGGCGACCATTTCGTCGCCATCCTTGATCACCGACACGGGGTAGGTGCCGAACTCGTCGAAGGCGCCCACGTCGCCCAGTGACATGACCGGCGCGCGACAGAGATTGACCACCTTGAACAGGTTGCGGCGGTCGAGATCAACGAACGCGCAGTAACTGACGAACTGCTTGTTGCTATCCGGCGCCGGTCGGCAACAGAAGTAGACGCGGACGTAATCGTCGAAGATCACGGCATTCGGTGCCTGGGCGAAACCCAGCATCCATTCGGGCCGATCCGGCACCATCTCCGGCGCAAACACGCGCCCCAGCTTTTTCCACCTAAACGCCATCGTTTCTCCCGTTTTCGGCCTTGATTTGGCGTACCGCCTCGACCAGCAGTTTGTTCTCTTCGATGAAGACACGCCCGCCCAATTGCCATGGCGTCTCGCTGTAATCGACCTCGATCGACTTCTGCAGGATGATCTCACCCGCATCGATCTCGGGCGAGACGTAATGTACCGTGCATCCGGCCTCGCGCTCGCCGGCGCGCATGACCGCCTCCTGCACGCGCACGCCGACCATGCCCTTGCCGCCGTACTTGGGCAGCAGCGACGGATGCGTATTGATGATCTTACGCGGCCATTTTTCGCAGATCCATGCCGGGACGATCGGCATGAAGCCGGCCAGAACGATGAGATCGGCATCCGCAGGAATGGCTTTGTCAAAGGCTTCCATCCGCTGCTCGCGGGGCGCGGCAGCGTCGAGGACCACGAACGGAATGCCATGCTTGGCAGCGCGGTCGACGGCGCCACACGGCCGGTCGGCGATCAACAGCACGATCTCGTAGCCAACCTCCCCTCGTTTGTCGATCAGCGCCTGGAAATTCCCCCCGCCGCCCGAAGCGCATACCACTACATTGAAAGGCCATCTCATGACTAACCGCATTGGGTAGGTATTGTTGTGCAAACGAACCGACTGACGCTTTTCCTCTGCAAATTCTTGCAACTTTTCACGACACGAATCTCTATCGTTCGCCACTATTGCGTAGAGCCCCCGACGCATCGCCCAAAAAGCCGGCAGCGCTGGTGCACTCATGCTAGACGGCCTACTGCCCAGATTATAGGTGGATCGCCAACAAACGGCGACCATCGGCCCCGGGAATTGGCATAATCTCTCGGCGGTGGAAAAAAACACAAACAACCATTCCAACGAACCAGATAACCCGACGACGAGCCACTCAATGACACCTATTTTTCTTCATCTCGGCGCAGGCACTCGCAAGCTACCCGGATTCATCAATATCGATATTGAACCCGGGGCGGACATGCAACTCGACCTGACCCAATCTCTACCGTGGGATGACCGCAGCGTCGATGGAATATTCAGCGAGCATTTCATCGAGCACATCAGCCATGCCGACGCCATCCGGTTGCTGCGCGAATGTCGGAGAATTCTCGTCCCGGGGGGAGTTGTCAGGATCGCCACACCAGACCTGCAAGAGATGGTCCGGGACTATGCCGAACAGCGCATTCATCCCGATTGGGAGAAGTTCGGTCTGGGCTGGACTGCCAATCGCTGTGAGCGCTTCAACATCGGCATGCGCTGGTGGGGGCATCAGTGGATGTACGACGAAGAGGAGCTGACGCGCCTCGCCCGCATGGTCGGACTGGAAGTGCGCCGCCGTTGCCTTATCGGCGAAAGCGACCTGCCGATGTTCCGCAACCTCGAATACCGGGAGTCGTCGACACTGATTCTCGAACTCGAAAAGCCGAAACGCCAGCTGACCGCCGATGCGCTGCCGCTGGTGAGCATCACCATTCCCTCATATCGCCCGAGATTTTTCGAAGCCGCGCTGCAGAGCGCACTCCGTCAGACCTACCCCAACACCGAGATCGTCATCTGCGACGACTGTCCCGACGATGGAATCGCCAGGATCCTCGACAAATACTCCGCCTCGCACCCACGCCTACGCTACTTCCGCAACAGCGAGCGCTTGAACCGGCAGAATCTGGTCAAATGCGTCGACGTGGCGCAAGGCGAATTCATCAAGTTCCTGAATGACGATGACCTGCTGGCTCCCAATTGCATCGAGCGCATGATTGAGTGTTTCAAGACGTTGCCGGACATTACGCTTGTGACATCCAAACGTACCCGGATTGACGAGTCGGGTCGCATCCTGCCGGAGATATTCGAAACACTCCCGGTTGTCCGTGAAGACGCCATTATCGAGGGCCTCACGCTGGGCGCAGCGCTGCTCTCCTCGTTCCGAAACTTCGTTGGCGAGCCAACGACAGCGATGTTCCGGAAAGCCGACGTAGCTCATCTTAAGCCCGACTATCTGGCAGTCGACAACCATATGGTTTATGGCATCAATGACATTGCCGTGTGGACCAATCTGGCGATTCAGGGCAACGCTGTCTATCTTGTCGAACCGCTCAGCCAGTTCCGCATTCATTCCAGTCAATCGCAGGCGGAGCTGCGCGACGAAGTGTTTGCGGGCGCCGTCGAAGGAATCAAGATCATGCGCGCATCCTGGGACAGGCGCGGATTGTCCCGCGGACAGTACTTCGGCACCGTGCTGTGGAAACCGGTACGGAATCCTCAGGGAGAGTGGCAGGTACGGACCATCGTAGAAGACTTCTCGGGATGGAAGGATGTCATTCCAGACGGAAAGAGATCCGGAGAAATACCGGAAGGTGTCACGGCAGAAGCAGACCCCGGTTCGAATCGCGTCCGAGCAGAGCCGGAAAACGCCGCGCCACCCTCTCGTCCCGGTTCCAGCGCCTTGGACGAACGGAGCTACCGCCGGTGGATGGACTGCAAATCCCTGGACCAACTGGACGCCCGATTGTTTCAAGAGCACGCGAGCAAACTCTGGAAAACCCGTCAGCTGTTCGAGTTCTGCCTTGTCCTGGAGCCAGGGAGAGAGCCCCTTCTCGCCGACAGCATCGACGCGATATCGCAGCAGTACTACGACGGTTGGCGCCTCACGATATTCGCCAGTACGCCTTCGCCAGAAGCCGAGTTCACTCGTGAAGGAAGCACTGTCCGCTGGATACAGCTTCCGGACGATGCAGCCCCGGCCGAAGCCATCAACGCACATTTGATCCAGTCAGCCGCCAACTGGATCGGCTTCTTCGAATGTGGAGCCCGGTTTGCTCCGCAATTGCTGTTGTCGCTGTCCGACTACCTGGCCATCCACCCCGAGTGGCGGTTGGTTTACACAGACGAGGACACAATCGACGAGGAGGGGAACCGCCAATCCCCATTGTTCAAACCCGACTTCAATCTTGAACTGCTACGCTCGGCCGATTACATCGGCAGCCTGTTCGTCGAGCGGAATGCGCTGCTCGCCGCTGGCGGCTACGCGAAGAACGCTGAGGCGACATACCTGGACATCGCACTCAGAGTTGCCGACGCGCTCGGCGACCCTGCACTCGGGCATATTCCGGATGTGCTACTGCACATCCCGACTGCCGCATTCCGACGCGCCTCAGAAGGAGGCGCGGCACAGGCACTGCGTGAGCACCTCGGCAGGCGCAGCATTGATGCTGACGTATTCCAGGGGCTTGCAGAAGGTGCAACGCGCCGTATCCTCTACCGGCACCCGGCCACGCCGATGGTTTCTATCATCATACCGACGCGCAACTGTCTGGAGTTGCTCCGGCCTTGCGTTGCATCGCTGTTCGAGCAAACAAGCTACCCGGAATGGGAACTGCTGCTCGTGGATAACGGCAGCGACGCGCCCGCGGTGATCGACTACTACAACGAGTTGCGCTCGCAACATCCAGGACGCGTCAGGCTGCTGCATTTCGACGCCCCGTTCAACTTCTCGGCGATGAACAACATGGCCGCCCGCCAGGCTCAAGGCGAGTACCTGCTGTTCCTCAACAACGATACCGAATGCATTCACAACGACTGGCTCGATGCGATGATGAGCCACGCGCAGCGCCCTGATGTTGGAATCGTTGGTGCCCGCTTGCTTTTCCCGGATTCGCTGAAAATCCAGCATGCCGGCGTCGTGCTGGGCATGACAGGAACAGCCAACCACGTCGATATCGGAGCGCTTTCGCCGGACGATCCGGGCTATATGAACCGCGCGCTTGCCGATCAGGAATACTCAGCCGTCACCGGCGCTTGCATGCTGATCCGAAAATCCGTGTTCGACGAAATCGGAGGTCTCGACGAAGAAGCTTTCCGGATCAGCTTCAACGATATCGATCTGTGCCTGAAAACAAAGCAACGTGGCTACCGCATCATCTGGACGCCTTTCGCTACACTCCTTCACCACGGCTCAGCAACTCAGGCCATGGAGGCGCACGATCCGATCAAGGTTGCCACCTTCCAAAATGAATGCAATGAGTTCTATTCCCGCTGGACAGGGAAACTTGTCGACGACCCGGCCTGGAACCGCAATCTCAGCCTGAACGCCACAACGCCAACCATCGAAGACGAACTGGTTGCTCCGTGGAACACCGATTTCCACGACCGTCCACGCATCCTGGTCATGCCGGTTCCCGCGCATGGCGCCGCCGAGTACCGCAACCTGACACCGCTGCGACACTTGCACGCCGCAGGCAAGGTTCAGTTTGCTTCAGTCTGCCAGCCACGCGGCGATTTCGAGCGTGCTCCGATGCCTATCGAACTCGAGCGCCTCGCCCCGGACACGCTGGTGATGCATGCCCCGGTGGACAACGTGCGCGGCCAGGCACTTCTTCGCTATCAACGGTTCAATCCGGGCATTTTCCGCGTTTACGCACTGGACGACCTGATCACCAATATTCCGGAAAGCAACCCCACGTACAGCGCGCTGCCCGCCGGCACCATCGCAGAGCGGCTCACACTCGGACTACGTGCCAGCGACCGCCTGCTCGTGAGCACCGAACCCTTGGTCGACGCCTACCGCCATCTGATCGACGATATCCGCCTCGTTCCGAACAGCCTGCCCTGGTCCATCTGGGGAGAACTGCGTTCGCAACGTCGAAACGGAAAGAAGCCGCGCGTCGGCTGGGCCGGAGCCCAGCAGCATGCCGGCGATTTACGTTTCCTTGAGGAGGTGATCAATGCGACCAGCCACGAAATTGACTGGATTTTCTTTGGCATGATGCCTCAGGGGTCGCGACCACTGATCGCTGAATTTCACGACTACGTACACGACTTTTCCGCCTATCCTGCCAAGCTGGCATCGCTCGATCTCGACCTGGCCATTGCGCCGCTTGAAATCCATCCATTCAACGAAGCCAAGAGCAACCTCCGCTTGCTGGAATACGGAATCCTCGGCTGGCCGGTGATCTGCACCGACATCCTGCCCTATCGTACCGACAATCCGCCGGTAAGCCGCCTGCCCAACGACGCCGCAAGATGGATCGAAGCGATCCGCGAACGCGTCGCTGATCGCGACGCGCTGGCCCGAGAAGGCGATGCGCTGCGCGAATGGGTGAAACGGCACTATCTGCTGGAGAACCGGCTCGACGAATGGCTGTCGGCGTTCTTGCGCTGAAGATATCTGTAGACCGAATAAGGAACCCGTGTTCGGCCTACAGGACGGGAGACGGGTACAACCCGCTCCCCTCGCGCACGAACATGAGGTTGTAGACATAGCCGAAATCGAGCGGCGCGCTTTCCTCATCGGACTTCAGATAGCGATAGTATTTTCCGCCGGCCAGATTCATCTCCATTCCGTTGTTGATCACCGCACAGGCGTAACCACGGTCGCCGAAAAAATCGCGCAAGGACCACTCCGACGCCCCGGCCGCCCGCAGAACGCCACGATGACACTCACAGATAACGAGATCGGGAGCGTGCGATTCGAACATCCTTGCCCCGCCATGCAGGATGCTCAACTCGACACCCTCGGCATCGATCTTGAGCAGACGCGGACGCTTTGGCAGCGCGTCGCGGAATATCTCGTCGAGAGACGTTAGCTGGACGTTGCATGAACGACGTCCCTGCGCGTTGAGCAAGGAACTCTCTCCTTCGTTTTCCGGATCGATGTAGAAGACTGCGTCTCCGCTGTGATCCGACACGGCCAGTTGCAGCGGCAATACATTGGTGAAACGGTTGTACATGACGTTGTGCAGAAGACGTCGATAGGTATCCGGCATCGGTTCGAACCCATAGACCGCTCCCGACGGGCCGACCCCCAAGCGAAACAGCGTGGAAAAAAAGCCGACGTGTGCGCCAATATCAATCGCCACATCGCCCGCCCGCAGCGCTCCCAGCGCCAGACTCGATGTCCACTCCTCGTACAAACGCCCTTCCTCGAAAAGATAATGCATGATGCGTTGCGTATGCGCAGTACGAGAGACAAGCAGACAGGCGGTTTCTGCAACGTCGCCAGGCCGCTTCACGGTCAGGCCGAGGACCCCTTCGGAGCCGATCGTGTTGTGAAAAAAAGCCAGTTCTGCAGCCCCCACGGACTCGACTTTCGTTAGTTGGTTCGGCTGACTAGGCATTGGTAATTCCTCTATGAATGGAGCCTTAGGAGCAAATCTTCGAGTTTCGTGGCAAAGCCCCTTGCATCGAACAAATCGGAATCGCGGCGCAATGCTCGCGAAAGATTCTGCAACCGCTTGCGCAACGACTCGTCGCGACAGACCGTCAAGATCGATAGCCTGTACTGCTCGGTCGTCGTGGCGACCAAATCGGACAATCCGGCAGAGATAAGCAGGCTGCTGGCCACCCGCGCGGCAAACGCCTCGCCTTGCAAGGTCACCACCGGCACACCCGCCCAGAGGGCGTCGGAGGTCGTTGTGTGCCCGTTGCACGGGAAGGTATCGAGGGCCAGATCGGCAAGCGTCAGACGTGCCAGATGCGCCGCTTGCGGCCGGCCTTCGGCAAACACCAGACGCGACGCCGCCACGCCCGCTGCGTCGGCCACGCTGCGCAGTTCGTTTTCGGCCCAGGGATTGGAGGCCCATAACCAGAGGACGGCCTCAGGAATCTCGCGCAACACATCGAGCCAGACGGCAAACAATTCGGGCGTAATCTTGTAGGTCTGATTGAACGAGCACAGAACAAGGGCGTCTTCGGGCAGACCTTCCCCTGCCCGTGTCGGCACCGGGCCAAACTCCCGTTCGCGGCAGTTCGGCTGGTAACAACCGGGCACATGCAGGAGACGCTCGCTGAACATCCACTGGTTGTCCTGCGGCGCGACGATTTCATCGGCAATCAGGTAATCGACCCACGGCGCGCCCAGCGTTCCGGGATAGCCGAGCCAGTTGATCTGCACCGGAGCCAGACGGTACTGCAGCCATTCGCTGCGATTTCCCTCGGTATAGCCCTTCAGGTCGATCAACACGTCGAGCTCAAGATCAGCGATACGTCTCACCGCCTCACGCCCGGGCAGACCAGCCAGGTCGACGAAATGTTCGACGCTGGCCGCAACGCGGGTGCGCATCGCGCTGCCGTCGTCGATCCCGTAGGACAGGCCGAAGATCTCAAAACGCTCGCGGTCGTGTGCTTCCAGCATGTCGATCATCAGGAGCGCGGTCGCGTGATTCTTGAAATCCGATGACAGGTAACCGACACGTAGACGTTGGTGTGGTTGACCGTGCGACCGCAACACAGGCCGTTCACCGGCGTTCATCCGGATGCTGTGATTCTCCGAGCATTGGCGTTGAAGTTGCGGAGTCGTTCCCGGCATCGACAGCACGATGAACGGCGGAATGTCAGCAGTATTTCGCTCCACGGCCGCACGCACGCACTGAGCGAGCTCCTCGATGCCGTCCCAGCGGCACACGTGCATTTTCTGGAACAACAGGTGCGCGGCGATCAGGCCATTCTCCGGATCGCAAGCCGCTGCACGACCCAGCGCGTTGACGGCATCAAGACGGCGCCCAGCATCCAGATGCAGCATGCCGAGGTTGAAGTGCGCTGCCGCGTATCCGGGCGCGACGGCTATTGCCCGCTCATATAGCATCCGTGCTTCGTCGTGCCGTTCGAGGTGCGCGTACAGGTTGGCCAAGTTGGTGAGGATCGGCGGCGCGTCCGGATCGGCGTGCAACGCCGCTTGATATTCGACGATCGCCGCCTCGTTCTGCTCTTGGCCAGCCAACTCCATACCCCGGTCGAAATGCAATTGGGCGCAGATCTTCCCATGGAGGCGTTGCGCGTCGGCATCGTCTGGCGCCAGCCGCAACCAATGCGTCGCCGCATCGAGCGCCACGTCCAGAGCGCCAGTCTGCGCCGCACTCATGGCCAATCCGCGCCATAAGGCCGGATCGTTCGGAATGAGCCGCACCGCTTGCGCAAATTCCTTGGCGGCCTCCGCAAAGCGACCGGCATTGAACAGCGACAACGCGAGGCCAGCGCGATAATTGCCGGCCTGCGGTCGCGCCTCCAGCGCAGCACGCATCCGGCGTTCCCCGGTCGTGGTCTCGCCGCTGTCGAACAACACCTGCCCGAGCAGGAACAGCGCGTCGGGATTGCCGGGATCGTATTTCAGGCCTCGTTCATAGGATTGCCGTGCCTCAACCAGGCGTCCGGCCTGCTGCAACGCCAACCCGGCGGCAAAACAGCGGGCAGCCTCGTTCTTCTTATGAGCGCTCAATAGCCCCTCCAATCACCTCCCGCAACGCCTCGGCGACTGCCTGGACAACAGGCTCCCATATCCGGCTCTGCCGTTGGCGGAAGATACGCATCGACGGATACCATGGCGAATCGCTCCGCTCCAGCAACCAGCGCCATTCGCTTTCGGCACGGTTGAGCAGCCACACGGGTTTGCCCAACGCACCGGCAAGATGCGCGGTGGCCGTATCAACCGAAATGACAAGGTCCATCTCGCCGATCAAGGCAGCCGTATCGTCGAAATTCTTGAGCTCGCCGGACCAGTCGGTCACGCCGAGTTGCTGCAACAAGGCCATCTGGTTAGCGTCGAGCGGTTCCTTGTTCAGGCTGATCCAACGTACCTCGGTGCGGGACAAAAGCGGAGCCAGGAGTTGCGGACTAAGTTCGAAACTGCGTTTGTGCCGTCCACGCTTGCCGGTCGCCCAAGCCACGCCGACCTTGAGGCGGGACTCATCGGACAGGCGTCTCCGCCATTCCATGCGCTTTTCGGAATCCGTCTCAAGATAAGGAACTACTGCCGGGATATTTTCCAGCGTCGTTCCCAAAGCGAGCGGCAGACTCATCAGCGGGCAATGGTGGGTAAAGCCGCTTTCCTCTGGAGGTCCGGCCACGACGTCGACCATGCTCCCGAAGCTGCGCTGAAAAAGAGACAACAACGGCTGGCGCGTCTGCAGGCGGACTCGTCCAAAACACTCGGCCGCCAGCGGTACGAAACGGCAAAACTGGATGCCATCGCCAAAGCCCTGTTCGGCATGAATGACAAGGCCGCTGGATTCTCGCTTCACGGTTTCGCCGGACCAGCGCGGCAACACAGTCACCGGCGCCTTCGCCGATTCGCCGTTTTGCCGCGACGCAAAACGCCACTCGTACTCGCGCCAGCCTTCCGTCAAGTTGCCAGTGAGCAACAACGCGCAAGCCAGGCTGAAATGCGCATCCGCGTCATCAGGATCGTGCGCCAGGATCTGCCGGTAGGCCGTTATTTCTTCGTCGAATCTGCCCAACGCGCCGAGCACCAACGCCCGATTGCGCTCAAGACCGAGGTCCCCCGGCCGAAGAGCGAGTGCTCGCTCACATTGCGCCATGGCCAGATCGAACCGCCCTTGCCGCTTGTAGAGAATGCCCAATCCATTGATGGCTTCCAGTTGCGACGG
>RRZT012588265.1_pt1 | contig 11359 bp, 9 predicted proteins | sample 2165551 | NCBI WGS metagenome assembly RRZT01 (sample SAMN10456910, study PRJNA506462) | wastewater metagenome | biome: wastewater; feature: sludge; material: wastewater sludge; isolation source: wastewater sludge with Escherichia coli K12::gfp cells carrying plasmid... | place: USA: Moscow, Idaho ... | reverse complement strand
GTCGGCGGCGTATTGCTCCGGCGCCGCGTAGGCTTCGTGGCCCTCCAGCGGGCGGTGGACGAGGGCGGCGGGAGAGGGCATGGCGGTCTCTGTGGTGCCGCGCAGGATGTCGATGGCGCGCCGCAGGCGCGGGGCGTCCGCCGGCAGCATGGGCACCGGGCCGTCGGCGAGGAGGCGGGCGGTGGTGCCGGCCCAGCGCCGCCGGGGCATGGGGTTGAGCCACACGGCGGCGGGGAAGAGGCGCCGGGCTTCGTCGAGGAAATCGGCCGTCTGCAGGGCGCGACGGCGGTTGAGGGCGCCCCGGGCGCTGCCGGCGTCGCTCACCACCAGCAGCGCGGCGCCGGCGTGGCGGCGCAGCACGTCGTCGCGGGCTTCGGGCTCGGTGAGGGCGGGGGTGGCGTAAAGCTGCCGGCGCGGCTGGTTGCTGAAGTAGCGCACCTCGGCCCGGGCCGGCCGGCCCAGGGGCAGGGATTCGGCGAGGGGGGCGAGGAAGGGGCGCCGCGGGTCCATGCTGGGGCTGGCAGCGGCGAGGATCCGCCGCCGGGCGCCGTTGCTTCGCCGGGGGCGGCACACCGGGCGGCACAGCAGGCCGCGGCGGCAGCGTTCGCGCAGGGTGGCGGCCAGGTCCATCTCGGTGCGCGGGCCGTGGCGGGTGCTGCGCCGGTAGCGGCGCCACAGCACGGCCATGTCCCGCGGGCTGATGAGGGGCTGGGGGGTGAGGACGTAGTCCTCGTCGATGGCGGGGGCGCTGGCGAGGCGGGGTATCGGCAGGCCGCTGCCTTCCCGGGCGGCGGCGAAGGAGACCCGGGCGCGCTCGGCCTGGACGGCGGTGGTTTCGGCGGAGAGGCCGGTTGGGGGGGCGGGTGTGGTGCCAGCGCCGGGCTGGGCCGGGGGCCGGCTGGCCGGAGCGGTGGGCGCCCCGGTGTGTTCGGGGGCGGTGGTGTCGAGGCGGTCGAGCTGGTCGTCGATGGTGGCGGCGAGGGCGTCGTCGGGTGCGGGCAGCACGTCGAACCAGCGGTTGATTACGCGGCGCTCCTCGTCGCTGCGGCCCCACAGGGCGATGGCCAGATCGCGCAGGGCGGCGCGGCTATCCTGGCCGAAGCCCAGGCGCAGGGCCTCGATGCCGTCCAGGTAGTCGCGCACGCCCACCGGCACGCCATTGGCCTTGAGCTCGCGGAACAGCCCCAGCAGCAGGGGCGGCAGCGTGTGGGTCACCGCCCGGCCTCGTCGTCGGTGCGGGCGCGGTAGCGTTCGATGTCCTGGCGGATCTTGAACAGCACGGCCTGATCCACCGCGTCGAGGGCGTCCACCGACACGGCCTCGGCCTTGCGGCCCTGCCAGTGGAGCACGCGCACCCAGTCGACGAGCTCGGAGGTGGCGGGGAGCTTCTGCATGCCCAGCTCGCGGCCGCGCTCGCGGATGCGGCACAGGCGCTCGACGGCGCCGGTGATGAGTTCGTCGCTGATGGTCTCGACCCGGGCGTCGAGGTTCTTGCGGACGATCTCGGCCAGCATGGCCGGATCATTGGCGGGGAAATCCAGCTGCACGTACAGGCAGCGGCGCAGGAAGGGTTCGGGGAGCTGCTTCTCGCGGTTGCTGGTGATGAGCACGATGGGGCGCACGCCGCCCTCCGGGCCGGCCACGTGGCGGCCGTGGCCCCGCGCCGCGCGGCAGGCGTCGTCCTCGGTGCGGGGCAGGTCTTCGATGTCGAACTCGAAGCGGTCGAGCACGTCGAGGAGATCGTTGGGGAAATCGATGTCGGCCTTGTCCACCTCGTCGATGAGCACCACCTGGGGCTGGCCTTCGCGGATGGCGTGGCCGAGGGGCTCCAGCTCGATGTAGGGGAAGACCTGGCGGGCGCTGGTGTTGGCCGGGTCCTGGGCGTCCTGCAGGCGGCGCAGGGCGTCGAAGCGGTAGAGCAGATCCTTGGCCTGGCTGGTGCTCTTGACGGTCATCACCGTGAGCCCGACGCCCAGCTCTTCGGCGATGGCGCTGGCGAGGCGGGTCTTGCCGCAGCCGGCTTCGCCTTCGACCAGCAGCGGCCGGCCCAGGCGGATGGCCAGGTTGACGATGGTGGCGGTGTGGGGCGCGGCCACGTAGTGGGCAGAGCGCTTGCCGGTGAAGTCGGCGTAGGCGGGGGTGTCGGGCACGGTGATGGTCCTCAGCGGGCGCGGCTCCAGAAGCCGTGCAGGTTCAGGCGGTTATAGACGTCGGGCGGGTTGCCGTCGGGGGTGGTGGCGTAGGTGGCGATGGCGTCGCGCTCGTCTTCGTCCAGGCGGACCCCGGCGCTCTTGCGGATGTCGCTGAGCCAGTTGCGCACCTGGCCGGCCGTCAGGCGGGTGAGGGGCGGAAGGGCGAGGATCTGGCGGTAGTCCACGTCGTCGGCGTCCAGATCGAGGGTGCGGAAGCCGGCGGGCGGCGGGTCGGCGAGGGGGGCGTGGTCGGCCATGAAGCAGTACAGCCGGCCCCGTCCGCCGGGCTGGCGGGTGGCCAGGGCGGTGTGCAGGGGCTGCCAGAAGCGCTGCTGGAACAGGGCCAGGCGGTTGGCCTCGCGTCCGGCGGTGCGCAGGATGAGCACCACCGAGCGGCTGGCCAGCCGGGTCGCCAGCAGGCCGGCCAGGGCGTCGATGGTCGGCTCGCCCAGCAGGGGTTCGCCCAGCTGGCTGCAGGTCCAGCAGATGAGGGATTCGGCGCTGTCGGGTTCGTCGGCCTGGCCGCAGCGGATGTCCATGCCTTCCCACTCGTCGTGCCATTCGCGCAGGAACTCGATGAACTCCAGCTGGCCGTGGTTCTCGGGGCCGTGGACGAGGAAGGCGGCGGCCCGCTCGCTGCGGCGGTCGCGCAGGGCGTTGAGTGCGTCCTGGAGGGCGGCGATCTGGGGCTTGCGGCCGATCCGCCCGAGTTCTCCTCGGTCGATGTCGCCCGAAGCCTGGTAGCGCCCGTGACGGGCCTTGCGCAGAACCTTGAGATCCCAGTTGGTGATGCAGAAGGCGGCGCGGGCCTCCAGTTGCCGCTGGTCGTCGTAGAAAACCTGGATGCGCCCGTTGGAGGCCCATTGGTCAACGCTGGCGAGAAAGGCGCGCTGAGCCGCCCGGTCGGCCTCGGCCTCGGCGGGGGGCTGCTTGTCGTGGAAGCGGGCGGCCTGCTCGCGCAGGTGCTGCTCGGCCTCGGTGCCGGGGCGCGGGCGGAGCACGAAGATCGGCGCCTCACCCTCGCGCCAGCGGTCCACCGCCCAGCGGAACTCCAGCTCGGTGATGGAGCTGCGCTGCAGCGGCGGCGTCCAGCCGTAGCGGAAGCCGAACAGCCCCATGTAGGCGTCGCACTTGTCCACCTTTTGCTTGCACACCGGCTCGACGAAGTTGCCGCCTTCGGCCCAGTTCTCCTGGAGGAAGACCTTGGCGTGCTCGATGTTGTCGTGGATGAAATCCCGCACGGCCTCCCGGTATGTCCGGCAGTCCTGGGCGGTGGCGCTCAGGAAGATCTGCCGGATTTCCGGGATGTCGGCTTCGTGGGGCATGGCGCGGTGGGCGGTGGAGGTGGTTTGTCGTCGCCCTCAAGAATATGCCAGCCCGCGCGCCAGCGCACGGGGCTATATCATCCGCCCATCCTTTCTTCCGGACAGCGGCACCATGCGCATCGGCATCGACCTCGGCGGCACCAAGATCGAAATCATCGCCCTCGGCGACGGCGGCGAGGTGCTCGCCCGGCGGCGGGTGGCGACGCCCCAGGGCGACTATCCGGCGACCCTCGCGGCGGTGGCCGGGCTGGTGGCGGCGGTCGAGGACGAGCTGGGTCAGCGCGGCAGCGTGGGCGTGGGCATGCCGGGGGCGCTGTCGCGGCGCACCGGGCTGGTCAAGAACGCCAACTCCACCTGCCTGATCGGCAAGCCCCTGCAGGGCGATCTGGAAAACCTGCTGGGCCGGCCGGTGCGCCTCGCCAACGACGCCAACTGTTTTGCGCTGTCGGAGGCGGCGGACGGTGCGGCGGCGGGGGCTGACGTGGTGTTCGGGGTCATCATCGGCACTGGCGTGGGCGGCGGCATCGTGGTGGGCGGTCGAGTGCTGGAAGGCCCCAACGCCATCGCCGGCGAGTGGGGCCACAACCCGCTGCCCCTGCCGGCGGGGTGCGATCTGCCGCTCCCGGCCTGCTACTGCGGCCGCGCGGGCTGTGTGGAAACCTACCTTTCCGGCCCCGGTCTGGCGGCGGATCATCTGCGCATGGCGGGGGCGGCGCTGTCGCCCGCCGAGATCGTCGCCGCTGCGGCGGCAGGCGAGGCGGACTGCGCGGCGACCCTGGCACGCTACGCCGACCGCCTTGCGCGGGCGTTGGCGGGGGTCATCAACCTGCTCGACCCCGACGTGATCGTGCTCGGCGGCGGGCTTTCGAACATTGATGCACTTTATGACGAAGTGCCCCATCGCTGGCTGCCCCACGTGTTTTCGGATGCGGTGTCGACCCGTCTGGTGCGGGCGGCGCATGGCGATTCTTCCGGCGTGAGAGGCGCGGCCTGGCTCTGGCCGGCTTGACAGGCGGGCGATCGGGCGCACAATGGGGGACGTTTGATTTTGTGGCCAGATATTTCAGCGAGATGAATGCGCCGATAAGAGCAGTTTATGTCGGAACCCTCCGCGCCCTGCCCCCCGAAGGGCAGCAGACCGGCATCTTCAAGTCGCCGGTAGGCGGCCCGGTTGCGGTCGGCACGAGCGGCCTCGCCGGTGACATGCAGGGCGACCGCCGCGTCCATGGCGGCCCCGAGAAGGCGGTGCATTACTACCCGGCCGAGCACTACCCCCTGCTGGCGGCGCGGGTGCCGGCCATCGCGGCGAGCCTCGTGCCCGGCGTGCTGGGCGAGAATCTCTCGGGGATTGGCCTTACCGAGGCGACGGTGTGCATCGGCGACATCTACGCCGCCGGCACCTGCCGCCTGCAGGTGAGCCAGCCGCGCCAGCCATGCTGGAAGATCAGCCACCGCCTGGAGCACGACCCGATGTCGCGGCTGATCGCCGACCTGGGCTGCACCGGCTGGTATTTCCGGGTGGTGCAGGAAGGCACGATCCGCGCCGGCGATGTGCTCGAACTGGTCGAGCGTCCGGCCCCCGGCCTGACCCTCGCCCGCCTGTGGGCGGCCCACACCGCCCATCGCCCCGACGCCGCCGAGCTCACCCGCCTGTCCGAGGCGGCGGGGCTCAATGCCGACTGGGCCCGCCGGCTGCGCGAGCGCGCGGCTTGGCTGCTTGACTCTCCCGGCCGCTAGGCTACAACAGGAATTCGGCCCGCCCGACTGCTCACGAGATCCCGATCATGCTGCCAATGTCCACTTTGCCGATTTCCCCCGCCGCCTGTTCGCTACCCGTCGCCGAGCTGTTCGGGCGCGTGTGGCTGGCCCAGGTCGATCTGGCCCAGCGCATGCAGTTCCTGGCTTTCCGCCTGTCCATCGGGCTGCTCGAAAGCCACGCACGCAAGCATATCCAGCGGGTGGACGAAACCTTCTACGCGGCCGATCTGGCGGAGGTCGAGGAGCGTACCGTGCTGCTGATGGAGGCCGGCAGCGAAGGCGTGGTGACGATCATGCGCACCTACATCGAGGAGCTCACCCAGGCGCAGGTCTGCTGTGTGGCGGCGAGCTTCCGCCCGGTCATGCAGGAGGAGGCGGCGGCGCAGCTGCTGGCCTTCACGCCGCCCACGCACGTGCCGGCGGCTGGCCGGGTGCGGCGCCGGGCGCGCATCAACGCAGGGGGATGACCACCGGCGGCAGGCCGATGGTAATGGCGGGCGCGCTCGGGTAGGCATAGACGGGCGCGGGCCGATAGACGACCGGCCGTTCGATGACCATCGGCGGCGGCGCCATATAGACCGGCGCCGGCGCATAGGCGTAGCCGCCCCGGTAATCGTGGTAATGACGCGGGTGATGGTGGTGGCGTTCGCCCCAACCCCGGCCCCGGTCGCCATGGGCGCTGGCGGGCAGCGCCATGCCGAAGGCCAGGCTGCCGAGCACGGCGGCGGCGATCATCTGACGGGTGTTGCGCATCTGGCTTCTCCTCGGGTCCCGGGCGAGTTACCCGGCTGAGCCAAGAATAGCCGGCGCGGGGCGGCGCCCCGGCGGGGATTTGTAAGTGAATCTGTGGCTTGGCGGCGGCTATTCCCCGTCGCCACCGGGCGCGGGGCGGGAGAAAGCTTACATTTTGTCGCCGTCGCGGCGCTGTTCCAGCTGACGCATCGCCACCATCCGCTGGCGCCAGCCTTCGATGGCCGCGGCCAGGGCGACCTGGCTGATCGGCTTGGGCAGGTAGTCGTCCATGCCGGCAGCGAGGGCAGCGTCCCGCTCCTCGGTCATCGCGTCGGCGCTCACCCCGATGATGTAGGTGGTGGTGCCTTTTTCCCGCAGCGCCTGGGTGGCGGTAAGGCCGTCCATCCGCGGCATGCGGGCATCCATGAAGATGAGGTCGAAGCTGCGCTCGGCACAGCGGGTGAGGGCGTCCTCGCCGTTGGCGGCGAAGGTGATGTCCTGGGCGCCGAAGTGTTCGAGCATCCGGGCGATCACGGTGCAGTTGATGGGGTTGTCTTCGGCCACCAGGATGCGCGTGCCCTGGCGCAGGATCGGCCGCGGTGCGCTGGCACTGCCGGCGATGGTCTCGTCGGCACCCGCCTCGAGCCGGATGGTGAACCAGAAGCGCGAGCCGACGCCTTCCTCGGAGTCCACGCCGATCTCGCCGTCCATCAGGTCGCACAGCATGCGGCAGATGGACAGGCCGAGGCCGGTGCCGCCGTAGCGGCGGGTGGTGGACATGTCGGCCTGCTCGAACGGGGTGAAGATGTTGCGGCACTTGTCCGGGGCGATGCCGATGCCGGTGTCGGTGACGCTGACCTGCAGCTGGATGCGCCCGCCTTCGCGCTCGCCCACCGCCACCATCACGTCGATGCGCCCGCTGGCGGTGAACTTGAAGGCGTTGCTGACCAGATTGACGAGGACCTGGCGGACGCGGATCGGGTCGCCCAGCAGCACGTGGGGCACGTCGCTGGTGACCGCGGTGGCGAAGGTCAGGCCCTGTTCGACGGCCTTCGGGCGGAACAGCTTGTCCACGTCGCTGACCACCTGGCGCAGGTCGAAGCTGATCTTTTCGAGGTTGAGCTTGCGGGCCTCGATCTTCGAGTAGTCGAGGATGTCGTTGATGATCGACAGCAGGGCTTCGCTGCTCGACAGGATGGTGGTGATGTAGTCCCGCTGCTCGTCGCTCTGGGGCGTCATGCGCAGGAGCTGGGCCATCCCGATGATGCCGTTCATCGGGGTGCGGATCTCGTGGGACATCATCGCCAGGAAGTCGCTCTTGGCCTTGCTGGCGGAGGTGGCGGCGTCGCGGGCGGCGATCAGGGCCTGCTCGGCCTTGTGGCGTTCGGTGACGTCGGTGATGCAGAACACCCGGCCGATCACCTCGTCGTCGTGGCGGGCGGGGCGGGAGCTGGCCTCGAAGATGCGCCCGTCGCGCAGGGGCAGGGTGTCGAAGGTCTCGCTGAGATCCTGGCTGTGGGTGGTGAGCAGGGTGCGCAGGGCGGCCGGGTCTTCGACCGCGTGGATCAGGTGTTCGAGGATGGCCTGGTCGTCGTGGCGGGCCAGCAGCGCCTCGGGCAGCCCCCAAAGGCCGGCGAGGCGGCGGTTCATGTTGGCGATGCGGCCGTTGCCGTCGAGCACCAGGATGCCGTCGGCGGTGGCTTCGAGGGTGGCCCGCAGGCGGGAGGTCATCTCGGCCAGTTCGTCCTCGGCGCGGCGCTGGGCGCCCACGTCGGTGGCGCACACGAGGATGCCCTCGGGCAGGCGGCGGACGGTCTTGCGGGCTTCGAGCAGGTTGCCGTCGGCGCGCCGGTACAGGCCCTCCATGGTCTGCTCTTCGGTGATGCCGCCGGTGCGCACCTCTTCCCAGAAGAACACGTCGGAGAGCGCGCATTCGATCTCGGTGATGGGCAGGCCGGCCAGCGCCTCCACGGGCTGGCCGAGCAGGCGCGCGGTGGCCGGGCTGGCGGCGAGGATGGTGAGACTGGCCGGGTCGACCAGCAGCAGGATCTCCCCTGCGGCGCCGAGCAGGATGTCCTGGTAGCGGCTGTTCATGGGTTGCGTCCCTGCCGGGAGTCGGCGTCGAAGTAGTAGGTCACGCGCTTGCGGGGGCTGAGGTATTCGTAAACATCGGGCGGCAGGTGGATCGGGCGCAGGGCCTTGGCGATGTTGATGTCGGGCTCCTGCTCGAGATCGAGCATGATCGCCTCGTCGCGGGGGATGTCCGGGTCGAACACGGTGACCCACGGGCGCAGGGGCTTGGCCGGATTGACCGACGAGACCAGCGCCAGCGCGTCGTTGGACAGGCGCACCACCGAACCCGGCGGATACACGCCGAGGCTGCGGATCATCACCTGCAGGGCCTGACCGTCGAACTTGTTGCGGCGCTGGGCGAACATCATCGACAGGGCCTCGTGGGGCGTCAGGGCCTTGGCGAGGTCGCCCGGGTTGCACAGGTTGTCGTAGTAATTGACCAGCGCCACGAGGCGGGCCAGCGGGTCGATCTGGTCGCCCTTCAGGTGGCGCGGGTAGCCGCTGCCGTCGGCGAGTTCGTGGTGCTGGGCGATGATGCGCAGCACCGGCTCCGGCAGGCCGATCTGCTTGCCGAGGCGCACGCCGTATTCGCAGTGCAGCTCGCGCAGGTTGCGTTCGGGGGTGGTGAGCTCGTGCCGGGCCCGGGCGATCCGTTCGGGGACGTCGGCGAGGCCCACGTCGTGGAGCAGCGCCCCGACGCCCAGCAGCTGGCTCTGGCTGCGGGAGAAGCCGAGATCCTTGGCCAGCATCATCGACAGGATCGACACGTTGAGGCCGTGGAAATAGGCCTCCTCGCCGGCGGCGTGCTCGCCCATCACGTGCAGCGCGGCCTCGGGCTGATCGAGGAAGGCGACGACCATCTGGTTGACCAGCTCGTCCACCTCTTCGAGGCACTCCTTGGGGCGGGCGAAGAGGTTCTTGTTGATGTTGCGCATCACCCCGGCGGCCTTGACGAAGGCTTTTTCGACCTCGATGACCTGACGCTTGCGCTGGGCCAGGCGGGCGATCCGCTCGCGCTTGGCGGCGAGGGCCGCGCAGGTGGCGGGATCTTCCTCGACCGGCGGCGGGGGCGGCGCGGCGGGGGCGGCCGGCGCCGTGCCGCGGGGCTGCACGTCGGAGCGTTCGGGGTCGTAGCGGAAACGAGTGGCGCCCTGCTCGCGCAGGGTCTTCAGCTGGTCCGCCGAGCGGATCTTGAAGCTGTTGAAGCTGAACGGGTGGCTGAACCACGGCAGGTCGAGGTGGACGAACAGGCCGACGCACAACTGTTCGGGCGTGACGAGATGGTCCTGGGGAGGCTCGGGCGGCATGGTGCGGGCGGCGAGGGGCAATGCCCAATTTTCGGCGGGGGCGCCAGGAAGTTTAGTGCACCGGAAAAAGCGGTGCGCGGTTTATGGCATCGTTCACGCCCGTTTTCCGAAAGTGCGCCCATGCACCTCGATGCTACCGGCTGGATCGTCACCGCGGTCGCCATCCTGCTCACCGGCATTTCCAAGTCCGGCCTTGGTGGCGCCCTGGGCGGGCTGGCGGTGCCTTTCATGTCCCTGTGGATGTCGCCGCGGGACGCGGTGGCGGTGATGCTGCCGGTGCTGATCGCGATGGACCTGTTCGGCATCCGCGCCTGGCGGGGCAAGGCCGACTGGGCCGAGCTGCGCCTGCTGCTGCCGGCGTCGCTCGTCGGCATCGCGCTGGGCACGCTGGCTTTCGGGGTGATGTCGGACCGGATGGTGAAGGGCGCGGTGGGGCTGATCGCGGTGGTGTTTGCCGCCGACCGGCTGCTGCGCAAGCCGAAGGCCGAGGCCCACACGGCGCCGCTGCCGCGTCTGGCCCGGCTGTGCGGGGTGGGGGCGGGCTTCACCAGCACCCTGGCCCACGCCGGCGGGCCGCCGCTTATGATCTACCTGCTCACCCGCGGCCTGCCGCGGCAGGCGTTTGCGGCCACGTCGGTGTTCTTCTTTGCGGCGCTCAACCTGGCCAAGCTGCCGTTCTATCTGGGGCTGGACCTGTTCACCCGCGACACGCTGGTGATGTCGGCGATGCTGCTGCCGCTGGTGCCGGTGGGGGTGTGGACGGGGATGCGCCTGCTCCAGCGCATCCCGGAGCGGCCCTTCTACCTGCTGGCCACCGCAGCGCTGGAGCTGTCGGGGGTCAAGCTGCTGTGGGATGCCGTGGCCGGATAGGCGGCGGGGGCGGGGCCTTCGAGCCAGCGCAGCAGGGTGATGAAGAGCTGGTCCGGGTCGGCCGGCTTGGGGATGAAGTCGTTCATGCCGGCATCAAAGCAGGCCTTGCGGTCTTCGTCGAAGGTGTTGGCGGTCATCGCGACGATCGGCGCCCGGGCGCAGGGGCCGGGGCGGGCGCGGATGGTGCGGGTGGCGGTGAGCCCGTCCATGATCGGCATCTGGACGTCCATCAGGATCAGGTCGTAGGCGGTGTCGGTGGTCATGCGCACGGCTTCGGCGCCGTCGGGGGCGAGGTCGACCTGCAGGCCCAGTTCGTTGCGCAGCAGCTCGAGGCTGACTTCCTGATTCACCCAGTCGTCTTCCACCAGCAGCAGGCGGCGGTGGCCGTGCTCGGCGCGCAGCCGGCGTTCGGCTTCGGCGGCGGTCAGCTCGACGTGGGGGAGCCCGCTGGTGTCGCTGGGCAGCACGCCGACCCGCAGGGTGATCCAGAAGGTGCTGCCGAGGCCCGGTTGGCTCGTCACGCCGATGTCGCCGCCCATCAGCCGGGTGAGGCGGCGGCAGATGGCGAGGCCCAGCCCGGTGCCGCCGAAGCGCCGGGTGACGGAGCCGTCGGCCTGCTCGAAGGGGCGGAAGATGCGTTCCTGGTCGGCCGGGGTGATGCCGATCCCGCTGTCCTGCACCTCGATGTGGAGCAGGGCGCCGCTGGTGTGCACGTCGGTGAGGCGGGCGCGGATGACGATCATTCCAGTGCTGGTGAACTTCACGGCGTTGCCGACGATGTGGGCGAGCACCTGCTGGATGCGCAGGGGATCGCCGATCAGCGGGCGGGCGGCGAGGTCGGGGTCGATGTCTAGCTGCAGGCCGAGGCCCTTGCTTTCCAGGCTGGCGCCGAGCAGGTCGATGACCCGGTGGATGAGCTCGTCGATGGCGAAGCGGGTCTGCTCGATGGCGATCCGTTCGGCGTCGATGCGGGCGAGCTCGAGCACGTCGCCCAGTTGCTGGAGCAGGTGGGTGGCGGCGCTGGAGATCTTGTCGAGGCGGTCGTGTTGGGCGGGATCGGTGTTGTTGCGGTGGAGCAGGTGGGTGAGGCCGATGATCGCGT
>RRZT010109080.1_pt1 | contig 11360 bp, 7 predicted proteins | sample 2165551 | NCBI WGS metagenome assembly RRZT01 (sample SAMN10456910, study PRJNA506462) | wastewater metagenome | biome: wastewater; feature: sludge; material: wastewater sludge; isolation source: wastewater sludge with Escherichia coli K12::gfp cells carrying plasmid... | place: USA: Moscow, Idaho ... | reverse complement strand
CTGATCGTGTAGGTGAAGCTGGCCGGGCCGTTGTAGTTGGCGTCCGGCGTGAAGACGATTTGGCCGTCGACGAGCGCGACGGAGCCGTTGGTGGCGCCCTGCACGCTGGTGATGGTCAGCGCATCGTTTTCCGGGTCGGTATCGTTGCCAAGCAGCGTGGCGGGCGGGATCGTCAGCGCGGCATCTTCCGGCGTGACCAGTGCATCGTCGCCGGCGACCGGCGCGTCATTGACCGCATCCGGGTTGTCGTTGACCGGTGTGACAGTGATATTGACCGTGGCGGTATCGGTGCCTCCGTTGCCGTCGGAGACGGTGACGGTAAAGCTGTCCGGGCCGTTGTAGTTGTCATTCGGGGTATAGGTCCAGGTGCCATCCGGGTTGACGACGACCGTGCCGTTTGCCGGCGCGCCGGCCGGAGTGTAGGTCAAACTGTCGCCATTGGCGTCAGTACCGATGACGGTGCCCGAGACGGGGGTGTCTTCCGGTGTCGAGGCGCTATAGTCGCCGACATCCGGCGCTGCATTCGCAACGGGTTCGGGGATGATGACATCGCCTTCGTTGACCGGAAATGTGGCGGCTTCAACGGCCGCAGCGCCAAAGTCAAAAGCAAGCGGTTCAACGCCTTCGACGATCCGGGCCAGGCGCACGAAACCGTGGCCTTCATCGGCTCCGGCGCCGGCCGTCAGCCCGGCCGCAGCAGGTTCGAGCGCGGTGGTCAGATCAGCACCTGCCGCCAGTGCGCCGAGGATCTGGTCGCTGACGGTTTCGATGCCGGTTACGGCCGCTTCGCTCTGGCCGACCGGAGGCATGCTGGCGAGTTCAGCGTCGATCAGAAGTTCCCGGTTCGGGCCGATCTCGACGGTTTCGCCATTCGGAAGCAACAGCTTGATGTGCCCTTGCGCATCGGTGACCAATACTTGACCTTCCGCGAGCGGATCGCCGGGCTTCAGTTCGACAAGCCCGCCTGCGGCATCGCGCAGGAAGGCCTTGCCTTCGATGACCACGACGGACTGGGCGGGTTGCGTAGCCACGTTACTGGATTCTGCAGCCATGATCTTCTCCACACTTAGGTGTTAAGCATGGTGTCAGACTAGGCCTGCTTTGACCGGCTCGCTATTGTACGGAAGGACAATCTCGCAAAGAACGTCAGCGGATGCCGTTGACCAGCAAGGCCAGGTGAACCCGGTCCTTGATGTGGAGTTTTTCAAAGGCCGAGGAAAGATGGGCCTTGACGGTGCGCTCGGTGATGCCGAGTTCGCGTGCGATCAGCTTGTTGACCAACCCGCGCGAGGCCAGATGGACGACTTCGCGTTCACGAGCGGACAAGGATTCGAGCAGGTCCGGCCCCGGCTTGCCAAGGGGTAGCTGGTTGATTGCGCCGAGCAGTCGTTGCACCAGTCCCTGCCCGGCCCAGAGGCCGCCTTCGCTGACGACTTCCAGTACCTGGCGCAGCGTCTCGAGTGGCGCGGCAGCCTGGCAATAGCCAAAACAGCCGGCCTGCAGCGCGGCGAACGCTTCGGCGTCGTCGGGCGTGGTATCGGCGATGACGATCCGGTAAGCCGCGGTTTTTTCCTGCCACCACGGATCATGCCAGTCCGGAAGTCCGGCCATGGTCGCGTCGACCAGCACGATGCTGCCATCCTGCGCCTGCCAGTCGAGGCCGGCGCGGATCGTCGGGTGGGGTATCGCGGCAGCCTGCCAGTGGCGCAGTAGGTAATCGTCGGCAGTGACGAGCACGACGGGGGTGGCGCTGTTCATTATCGTTCCCTCAATGCGGCTGCCTTGGCGCGCAGCACGGGCTTCAGCAGGTAGGAAAGCACGGTTTTCTTGCCGGTCAGGATATCAACCTCGGCCACCATGCCCGGGATGATCGGGAGTTGTTTGCCGTTTTCTTCAAGATAGGCATTTTGGGTGCGCACTCGCACAAGGAAATACGAATTTCCCTTATCGTCGGTCATCGAGTCCGCGCCGATGTGTTCGAGCGTCGCGTCGAGCCCGCCGTAGATCGCGAAATCGTAGGCCGTGAACTTGACCAGCGCCGGCTGTCCGGGACGCAGGAACGCGATGTCGCGCGGCAGGACTTTGGCCTCGAGCAGCAGCGTATCCTCGCTTGGCACGACCGCGATCACGTCCTTGCCGGGCTGCACGACGCCGCCGACCGTGTTCGTGAACAGCTGCTTGACCGTGCCGTTGACCGGCGAGCGGATCTCGGACTGCTTGACCCGGTCGGCGAGCCCGACGCTGCCTTCGGACAGGCTGGACAGCTTGGCCATCACGTCGGAAAGCTCGGCCTTGGCTTGGTTGCGGAACGCCAGATCGACCTCCTGCACCTTGCGCGAAGCCTCGTTGATCGCGGCGTGGATGCGCGGAATCTGCGCCTGGGAGCTGTCGCGCTCGCCGCGATAGCGCGCGAGGTCGCGCTCGAGCCGCAGTACGTCGACATCAGAAACCGCGCCGCTTTTGAGCAGCGGCCGGGTTGCCTGTAACTTCTGCATCGTCAGGTCGAAGCTTTGCGAAGCTTGGTCGCGGCGTGCCTGCACTTCGCGCAGCTCTTGCGATCGCTGCACGAGCTGCTGCTGCGCGACACCGAGCGAGGCTGACAATTCCGCGCGTTTCGACAAATACAACGATTGTTCCTGCGCAGCGATTTCTGGAATCGCCTTGAGAACCTCGGCCGGCAGATCAAACGGCTTGCCGGTGGCGATCGCCTCAAGCCGCGCAGCCTTGGCTTTCAGCGACAGGTTTTGCGACTGGTTTTCCCGTAGTGACGAGACAAAACGGGTCGGATCGATCTTGAGCAGCACCTGGCCTTCCTTGACCATCTGCCCTTCGCGTACGAGGATTTCCTGAACCAGCCCGCCGTCGAGGCTTTGCAGCACCTGCAGCTGGCGCGACGGGATCACCTTGCCCTCGCCGCGAGTGACCTCGTCCAGATGCGCGAATGCGGCCCAGACGACCAGCAGTACTAGCGCCAGCAGCGTGGTCCAGACCAGGAGGCGCGCGCCGCGCGGGTTGTGCTCGGCCGCGATCCGGCCGGCATCGGCGAGAAAATCGCTGGAAGCCCGCGCTTCGCGGGAATTGGCGTGAAGAGATCCGGAAATCGTTTTCATGGTCAGCTTGCCCGTCCTATGCGGCCCTGCTGCAGCGCCTCGACGACCTGCGCTTTCGGCCCATCAGCCATGATCTGGCCCTGGTCGATCACGATCAGCCGGTCGACGAGTTCCAGCAGCGAGGTGCGGTGCGTGACCAGGATCAGCGTCTTTTGGGCGACGAACGCGCGCAGGCGCAGTTTCAGCTGTTCCTCGCTCTGGAAGTCCATCGCGCTGGTCGGCTCGTCGAGCAGCAGCAGCGGCGGATCGTTCAGCACCGCGCGCGCGATCGACACGGCCTGTTTCTGCCCGCCGGACAGCGACTCGCCGCGCTCGCCGATCAGCATGTCGAAGCCGTGCGGATTCCGGTTCACGAACTCGGAAATCCCGGCCAGTTCGGAGGCAGCCAGCAGCATGTGGTCGTCGGCGAACGGCGCGCCGAGCATGATGTTTTCGCGCAGCGAGCCGTAGAACAGCAGCGGTTCCTGCGGAACGAAGCCGGTCGCGCGACGCAGTTCGGCCGGGTCGATCTGGCGGATGTCGACGCCGTCGATCAACACTGAACCTTCGTCGGCCTGGTACAGACCGAGAACGAGCTTTTCGATCGTGGTTTTGCCCGAGCCGACGCGACCGATCAGGCCGACTTTCTCCCCGGCGCGGATATGAAAGCTGGCATGGCGCAGCGCCGGCTCCTCGTGTCCCGGGTAGCAGAAGCTGACATTGCGGAATTCGACCTCGCCGTGGAAGGTGCTGCGGTGCAGGAAATTGCTGTCGGCCGGACGTTCGACGGGCAATGCCATGTGTGCTTCCAGTGCGCCGAGCGCGATCCGCGCGTTGTGGTACTGCATCAAGAGGCCCGCGACCTGGCCGAGCGGGGCCATTGCGCGCGCGGCGAGCATCGATGCAGCGATGATGCCGCCAAGGCTCATCTCGCCCTCAATCAGCAGGTAAACGCCGACGATCACAATCACGACCGAAACGATCTGCTGGGTTTGCTGAGCGAAGTGGATCGTCCCGGCCGACAGCCGTTTCAGCTGTTCACCGACCTGTGCGAGGAACACGGTCGCGCGCTCCCAGCGGCGCTGCATCTCGCCCTCGGCGACCATGGTCTTGATCGTTTCGATGCCGACCAGGCTTTCGACCAGCGTCGCGTTGCGCTGGGCGGCCGCGCGCTGGCTTTGCTCGGTCAGATCGTGCATGCGGGCCTGCGTGACCAGCGAAACGCCGATCACGAGCACCATGCCGACCAACGGCGGCAGGATCAGCCACGGCGAAATCCAGGCGAGCACGAGGATGAAGATCAGCGTGAAAGGCAGGTCGATCAGTGAAGTGATCGTGGCGGATGCGATGAAGTCGCGGACCGATTCGAATGCGCGCAGGTTCGCGGCGAACGAGCCGACCGACGCCGGCCTTGCGGCCATGCGGATGCCGAGCACTCGCTCCATGATCAGCGCGGACAGCGTAATGTCGATGTGTTTCGACGCGTTATCGATGATGATCGCGCGCGCGGTGCGCAGGATGAAGTCGAACAGCAGCGCGATCGTTGTGCCGATCGCGAGCACCCACAGCGTTTCGATCGCATGGTTCGGCACCACGCGGTCGTACACATTCAGCGTGAACAAGGGCAGCGCGAGCGCGAGCACGTTGACGACCAGCGACGCGAACAGCGCGTCGCGGTACAGGCGCCAGTTCGCGAACACGGCGCTCCAGAACCAGTGCCGGCCGCGGAAGCTGCCAAGTTCCGGCGTGCGCTCGTCGAAGCGGTAGCGTGGGCGCACGAAGATGGCGATTCCGGCGTAATGCGCATTGAGTTCGGCCGCGGGCAGCAGTTCGGCGCTTTCGCCGGATTCCGGAAAGCGTACGCGCACTTGTCCGTCCTCAAGGCGTTCGAGCAACAGCAGTGCGCGCCGATCCTTCAACAACAGGATCGCGGGCAACAGGCGGCCGGGAAGTTCGGCGATCCGGCGGCGGACCACGCGGGCGGAAAGTCCGGCGCGGGCGGCGGCGCGCGGCAGCAGCGAGGGCGTCAGCAGGTTGTTTTCCAGCGGCAGGCCGGCCACCAGCGATTCGCGCGTCCACGGCACGCCGTGGATGCGGGTCAGTTCGACCAGGCATTCGAGCAGCGGGTCGAAATGCGCGGGCTGCCCGCCGACCTGCCAGGCCGAAGCGGGGCGGCGGGTTTCGCCTGGAGCCAGGGGTTGCGGGTTCATGCCGTTCGCCGGAAAGGAGGATCAGGCTTTCAGTCTAGTCAAGACCGGGCAGAGTGCAATCAGCCTGGCGAATTTCCCTGGGAGAAGTTCTGGAAAGAGGCGTTGTTGTAACTATTTGATTTATATTATCTTTTAGGTTTATAGCCTGGTGTCGGCAAACAGCTTGCCCGGATTCATCCGGCCCTGCGGGTCGATCGCCTGCTTGATCGCGCGCATCAGTTCGAGCGAGGCCGAGTCGCGGTATTGTGCGAGCGCGCCGGTCTTCAGCTGGCCGACGCCGTGTTCGGCGCTGAAGCTGCCATTCAGGGCCGCGACGTGTTCGTAGACGATCGCGTTGACTGCCGGCTCGCTGGCGTAGACGCCGGAAGTCCGGTCGGTGCGGAACACGTTGTAGTGCAGGTTGCCATCGCCAAGGTGGCCGAACGCGACGATCCGGGCATCCGGGAAAGCCGCTTCGAGCGCCGCGCCGCACTCGGCGAGGAATTGCGGCAGCCGGCTGACCGGCAGGCTGATGTCGTGCTTGATGCTGACCCCCTCGCGCCGCTGCGCCTCGGGGATTTCCTCGCGCAGGCGCCAGAACGCGTCGATCTCGGATTCGTTGCGCGCGAGCACCGCATCGTCGAGCTCCGCCTCGCCGAGTGCCTCGATCAGCCGGTCGGACAATTCGTCACTGCTGCCGCAGTCGGACAGTTCGAGCATCACGGTCCATTCAGGCGGCGGCGAGAATGGCTGGGTCAGCTCCGGGCAGTGTTTCGCGAGCAGGTCGAAACACGGCCGGGCGATCAGTTCGAACGAGGTGACGCGGTCGCCAGCCTTCTGCTGCAGCAGGCGTAGCAGTGCGACCGCGGCCTGCGGGTCGGGCAGCGCGACGACGGCGGCCGCGCGTGCGGTCGGCAGCGGGTACAGGCGCAGGCTTGCGCGCGTGATGATGCCGAGCGTGCCTTCCGAGCCGATGAACAACTGCTTCAGGTCGTAGCCGGTATTGTCCTTGCGCAGGCTGCGCAGGCCGTCCCAGATCCGGCCGTCGGGCAACACCGCTTCGAGGCCGAGCGTCAGCTCGCGCATATTGCCGTAGCGCAGCACGTTGAGCCCGCCGGCGTTGCTCGCGAGCGCGCCGCCGATCCGGCATGAGCCGGATGCGCCCCAGTCGGCCGGGAATAGCCGTCCGGCGGCGCGTGCGGCTGCCTGCACGTCGGCAAGGATTGCGCCGGCCTCGACCGTGATTGCATCGTTGTCGGCGTCGACCTCGAGCACGCGGTTCATGCGTTCGAGCGAAACGATCAGCGCCGCGCCGCTGGCGTCGGGCGTCGCGCCGCCGCACAGGCTGGTATTGCCACCCTGCGGGACGACCGGGATCGCGTGTTCGGCGCACAACTGCATCAGTGCCGCGACCTGTTCGGTCGAAGCCGGGCGCGCGACCGCCAGCGCGCGGCCAAGATAGCGGCGGCGCTGGTCGAGGCAATAACCGGCCATGTCGGCCGGGTCGGTCAGCGCGCCGGTGGGGCCGAGCAGCGCCTGCAGCGCGGCGATGAATTCGGTGCTCATAGCCAGAAATCCTTGCGTTCGCGGTGATGCGCGATCACGCGCTCGAACCAGTGCGGGTCTTTCGCCCAGGTCAGCTCGCCTGCGGCTGGCAGGTGGAAGTCGTGCAGCCGCGAGACCCAGAAGCGCAGCGCGGCCGCGCGCAGCAGCACCGGCCAATCCTGCTTTTCTTCTGCTTCGAGAGCGCGCACTGACTGGTAGCCCGCCAGCATCGCGCGCGCGCGCGCCGCGTCAATGTTGCCATCGGGCTGTGCGCACCAGTCGTTGAGCGCGATCGCGAGGTCATAGATCAGCACGTCGTTGCACGCGTAGTAGAAATCAATGAAACCGCCGACCTCGTCGCCGTTCATCAGCACGTTGTCGCGGAACAGGTCGGCGTGGATCACGCCGGCCGGCAGATGATCGAAACGGTGCTGTTTCTGCAGGGCGATTTCCTCGTGCAGCAGCGCCGATGTGATTTCGTCGAGGAACGGGTCGACGATCCGCGCGGTGCGCGACCACCAGGCCGGGCCGCGCGGGTTGGCCATTTGCGCCGGATAGTCGGCGGCTGCGAGGTGCATGCGCGCGAGCATTGCGCCAACGGCGCGGCACTGCGGCGGATTCGGCGTTTCGACGACGCGGCCGGGCAGGCAGTCGACGATCAGCGTCGGCTTGCCGTTGAGTGTGCCGATGCACTCGCCGTCATGGTCGGCCAGCGGCGCGGCGACCGCGATGCCGCGCCCGGCGAGGTGGCTCATCAGGCCGACGTAGAAAGGCAGTTCGGCGGCGGTCAGCGTCTCGAACAGCGTCAGTACATAGCGGCCGCAGCTTGTCGTGACGAAGAAGTTGCTGTTGGTGATGCCGGCGGCGATGCCCTTGAGGTCGAGCAGTTCGCCGGCCGGATAGCGTTGCAGAAACGGTGCGAGTTCGGTGGAGGTGACCGAGGTGAAGACAGACATGAGCAACCTGGAACGCCGGGATGGCGGTGCATCCCGGATGTAATTGTAAGTTATTGATTATTATAGTATTTTAGAACTCGAACAGCACCCATTGCGGCACCGGCATGTTTTCCAGCGCCGGATTGTCGCCACGGTCGAAACGGCCCTTGCCTTCCTTGTCGATCAGATAATAGGCCGGGCCGATTTTCGGCTGGACCTTGATCTTGTACAGCCTGCCGTTCGAGCGATACTCGGTGATCGTCGCGTTTTTCTGTTCGATGATGCGCACTTCCGGTTCGTCTGCCGAACTGGTGGCTTGCGCCGGCGGCATCGGCGGCGGCGGGTCGATGGCTGGCGGAGCGGCCAGCGCGCACAACGGGGACAACAGCAAAATCGGCAACAGGCGACGCATGATGATTCCTTTCCCGACCGCTTCGGTCAGAGGCTGAACTGCATTTCGCGCTCGGAAGCCGAGGGCTCGAAACCGCGCGATTCGTAGAATTTGAAGATCGCATCGACGATCTGGGCCGGTTCGTCGATCAGCTGGATCAAGCCCAGGTCTTCCGGGCTGATCATGCCTTCGCCGACCAGCGCGCTGCGGAACCAGTCGAGCAGTCCGGTCCAGAAATGGCGGCCGACCAGGATGATCGGGATGTTGCGCGACTTGCCGGTCTGGATCAGCGTCAGGGCTTCGGAAAGCTCGTCGAGCGTGCCGAAGCCGCCCGGCATGACGACATACGCGCTTGCATGGCGAACGAACATGACCTTGCGCGCGAAGAAGTGGCGGAAGGTCTGCGAGATGTCCTGGTACGGGTTGCCGTGCTGTTCGTGCGGCAGCTGGATGTTCAGGCCGACCGACGGCGAGCGGCCGAAATACGCGCCCTTGTTCGCCGCTTCCATGATGCCGGGGCCGCCGCCGGAGATCACCGCGAAGCCCGAATCCGACAGCAAACGGGCAATTTCCTCGGTGAGCTTGTAATATTCGTGCTCGCACGGCGTGCGCGCCGAACCGAAGATCGACACGGCCGGCTTGATCGACTGCAGACGGTCGGTTGCTTCGACGAATTCGGCCATGATGCCGAACACACGCCACGCTTCGCGGGAAAGCAGCGCCGACGGATCATTGGAATGATCGGTTTCAACGCTTTCCGGCAATTTGTCCGCAAGACTCATTACGATTTCCCGATTATCGACACCCGAAGTATAGAGGTTTTCCTGCATGGCCACCCTGTTGCTTATCGACGGCTCTTCCTACCTCTACCGCGCGTTTCACGCGATCCAGTCGCTGTCCGCGCCCGATGGCACGCCGAGCAACGCCCTGTACGGCTTCGTCAACATGCTGAAAAAATTGCGGGAAAAAACGCCGGCCGATTATATCGCCTGCGTGTTCGACGCCAAGGGCCAGACCTTCCGCGACGAGCTGTATCCCGATTACAAGGCGCAGCGCCCGCCGATGCCGGACGAGCTGCGCGTGCAGATCGAGCCGATCCATGCTGCCGTGCGCGCTTTCGGCATCCCGATCCTGATGGTTGACGGCGTCGAGGCCGATGACGTGATCGGCACGCTGGCCAGCTGGGGTACGCAGCACGGCATCGAAACGATCATGTCGACCGGCGACAAGGACATGGCGCAGCTCGTGAACCGGCATGTGCGGATCGAAAACTCGATGTCGGGCGAAGTGCTCGACGAAGCTGGCGTGCTCGATAAATTCGGCGTGCGTCCGGACCAGATCGTCGATTATTTGACGCTGGTCGGCGATACGGCCGACAACGTGCCGGGCGTGCCCAAATGGGGGCCGAAGACCGCCGCGAAGTGGCTGGCCGAATACAGCACGCTCGCTGCGCTCGTCGCCGACGCCGCTGCGATCAAGGGCGTTGCCGGCCAGAACCTGCGCGATACGCTCGGCTGGCTGCCGATGGCGAAGCAGCTGGTCACGATCAAGTGCGATGTGAATCTGGAAAAGGAACTGCCGCAGGGGGTCGAAAGCCTGAAACCGCAGGCAACCGACTGGACTGCGCTGCATGCGCTGTTCAGTCGCTATGCGTTCAGGAAATGGACCGAGGAAGCCGCTGCGCACCTGCAGCGCGAGCCCGTGACAAACGACCTGTTCGCCGAACCGGCCGTGTCCGCTGCGCAACTCACTGTGTCGGCGGCAAAGGTTGAGCGCCATTACGAGTGCATCCTGAGCGAGGCGCAGCTTGATGCCTGGATCGGCAAACTGATCGCCGCGCCGGTCGTCGCGGTCGATACCGAAACGACGAGCCTCGATCCGCTGGCCGCGCGCATCGTCGGCATGTCGTTTTCGTGCGAGCCGGGCGTCGCTGCCTACCTGCCGCTCGCGCACTGCGGCGCGGATGCTTCCGACCAGATCCCGTTCGATCTGGCGCTGGCAAAACTCAAGCCGTGGCTGGAATCGGTCGAACACAAAAAGCTGGGCCAGAACCTGAAGTACGACCAGCACGTGTTCGCGAACCACGGCATCGCGCTGGCCGGCGTCTGCGACGACACGATGCTGATGTCCTATGTGCTGGCGAGCCACGAAAAGCACAATATGGACGACTTGGCCGAGCGGGAACTCGGCGAGACGACGATCCATTACGAGGCACTGTGCGGCAAGGGCGCAAAGTCGATCGGTTTCGACGAGGTGGCGATCCATGATGCGACCGCCTACGCGGCCGAAGATGCCGACATCACTTTCCGCCTGGCCCGGTCATTGGGCAAAAAACTGGCCGCCGAACCCGCGCTGGAGAAGCTCTACCGCGAAATCGAGTTGCCGGCGCGCGAGGCGCTGTTCCGGATGGAGCGTACCGGCGTGCTGCTCGATACGCAGAAGCTCAACCGGCAGAGCCATGAGCTGGGTCTGCGCCTGATCGCGCTTGAACGACAGGCGTATGAGTTGGCCGGTCAGCCGTTCAACCTCGCGAGCCCGAAGCAGATCGGCGAGATTTTCTTCGAGCAACTCAAGCTGCCGGTGGTCAAGAAAACGCCGAAGGGCGCGCCGTCGACCGACGAGGAGGTATTGCAGGAACTTGCGAAGGATTTTCCGCTGCCGAAGGTGCTGCTTGAGCACCGTTCACTGTCGAAACTGAAGTCGACCTACACCGACAAATTGCCGCTGATGGTCAACCCGGCGACTGGGCGCGTGCATACGAGCTTCAACCAGGCGGTCGCCGTGACCGGGCGGCTTTCCTCGAACGAGCCGAACTTGCAGAACATCCCGGTGCGCACCGAGGAAGGGCGCAAGATCCGTGAAGCGTTCATCGCGCCGGAAGGCTGCAAGATCGTCTCGGCCGACTATTCGCAGATCGAGCTGCGCATCATGGCGCACCTGTCCGGTGACGCGGCGTTGCTCAAGGCGTTCAGCGAGGGAATCGACATTCACCGCGCGACCGCAGCCGAGGTGTTCGGCTGCAAGCCCGATGAGGTCAGCCACGAGCAGCGCCGCTATGCGAAAACGATCAACTTCGGCCTGATCTACGGCATGAGCGCGTTCGGCCTGGCGAGCCAGCTCGAAATCGAGCGCTCCGCCGCGCAGACCTATATCGACCGCTATTTTGGCCGCTTCCCGGGCGTCGCCGCGTACATGGAGCGCACGCGCGCCG
>RRZT010261920.1_pt1 | contig 11361 bp, 14 predicted proteins | sample 2165551 | NCBI WGS metagenome assembly RRZT01 (sample SAMN10456910, study PRJNA506462) | wastewater metagenome | biome: wastewater; feature: sludge; material: wastewater sludge; isolation source: wastewater sludge with Escherichia coli K12::gfp cells carrying plasmid... | place: USA: Moscow, Idaho... | reverse complement strand
TCCATAACACGCCCTTCTGGGCACAGAATGATCGGAGGGGAAAGATCGGCGTCTAAAACGAGCCTCGTGTGCTCATCGATCGAACGGCATGTTGCCTCATCACCTTCTGAACCGTACCAGCAAGTTTCGTCAATTTCAGCAAGTTGGCTGAGAGGAATAGCCTCAGGGGTCGAGGCGCTCGTCAATGCCACCAATTTAATCCACATCCCAAACGAGTAGTCCGTCCTTGCTTTCTCATCAGAAGCTTAGCGTTTGAGGTAAGTGGCACCGAAGCACCCCAGGTGCGTGGGGAAGGCAAACGGTACAGCCGTTGGCCGCCCGCTTGACCGAAGGGTTAGATAGCATGGAACCGTCAATAAAAACAGTCGCACCGCAATTGTCTTTGCGTGTAACGCCCTGAAAAACACATCAGAACCAAAATCGCAATGCAAAACAAGAATTGCGAAGACTTATTGCTTATCTGGCTTTTCTGAGGTTCACGCAATTTTCACTATCCTGAGAGAAAAATCCAGAATCACATTTTTCTTTAACGTATTTGTACGTGCTGTCGTCATTTTTTATTTCACTCACGGAGAAAACATTGCTCCTCTCCTGATTGGTAGCTACAGATTTTAGAAAAAAATACGCCAATCCAAGAACAACAAAAATAATTATGGCGATAAGATTCATTTTCTTCATAAGATCTCCTTTAATATAAAAAGAACCCGCTGCCTGATTGAATCCGACCGGCCAAACGACGGCAATACGCCGCAAACATACCATGAAAAATTGCGGCCGTAAAGCGCCACGTCGGCTTGAATGAACTGTCAGATTGTGGTCTTGTGGAGTTTAAGCACTGGCAGGATGCGGAACGGGTTACCTGGTATCGGTGCGTCGATAGAACCAACCCTGGTCGCACCTTGTTTCAGATAAAAACTTTCAGCATGAGGGTCGGAGTCTATGATCAAGTCGGTCATTGAGCGGTTGCGTGCGTCACTCAGAAGCGCAGAGCCAATACCGCGTGACATGTGCAGTGGCGCCACCCACAGATGCTCAAGTCTGGAGCAAGACTCCGTTTGACTAATCTGGTAGAAGCCCAGGATCTTCCGATTGGCAACGGCACAATAAGTTGGCCTTGACTCAATTGATTGGGCAGAAATAGTCAGATCGTCTCGCCACAGTTCGATTTGTTCCGGAGCATATCCCCATGAGGCCTTGGCCGCCAGCGCAATGGCAGAGAGGGCATTGGCGTCTGTGGGTTGAGCAGAACGAATGAGCACCACAATTTAACGCCTGTGAGTTAGCCGCGTTGCAATAGTGGCGAGCGGCGGGTTAGGCTGTAAGAGCCTACCTGCAAGCGCGGCCCACTAAGCAAGTTCGTTTTGAGCGAACTGTTAGACGGCCAGCTGCTTGGAATATACATGCTGTGTCTTGGTCTTGACATAGAGCCGCCCCACGTAGAAAGGATGGGACTCAAGCCTGGTTACATTAGAGCGAACAATGATTGTGTCGTGGCCACCAGCGCGAGCCCAACTCTCTGCCGCTGCTACTAGGCGAGAGCCAATCCCCAAGCGCTTTGCGCGCGAGTCTACGACCAATCCCGTAATTTCCGCTTTTCGGCCCGACTCAAGGCTAAGGCGAGATTCGGCGGCAATCCAGCCCAACAAGAAAGGCTTTTGTTGGGTAGCTACTGCGACAAACTTTTCTTGTTTTAGCAGCTCGCTCAGTCTCGCTCCATTATGTCTGACAAAGTGTTCGGATAGCCAAGCTCTCCACTTAGCCTAGCACTTCGGCTGCATCTTCAATTGTTGCGACACGTACTGAAACTTCCATGGCCGTTCTAGTACCTGAGTTAAGCCGATTTTCTGCATGGCAGAAAAAGACATGAGCATTCCTTGGTGCAGCCGTGAAACAGGTTCGGTTTGAAAGAATTGCTAGGGGCAGGCTCGTGCACATGATTTTGCAAGAGTTTGCGCAAACGCGCGAGGTGTGCCATGTCTGACCGACAGTTTGCGTCAAGATCTGGCAAAAAAGCTTTCATGCCAGAAAAAACTGCCTCTGCTAGATCCCCATAGTGAACGGGAAGATGCTTACCGCCCTGGTAACTCTTTGTGAAGCTTATGAAACGCTGGATATGCGGGGCAGATTTATCTCCCGTATAGTACTGAAGCTCCCGCGCCTTTCCTGCGTTGGACAGATCCGACTCTGTCGTGAAAGTGTGGAGGACGGCGCAGCGTGCAGCCCAGAGATCAATCTCATTGAACTCTAGACCCGGATAAACAAGAACATACTTCTTTACCCATTCCTTGAAAGATGCGCCAGTAGCAACGGTTTGCGTAGACGGCGCATCAAGTAGCCCGCATGTGTCGATTGTTGAATAGATGACTATAAGCGAGTGAGGTAACAGACGCTCTCTAAACAGAATGCCAATTGCCTTAGTAGTCGATAGAAAGTACCCCTCGATCATCTGCTCAATTGTCTGCGAACTCACAAGCTGCCCCTAATGCTTGAGTTAAGCCAGTCTGCTGTATGACCGCAATAGGACACAAGCATACCTTGACTTGAAAAATTGCAGCCGTGAAGCAAGTTCGGCTTGAAGCTTCATTGTGCCCATTATTGCTGCCAATAAAGCACCCGCAAAAAGCGCTATCGTCAGCCATCTTGACCACGAAAAAGGATTTGACAGACCCAGAATGACTGCCCCTGCGCTGGCAAGGAAATCAAGCATAAGCATTGCACGAACGGCCGGTCGATTTTGACTGCAGCCCACGAGCCAGTGAAGGATTGCACTGCTGAGCGCTGCAATAACCAAAATCGGGCCAATGTATTCCCAGCCAGTGGCGGCGTTCAATCGCGACATCGCGGCGAACGCAATCACCGCCAACAGAAGGTTGACGACAACATCCACATACATGGCGGATCGGATTTTCACGATTCAGAACCTGTTTCTACGGAGTCTAGCGCCTGAGTCAAGCCGTGCCACGAAGCAGATTTGGCTTGAATGAGTTGTTAGGTTGCGCTGGCCGGCTTTCTGTATGCGATTGGGAGCAACACAGTCCACACGATAAATAATATTCCGAACGCCATGATTATAGTTTTTGCACTTTCCTTGGGAGTGCTCAACTCTTCGTAATTCGTGATGTTATTATAAGTAACTTCGATTCCAGCTTCTGGATTCAATCCTGCGGCTTTCAGATTTTCTGGAAAAAATTTCAAATCACCATTCGCCTGTTCGGTTTTTTTAATCACATCTCCTGTTTTTATATTGACGGCGATTACGCGGCCAGGCTCGAAAAAACCCGAGTCCAACGTGTAATACCAATCGCCTTGAACTGCGGGATGTGCAAATAGTACAGTATCCTTGGAGTATTCTCCCAGAAAGCGAAAAAAACCTGAATCTTTGTATGTCACGACGTCTATACTGTCTTTGTATTTAGGTGTAAAATACAAAGCATGCGTATCGCTTAGCTTTAACAATATAGCATCTGCATTACGGTCAATACTCGGCTGGCTGCCCTTGACGCGTACCCCCGTACCCCCTAGTTGGTAGGAGACAACATACAGGATCCCAATAGCAATTAATGCAATAAACCCGAATTTCCACCATGGTGCGATCTTTCTAGATGCCATTTCTTTAATCCTTTGCTCGTTGCGATATGAGAGGGGAATGCAATCTAACGCCTGAGTTAAGCCGCGCTGCTGCACGGCGCTGATAGAGCGATAACTTTACCCTGAAAATTCTGCATCGCAAAGCGGTCCAGGCTCGCAAAAAACTTTTTTCTCAAATGCAAATATCAGGTGGCGTGATGTACCGGGCGTTCGCTGATGTGGTTGTCATCCCCATTATTGGATTGCGCTTCCAACACTCGCAGCAGCACTTTCAAATCCGCTTCCAACCGCGCGCGCACGTCCGGCGGCAGCGCCGCGAGTAATTTCTTTTCATTGGCCACATGCGGGAACAGCGCTTCTTCAATCAGTTCCTTGCCGGACGGGGTGAGCTGCACCAGCAGGCTGCGGGCGTCGTTCGGATTGGGCAGGCGCACAATCAGGCCGCGGGTTTCCAGATTTCTGAGGCGCGTGGTCATGGTGCCGGAAGTGACCATCAGCGAAGAAAACAGCTCGGTTGGAGTCAGGCAATAGGGATGGCCGGCACGGCGCAAGGTGGCAAGCACATCAAACGCGCCGCTGCCCAGGCCATATTGGCCAAATACTTGCTCCAGCTTGGGCATCAGTAGTGCCGCACAGCGCTTGAGCCGCCCAATCAGCACCATGTGCTCCGCTTCCAGCGCGGGGATTTCGCTTTGCCATTGCGCAAGAATTTTGTCAACGGCATCTATGGGGTCGTTCATGTTTTTGCCTGTCTTGGAAATGTGATCATCTTATCCTTTCTTGAAGTCAAGATAATTTTCTGATAGATTGTCTTTAATTCAAGATAAATATGATCGACTAATGTCCTCCCGCTCCCTATCCATCGCTCTCACTGCCCTGGCTCCTTTAATTTGGGGCAGCACGTATTACGTGACCACTGCGTTCTTGCCGCCCGACCGGCCTTTGACCGCAGCAATGCTGCGGGTATTGCCCGCCGGTTTGTTGCTGTTGCTGTGGACGCGCGAGTGGCCAAAACAAGCGGCAGAGTGGGGCAAAACGCTGGTGTTGGGCGCGCTCAATATCGGCTTTTTTCAGGCCATGTTGTTTGTGGCTGCCTACCGTTTGCCAGGTGGGCTGGCGGCGTTTTTGAGTTCCACCCAAACCCTGGTGGTGTTGCTGCTGATGGCTTTGGCTGGTAGCCGTCCGCCCCAAGCGGCATGGCGGGCGGCTGGCTTGGGCGTGTTGGGCGTGATTTTGCTGGTGGCCTCGCCGCAAACCCGTTTCGACACTTTGGGCATCGTCGCCGCCTTGGCCGGTGCGGTATCGATGGCAGCGGGAGTATTTCTCGCCAAGCGCTGGCAAATCAAGCTGTCGGTGCTGGCACTTACCGGCTGGCAATTGCTGCTGGGCGGATTGTGCTTATTGCCCGTTGCGTTGTTGCTGGAGCCCGCCCTGCCCACGCTCACCGCACGCAACATCGGCGGCTATGCCTATTTGTGCCTGTTTGGCGCGGTGTTGTCTTATGTGCTGTTTTTTCGCGGCCTGCGCCAACTGCCGCCAGCAGTGGTGTCGTCACTGGGTTTGCTCAGCCCGGTGTGCGCTTATGTGCTGGGCTGGGTATTGCTCAATCAGGCAATGGGCTGGCGCGCTATGCTGGGTTTTGTACTGGTGCTGGCCTCGATTTATGGCGTGCAGCGGGCTTTGGCGAGAAGCTGAGCCGAGATTCATCAAAATCCTCATCTTGCCAGCAATTCACCCAGCAGTCTTTTAGATGCTTGCAGCCATGCGATTTGCCGGTCAATATCCGCTTGGCGGGCAGTCAGTTTGCCGCGCAGGTCGGCGCAGAAGTTTTGCGGCTCATCACACAGGCAGTCGCGCATCAGGGCAATGTCTTTCAGGGGCAGGCCGGTTCGGTTCAGTAGCATGACTTTGCGGACAATTTCCGCATCCTGCTCGCTGTAAATGCGGTAGCCACTGGCATTGCGTTGTGGGGTGATGAGTTTCAGGCTTTCGTAAAAGCGCAGCATGCGCACGCTGGTTTGGCAGGCCTGGGCCAGTTCGCCGATTTTCATGGTGGGTTTTCGTGAATGCTCGCAATGGGCTTGACCCTGACATTGTGTCATGCTCTAGACTGCCCGGCTTTGGCCACCATCAAGGAAATACCATGGACCGCCGTCAATTTTGTCTGGCCGCCGCCTCTGCCGCGCTGGCCGCCTGTTCAGCACCGCCCACCCTGCAAACAGGTATCCGGCGAGCCTATATCGTTCACGGTTATGGAGCAACGCCAAGCGATCACTGGTTTCCGTGGCTGGCTGGTCGTTTGCAGGGAAAAGGCATCCGCACAAACGCCATCCCCATGCCCAATAGCAGCCACCCCGATTTTGATCGCTGGCAGCAAACGCTGGCTGCACACATCGGCAAACCGCAATCAAGCGATGTGTTTATTGCTCACAGCTTGGGCAATATCAGCCTGCTGCATTATCTTTCTCAACAGCGCCCGCAACGCATCGGAGGTTTGGTACTGGTATCGGGGTTTGGCGCGCGCCTGCCCAACTTGCCGTCCATCAACGGCTACAACATTGATGCCTATGTGGACAAAGCCCGTATCGACGATGCCGCCATCCACCATATGTCGCCAGCCATTTACAGCATCATCAGCGAAAACGACCGCATCGTTGCCCCGCAAGAAAGCCTGAAGCTGGCACAGCGACTCAACAGCAAAGTCATCAAGGTGCCTAACGGCGGCCATTTTCTGGCGGACGACGGATTTACCCAATTGCCGCAAGTTTGGCAGGCCGTTGAGGCCATGCTGTAACGCGTTCAAATATGTATCGTCGTCGATTCCATTAATGACTATCTGCGTCGCTTTTAGGAATTTCGGCAGGCGGCGCGTATTTGCGCTTTTGTTGGCAGATGGTCATCACCCAGAACGAACACGCTGATAGACACGGGTTTGTTGCTGGCAACATAGGCCGTTTGCCCCTCGGCATCGGTATAGCCCCGGTGGGTAACAGGCGGGTCATCGCATACCAGCAAGAGATAGGGGAACTTATCCAGAACGGAATTGTCGTGGCTTTGCCGTAACACAAATTGCTCACCATAGGGGCCGCTGCCAACGCGCGGACGCAAGCGCCAGCGATTGGGATTGAGTGGGGCATCAAAGGCGAATACATCGGTTCGCCCTTCGGAATCGGTGGTGCCTTGGAACACATCTTTTTCGTCGGCGACAAAGGGCAGGTCAATCTCGTCATGGCTGAGAGCGTAATCCTGCATGCGCAATGGTTTTGCGGGGGTGTTTGGATCCTGCAATACCATGCGGTAGAGATAGCGGCCACTGCCGTGCACTTTTACGCCAGAAAAGTCATCGGTAAAGTGGTAAGAATGCCGTTCAGATGGCGCATTGAAGCGGATGCTGCTGGCAGTAAACCCCTCATCGCGCCATTGCATGGGTTCGGGCAGGGGCAGCGTTTGGTTTGTTGCCCTTTCACCCGATTGGGTGCTTGCGCAAGCACTCAGGGTAAGGCCCAACAGCAAAATGGAAAATTCAAATGGCTTCATCAGCATATTCCTTTGCAGATTTTTGCAAACAACTTGCAAATGCGATCCACCAGCTTAATTTTCTATTGTAAAAGGTGTTCCTAGGTGGAAACGCATCACCCAATCGCCGTTTTCTTGTGACCAGATAGAGGAACGATGGGCATATTGTGTTTCGTTGCCTAAACGGACAATGCTGTCATAGGTAATTTGCACCACCCCGGGTGCAAGAAGGCGTGCCTGGAAATGAGGCAGTGGCAACACGCAATCAATGACTTGCAGGTGAAGCAAAATGGATTCGGTTCGACTCCATATTTTCCCTGATCGACCAAACTCAAAGAAATCACCAGCAAAATATTTTTCCTGAAAAACCGGGTCAAAACGGCTTTCAGCTTGCCACATGGCTTCTTCCAGATTTTGAAGCCGGTCAAAATCCTGTTTTGATAAGGTTGGCCGTGTGGTTGTCATTATTTTTGAGTTTATTGTCTGGGCGATCTCAACCCCGAAGTGCAACACCCTCACCTGAGGTAAGTTGCCCCGATGGGAACAAGATACACGCAATTGCAGCCCGAAGAACGCATCACGCTGGCCTCGCTGCACCAGCAGGGCTGGAGCATTCGCGCCATGCTGGGCCGCAGCCCCAGCGCCCTCAGCCGCGAGTTGCGCCGCAATCGCTGCGAAGCTGGCTACGCATCACAACCTGCCCAACGGGCCTATGAGCAGCGGCGCATCGCCGTCCGCCCACTTGCAAAGCTGCACCCCCATGGCGCCCTGTGGCGCGTGGTGTGCGATCTGCTCTCATGGCGCTGGTCACCTCAGCAGATTGCCGCCACACTCAGACGCATGCATCCTGACGATTCAGCCTGGCACGTGTCACACGAAACCATCTACAACGCCATCTACGCCTATCCACGTGGTGAGCTGAAAAAGCAATTGATCGCCTTGCTGCGCCAGGGCAAGAGCAGCCGTCGCCCGCGCTCGGCAGGTCAAGACCGGCGCGGACAGATTCCCGAGATGGTGAGCATTCATGTGCGCCCGCCCGAGGTCAATGACCGCGTGATGCCTGGGCATTGGGAGGGGGACTTGATCAAGGGCGCAGGCAACAAGTCAGCTGTAGGCGTATTGGTGGAGCGCAGCACACGCTTGGTGCTGCTGTGCAAGATGCCCGATGCCAGTGCCGAGAGCGCGCTGGCGGCGTTCACGGCCAAGCTGAACCTGATCGCCGCGCCCATGCGCCAGAGTCTGACCTACGACCAGGGCAAGGAGAGGGCACGTCATCAGGAGCTGGCCAAGGCCACGAACATGCGGGTGTACTTTTGTGATCCGCACAGTCCCTGGCAAAGGGGCAGTTGCGAGAACACCAATGGGCTGCTGCGGCAGTTCCTGCCCAAGGGAGAGGATCTGTCGCAACACGATCAGGATGCGCTCGATTCGATTGCGGACTTGATGAACAACCGGCCCCGGCAGACGCTGGGATGGCTCTCGCCTTACCAGGCTTTCCAGCAGTTCATGCAGGCCATCGAGCAACAACAGGCCGCTACCATTCACTGATCAGCTTCGCTGAGTCTCAATATCCATCAGCGGTGTTGCACTTCGGGGTTGAGATCGCCTCTCTTTTTGCATTTTTTCCAAAAGCAAACACCCAAATCGTGATCTGAATTGCGCGATTTCGCCCAGCTTTTTGAGTCTTGGTGGCGGGTGTGCTATTACGCTACCAGCCTGTACCCCACGCCTGATTCGGTGAGCAGGTAGCGGGGTTGGGCTGGGTCGGCTTCGAGTTTGCGGCGCAGGTTGGTCATGTACACGCGCAGGTAGTGGGCGTGTTCGGTGTGGTTGGGGCCCCAGACTTCGGCGAGCAACTGGCGCTGCGTGAGTACGCGGCCTGCGTTGGCGGCCAGGTAGGTTAGCAGGCGGTATTCAATGGGCGTGAGGTGTACGGGCTGGCCCTGGCGCTGCACCTGGCGGCGGGCCAGGTCAAGCTCCACGTCGCCAAAGCGCAGCACGGGGCCAGCGTCTGCGGGGCGCTGACTGCGGCGCAGCAGGGCACGCACGCGGGCGAGCAGCTCGGGCACGCCAAAGGGTTTGGTGAGGTAGTCGTCGGCACCGGCATCGAGCGCCCGCACCTTGTTGGCTTCGTCACTGCGGGCTGAGAGGATGAGCACGGGAATGCCCGTCCAGCCGCGCAGTTCGCGCACCAGATCGACGCCGTCGCCGTCTGGCAGGCCCAGGTCGAGGATGACCAGATCGGGCTGGCGGCTGGCGGCTTCGATCAGGCCACGGGCGAGCGTGCTGGTCTCCCACACCTGGCAGCCTTCGCCTTCAAGCGCGCTGCGCACAAAGCGACGGATGTGCGGTTCGTCTTCCACCAGCAGGGCTACGGGCGCTGGGCTGTTGGGGGCGGTTGCGGGGTTCATGCGGCCTCCTCGGGCATGTCGGGCGGCTTGCCCAGAGGCAGGGTGAAGACGAAGCAAACGCCGCTGCCCGCACTGCCCGGCTCGGCCCAGATGCGGCCCCGGTGCGCTTCGACCACGGCACGCGCAATTGACAGGCCCAGCCCCACGCCGGGTATGGCCGATTCGGCCTGGCCACGCGTGAATTTTTCAAACACCAGTTTCTCCTTGCCTAGGGGCAGGCCGGGGCCATCGTCGCACACACGGATGTGCATATCGGCGTCTTGCACACCAGCGCTGATGGTGATGTGGCAGCCCGCGGGCGTGTACTTAGTGGCGTTTTCGAGCAGGTTGCACAGCACGCGCTCGATGAGCACGGCGTCGAACTCAAGCAACGGCAAATCGTCGGGCAACTGCACGACTACGCGGTGTCTGGTCAACACACTGGCACGCGCCTGCAAGGCGGTGCCGACGACCTCTTCAAGCGGCTGCCACTCTTTGTTGAGCGTGATGCTGCCCGATTGCAAGCGCGCCATGTCAAGCAGGTTGTGTACCAGCGCGCTGGTGCGCAAAGCCTCGTCGCGTATGGCCTGGGCCAGCTCCGCCTGCTCGCCCATGAGGGGCGGCGGCTGCAAGGCCAGCGTGTCGGCCAGCCCCACGAGCGCAGTCAGCGGCGTGCGCAAATCGTGTGACAGCGCCGAGAGCAGGTTGTTGCGCAACTGCTCTGATTCCATCTGCAACAGCGCCTGCTGCGCCACCTCAATGTAGTGCACGCGCTCTATGGCAATGGCGATAAGCGATGCGCCCGCCTGCAAAAGCCGCTCCTGCTCGGGCGCGGGCAGCCACTGCAGGTTGCGCGGATAAATAGCCAGCACGCCGCGTGTGCGCATGGGTGCTTTGAGCGGCAGGTAAAGCATGGGGGCCGAGGGCAAAGTGTCGGTCAAAAGGCCCGCTGGCGCGTTGTGGTCGAGCGCCCATTGGGCAATGGCCATGTCCAGCGGCATGCCGTCGGGCATGGCTATGGGCGCAGGCAATTTGTCTTGCATGCCCTGTTGCAGCAACACCGCGTCGGCCTGAAAGCTTTGCTGCACAAAGCGCTGGGCAATGCTTTCGATCTGGTCGGCGGTGAGCACAGCCGAGAGTTCGCGTGCCATTTCGTAAAGCGAGGCCATGCGCTGCTCGCGCTGGCGTGCTGCGTCGCGCTGAAAACGCAGGTTGGCTGTGAGTTGCGCGGTGGTCACGGCTACGGCCAGCATCACGCCAAACGTCATGAGGTATTGCAGATCGCTGACGGCAAACGTCATGCGCGGTTCGACGAAGAAAAAATCAAACAGCACGATACCCACCACCGCCGCAGCAATGGCCGGGTTGCGGCCAAAACGGAACGCCGTGAACATGACGGTGAGCAGGAACAGCATGACGATGTTGACCTGATCCAGCACGCCGTGCAGCGGCCCCATGGGCCACACGCTGCGCCGATTGTCAATCTGACTACGAGAGCAAGCAAAAACGAGGTATCACGCATGGCTGAGCAGCATCTGGTAAGCAATTCCGATCTATTGCTGCAACTGGGCAAGCTGGAGGGGCAAGTGGGGCAGATCTTGCAACTTATGCAAGCTAATCACACCGCCACCAACCAGCGCCTGGACGACATGCGCGCAGCATTTAATGCCCGCATGGATGGGCACGACACGCGGCTGGAGCGCATCGAGAGCCGCGAGCGCAGCACGGCCATCAAGGCGGCCGCGTCGGGCGCGCTCAGCGGCATGGTTACCAGCATGATTGCGGCGGCTGTGGTAACCGCTATCAAGGGCGGCTGACATGGCGCACGACCCGGGCAAACGCACCGCCCTGCGCGACGGCTACATCC
>RRZT010568010.1_pt1 | contig 11362 bp, 10 predicted proteins | sample 2165551 | NCBI WGS metagenome assembly RRZT01 (sample SAMN10456910, study PRJNA506462) | wastewater metagenome | biome: wastewater; feature: sludge; material: wastewater sludge; isolation source: wastewater sludge with Escherichia coli K12::gfp cells carrying plasmid... | place: USA: Moscow, Idaho... | reverse complement strand
TCAGGCATTGGAACTTGGTAAACTAAAGTTTGACCTTCTTGAAGTTCAATCTCTGGAATTCTATGTCTTGTTTGAATGATAGAAGCTTCGGTTGTTTTTGTTGTTGTTTTAACATTTGTAACTGAACTTATAAAATTTCTGATATTTACAGCATTAACACTTCCATCACAACCTTGGTCGATTACTTTTAAAGTATCACTCTCATTTATAATTGCAAGTGTAACTTGTAATCCACCTGTTCCCCAACCCCTTGCTACTGGCATTTCTCTACTTGCAAAAGAGACAATATATCCAGGAATAGCAATTGCTTTTAAAATAGATCTTCTAATCTCTTTTTTTGCTTCTTCATCTAAAAATGCATATCTCATTTTTCTACCTCTTTTTCATCTTGCTCTTTTGCATATTTACTAGCACTTTTAAATACTTGATAATCAGTTTGAAATGTTACATAGTGTGGTAATTTATAGTGGTTTGCAAAACCAAATGACTCAATTCCATCAACATGGTGCATAATCATCTCAAAATCACTTGCAACTATTTGTTCAGTTCCAACTGTATAAGAATCATTGTATAAAGATAAATCAATAATAGACATAGATATAGCTTTTGTCTCATTTTTCCCAAAACAAAATCCAAAACCAGTTGTAAGTCTTGTCTCTCCATCACTATCTTTATTAAAAGTTCCAGCACATTCAACTGCTGTTGCTTCAATAGTTCCAATTTTTACTTCATTTTTTGTAAATGGATGATTAAAAGTAATATCAAGTTCCCCTACTCTTAAATCACCAATTGTTGGGTGAACATCTCCATATCCTCTCATAGATGTGTATGCAAAACCAAGTAAACTTCCACTTTCACCTCTACTCATAACTTGAAGTATTGCACTTCTTGGATATGATGCAGTTGGAAATACTCTTGTAATATCCCAAGGCTCTTTCTCTTTTGGTAATACTTTTATTAAATTATCTTCTCTAAGTGGAGTTAAGGCTGATTTGATGATATTATCTTTTGTTGAATACTCTTCAAGATTTACCTCTTCATTTTTCAAATCAATTAGAAGTTTTATTTCATAATCATTTGAAGCTCCTAAAAGCTGTCCACCTTCAATATCTTTAAAAGCAGATGAAATTCTTCTTGTTAATCTCATATCATTTACATCTAACTCTTTTGCTATTCCAATTCTTTGACAAGATGACCTATGAGCTCTTAAAAAAAATGATGCATTTAATAAATCCCCTGCACTTCTTTTTATAGCTTTAGAAGCCAATTTCTTACTATATAAAGCCCCTTCACTGATAACTTTATCAATTGAAAAAGTAAATGCTTCAATTAAATCTTCATCATCAAATTTTTGTGCTTCAAAAGTTGTATCATTATAAAAATTTAAAGAGTTTTTAATAGCCTCTTCTCCACCTTTTATCGCATAATATGCCATTTAGATAACCTCCACTTTTGTAGTTCTTGATAATGCAACAATTTGTGAATCTTCACTTAAAAAGAAAACCTCATTTCCTAAAGGAAAATATGAGTTTTTTTCATTAAAAAACTCCACAAAAGATTTATCAATAGGTAAAGATAAGATTTTCTCTTTATCAATTCCAGGACCACTTAATTTTACTTTTAAGCCTTCAAAATCTTTGCACTTGTAGATTAATGTTCCTGAAAACTCTGGCTCCATTGATGTACCTATTTTTGCTTTATTTAATAAAAAATCATTTAATTCATCACAGAAAATATAATCAGCCTCACACTCATCTGTTTTAGTTGCATTTGTAATTGCATCAACTAAATCAAACTCTTCATTTCCTTCATAAAAATAACTTACCTCTGAATATAATAAACAATTAGCAACAGCTAAAAGACTCGAATCATAAAAAGACTCTATCTTTTCAATATTTCCAGGCATTGCTAATGCATTCATAATTGATTTAAAATTATCTCTATTAAGTTTTTCAATATCAATTGTTTTCATAATCTATCCAATCTATAACAAATCAAAAGATACTCTTGTAGAGTTTACTTTTTGATTGATTATTTTATTTTTTTCATCATTTTCATTTTTTGCATTTTGTAAAATATTTATTATTTCATCTTTGTAAATATTTGCTTCAAAACAAGCATCTAAAGTAGCAACATATAAAGACAGTTCATTATTACTATCCATAATCATTGCCCAACCTTTTGTTTTTTTAACTTCAACAATAGAAGAAGTAACAAGCACCTCTCCTGCATAAAAACTCCCATTTGAAATTGGGTCTTTAACTGGAACTAAAAGTGTTTGTTCAGTTGGTGTTGTTAATACTTTAACACCATACTCTTTATCAATTTTTTCATATAATTTTTTCAATTCCTCAATTTTTACTAGTTGTGCTAAACTATTTATATCTTCTCTTTTCATTTTAAATAAACCTTTTTCTAACAATCGAACTTAACTTATCTAATCCCCAAACTGTAAGGACAATAATTATAATAATCGTACAAACATCACCATTTTCGAAAGCTCTCATTTTGTCAAATAGATAAAACCCAATTCCACCTGCGCCAACAAATCCTAAAATTGAAGCACTTCTTACATCACTTTCAAATCTATATAAAACCATAGAGATAAAATGTGGCATTGTTTGAGGAATAACTGCATAAACTAATACTTTAATAAATCCAGCACCAGTTGTAGTTAATGCTTCAACAGGACCTGGGTCTATTGCTTCATTTCCTTCACTTAATAATTTACATAAAACTCCAGCTGTATGAACACCTAAAGCTAAGATTCCTGCCATTGGTCCAAGACCTACTGCACTTACAAATATTAAAGCCCAAATAATTTCATTAATTGACCTGAAAACATTTGCTATTAATGTTGAAGTTCCATACATGATTTTTTTAATTAATTCATGAAATGGCGTTTTCCCTGGAATTAAAATATCTAATATATTTCTTGAACTCATATAAGATAATGGAACAGCAATTAATACAGAAAGTACTAAAGCTATTACTGCCATTTGAATTGTTTCAAGCATTGCTAATGAATATACTTCTAAAGCATTTGCACTAAAATTTGGAGGAAAGAATCCACTATTTTCAATATCTGGATTTCCCATAAGATATTCATGCATATATTTTCCACCATCAATTAAAAATGATAGATTCATTCCTGTATCATTCCAGCTTTGAACAATTACAAGCACCATAATCAACGTGATTAAAGTTTTATAAAATGAAAAAGGATTACTCTCTTTTTTTAATTCACTTACATTCATCTATTTTTCCTTGTTTAAAAGAGGAAAAACCTCTTTTAAAATATTTTTATTTTTTTTCTTCTAACTGTTTTTTTACTTCAATTAAATCTCTAATTGGGTTATACATAGAATCATTTGCTTCAATATAACCTTTGATTTTTAATTTATTTAAACCATCTTTATCGTTATAAGAGATAAATGCCTCTTTTAAAGCTTTTTTTAATGACTCTGGTAAATCACCACGTACAGCCATTGGAGAACCTGGAATTAAATCTGATTTCCAAATAATGTTAAAGTCATCTGCCGTCCAAGCTTTTCCTAATCCTCTGTTAAAATCTAAATCATTAGTTGAAGCCGCATCAATTTTTCCAGCTTTAATAGATAAAATTGAAGCTTCATGTCCACCTGAATATAAAACTTTTGAGAAATATTCTTGTGGATTAATCCCTGATTTTGAGAACATTACAGTAGGAACTAAAGTACCTGATGTTGATTGAGAAGATGTAAATGCCCAAGTTTTACCTTTGATTGATTCTAAACTATTTAATCCACTATCTTTTTTAGTAATAATAATTCCTCTATATCCAGGTACCCCAGATTCAATATCAACCTCTACTACTAAAGCTTCAGCATTTGCTCTTTTTTGTGCTTGAACATAAGATTCTGGTCCAAAATAAGCTACATCTATATGTTTATGTTGCATTCCTGTAATTACACCTGTATAATCACCTGCTAATTGTAATTCAACTTTAATTCCTAATTTTTTATTTAAATGTTCAGTTAAACCTGAAAAATTCTCTTTCATAGAAGTAGAACCAGCAACTGGAATTACACCAAAATTGATTTTTTCTGGCCATTTTTCTTGTGCAAACATAGAAGTTACAGACATACCTAAAGCAAAAGTTGCTAACGTGATTTTTTTAATTAATTTCATTTTACGTCCTATTTATAGATAATTTGTTACACTACTAATTAGCAGTGTAAATTTTTTCAACTAACTTTTCAGTTAAGTTTTCGCTGTTGTCGTCAAAGACTACTGTTCCATTATTAACCCCAATTATTCTGTCACAGTACTCTTTGGCATACTCCAAATGATGAAGGTTTGCTATTACAGTTACCCCATAAACTTCATTTACCTTCTTCAAAATCTCCATAACTTTTCTAGCACTTTTTGGATCAAGTGCAGAGACAGGCTCATCTGCTAAGATAATCTTTGGTTCTGCGGCTAGTGCTCGAGCTATTGCAACTCTTTGTCTTTGGCCTCCCGAAAGTTCATCGCATCTTTTTATTGAATGTTTTGTGATATCTACAATATCCATATACTCTTTTGCCTTTTTTAACTCCTTTTCCCTATAAAGTTTAATTATCGCCCTACTTAATGGTATATCTTTCAACATTCCACTAATTACATTATCTAAAACAGAGATTCTATCTACAAGGTTATATCCTTGAAAAATAACACCAATTTGCTCTCTTAATTTAACTAGATTCTTTTTCTTAATATTGTGTAAATCAAAATCTAAAACCTCAAATTTTCCATCAAACACTTTTATTCCACCAGTAATTGACATCAATAAAGTAGATTTACCAGCACCACTTGGACCAATAATTCCGATAAATTCACCTTTTTTTATTTTTAAATCAACATCTTTTAAAATAACCTCTTTTTTGTACCCAAGGGTCAAATTTTTCATTTTTATCACGATAAACTCCTCTTTAAATTAAATCTACTTTTACTTTACATGCATCACTTCTAAAATAACTTGTTCCGTATTCAACAAAATTTCCATTTTGGTCTTTTGAGATAGTACTAGCTGCCAACAGTGGTGAATTTATAGGCATCATTAAAAGTTCACTTTGTTCTTTTGTTGGCATAACAGCTTCGAAAACAGTTGAAATTTTTGTTACCTCTAGATTTGGATAGGCTTTTTCTAAAATTTTGTATAGAGAAAATGGTTTACACTCAAGATTATTAATAAGTTCTCTATATAAATAAGCATCAAAATATGAATAAAAGATTGATATTGGTAAATCATTTGCAAATCTTAAAAGCTTAAATTCAATAACTTTTAACTTATTATTTAAACCCAATTTTTCTGCAACTTCTTCATTTGGCTCTAATATATCTACGCCCAAAAGTTTAGTTTTAGGTTCATAACCTAAATCTAAAATTTTTGAAGAGTAAGAACTTTTGTCAGAAATAGAATAAGGAACTTTAATATTTGATATAAAATTACCTTTTCCTTTTTTTGTATAGATAAAACCTTTTTCTTTGAGCATCTGTAAAGCTTGTCTTACTGTATGTCTATTTACATTAAACTCTTTAGCAAAATCATTTTCAGAAGGTAGTTTCTCACAAGAATTATATTTTTTGTTTTCGATATTTTTTAAAACTTTTTCATAAAGTTTTAAATACATTGGTTTTTCATATTTTTTAACCAAAAGTTTTCCTTTCACCATGTCTATACAAGTTAGATTTGTGAAAGTATAAAAGAGGTATGTTACAGAAAAATTACAACTTGTATATACAAGTTGTAGTTGTTGTATAGTAGTCTATTTTTTATTTAAAAGGGAATATTGATTTTAAGGCTATTTAATTGCAATCTTCTTTTTTAGATAATCTTTTTAATTCATTACAAGAAAAACCAGCTTGTTTTCTTGCTTCAAAATTTAAGTCCATTTGCTAATAAAAATAATATTCCAAAAAATCAAAAAGAGTTAAAAGAGAATACAGAAAATTATATAGAGAATTTACAAAAGAACCCACAAAAAATTGCTAATTTTTTTCAACATCCAAGTGTGAAATATGCTTGCTGATTTTTCAGATTATTTGGTGCTGGAGTAATAAAAACCACCCAATTACAATTAGTAATGGGAAAAATAGAATTACCATTGATTAACCAAAATATCTTACAATACCTTTTCATCAAAATTATAGTAACAATTAAGTAATATACAAACTAAAAATAAAAGGTATAAAAGGATTATTTATTTTGAAAAAGAGAAATCATATTAAAAAAATATCAGATTATGCGATGGTTGGTGGACTTGGTGCTCTTTTAGTTGTAGGACTAACAGGGTGTGGAGATAGTTCAAATAACAATCAAAGTCAAACACAAAATCAAACTGATTCGACATTCACTGATGCTAGTCAAAAACAAGGGGCATTTGTAGTAGTAGAAGAGTCTGCAGATGGAAAATATAAAATTGCAGATGAATTCCCTGCTTCAAAAACTACAATAGTTTTAAGAAAACCTGATGGTACTGAAAAAATTCTAACTCAAGAAGAGATAGATAAATTAGTAAAAGAAGAAGAAGCAAAAATTGATGCTGGAACTTCACCTCTTACTAATCCAAATGCACAATTAACAGATGGAGGAATGGGACTTGGTGGAGTTTTATTATCTTCAATTGCAGGAGCTATGATTGGTTCTTGGTTAGGAAATAAATTATTCAATAATCAAAATTTCCAAAATCAAAGACAAGCACAATATAAATCACCTCAAACATATAGTAGAACACAAAGTTCATTTTCTAAAACTCCAGCAACAACTGGAACAGATAGTTCTACTAAAAAAAGTGGATTCTTTGGTGGAAATAATAGTAGTTCGTCAACAACATCAAATACAAATACATCAAAATCTTCATCATTTTCATCTCCGTCTTCGTCATCATCTTCTTCATCTTCAAGTTTAGGAGGTTGATTTTGAGATTAGAAAAATTAAAACCACTTACAGATGAATATTTAGAATCAATAGGATTTGTATGGCATACAGATAGCGATAACTCTTCATATATTAGTGATGAAATCGTTGTAATAAATGAAGATGAGGCAAATGCATATTATGATGCTGTAAATGAACTTTATGATATGTTTGCTGAAGCTGGACAATATGTAATTGATAATGATTTATTCCATGAATTAAATATTCCATTTAATTTAGTAGAAATCATAAAAGAGTCTTGGGAAAATGATGTTCATTGGCATTTATATTCAAGATTTGATTTAGCAGGTGGAATTGATGGAAAACCTATTAAATTAATTGAATTTAATGCAGATACTCCAACTTCACTATTTGAAACAGCAATCATTCAATGGGCAATGCTAAAAGCAAATGGATTAAATGAAGCTAGTCAATTTAATAATTTATATGAAGCTTTAAAAGACAACTTTAAAAGAATCATTACTTTAGATGGTGATGTTAGTAAATTTGAAGAGTACTACTCAAATCTTGGATGGAAAATATTATTTTCTTCAATTTCAAGTTCAAGTGAAGATATAAATACAACTAAACTTTTACAACATATTGCTAGTGAAGCTGGATTTAATACAGATTTTGAATATATTGAAAATGTACAATTTAGTGATGATGGTATTTTCAAAGATGATGAACTTTTTGAATTTTGGTTTAAACTTATTCCTTGGGAAGATATTGCGATACAAGAAAGTGAATTAGCTTTAATTTTAACAGAAATTATAAAAGAGAAAAAAGCAATCATTTTCAATCCAGCATATACTCTTATGTTCCAATCAAAAGCATTTATGAAAGTTTTATGGGATTTATATCCAAACCATCCTTTACTTTTAGAGACATCTTTTGAACCTTTAAAGGGTAAAAAACAAGTAGAAAAAAGAGCTTTTGGAAGAGAAGGAGCAAATACAAAAATCATAAATGCTGATGGTTCTATTGATACACAAACTTCAGGAGATTATGAAGGACATAAAGCTATTTATCAAGAATATGTAGAGTTTCCAAAAGATGAAAAAGGTGATTGCTATCAAGCTGGAGTATTCTATGCTTATGAAGCTTGTGGTTTAGGATTTAGAAAAGGTGGAAAAATCTTAAACAATATGTCAAAGTTTGTAGGACACATCATCAAATAAGTAGAAAGATAAAAAATGACTAAAGAAGAGTATGATTTAAATATAGAAAAATTAATATCTTGGGCTAATGCTTATTATGTTTTTGATAATCCAATAGCAACTGATGAAGAGTATGACAAACTAGCAAGACTTTGTTTAGCTTATGAGCAAGAAAATCCAAAACTTTCTCATCCAAATTCACCAAATAAAAGAGTTGGTGGAATTGTTTTAGATGGATTTATAAAAGCTTCTCATCTTAGTCGTATGTGGAGTCAAGAAGATGTTTTTAATACGCAAGAACTTGAAGATTGGATAAAAAGAGCTTCAAAAGTAAATACAAATCTAGAGTTTTTTTGTCAACCTAAGTTTGATGGAGCTTCTTTAAATCTTATTTATGAAAATGGTATTCTAAAACAAGCTATTACAAGAGGTGATGGAACTGTTGGTGAAGATGTAACAAATAATGCAAAAACAATTTTTTCTATTCCACTTGAAATAGAAGAAAAATCTTTAATAGAGATTCGTGGTGAAGTTGTAATAAAAAAAGCAGATTTTGAAAAAATCAACATTGAAAGAGCAAAAAATGGTGAACAACTTTTTGCAAATCCAAGAAATGCAGCAGCTGGAAGTTTAAGACAACTTGATTCAAATATAACTGCAAAAAGAAAGCTATTTTTCAATGTTTGGGGAATTGGTCAAAATTCATTAGAACATAAAAAATATTCACAAATTATGGAATATATATACTCTTTAGGATTTGAAAGACCTCAAATGCAAACATTGGCTTCAAATATAGAAGAAATAGAAAGTTTATACCACAAATTTATCTCTATAAGAAATGACTTTGAAATGATGCTTGATGGAATGGTTATAAAAATAGATGATATAGAAACACAAGAAGAACTTGGTTATACAGTAAAATTTCCAAGATGGTCATGTGCTTATAAATTTCCAGCAGTTGAAAAAACAACAAAACTAAAAGCAATAACTTTACAAGTTGGTCGAACAGGAATTATAACTCCAGTAGCAGAAGTAGAACCAACACTAATTGACGGTTCAACTGTTAGCCGTGCAACATTACATAACTTTGATGAAATCGAAAGACTAGATTTAAAAATAAATGATGAAGTAATTATTATAAAAAGTGGAGATATCATCCCAAAAATCACAAAAGTATTTTTTGAGCGAAGAAAAGGAGATGAAATAACTATATCTCGCCCTACTTCATGTCCTACTTGTAATAGTGAAGTTTTAGATGAAGGAACGATGATAAAATGTCAAAATCTTGATTGTCATTAAAAAGTTATAAACTCAATAATCTATTTTGCTAGTAAAAATTGTATGAATATAGATGGTCTTGGAAATAAAATAGTTGAACAACTATTTAATGAAAAAAAAATCTATGATATTTTAGATATTTATTCTTTAAAATATGAAGATTTGCAAGATTTAGAAGGTTTTAAAGAGAAAAAAATAAACAATCTTCTAAATGCAATAGAAAATACAAAAGGTAGTGAACTTCATAGAGTTATAAATGCTTTAGGAATAGAACATATAGGTGAAGTTGCTTCAAAACAAATATGTTTAGAATTTGGCTTAGATGTGATAAATAAAGATTATGATTCACTAATAGCGCTTGATGGTTTTGGTGAACAAATGGCAAATTCATTTATTGAATTTATGAGAGTAAATAAAAATTTAGTTGAAAAACTTATCTCTATAATAAATCCAAAAGTTGAAATAAAAAAAGAAGTAAGTGAAAATCCATTTAAAAATAAAACTGTTGTAATAACAGGAACTATGAGTAAAAGTCGTGGTGAAATAAAATCTATGCTCGAAGATTTAGGTGCTAAAGTATCTTCTAGTGTTTCTAAAAAAACTGATTATGTAATTTTTGGAGAAGATGCAGGAAGTAAATATGATAAAGCTATTGAATTAGGAGTGAAACTCTTAACTGAAGAAGAGATGAATTCACTATTTTAGTTAGAAAAATAATTATTTGTAAAGCTTTTTTAAATTATTATTTCAATGAAAAATTATAATAGGATTATTTTTATCCCTATTAATAAAGGTATATAATGTTACAAAACTTTAATACAAGAAAAAAACTTCTTTTATTTCCAGTACTGTTTGTTTTGCTTATTATTGTGTCAGCATTTGTTTACACGCACTACAATAATATAGCAAATAAAAGAAATCATGTCGCTATTGAAACTGAAAAGTTTATCCAATATATGGCAAAGTCAAGAATTTCTGTTTATCAATTTTTGAGAAACTCAACAGAAGAAAACAGGCAACATGTTTTAATGAATCTAAAATATTTAAAAGATAGTGTTACTCAAACTAAAGCAGAATTTACAAATCCTCAAAATATAGAATTAGCTAATCAAATAATCTCTTTGGTAGATAATTACCTAGCAGAATATGAAAGCTTTGCTAAAAATAAAATCATTGATTTTTCAAACAATATAAATACAGAAAGTGATGAGATAAAACAAGATATTGCTCAAATGGTAAAAGTTGGAGTTGATGTAGAAAACAAAATAGCTGAAATAAACAAGAGTGCAATAGAATTAAGAGAAGATGCTTATACAACACTTACTATGGACTTAATTATTTTAGTTATTGCAGCAACAATTGTTTTTACAATAATTTCATTAATAATTTCTAATTCAGTAGTAAACTCTATAAATAGTTTTAAAGAAGGTCTGCTAAGCTTCTTTTCATATTTAAATAGAGAATCAAATAACGTAAATTTACTTGATGATAGTGCAAAAGATGAGTTTGGGCAAATGTCAAAAATAGTAAATGAAAATATAGTAAAAACGCAAAAAGGAATAGAAGAAGATAGAAAACTAATAGATGAAACAATAGCAGTATTAGGTGAATTTGAACAAGGAAATCTTTACCAAAGACTACATACAAAAGTTTCAAATCCAACTTTAAATCAGTTAAAAGATGTTTTAAATAATATGGCTAACATTTTAGAAAACAATATAGAAAATGTTCTAAAAGTATTAGAACAATATAGTAACTATAATTACTTAAATAAAATAGACCAAACAGGTTTAAAAGAGCACTTACTGAAACTAGCTAATGGAGTAAATAGCTTAGGTGATTCAATAACACAAATGTTAATAGAAAATAAAACAAATGGATTAACATTAGATAAAAGCTCTAACATTTTATTAGCAAATGTAGATAAATTAAACCTAAGCTCAAATGAAGCAGCAGCATCTTTAGAAGAGACAGCAGCAGCTTT
>RRZT013035436.1_pt1 | contig 11363 bp, 10 predicted proteins | sample 2165551 | NCBI WGS metagenome assembly RRZT01 (sample SAMN10456910, study PRJNA506462) | wastewater metagenome | biome: wastewater; feature: sludge; material: wastewater sludge; isolation source: wastewater sludge with Escherichia coli K12::gfp cells carrying plasmid... | place: USA: Moscow, Idaho... | reverse complement strand
GTCAGTTGTCAGTTGTCAGTTGTCAGTTGTCAGTAGCGTTCATGTCAAGGAGACGATACATGCGCAGTCCCTCGCGAGTCCTCGCCGCCCTGCTGGCCAGCAGCCTGCTCGCCCAGTTGGCCGGCTGCGGCACCCTGTTCTACCCGGAGCGCCGCGGCCAGCTCAACGGCCAGATCGACCCTGCGGTCGCCGCCCTCAACGCCGTCGGCATCCTGTTCTATGTGGTGCCGGGGCTGATCGCCTTCGCCATCGACTTCGCCACCGGCGCCATCTATCTGCCCGAAGGCCGCTACTCGGTGGCCCCCGAGCGCCTGCGCGACGCCATCGGCGCCGACGGGCGCATCGACCGCGCGCAGCTGCATGCCATCCTACAGGAACAGCTGGCCCGCGATCTGCCACTGGACGATCCGCGGCTGATCCAGCAGGCCGGCGGCATCGAGCAACTGGCCGCCTACGGCCTGCGTCCGGCCGCCTGAGGAGCCCGCCATGAACCCGAGCCGCGAACACGGCCGCCTGATGCGCCTGGCCTCGGTCGCCGCCCTGAGCACCGCGCTGATCCTGGTGGCCGCCAAGGCCTTCGCCTGGTGGCTGAGCGGCTCGGTCAGCCTGCTCGCCGGCCTCACCGACTCGCTGCTGGACGGCGCCGCCTCGCTGATCAACCTGATCGCCGTGCACTACGCGCTGCAACCGGCCGACGAGAACCACCGCTACGGCCACGGCAAGGCCGAGGCGCTGGCCGGCCTCGGCCAGGCGCTGTTCATCGCCCTCAGCGCCCTGCTGGTCGGCTGGCGCGGCTTCGAGCGCCTGCAGGCGCCACAGGACATCGAGGCCACCGGCATCGGCGTGGCGGTGATGCTGCTGTCACTGGCCCTGACGGGCCTGCTGCTGATGTTCCAGCGCCATGTGGTGCGCACCACAGGATCGACGGCGATCCGCGCCGATTCGCTGCACTACGCCTCCGACCTGCTGCTCAACGCCAGCATCCTCGCCGCCCTGCTGCTGGCCGCCTGGGGCTGGCGCAGCGCCGATGCGCTGTTCGGCATGGCCATTGCCCTGTACATCTTCTGGAGCGCCCTGACCATCGTCCGCGAATCGGCGGCGGTGCTGATGGACCAGGAGCTGCCGCTGGAAACTAGCGAGCGCATGCGGCTGCTGGCCCTCGACGTGCCGGGCGTGCTCGGCGCCCACGACCTGCGCACGCGGATGTCCGGCACCCGCTGGTTCGTCCAGCTGCATCTGGACCTGCCGGGCCAGCTCAGCCTCCAGGAAGCCCACGCCCTCTGCGAGGCCGTCGAGCTGGCGATCCGCACCGAGTTCCCGCGCGCCGAGGTGCTGGTCCACGCCGACCCGCACGACTAGCACCGCGCCAGGGCGGCGCGCTCACTCGCCGAGGCGCCAGCCCGAGGTGATCGGGTAGCGGCGGTCGCGGCCGAAGCCGCGCTGGGTGATGCGCGGGCCGACCGCGGCCTGGCGGCGCTTGTACTCGTTGAGATCGACCAGGCGCAGGATCTTGCGCACGGTATCGGCGGCGAAGCCGCGGGCGACGATGGCGTCGGCCGAGAGGTCCTCCTCGACGTACAGGCGCAGGATCTCGTCGAGCACCGGATAGGGCGCCAGCGAATCTTCGTCCTTCTGGTCGGGGGCCAGTTCGGCCGACGGCGGACGGTCGATGACCCGCTGCGGAATCACCTCGCCGGCCAGGCTGTTGCGGTACTGGCAGAGGCGGAACACCAGGGTCTTGGGTACGTCCTTGAGCACGTCGAAGCCGCCGGCCATGTCGCCGTACAGGGTGCAGTAGCCGACCGCGACCTCGCTCTTGTTGCCGGTGGTCAGTACCAGATAGCCCTTCTTGTTGGAGATCGCCATCAGCAGGGTGCCGCGGCAGCGCGCTTGCAGGTTCTCCTCGGTGGTGTCGCGGCCCAGGCCGGCGAAGGCCGGGGCCAGGGTGTCCATGAAAGCCTCGACCATCGGCGCGATCGGCAGCACGCTGTAGGCGACGCCCAGGGTGCGCGCCTCGGCCTCGGCGTCTTCCAGGCTGATCTGCGCGGTGTAGCGGTAAGGCATCATCACCGCCTCCACCTGCCCGGCGCCGAGGGCGTCCACGGCGATGGCCAGGGTCAGCGCCGAATCGACGCCGCCGGAGAGGCCGAGCACCACGCCCTTGAAGCCGTTCTTGCGCACATAGTCGCGCACCCCGAGCACCAGCGCGCCGTACACGCTGGCCTCCTCGCCGGCCAGCGGCGCGCAGGCGCCGGGCTGCGGCTGCACCCGCTCGGCGTCGACCTGCAGCTCGGCGAGGAACAGGCCTTCCTCGAAGGCCGGGGCGCGCTGCAGCACATGGCCGTTGGCGGCCACCACGCAGGAGCCGCCGTCGAACACCAGCTCGTCCTGACCGCCAACCTGGTTGACGTAGACCACCGGCATGCCGCCCTCGGCGGCGCGCGCCGCCAGGGTCGCCTCGCGCTCGGCCTGCTTGCCGAGGTGGAACGGCGAGGCGTTGAGGTTGAGCATCAGCCGCGCACCGGCCGCGCGCGCCGCGGCCATCGGCTCGGGGTGCCAGATGTCCTCGCAGATGCTCAGCGCCACCGGCACCCCGGCGATATCCACCACGCAGGGCGAGTCGCCGGCGTCGAAGTAGCGCTTCTCGTCGAACACCTGGTAGTTGGGCAGCTTGCACTTGAAGTAGCGCACCCGCAGCGCGCCGTCTTCGATCAGCCCGCAGGCGTTGTAGCGTCGCCCGTCCTCGACCCACGGAAAGCCCAGCACCAGACGGATGCCGCGCACCTCGCGGCACAGCCGCTCCAGGGCGGCCTCGATGCGCAGCTGCATGCTGTCCCTGAGCAGCAGGTCCTCCGGCGGGTAGCCGCACAGCGACAGTTCGGGGAACAGGATCGCATCGGCCTGCCAGCGCTCGCGGGCCTGGGCGGCGGCCTCGATGATGCGCTCGACATTGCCATGGATGTCGCCGACACGCAGGTTGAGTTGGGCCATCGCGACCCGCAGGACTTGACTCATCGGTTTTGCGCTCTCGTCAGGGAAGCAGGTCGCCGTCGCGCGACCTGCGGTGGGGCAATTGTCCCGCAACGACGGCGGCGGAAACAACGCACAGTCGCCGGCCCCGACGCTGGGCGAGCCGGGGCCGCTTGGCTACACTGGCGCCCCTTTCGCACTGCATACGGACCGCCATGGCTCGCCTGTTGATCCTGATCGCCCTGGGTGCCGTCGTCTGGTGGCTCTGGCGGCGCTTCCTGCGCCCGCGCCGCCCGTCCGCCGCCCCGCCGCCGCCGACTCCCGAAGCGATGGTGCGCTGCGCGCACTGCGGCATCCATATCCCGCGCAAGGAAGCGCTGGCTCAAGGCACGCACTGGTATTGCTGCCGCGAGCATCTGCCGCAGGACGCCGACTCTGAACCGCGCGACTGACACCCCGCTGGCCGACGACCCGCAGGGCCGGCGAGTCCTGCGCCTCTATCACCTCTACCGGCTGAGCATCGGCCTGGCGCTGAGCGTGCTGCTGGCCGGCGACCTGCACGACGCGCTGCTGCCGCAACTGCAGCCGGCCTTGCTGCAGGGCGGCGCCTGGGCCTACCTGGCCGGCAACCTGGTCATCGCCCTGCTGGTGCAGCGCCCCGACCGTCCCTGGCCGCTGTTCACCCTGGCGCTGGCCGATCTCGCCTGCCTGAGCCTGCTGCTCTACGCCGCCGGCGGCGTGGCCAGCGGCCTCGGCGGCCTGCTGGCGATTTCGGTGGCGATCGCCAACGTGCTGCTCCCCGAGCGCCTCGGCCTGCTGCTCGCCGCCCTGGCCAGCCTCGCCCTGCTCTACCTGACCTTCCACCTCAGCCTCGGGCAGCCGGCGTCCAGCGCCCATTACCTGCAGGCCGGCGTGCTCGGCGCCCTGTGCTTCGCCGCCGCCCTGCTGATCCGCCTGCTGGTGCGCCGCCAGCAGAGCAGCGAACGCCTGGCGCACAGCCACGCCGCCACCGCGGCCGACCTGCAGGCGCTCAACGCACTGATCCTCGAACACATGCACAGCGGCATCCTGGTGGTCGGCGCGCAGCAGCAGGTGCTGCTGGCCAACCCGGCGAGCCTGGCGCTGCTCGGCCAGACCGAACTGCTCGGCCGACGCCTCGGCGACTGCTGCCCGGCGCTGCTCGAACGCCTGCAGCAATGGAGCCGCAACCCGACCCTGCAACCCCCACCGCTGCAGGCGCACGCCGCCGGGCCACTGCTGCAGCCCGGCTTCGTCGCGCTGCGCCAGCAGGGCGAGGGCAGCCTGCTGGTGCTGCTCGACGACGTCTCGCAGCTCGCCCAGCAGGCCCAGCAGCTCAAGCTCGCCGCCCTCGGCCGCCTGGCCGCCGGCATCGCCCACGAGATCCGCAATCCGCTGGCGGCGATCAGCCACGCCGCGCAGCTGCTGCAGGAAGCCGAGCAGCTCGCCCCCGCCGACCGGCGCCTGACGCAGATCGTCCTTGACCATGCGCGGCGCATGAACCTGATCGTCGAGAACGTCCTGCAGCTGTCGCGGCGCCGCCCCGCCGAACCGCAGCTGCTCGACCTGCGCTACTGGCTGCACCGCTTCGTCGCCGAGACTCAGGAAACCCTCGGCCCCGACGCCCGCCTGCACCTCGCCACTCCGGCCACCTCGCTGCAGACCCGCTGCGATCCGCAACAGCTGCTGCAGGTACTCAACAATCTGGTACAGAACGGCCTGCGCCACAGCGCCCAGCGCCATGGGCGCGGCCAGCTCTGGCTGGAGCTGCGGCGCGACGCACGCAGCGGGCTGCCGGCCCTGGAGATCCGCGACGACGGCGACGGCATCCCCGAAGAGTTGCAGGAACAGCTGTTCGAGCCGTTCTTCACCACCGGGACCCAGGGCACGGGCCTGGGCCTGTACCTCGCCCGCGAGCTGTGCGAAAGCAACCGCGCGCGCCTCGACCATCTGCCCCGCGAGGACGGTGCCTGCTTTCGCATCACCTTCGCCCACCCCGACAGTACGAGCTGAGCATGTTGCAACGAGCCCTGATCGTCGACGACGAACCCGACATCCGCGAACTGCTGGAGATCACCCTCGCCCGCATGCAGCTGGAAACCCGCAGCGCCCGCAACCTCGCCGAGGCCTGCGAGTGGCTGGCCCGCGAGCGCTTCGACCTGTGCCTGACCGACATGCGCCTGCCCGACGGCAGCGGCCTGGACCTGGTGCAGCGCATCCAGCAGCAGTATCCGCACCTGCCGGTGGCGATGATCACCGCCTACGGCAGCCTGGATCTGGCGATCAACGCCCTCAAGGCCGGCGCCTTCGACTTCCTCACCAAGCCGGTGGACCTGGCCCGCCTGCGCGAGCTGGTGGGCAGCGCCCTGCGCCTGCACGCATCGCCGAGCAGCGCGCCGCAGATGCCGCGCCTGCTCGGCGAGGCGCCGCCGATGCAGGCCCTGCGCGGGCAGATCGCCAAGCTGGCGCGCAGCCAGGCGCCGGTCTACATCAGCGGCGAGTCGGGCACCGGCAAGGAGCTGGTGGCGCGCCTGATCCACGCCCAGGGCCCGCGCGCCGCCGCGGCCTTCGTGCCGGTCAACTGCGGAGCGATTCCCTCCGAGCTGATGGAGAGCGAATTCTTCGGCCACCGCAAGGGCAGCTTCACCGGCGCCCTGGAGGACAAGCCCGGACTGTTCCGCGCCGCCGACGGCGGCACCCTGTTCCTCGACGAGGTCGCCGACCTGCCGCTGCCGATGCAGGTCAAGCTGCTGCGCGCGATCCAGGAAAAGGCCGTGCGCAGCATCGGCGGCCAGCAGGAAGTGGCCGTCGACGTGCGCCTGCTCTGCGCCACCCACAAGGATCTGGCCGGCGAGGTGGCCGCCGGGCGCTTCCGCCAGGATCTCTATTACCGCCTCAACGTCATCGAACTGCGCGTGCCGCCGCTGCGCGAGCGCCGCGAGGACATCGCCCTGCTCGCTGAGCACTGCCTGCAGCGCCTGGCCGCGGCCAGCACCAGCGCGCCGGCGCGCCTGACCCCCGAGGCGCTCACCCGACTGCAGGGCTATCGCTTCCCCGGCAACGTGCGCGAACTGGAGAACATGCTCGAACGCGCGCACACCCTGTGCGAGGGCGCGCGGATCGAGGCCGCCGACCTGCGCCTGGAGGAGCCAGGCGTCGCCTGCGCAGGCGCCCCGCTCGCCACGCCGGACAACCTTGAGGAATACCTGGAACGCATCGAGCGCCAGGCGATCCTGCAGGGCCTGGAGGAAACCCGCTGGAACCGCACCGCCGCCGCCCAGCGTCTCGGCCTGTCGTTCCGCTCGATGCGCTACCGGCTGAAGAAACTGGGCATCGACTGATTCGTCGCCCCAGAGCGCACCAATTCAACGCACCCGCAAACCCTAAAACGGTGCATGTTTCGTCGCCTAATCGACCCATCGGAGGGGCTTGAGGGGCAGGGAATTACATAAAAGCACCAAAAAGTTTCATCAAAGCGTCACTCCGCACTATCAAAAAGCATTGGTGACCTGCTAAATTCCCGCATCCGCCGAAAACGGCCAGACCGCATCCGTAGCAAACTTCCGAGGCATACCCATGTCCCAGTCCCTTGACGCCTTCCTGACGCAGCTCAAGCGCCGCGACCCCGACCAGCCGGAATTCCACCAGGCCGTCGAAGAAGTGGTTCGCAGCCTGTGGCCGTTCCTGCAGAGCGAACCGCGCTACCTGAAGGCCAACATCCTTGAGCGCATCGTCGAGCCCGAGCGTGCCATCCTGTTCCGGGTACCGTGGATCGACGATCAGGGTAACGTGCGCGTCAACCGCGGCTTCCGCGTGCAGATGAGCAGCGCCATCGGCCCGTACAAGGGCGGCCTGCGCTTCCACCCGTCGGTGAACCTGGGCGTGCTGAAGTTCCTGGCCTTCGAGCAGGTGTTCAAGAACTCGCTGACCTCCCTGCCCATGGGCGGCGGCAAGGGCGGCTCCGACTTCGATCCGAAGGGCAAGAGCGACAACGAAGTGATGCGCTTCTGCCAGTCGTTCATGAGCGAGCTGTACCGCCACATCGGCGCCGACCTCGACGTGCCGGCCGGTGACATCGGTGTCGGCGGCCGCGAGATCGGTTACCTGTTCGGCCAGTACAAGCGCCTGTCCAACGAGTTCACCTCGGTGCTGACCGGTAAGGGCATCACCTACGGCGGCAGCCTGATCCGTCCGGAAGCCACCGGCTACGGCTGCGTGTACTTCGCCGAGGAAATGCTCAAGAGCAACCGCAAGGGCATCGAAGGCATGCGCGTGGCGGTCTCCGGCTCGGGCAACGTCGCCCAGTACGCGGCGCTCAAGGTCATGGAGCTGGGCGGCAAGGTCATCTCCCTGTCCGACTCCGGCGGCACCGCCTACTTCGAGGAAGGCCTGACCAACGAGCAGTGGCAGTACCTGATGGACCTGAAGAACGTCCGTCGCGGCCGCATCGAGGAAATGGCCGCCCACTTCGGCGTGCAGTACCTGGAAGGCCAGCGCCCGTGGAATCTGGCGTGCGACATCGCCCTGCCCTGCGCGACCCAGAACGAACTGGACGCCGAAGACGCGCGCACCCTGCTGAAGAACGGCTGCATCTGCGTCGCCGAAGGCGCCAACATGCCGTCGACCCTGGAAGCGGTGGACCTGTTCATCGAGGCCGGCATCCTCTACGCCCCGGGCAAGGCTTCCAACGCCGGCGGCGTGGCCGTGTCGGGCCTGGAAATGAGCCAGAACGCCATGCGCCTGCTGTGGACCGACGGCGAAGTGGACGCCAAGCTGCACAGCATCATGCAGAACATCCACCACGCCTGCGTCAACTACGGCGAGGAGAACGGCCGCATCAACTACGTCAAGGGCGCCAACATCGCCGGCTTCGTCAAGGTCGCCGACGCCATGCTGGCCCAGGGCGTGGTCTGATGGACAAGCCCTGATCGCCCCGCGCCCAGGCAGACAAAAGCCGGTCACAGGTCACTGTGACCGGCTTTTGCGTTTCAGCGAGCAAGACAGCGACGCTACGCCATGCAGCTAGAATGCCCGCACGAGCCGCAGGGAAAATTTACACTCGCACGAGTCGCTCGACTGATCTTAAATTGACATTGTATTTCGTCAAAAGAGTGTCGCCTGCATGCACGCCAAAGCCAAACCCGCACGCAAGCCCCTTTTGCTCTGGTTCGACCTGAGCGGCAACGGCGCAGCGGCACACTGCATCCCGGCCTTCGAGGCGCACTGCCGGATCCGCCTGGCCGACAGCGCCAACGGGCTGGACGAACTGGCCCTGACGCCCCGCCCCGACATGCTCTGCCTGCAGTTCGACCGTCCGGACAGCATCGGCCTCAACCTGCTGCTGGAGATCAAACGCCGCGCACCGGAGCTGCCGATCACCATGCTCACCGTGCAGCACTCCGAGGAGCTGGCCGTCTGGGCCTTTCGCGCCGGCGTCTGGGAGTTCCTGACCCTGCCGCTGCCCGGCGCCGAGCGCCAGCGCTACCTGCAGTCGCTGCACGAACTCTGCCTGCTGCGCGACGCGCCGCCGGGCGTGCAGCGTCAGCGCCCGCAACGCACTCCACAACTGCCCGAATGCGTGCGCCTCAACCGCGAGAAGCACGCGCAGCAACCCCTGTACGCGGCGATCAGCCATATCGACAGCCACTTTCGCGAGCGCATCGACGAGAAGGGCATGGCCGAACTGTGCGGCATGTCGACGGCACGCTTCAGCCGACTGTTCAAGCAGACCTGCGGCATCGGCTTCCAGGACTACGTGATGCGCAAGCGCATGCAGGCCGCCGAAGAGCTGCTGCTCAACAGCGACATTCCGGTATCCAGTGTGGGTTACATGATGGGATTCAAGGACCCATCCTACTTCGCACGGGCCTTCCGACAATTCTTCGGCTACAGCCCCTCGGTCTGCCGCAGCCTCGGCCGCCCTCTGGCGGCTCCGGCGACAGAGAAACAGCCGGCGACAGCGAGCAGCGCCCTCCCCCACGAGGAAGAAGGCGCCGGAACGGCATTCAGGGCGTAGAAACCCGCAGCGGCGACGGCAGATGCACGGTCGAAACCTGAGGCATCGGCCCCGTCGCGGCCACGGCTGGCAGCAGCTCGGCGGAGACGCCCTGCTCACCCACATCGCCGCCACGCTCGCGCAGGCGGCGAATCTGCTGCACCCGCTTGAGGTTCTGCCAGGCGACCTCGTAGTGGGCCGGCGACTGGTCGATGGCCGTGCGGAAGAACTGCTCGGCCTCTTCGAGCTTGCCCTCGATCAGGCAGATGTAGCCGACATCGTTACTCGCCTGGGCGCGCGCCTCGACCTGCTCGAAGGCCGACAGCGCATCCTCGTAGTGCCCCATGCGCGCCAGCAGCAAGCCATAGTTGCGCCACGCCGGCTTGTAACTGCCATCGAACCCCAACGCCTGCTGATAGGCACGGCGCGCCTCGGTCCAGTTGCCGGCCAAGTAGTTTGAATAGCCCAAGCTGTTGGCCACCATCGCCGAACGCGGATCGATCTTCAGGGCCTGTCGGTAGTAAACGCCCGCCCGCTCGAAGTCGTTGCGCAGGTCGGCCAGCACACCCAGACCGTTGTAGATACGCAGCGGTGAAGCGTTGTCCACCTGCAGGCTGTCCAGACTGGCCAGCTCGCCCTCCGGCAGCGGCCGCCCCTGGCGCTGCTGGTCGGCACGCAGGGCCTTGCCCAGGGTCTCGGCAGCCTCGGCATAGTGACGCTGGGCGATCTGCAGACTGCCCAGCTCGCTCAGCGCATCGAGATTGTCGGGCGCCTCTTTCAGCACCTCGCGCAAGGCCAACTCGGCCAGATCGAAGTTGCCGCGCTCGCGATGGATACGCCCGACCCAGACCAGCGCATCATGGCGCTTGGGGTCCAGTTCTACGGCCTTCAGGTACAGATACAGCGCTTGGTCGGTATCGCCGGCGGCATAGGCCGCAGCGGCCACGCTCATCGCCTGCTCCGGAGAACCACCGCTCTTCTGCACCTGATAGAGCACAGAACGGCCGCCGTCATACAACCCTGGGCGACTCTTGGTCATGTCCGAACCCGTACTCTGGCAACCGGCCAAGACGGCGACCGCAGCCGCCAGAAATGCAATCCTGTGCATAGTCATAGCCCCCCAAAGGCTTTGAGAACGCCGATGATCGCCGGCCCGATGGCGATCAGAAAGAAACTCGGCCACAGGCAAAAGATTAGTGGAAAGATCAACTTGGTACCGAGTTTCGCCGCCTGCTCCTCAGCGGCCTGGGTGCGTCGGTCGCGAAACTCCTCGGCATAGATACGCAGCGTGTCGGCGATGCTGGTGCCGAAGCGGATGCTCTGCGCCAGCAGGCTCACCAGGCCATTGACGTCTTCGAGGCCAGTCCTGTCGGCCAGATGGCGCAGAGCCTCGGTGCTGGGAATCCCGGCGCGGATCTCGGCATTGACCAGTGCCAGCTCCTCGGCCAGTTCGGAGTGACTGACCGCCATTTCTTCCGCCACCCGGTCGATGGACTGCGGCAGCGCCAGTCCCGACTCGACGCAGACCACCAGCAAGTCCAGTGCGTCGGGAAAGGCCGCCCGCAGGCTGTTCATGCGTGCCTGCTTGCGCTTGTCCACATAGATTGCCGGCGCCAGCCAGCCAAAGCCGACGGCCACCCCCACCAGCAGCATGGCCTGCACAACGGAAATTCCCTTGATAAAGGGAAACGCCACCACCACGGCGCCCAGCATACCCAGACTCAGCAGCAACCGCGCCGCCCAATAGGCCTGCACCGCCGCGGGTTGGCGATAACCGGCATGCATCAGCAGCGTACGAGTCGACGAGCCGGCAGCCTCGTCGGGATTGCCGAAACGTCCACCCACCTGCTCCAGCATCAGTTGCAAGCCACTCGGCGCCACATGACCTCCCTGGTGAGCGCTGCGTTTGAGCACGCTCAGGCGGCGCTGCACCGGGTTCTGCAACCCCGTCACCAGCAGCCCCAGGGTCACCACGGCCAACACCGCACTCAGCCCTATCGCAGCAACGAACAACAGACGGGCCAGTTGCGGATCACCGATCACGCTTTCCAGTAGACTCAGCAGATAATCCATGACAGCCCCCTCGTCACCCGTCATTCAGACCTGGATGCGGATGATCTTTCTGATCCAGAAAATCCCCATGATCATGCTCGTGAAGGCGGCCATGATCAGCTTGTGGCCCAGTGGCTCATTCAGCAGCATCGGTATGTAGGCAGGCGTCGTCAGCATCAGCCCCACCGCCAGCACAAAGGGCACGGACACCAGTACCCAGGCCGACATACGCCCCTCGGCAGACAGCGTCTTGACCTTGCGCTGAAAACGAAAGCGTCCGCGAATCAACGAGCTGAGCCGTTCGAGAATCTCCGTCAGGTTGCCGCCG
>RRZT010711992.1_pt1 | contig 11364 bp, 12 predicted proteins | sample 2165551 | NCBI WGS metagenome assembly RRZT01 (sample SAMN10456910, study PRJNA506462) | wastewater metagenome | biome: wastewater; feature: sludge; material: wastewater sludge; isolation source: wastewater sludge with Escherichia coli K12::gfp cells carrying plasmid... | place: USA: Moscow, Idaho... | reverse complement strand
GCTGGACATTTGAGTTATCTTGGAGATTGTACGATTGACACTGGCTCAAATATCGGAGCGGGAACTATCACTTGTAACTACGATGGGAAGAAAAAATACCAAACAATTATTGGGAAAAATGTATTTGTTGGCTCCGACACTCAGCTTGTAGCACCTGTAAACATACCTGATGATGTGATGATAGCTGCTGGGACAACTGTGACAAAAGACCCACAAAGTGGTGATTTGGTACTGAGTCGAACGCCTCAAAAAAGTATTGGTAAGTTTTTTTATAAATTCTTCGGGACTAAATAATGTTACTAAAAGATAAAAATATACTTGTAGGGGTGACTGGTTCGATTGCTATTTACAAATCACTTGAACTTATTCGTCTTTATATAAAAGCTGGGGCAAATGTCAAAGTGATGATGACAGATGGGGCAAAAAGATTTATCGCTCCACTTACATTTGAGACGATTTCGCAAAATAATATACTCGATATTAGCACTGAAAATTGGGACAAAAGCTCTATCAATAACCATATCGCTATTGGAAAATGGGCGGATATCTTTGTCCTTGCACCTGCTACTGCAAATACGATAAATAAGCTAAGCAATGGGATAGCTGATAATCTTCTTCTTCAAACAGCTTTAGCATATCCTCGGATGAAGTTACTCTGTCCAGCAGCGAATACAAATATGATAGAAAATCCTATCACAAAAGCTAGTTTAAAGATGCTTGCCCTTTGTAATTTTAAAACCATCAGCCCTATCTCAAAAGAGTTAGCTTGTAGAGATATCGGAAATGGTGCGATGGCTGAGGTTGTTGATATTTTTGACGCAACAGTGCGAGAACTTTTAAGTGATAGCTATTGGGTGGATAGAAAAGTTGTTTTAAACGGTGGAGCAACGATTGAGAAGATTGATGATGTCAGGTTTATTTCAAATTTTTCAAGTGGAAAAATGGCTGGAAATTTAGCTACAGCACTCTACTACAAAGGTGCTGATGTTTGTTTGGTGGGAAGTAGTGACTTTAAAGTCCCTAGCGAGGTGCATATTATTAAAACAACGAGCACAGAGGAGATGAATGGTTACCTTGTGGACTGTATCAGAGTAGCTAAAAAAGGGAAACTCTCAAATGCTACTTTGATGGACAACTCAAATGTTCAACTTATTCAGAAAAAACCATATTTTTTTGGAGTAGCAGCAGTTTCTGACTACACTCCAAAATATCCACAAAATGGGAAACTTAAAAAAGATGATATTGGAGAAAACTGGAGTTTAGAGCTGAAAAAAAATATTGATATTTTGGTAAATTTACCAAAAGATGATATTTATAGTATTGGATTTAAAGCAGAGATGGATAAAACAAATGGGAAACAAAATGCTCTTTCTATGCTACAAAATAAAAAACTTGATGGGGTTTGTTTAAATATTTTAGATGAGCAAAATAGTTTTGGAAGTGATAATAATACTATTGAGTTCTTGCATCAAACAGGTAGTTTTATGGTCAGTGGAGATAAACTCCTTATCTCACTTGAACTTGTAGAAAAACTTACAGAGGTTTTTAGTGAATAATTTTCCAAATCATATAGCCATCATTATGGATGGAAATGGACGATGGGCAAAAGAGCGAGGCTTAAATAGAACAGCTGGACACGAAGAGGGTGCGAAAGTTGTTCGAGATATTACAACTCATTGTTCAAAAATAGGAATCAAATACCTTACTTTGTATGCTTTTAGTACCGAAAACTGGACAAGACCAAAACTAGAAGTGGAGTTTTTGATGAAATTGCTCCAAAGATGGTTTACAAGTGAATTGCCAGTTTATTTAGCAAATAATGTGAAGTTTAAAGCGATTGGAGACCTCAGTAAATTTTCTAAAAGTTTACAAAAAACTATTAAAGATGTTGAGGAAAAAACAGCTCATTGTAATGGGCTTACTCAAGTTTTAGCACTTAATTATGGAAGTCGTGATGAACTTACACGAGCTTTTAAAAAGGTTATAGAAAACAATTTAGAGATAAACGAAGAAAATATTGATGCATCTCTTGATACAGCGACATTTGGGGATGTTGATTTACTTATTCGTACAAGTGGAGAGGTAAGATTGTCAAACTTTTTATTATGGCAATGTGCTTATAGTGAGATGTTTTTCACTGATACTTTATGGCCTGATTTTACTTCAAAAGAATTAGATGAGATAATTGAGCAATTTACAAAAAGAGAGAGAAGATTTGGTGGTATTTAGTATTTTTGTTTTTATTTTTGGTGCTATGATAGGGAGTTTTTTAAATATGCTTATCTATCGGTTGCCACTTGAAATATCACTTATCAATCCAAAAAGGTCGATTTGCCCAAACTGTCAAAATGAAATAAAATTGTATGAAAATATCCCTATTGTGTCCTATCTTTTTTTAAGAGGAAAATGTTCACATTGCAAGGAACCAATCTCTATGAGTTATCTTTTTGTTGAGATACTATCAGGGGGAATTTTTTTAGTTTTATTTATAAAATTTGGTTTGAATACAACTTTTTTACTTTATAGTTTACTTTTTTCACTCCTTTTACTTCTAAGTTTTATAGATTTAAAATACAAAGCAGTTCCTGATTATTTACTCCTTCTTTCTCTTGTGGTAGCTTTATTTTTGCCAAATTTTTCATTTACGGATGCCCTTTTATTTGCTGGTGGATTTGTTTTACTCGATTTTTTTGTGACATTTTATATCCAAAATATCAAAGCAAAAATTACAAAAAATGAGGAGCTTCGTACCCAAAAAGCACTTGGTGATGGAGACATCCCAATTGTAGCTATTATTGGTGGAGTGCTTGGGGTAAAACTTGGATTATTTGCAATTATTTTTGCTTCAGTTTTTGCAATTTTCCCAGCACTTTATGGACAAATTAAACACCAAGAGATAGAAACTCCTTTTATCCCATATCTCTCTTTGGGGCTATTTTTGGTACTATTTTTACGTGAATCAATTTTCACAATCAACATAAACTAAAGGGAAATGATGCGGTTACTAAAGAAATATATAAGTGGAACAATCTCTGGTACATTTTTCCCAATATTTTTATCTCTTTTTACTATCACATCGGTTGTGTATCTTGTGAAGATTGCATCCCTTACCTCTGTAATAACAATTGATTTTTATGAACTGAGTTATTTGTATGGATTGAGTTTACCTAAGATTTTATATTACACTCTTCCGATTACTTTTTTTATCTCTATGATTATCAATCTTTCAAAACTTTCAGGAGAGTATGAGCTGATTGTTATTTCAAGTTTTGGGCTTTCCTCTATGAAACTTCTAAGACTTATTTTACCAATCTCTTTTTTTTTGAGTATCGCACTTTTTATCATATCATTTGTAATTATCCCTCAAACAGATTATTTACAAGCAAAGTTTATGACACAAAAACAACAAGAGGCAGAATTCAATATCAAACCAAGTGAATATGGGCAAGTTTTTGGACCTTGGTATATTTATGTCGAGGGGAAAATAGGAAATATCTATAAGGAGATCACTCTCTTTTTACCTGCAGAAAACAAGGATACCTTTGTTATGGCTAAAACAGCGAGTATTGCAAATCAACAAGAATCTTTAAAGTTAACCCTCCAAAATGGAACTGCTATGAATATTTTTGATATATCAATGCAGCAAATTGATTTTGAAACAATGATACTTGGATATCAACTCAGTGAAGCAAAAGAGATTAGTTCTATTAGTGATTTGATAGAATATTGGCAAGATATAGACCCAACTTCTTCAAAAATGAGGCTTTTTATACAAAACTTTTTTATATCATTTTTTCCTGTCGCTTCAATATTATTTTATATTGCCCTTGGATTTTACAATCCACGATATGAAAAAAATAGAAATGCAATCTATGCAATTGTACTCACTACAATCTATATGATAGCGATGCAAAAAGTTGCAGAACTCCGAACTATTAATATGATTTATATTTTCTTTGCTATTTGGATAAGTATATCTTTTATAATTTATAGAATCAGAATAAAACCTCATTATTAAAAAGTATCCCGATGAATCTAAAACTTACCCTTGCTTATGATGGAAGTAAATTTGAAGGCTCAGCAATACAACCAAAAGCAACAACAGTACAAGGAACTCTAGCAAAAGCACTTAAAGTTTTAGGGTGTGATGAAAAAACTGTTTTTAGTGGAAGAACTGATAAAGATGTACATAGTACAAATCAAGTTGTTTCATTTCAAATTCCCCCTTTTTGGGAAGACTTAGAAAAACTAAAATCAACTCTTCAAAAACTTGTTGGAGATTTTATAAAAATCAAAAAACTTGAGATTGTTGCTGATGATTTTCATGCAAGATTAAAAAAAAAAAAAAGGGAATACCGATACGTTATTTCGTTAAAAGAGACAAATCCTTTTAATCATAGTTATCTCTATCATCATAAAAATATCAATCTTGAAATATTGCAAAAAGCTTCTAAAATTTTGGTTGGACGGTATGATTTTCTTTATTTTAGTAAAAGTGGAAGTGAGCCAAAAAGCACTGTTCGAGAGATTTATGATGTAAAAATCTACCAATATAAAGATTTTGTAGTTTTTAAATTTTGTGCAAATAGTTATTTAAGAAGTCAAATAAGATTGATGGTTGGATTTTTACTTAAGATATCAGATGGAGTATTGTCTCTTGAAGATTTGAAAAAACAACTCAATCGTGAGGCTTGTATTTCAAAAACACTAGCTCCACCAAATGGGCTTTACCTCTCAAGAATAAGGTACAATAATAGATGATAAATCAAGAGTTTTTAAAAAATATCACTTTGCTTTATGTTGAAGATGACCCTCTTATTAGAGAATCGATGGAAAATATTTTTGGGAAATTATTTAAAAAAGTTATTGTGGCTATTGATGGTGAAGATGGTTATACAAAATACAGAGACTTAAAAAATCAAGAAATAGAGATTGACATCATTATTAGTGATATTAATATGCCAAAGATAAATGGTATAGAGATGTCAAAAAGGATAAGAGAGATAAACGAAGAGATACCTATTATTTTTACAACAGCCTATTCAGATGCAGAATTTCTTTTAGAGGCGATTGAGCAAAATATCTTTCACTATGCGGTTAAACCTGTTAATCTCAAAAAGGTGATAGGGGCAGTTCAAGATGCAACTAAAAAATATTTTGATAGTAAAATTATTAAAACCCAAGAGATTCAAAATGAGCGGTTTATCAATATTATAAATCAAGTTGCACTTGTTTCTAAAACTGATTTAAGTGGTAATATAACTTATGTCAATGATATTTTTTGTGATGTTTGTGGTTATACAAAAGAGGAATTACTTGGAACAAATCAAAGAATTGTTCGCCATGAGGATATGACAACTTCTTATTTTGATACTTTATGGAATGCTCTAAGGGATGGAAAAGTATGGAAAGGAAAGATCAAAAATCGCTCAAAAAATGGAGTGGAATATATTGTTAATGTGTCTATTTTACCAGTTTTTGATAAGTTAGGTGAAAAAGTTTTAGAGTATATGTCTGTTGGATTTGTAGTAACTCAAGAGGAGAGTGAAAAAAGAGAGTTTCAAAAAAAAGTTATCCAAAAGATAAAAGAGCAAAAAACATCTCAAATCACCCTTGAAGAGAAGGTGAAAGAACTTGAGTTTAAACTGAGTCTCCATCCTGACGTTGATATCGTTCTTTATAATCTCAATATGGAAAAAATGAAAAATGAAAAGCTCAATAAACAACTACAATATTATGAAGATTTGATAGCAAAAAAAGATGATATTGAATCTCACTTAAAACAAAAAATTGCGACTATTGAAGGAGAATCATTTGAATATAAAAGAAAAATCAATAAAAAACTAGAAGAGGCAAAAGAGCAGATAATAAAAGATAATAAAATCATTCAAGCCCAATATGAAGAAACAAAACGACTTCATGAGTATTTACAAGAGAGCAATACTAAAATCAAAAATCTTCACGATGTTATAGTTCATAGAGAGGAACAATTGGTTACACTTGGATTGAAGATTGAGTAAAATAATCAATCATAGGTTATAATTAACTTTTTAAGGAGAAAGTTATGAAAAGAGATCTTTTAACGAAATTAATCATCGGTGGTGTTTTCTTAAATACTATTATTTTACCTATTACAGCGGAATCAAAAAATTTTGATGCCGTAGCTGTTTATAAATCAAAATGTGCAGGTTGTCATGGTGCAAAAGGGGAAGGAAAATCAATTTTTCCAAAAATTGCTGGTCAAAGCCAAGCAGAACTTTCTAAAAAATTAAATGGTTACAAAAATAATTCGTATGGAAAAGCTAGAAAAACGATGATGAGACCTAATGTACAAAATCTAAGTACTCAAGAAATAACCCAAATAGCTGAAGTTGTGGCAAAATTTTAAAGATACAAAACAAAAGATAAGATAATTTTTGGAGAAAAATATGAGCACATTAACAATGACACAAAAAGAGATAATGGAGAGAAAAGAAACGATTGAAAATGAACTTGAAGAACTTTTTCAAGCACATATGAAAATCACAGACTGGGATGTCCCTGAAGCAGATGACCAAAAAGCAGCCGAAATGATACTTGGGATTTTTGAGAGTAAACTAGCTGAAATTAGAAAAGATGTAGTTGGCGGGGTTTATAAATATTTTTAATCTTCTCTTTATTTGTTATAACTCTGATAGAACGATTTTAGAGAAATAAAAAACTTTCATATCGGCACCTTCTTGGGTAGCTTATATGGAAATTTTTCAAACCACATCTTTATGTGTAATCAGCTTTTCAAGGTTATGCTATAAATTCTCCTGATTTTCTATTATTCCACTATCATTTGTGTAACAAAGCTCCTTTTTTACAAACTTATATTACACTCCGACAAATTAGGTCGATTGCGACCAACACAAAAAGGTACAAAATGTCATTCTCAAGTTTAGGTTTATCTGCTCCTATTTTAAAAGCACTTCATGAAGCGGGGTACGAATCTCCAACTCCAATCCAAGCAAAAGCTATCCCTGTAATACTCCAACAAAAAGATGTTTTAGCTGGTGCTCAAACGGGAACTGGTAAAACAGCTGGATTTACTTTACCACTTTTAGAACTTTTAAGTCGTGCTCCAAAAACAGAAGCGAAACCCCATGTAAGAGCTTTGATACTCACACCCACAAGAGAACTTGCAGCTCAAGTTGAGCAAAGTGTGGATACTTATGGAAAATATCTCCCTTTAAAATCTACGGTTATTTTTGGTGGAGTTGGGATAAATCCACAAATCGCAACTTTGAAAAAAGGGGTCGATATCCTTGTGGCTACTCCTGGAAGGTTACTTGACCATGTTGGGCAAAAAACAGTTGATTTAAGTAAAGTGGAGTTTTTCATACTCGATGAAGCAGATAGAATGCTTGATATGGGGTTTATCAATGACATCAAAAAAGTTCTTGCAATTCTTCCAAAAAAGAGACAAAATCTCCTTTTTTCTGCAACATTTTCAGATGAGATAAAAGCTTTAGCGGATAGTTTGCTCAATTCTCCTGTTTTACTTGAAGTAGCAAGACGAAATGAAACAGGTGGTGGGATAAGTCAGGCTCTTTATATCCTTGATAAAGAGAAAAAAAGGGAACTATTGGCTCATTTGATTGAAGATGGAAAATGGACTCAAGTGCTTGTTTTTACAAGAACAAAACATGGAGCAAATAAACTAAGTGAATTTCTTGCTCAAAGGGGAATAACTTCAGCAGCAATCCATGGAAATAAATCTCAAGGTGCTAGAACAAAAGCTTTGGAAGATTTTAAAGCAAATAATGTAAGAGTTTTGGTGGCTACTGATATCGCAGCAAGGGGGATAGATATTGACTTACTTCCTCATGTTGTGAATTTTGAGTTGCCAAATGTAAGTGAAGATTATGTTCATAGAATCGGACGAACTGGACGAGCTGGAAATGAGGGAAGTGCTATCTCTTTAGTGTGTGGAGAGGAGTTAGAATACCTAAATGGAATCCAAAGACTTATCAAAAAAGAGATTAAACAGATTTTCCTAGAGGGGTTTACTTCAAAACAAGTCTATGTGGCACCAGAAAAACCTAGTCGTGGAAAAGCGAAAACTCAAACACGAGACCAAAAAATAAGAAGTGAGAGAGATGCAAGAAATGGTGGTAATAATCGAAATAGTGCAGGTGGTGGAAAACCAACTGCATCAAAAGATGGACAACCTAAAAAACCAGACAATCGAGATAAAAGACCATGGGAAAAAGATAAAAAAGCTGGAAGCAGTGATAGCAGAGCGCCAAAAAGCTATTCAACAAATACAAGGGAGAATAGTGGACATTCAAGAAAAAGAAATTACGATAAATAGCTAAAAGCTATTTACACGATTTGACTAGTTCTGGAACGGGAAGATTGAGATAACTAATCTCTTCCAAAACAGACTGTCTAAATCTATCTAGGGGAGTTCGTATAGAGTATCTCGCCCATCTTCCCTCTCTTGTAACTTTCAAAAAACCTGCATCTTTTAAGATTTTAAGATGTCTAGAGATTCGAGACTGTATCATCTCAAATGAGTTTTCTATATCACAAACACATACCTCTTCATGATGGTTGATAAAGTTTAGTATTTGCACTCTAGTCTCATCATTGAGAGCCCCAATTGTTTTTAGAAAAACATCCATTATTGTAATATCCCTATAGTTTTATCAATATTCAAAAGGTTACTATACTTTGTATTATTAGTTACTAAAATCTTTATTTTCAATGTCCACCCATCACTTTTTCAATCTCCTCTGGTTTATCATGGATACCAAATCTATCAATGATAGTAGCACTTGCTTCATTTTGTCCGATGATACTTACAGTTTTCCCCTCTTTTCGTAGTTTTAACACCGCTTTATCAAGTGTATATACAGCGGAAATATCCCAAAAATGAGCCCTTGTAACATCTATGATAACATTTGTAATTCTCTCTTTATAATCAAATAAATCATAAAATTTATCACTGCTATTAAAAAAAACTTGCCCTATTATTTTATAAGTTTTTGTATCGCTGTCCTCATCATGAAAGGGTTCACAATACATAAAGTGACTGATTTTATTTGCAAAAAAGAGTGATGCTAAAAGCACCCCAGTAAGCACTCCAAGAGCTAAGTTGTGGGTATAAACGGTAACAGCAACAGTTGAGAGCATCACGATATTTGTTGAAAGGGGTAAAGTTTGAAGCCCTTTGATTGACTCCCACTGAAATGTTGAAATTGAGACCATAATCATAACAGCAACAAGTGCAGCCATTGGGATAATCGAAACTAAATCACTTAAAAAAACTACCAAAATAAGCAAAAAGATTCCCACTAAAAAAGTCGATAATCTCCCACGACCACCTGATTTTACATTGATAACAGATTGTCCTATCATCGCACATCCTGCCATCCCGCCAAGACAACCTGAAGCGATATTTGCGATTCCCTGCCCTCGTGCCTCTTTGTTTTTATCACTTTTTGTATCAGTCATATCATCGAGTATCGTTGCAGTCATAAGTGACTCTAAAAGCCCTACGATTGCTAGTGCAAACGAATATGGAAAAATAATCTCTAAAGTCTCAAAGTTCAGTGGAATATCTGGTAATAAAAAGAGTGGTAAAGTATCAGGGAGTGTTCCCATATCGCCAACTGTTCGTACATCAATCCCAATAAAAGAAATGACAAGAGTCAAAACGATGATGGTTACAAGTGGAGAGGGGAGAAGTTTCCCGATTTTTGGAACATATGGAAAAAGATAAATAATCCCAAGTCCAGCTAATGTGAGGGCGTACACATGCCAAGTGACATTGGTAAGTTCGGGTAATTGTGCCATAAAAATCAAAATCGCCAAAGCATTTACAAATCCAACAACAACAGCACGAGCTACAAAACTCATAAATTTAGCTGCTCCTAAATAAGCTAAAACTATCTGAAAAATTCCAGTCAAAATAGTAGCAGCTAAAAGATACTGCAACCCATGCTCTTTGACAAGAAACACCATCACTAGTGCCATAGCACCAGTTGCTGCACTTATCATAGCGGGTCTTCCACCCACAATTGAAATCACAACAGCGATACAAAATGAAGCATATAGCCCAACTTTTGGGTCAACTCCAGCGATAATACTAAAAGCTATTGCTTCAGGAATAAGAGCGATAGCAACAACCATGGCTGATAAAATATCACCACGAATATTGCCAAACCACTCCTCTTTTTTGAAATATTTTTGAATCATTGTTCTCCAAATTAGAATGAATTTTATTTTTATAAAATAAGATTGGAATTGTAGCTAAGAGTTGCTTTTTGGGAATATTTTAATTTTTCCTCATCAAAGCTATCACTTCATCGACATTTAAAACTTTTCCTGTACTTTTTACAACACCATCGATAACAAGTGCAGGGGTACTTACGACATTGTATTTCATAATCTCCATAATATCATCCACTTTTACCACTTGATGAAATCCACCTACTTTTGCTACTGCCTCTTTTGTCACTGCTTCAAGTGTTTTACACTTCGCACATCCTGTTCCTAAAATTTCTAGTTTCATTGTATTTCCTCCGTTTTTTATTGCCATTCAAGTTGATTGTAAAGATTTTGGATATTTCCATAATTAAGTTGTTCGTAATAGTACAAAAAATTAAATCTTTTCGTATCGACCACTTTACCTATCTCTATTGCACTTACTCCCTCTTCATACCCTTTTTTGACACCATCTTTCAATGTTTTTAAATACTCTAAAGTTGTTTGATAACTCTTTGCATCATACTCTTTCCCATGCCCGCCTAAAAGATATTTTGCATCCATTTTTGCAAGATTTTCCAAAGCTTCTATCCACCCATCAACTGAAGAGTTTTTTGTATAATTAATCATCCTTCCGTTAAAAACAATATTTCCAACAAATAAGAAACTATCACTTTTTGAATATATCGCTATATCGCTTTTCTCTTCGCTTACCGTGCTTGGTTTGACAATCGTAAGTGTTTTCTTTGAACCTTTAATTTCATAGCCATTTTCTACAAGCAAATCAGCTTTTGGGATTGTAGTTCCTTTTAAAACTTCTGGATTTAAAATCATTTTCATCCGCTCAAATTTATCCAAATTTTCTTTGATATCTTCGTTAAGATTTTTGTATCCCACTATTTTTGCCCCTTTTTCTTGAAAGAAACCAGCTCCTTGTACTCTGTCATCATGAAAATTTGATAAAACAACATGGGAAACTTCAAGTTTTGGATACTCTTTTTTCATCAAACCATAAAAATCTTCTGCAAATTTGTAAGTAGGTCCAGCATCAAGCACCACCAAACTATCTCCAATATTCACATAACACATATTTGATACAAAACCTTTATTCTCCTTTGTTGGAGGATT
>RRZT010645302.1_pt1 | contig 11364 bp, 1 predicted proteins | sample 2165551 | NCBI WGS metagenome assembly RRZT01 (sample SAMN10456910, study PRJNA506462) | wastewater metagenome | biome: wastewater; feature: sludge; material: wastewater sludge; isolation source: wastewater sludge with Escherichia coli K12::gfp cells carrying plasmid... | place: USA: Moscow, Idaho ... | reverse complement strand
TGCGGATTTGAACGAAAGAGAAAAGGCAAGATTAATAGCCATAGAGGATGGTTATCATAAACTGTCAAAGCCACAGGATGAAGAGGGAATATTCAGAACAAGAGCTTCATTAGGAGTAGAGGTGGAAGACAGATACGGAATCTTCCTGACAGGAGAATACTCAACAGGAAATAATAAGGAAAATGATTACAGAGCAGGAGTAGTATTCAAGGCAGTGTTTTAATTAAAGAATAATATAAAAAAACAGAATCTTTGTTATTGCTATTATAAAATCAGCAGTAATACACAGGTTCTGTTTTAAAATTACCGGGAATATTATATTCTGAAATTAAAAAAATAATCTTATTATTATGTATGATATTTTATATTGTTTTTAAAAAAAGATTATGATATAATTCTGTTAACAAAAAAAATGATAGTATTGTTATTATGGAATTCATTATTATCAGTATTAATAAACGAAAATTAACTATAGTGTATGCATTTTTTCTGTGATGAGAAGTCAGAAGATTATCAATGAAGAATCAAAAAATAAATTTATAAAATAGTTAATATATATAATAGTATTCGTATAAATTTAATAATACGAAAATTATTATTTGATTATTATATAGTAATGATACATATTTCTGGAAAAACGAAAAGCGGATCATTATCAGCGGTCGTTTAGCTCGATGTCTGAAAAGAAAGAATTTTATATAATTGTTTTAGTCGCATTATTAAATGAATGCGACTGTTTTATTCCGTGAAGTAAAATTTTGGTTTTATTAAATTTTGAAGGAGGTGAAAATAAAGAATAAAAATAACAGAAAGAATTCTAAAATAATTAGTTTTTTACAGGGAAATATGATGAAAAAGATAACAGGTAAAGAGGAACCGGACAATAACAGGAATTTTAGTTTTAGAAAACAGCATGTAGACGGAATATTTGCTTGACAATAGACAGAAATTCAGTTATAAATAAATAAGTATTCTTAAATTTGAAACAAATTTTATGCTAAAAAATTTAAAATTAATCATTTTTTTAAATTTAACATAGGGTCAGTTTGAGGATTTTTTGGTGTATTTACCATGATTTGTACATTGATGTTAATTAAATTATATGTAATTAATTTTTATGGTAACAGACCGGAAAAAGTAATAAGAAAATGTGTACAGGAAGGTGAAAGATGAAAAATATACTTGGATATACTGAAAGGCAGCTAAAATCATGCCTAAAGAAAAATAAAAGGGTAAAATTTTCAAAAAGCCTGCCATTGATTTTTCTGATGACAGGTAATATTTTAAATGCAGGTGAAGAACCCGCTATGGGAAGAGTAGCTGAAAATCTACAAAAAAAGATAAAAAAACTGCGTGATGAAAATAAGAAAAATCTGAGATACAGCAGATTGGAACTGGAGCGTCTGGAAAAAGAGGGAGATCAGGTAATAAAATCTCCATGGGAAAGCTATATATTTTCAACATTATTTGGATATAAGGATATGGACAGTCAGAGCAAAGAATGGAAATACGGGGACAGGAAAGATACTATGCAGGATATGGACAGGGCAGTTTTGAGAAGTTTTCTCGGCCTGTCAAGTCTGCGCGGAGGAACCACAGGATGGATCACTGAAACTAATACAGGAGACGGAGAAGGAAATGCATGGACAGTGAATACATCGGTATATGATAATACGGCACAGTTTACAATAATCCCTACAATAAAAGTGCCTGAAGTAACAACTCCGCTGTCGCCGCAGGTTGATCTTCCAAGCATTAATGTACCTGTAGTTCCCGGAGCACCGGCAGTAACCTTAACACCTGTGAATGTGGGTACTATTTCCGTGAGTGTGGCAGCTCCGAGCATTACCGGGGCAATACCGGCAGTAACGCTGAATTCGCCGAATGATGTAAGTATAAGTACAATAGCACCTAACATAAATGTATCTGTGGATGAAGTAAGCGGTCCTGTAATAAGTACAGTAAATCAGCCGGTTATTTCATTTACACCGCCGAATTTAAGCGTAGCACCACAGGTGCCTCCGAAAATAAAAGTGCCTACACCAACAGTGACAGCACCGGTTTCACCGCCGGCACCAAGCTTTGAGGCTTTTACAAGAGGAAGAGGAGACTGGATGGGCGGTTTTTCGTTTATTCAGGGAAGAAATAATTTTGACAGAAAAATACTGGCGTGGGAGCAGGGATCGCCGGCACCGTCGCAAAGAGGAATAAACAGCCAGCCAATGTTCAATATAGGCGGGACAATAAGCGGATACGGTAAAAATACTTCAAGTAAAATATATGCTACTACAAGCCCTCTGGGAGTAGTAAATAACCAATATACTGATATAAGGTTAAGCAATGCGGCAGCAGGAGGGAAACCTACGAACCAATACGGAGCAATTCCTTATCCTACAGTAGTGGTGAGTCCGGCGGCATTTCCGTCGAATTTAGCTGGAGAATGGGTTTCGGCAGTTGATAATGACACACTGCAGGGCTTTAGTACTTCAAGATATCAGCAGTCATGGATTTTTCAGGGTTCTCCCATAGTACAGGATATGGATATAATAGTAGGAGGATCTGCAACTTATTCTACGGCACTATTTGCACAGACTGGCTCAATTCAGATGAACAGAGTGGGACTGGAACTAAAAGGAAAAACAATAATAGGGCAGCTCAGCATAAGAGGTGCCTATAATGTAAAATTTACAGATGTAGATATAAATATAACAGGGGATTCAAACAGTCTTCTGACAACCCAGCTTTATCCCAATACACATGTATACTGGCAGTCTAGTGACGGGAGAAACTCAACTACATGGGGATCAAGTTATCTTGATAATGTTGCAAGTACTACAGCTATAGATTTTGGCGGAACAAAACTTGTAGCAGACAGAAGCAAAAATACTATAGTTTATGTAGCACCTGCCGAAATGCACAGATGGCTCGGATATTCCCAGATGGTACCGCTGCCTGGGACGACTTCGCCTACAGTTTATGATGTGAATGCTGCAAAGTATTATATGTATGCTCCTGTAATGGGAAATGTCAATGTAAAAAATACCGGCGGAGATGTAGAATATACAGGAAGTGGAAACGTAGGAATATGGGTAGCAGGTTATGTTCCAGACAGGACAAAATGGGCTACAGGACTGGCACCATCCCTTGATCTGGGGACTGTGAAGCTTCAGGGAGATAAAAACGTAGGTTTTTATCTTGCGTCGCATGATACAAGACCAGATGCAAACGGGATATTTCAGGGAAATATCAATGTGAATGTAAAACTGGGAACGGATATAGACGGTAAAGGCGGGACAACACAGACCGGAACTGGAAATATAAGCGGAAACAGCAATACAAAAAGTGAAGATAACGTAGCACTTTATGTATCATCAGGGCAGAGAGCCGGAATGAATAATACAGTAGGGACGGCGTATCAGGAATATTTTCCTGCTACACTGGATTTTAAAGTAGATAAAAGTGTTACTCCTAATCTTGTGGGAATAAATAACGGAACACAAATAGGATTTCAATATCTGACAGCTGATCCGATAAGAGATTTAAGCGTAACTAATTTTAATCTGGAATTTGGTAAATTTTCTGAAAGAGGAATAGGAATTATTTCTAAAAACGGAAGTGTGGTTAATGTAAATAAAGGAACTGCAATATCGGATAATGCCGGAACAGGTGCAGACAGAGCAACAGGAACAATTATGTTTTACAGTGAAGGTGTCTGGTTTAACCCGAGAAAAGTGCTTACAGGCGGAGTATACAATAAGGAAGCATACGGTAGAGGGGAAAGTCAGACAGGTCAGAAAAATATAGTAGATTTTAATTCTACAATAAATGTGAGTAACAATGTTTCCATGTCAAGCTATGAGGCAATAGCTTTCTTTGCTAAAAACGGAGGAAAGATAACAGGTAATGATGTAACTATGACAGGTCATAGTTCTATAGGAGCTTTTGCATACGGGGCTAATGACTTTGATTCGTCAAAAACTGTACTGGCTAACAATACAGGAGCGGGAAGTCAGGCTTCTACGACAATTACTCTGGGAAATGTAACTGCAACAGGACTTGGTTCAGCAGCTAATAAAAATGACGGAAGCAACAGTAATGTCGGAGTAGCAGCCTTAAGCATATCAAATGACGAGCTAACTAAAGGAACAGGAAATACAGCAGTAACTGTTACAGGAAATCTGAATGTAAACGGTGTCGGAGCTTTTGCTAAAGGTGACAAAGCCGTAATAAAAATTCTGGGAACAAACAGTACCGTAAATACAGGTGAAAATGGAGGGCTTGTTGCTCAGAAGGGCGGTAAGGTAGAATTCGGCGGCGGAACTATTACTCATAAAATTGCTGATAAAGTAGCTTTTTATTCTGATGCAAAAGTCGGGGCAACAGTATCTACCATAGATTTCAAAGGCGGAACAACATTTGAAATGTATAAGGGGATAGCTTTTTACGGATCGAAAAGCGATTTTGACGGAACTACGGGACGATATCTCGGAATGAATAATGTAACTGTAAATCTGAGAGACAATGGTATTAATCTGGGGTATTTTCAGTACAGCTCAAGCGAGAGCGATGCAGACAGAACAATTAACTGGACTGGGACTAATATTTCCACATATCTGAACAGTCTAAAAAGCAGAGTAGGAAATGCTACCATAAATGATAACGGCTTCTGGTTCAAATCTTCTTTAGACGGGGCAATTGTTAATGTAAACGGAGATGTAAATCTGGATTATGCGTCTGATGATTCAGGCGGAACACCGGATAAATTCAATGATATAACAATAGAAAGATCAAAGGTAATTGTGAATCCGGGTATAACTGTCGAGTCAATCGATAAAGGGAACGGACTGAAAATGGCTTCCAATACAAGTGCAGCTAATAATACGGAAACTGGTTATACAATAAAAGGGACAGTAAATATAAAGGATCCTACAGTAACTGGGCCGGGAGCTAAAGAAAATGTCGGTATTTATACCAGCTTCGGTCATATAAATAATACAAATACAGGATTAATAAAAGTAGATAAAGGTGTGGGAGCATACGGGGTAAACGGCAGTCAGATAATAAACGACGGAGTAATAGAAATTTCTGCTAAGACAAACAATACTCTGGGCGGAATAGGACTGGTCGGTGTTACAAGAAAGGTAAAAGCTGACGGTACTGTGGATACCGCAGAGAATTACGGTACTGACAATACTTCAAATCCGTCTATGGCGTCTCTGCCATTGGTAGATATTATAAATAGAGGTACATTAAATATATATTCGGCAGGAACAACCCCTGCTTCAAATGCTACTGGAATATTCGTGGAAAATAATACAGGCGGTGCAAGAAGCAGAGTAAAAATACACAATGAAAGCGAAGCGATAATTCTCGGGAATGAAAGTGTGGGAATTAAAGTAAAAGCAGCAAGCGGAATTACCGAGGGCGGAACTCTTACACTAAAGCATAAAACGGGTGTGAGCGGACCGGATATAAAAGTAGGTGAAACTTCATTTGTAATATCGGCAGAATACTCTGATGTGAAATTTGACGGAAATTATACTGTGGAAATGGGAAGAGAAAGTGTAGCGCTGAATCTTACGGGAAATAGTACTGTAAGTACTGCAAGTGCAGCTGATGTACTGACTGTTAATTATGATTATAATGATCCGGGGATAACAACGGCTCCGAAATACGGAACAGGAATTTATTATACGGGAAAAATCGGAGAAATAGTAACGAATAATCTGAACCTTGCATTACAGCCGGCAGGGCTCATATCAGATGATAATAACGCACTTGTAGGTATTTATGCGGCAGGAGCCGAGACAAATACTTCCAATATAACAAAACTCTATAATAACGGAAATATTTCCGTAGGTAATTATGATTATGGAATTTATGGAAAAAATATTTATACAATAAATACAGGAAATATCGAGGTAAAAGATAACGGTATAGGTATTTTATCAGATGAGGGCCGTGTAGAAACAGCGGATAATAAAATAAAAGTAACAGGTGACAAGGGAATAGGTATTTATGCAGGAGCTGTCAGCGGAACATATAACAGAGATGTGCTGATAAATCCGGGAATGAGCGGCAAGCTTGAAATAACAGGTGAAGAAGGTATAGGTGTATACCTTGAAGGAAAAGCAAGACTGGATAATAAAGGAACAATAGAAATGGCAGATTCTAATACACCGGGAGCTTTACCAGGAGAAATACTCAGAAAAACCGGGGTTTATCTGAAAAATTCCGATACTGCCAATGAATCAACAGGAATAATCAAAGTAAATAAAAACAATATAGGAGTATATTCACTGAATTCCAGATTTGAAAACAAAGGAGCTGGTCTGGTGTCGGTAGAAGATACTACAGCAGCACAAAATATAGGAATATATGCTGTAACTTCAAATGATGCCGCAGCAGATAATTTTCTTATTTCAAACAGCGGAACCATTGAAGTAAAGGGTTTGAAAAATATAGGGATCTATTCTGAAATAAAAGACACGGCAAGTGCTGGAGATACTGGACATATAAATCTGTCTTCGGGAAGAATAAATGTAACAGCTTCAGATCCTCTGACAGATTCAAATATTCCATTGGGAGTATATGCAAAGGGGCAGAATATAAATGTGTCATCAGTTTCATCTATTACAAAAGTCAGTGAAAATGGTATAGGTATTTATATTGACGGTATTTCGACACTGGGAAATTCCGTTAATGCATTTAACGGCGGATTTACACTAAAATCAGCAGCATTATCTACGCCGGCAATAGGGGCATATCTGAAAAACGGAGCCCAGGCACTGGCTGGAAATATTAATGTGATTAGTACAGGAACTGCAAATGACAGTTCAGGAAATCCTTTAAGACCAATAGGAATATTTTATGCGGAGAATACAGGAGCTCTTACTAACGGTGTAAATATTACCCTGACAAATGACGGTATAAATCTAAATCAGGAAACGATCGGGCTGTATGCAGAAAAAAATAACAGCCTTACAAATACGGGGAACATAACAATAAATGCAAATTCAAAAGGTATAGGCGGGTATTTTAAAGATACCAACCTTATAAACAGCGGAGCTGTAACTGTAAATGCAGATGGTGCATACGGGCTTTATGTAAAATCAGACGGAGCAGCAGTAACAAATTCTTCTAATTCAGGATTAATAAATGTTAATAATAAAGAAGCAGTGGGAATTATTCTTGATGATAAAGCCAAGCTGACTAATACAGCTGTAATAAATTCCACAGCTGGAGGAAATGCAGCACAAAATGGCTCTATGGGTGTATATGTGACAAATCAGGGAAATTTTGTAAATGATGTATCCGGGAATATATATGCTACAGCAGCAGCTGCAGGAACTAATCCGGGAAGTGTAGGAATTTATATAAAAAATGGTCTGGCAGATAATAAAGGAACAATAACATCTGATTATGTGGGGCTGTATGCAGAAAAAGACAGCAGTCTGGCATCTTCTTCAACTATCGCTGATCATACAGGAACTATAACTATAAATAACGGAATAGGAATATATGCTAAGGATACAGGAACACAGATAAATCTGAATGCAGGCGGAGCAATAAACGGTACTGTAAATGGTTTATCCGGAGTAATGGCTTATGATAAAGCATCTGTAAAATTAGCAGGAACAAATATATCACTTACAGGTGACCAGTCAAATGCAATAATATTGGGGAATAGTACTTTAAACACCGATAAGTCGGTTCTGGATCTGAATTCTGGGAATATAACTGTAGGTAAAGAAGGAACTGCAATATATTCTAAGAATGGAATTATTAATATAGCCGGCGGGTATACAGGATTAATTACATTGGGGGAAAAAGGAACAGGAGTATATGCCGATAAAGATACAGCAGTAAGTGCTGGGACTCTGGAAACAGTATATTCACACGGTACAAACAAAGGTGTGGGAATATTCTATGACGGTGGAACTCAGGAGAATAAAGTAACAATAAAACAGCATGCCGGGAATAATAATCTGATAAATATTTACGCGCAGGATATAGCACTTGTAAATAATGCAGATCAGGAAGTATCACAAAACGGAATAGGTATTTTTGTAAAAGGACCTGGATTAGCAACAAGCGTAGAAAATAAAAAGACGCTGTCACTAACAGGAACTAATTCTGTGGGAATAGTAACAGAGGCAGGCTCAGCTGTAACAGGTATAGGCAAAATAGCCGGGATAAACGGAAAACATGATAAGATAGGTGTATATGTAAAAGGCGGGGATATATCGGGAACAGCCGGTTATGAATTTGATATAGACGGCGGAATAGGAATATACCTGAACAATGCAGTAAGCTATACAGGGACAATGGAGCTGAAAGGCGGAGTGTATGATGACAGTCTGAATAAATACAGGGCAATAGGAATTCTTGCAGCACCGTCATTTGGTACTGGAACACTTTCTGCAGGTATAGATATGACAGGTTCTGGAGGAATAGGGATTTATCAGGAAAATGGAACTGATATCACATATACCGGTAAACTGGACATAAAAGGAACAAGTACAGCTGCTGATCAGGGAATAGGGGTTTATACAAAGGCAGGAAGCCAGTTTAATCTTGCTTCAGGCGGAGATATCAAAATAGGCGGTACAAACAATATTGGATTCTATGTGGAGTCTGGAGGAATCCTTAATGTAACAGGAGGAACCGTAACTAATACCGAAGACGGTATATTTGCTTATCTGGAAGGCGGAAGCATGACTTTTACCGGCGGAGGAACTAATATTAATTATGCCAATGTAATAGTAGCTTCAGGAGGAAGTCTTGTAAACCAGACAACTATAGCAACAGGAAAAACAGGACTTCAGGCAACAGGTGAAAGCTCGCTGCTGGTACCGTCGACAATATTAAACGATACAGGCGGTATTATAAATTCATCTACACTAAATGCAGTGGCAATGACAGGACTGGACAAAGCTTATATTGAAAATAAAGGGAAAATAAATTTGAACGGTGACGGGTCTATCGGTATGTATGTAAGAGATGCCGACGGATTAACAACAGGTGAGGTTAATGTAGGCGAAAAATCTGTAGCTTATTATGCCGACGGAATAAATGGTAAAATGATAATTAACGGAACAAGCAATATAGGTAAAAACTCTACGCTGCTTGCAGTAGCAGACGGAGCGAGAATTGATTATCAGAGCGGAGCAATAAATCTCGGAGATGAAAGATACGGAGCCCTTATAGACGGAGCGGCAAGTATAATTGATTTTGGCGGGAATAACATAACAACAGGCAATAAGTCAGTAGCAATAATGCTGCAAAACGGCGGACAGCTGAATACTACACTGCATGATATAACAGTAGGCAGTGAAGCTGTGGGAATATATCTTGCAGATTTTACGAATGTAATATCGCCGTTATCAAGAACTATAAATCTTGGAACAGGTTCTACAGGGATATACGGGGAAAACGGCGGAAATATCCAGCTTGACGGAAGTATCCTTTCAGCGGCATATGGAGCCAAAGGAATAGCATCTAAAAATTCTGCAGTAACATGGATAGAAAATTCCGGGATGATAAATCTGTCAGGTGCAGCAAGTGTGGGGATGTACGGCGAAGGAATAGCACAAATAAGAAACAGCAGTGGAAAAACAATAAAAATCGGAGACGGGGATACTATAAACAGTAAATCTGGTGTAGGAATCTTTGGACTTAATTCAGACAGCATTGTAAATGAAGGAATAATAGAATTTGGGAATGAAGCTGCGGGAATCTACGGTGAAAATATTACATCAGGTATAGAAAACAGAGCAGGAAGCCTGCTTACAAATAACGGCGGCCAGAAAGGAACAGGAATATTCGCCAAAGGCTCGATGGTGGAAAATCGTGGAAATATAGCTATGGGAGATGCATCAAATGGTATTTATTCTGATAACGGCTTAGTAAATAACTACAGCAATATAACTGTAGGGAATGATAAGTCGGCGGGAATATTTACTTCGGGAACAGCAGCTATAAATCATATTTCCGGAACAGTAAGTGCGGGATCAGATTCTGTAATTCTTGCTTCGGAAAGCGGGAATATAATAAATAACAGTACACTTATATCCACTGGTGAAGGAACTACATATATTTACAGTAAAGCCGGGAACGGGGAAACAAATACGGCTCTGACATTAACAGACTACAGTGTGGGAATGTACGGACAGTCAGGAACAATGACAAATAAAAGTGTAATAACTGTGGGAAAATCAGATGTAGCAGCTGGGAAATTCTCTGTGGGAATGGCAACTGAAACAGGAAATATAATAAATTCATCAGGTGCTTTGATAACTGTGGGAAATGAAGCCGGAGTCGGTATGTTTGCCAGCGGTATAGAAGTAAAGCATTCTGACGGGACAGTGACTTTCGGTCCTTCAGGAAGAGCTGAAAACTATGGCACTATAGATGTAACAGGGCTAAAAGCTTACGGGATGCTCGGTACAAACGGTGCAACCGTATATAATGATTCAAACGGAATTATAAATGTGGACGGGACAGGTGCAAAAGGTCTCGTTGGAACAAATGAAGCACATTTGATAAATAATGGTACTGTAAATGTAAACGGACAGGATGCTCAGGGAGTATATATAGAAAAAGGCGCCACACTTACGAATACAGGACAGATTAATGTAAGCGGAGCCGGAAGAATCGGAGTATTTGTAGGAATGGGAAGCTCTTTTGTAAATACTGCGGGAATAACAATAAGCTCTGGAGGGACTGTAGTACTTGACGGAGGCGGAACACTCGCTAACATAGGAGATATAGTCATAGACGGACCTAATGCAACTGTAAACGGAATTACAATAAATAATACCGGAAAAATAGAGGTAACAGGAACAATTAATTTTACTGACAATATTCTTCTGGAAACAACACCGGGAAAAACAGGAACGATAAATGTAGGCGGAATATCCGGGACAGGACATATTATACTTAGTCCGGGAGCAACACTTGGAAATAACTATGATATGTATCATGTACAGCTTCTCGGAGGACTGCATAATCCGACTACAGAAACAATAAGGCTGACATCTCAATCGGTATCCTTCCTTGCGGAAAAATATTTTGACAAGGATCTGAACAGCTATGTACTGACACTTACAAGAATACCGTATGCACAGATGCTTAAAAATACAGAGGCAGTAGAATTCGGAAAAGGGCTGGACGAGCTTTATACAAAAGGACCTTCAGGCAGTGAAATGGATATGTTTGATGCATTGAAATCAGTATCTGATAAGGATGAACTGGCAGAAACATTTGATATGCAGCTGAGAGGTAATGTATATGCGAATATCCAGCAGAGAATGATGGATGTAAGCGGAGTTCTTGATACAGCATACAAGTAGCTGAAAAGCG
>RRZT012921418.1_pt1 | contig 11365 bp, 8 predicted proteins | sample 2165551 | NCBI WGS metagenome assembly RRZT01 (sample SAMN10456910, study PRJNA506462) | wastewater metagenome | biome: wastewater; feature: sludge; material: wastewater sludge; isolation source: wastewater sludge with Escherichia coli K12::gfp cells carrying plasmid... | place: USA: Moscow, Idaho ... | reverse complement strand
GGGCACGCTGAGCAAAAAAATGAACCGTCTCATCCGACGGATGGGTACAGGTATTTTTCAAAAAGCCCTGGTAATGAAGTCGGAAGAGCAAGGGTTTCGTCTGGTGCAGGTCAATCCCGCCTATACCAGCCAAGAATGCACATCTTGTTTCTTTATCAGTCGCAAGAATCGCAAAGGGAATTGTTTTCGGTGTGTTTGCTGTGGCAAACAAGCGCATGCGGACGCGCAAGCGGCCCGCAACCTGGTGAAACGTTTTCACGCGGGTCGCGTTGATGAGTACGTCAAACACACCACGGTTGGTATGCGGAGTCTTGAAATCTGGGGCGGTGTGATGCTGTCCCGGCTGACAAGGTCAATCCCCGGTACCTCCTCGTATCAGGGCGCCTTTGGCTGCGTCCAAGCGGGCCTGCGGGTGTTGAAGGGCAAAGGCGATGCCTTGCCCGTCATTCAGCAACTGCAACGTCTTCTGAACGGTGTATCGTCGACCTCTACCCCGTGCCCCCTGGGCATAGAGTAGAGGGACATCTTGTCGTTTCCGTACGACGGAAACGACAAGGAGTGGATTTTCATTCCACACGATATTCCGGATAGCCAAGATAAGAAGGGCCACGGAGGGCCCTTGATGGTCTTTGCCTTAGTGCGTAGATAGCATCATGGCGTGGGAGTGTCCGTATCCGTAGTAGCCTGTACCGGAGGGGTGGCGCCTCGGGACTCACACCAATCGATGTATTCTTTCAAATGCGCCAATTGGGCCGGAACAAGAGGATAACGGGAGACGGCATGGTTTTCTAGGAAAGGATAGCCTTCTTCCAGGGCTTTTTTAACATCCTGGCCTTTGTAGTATTCCGGAATGGCCGTAGGGAATTTGTCGCCCAGTACAGCGTTGAGTTCACGCAAAACTTGCATTGTGCTGTAGTCGAATGATTGCGATGTTTTTACTTTATCCATGCGATTGAGCCAGGCGCCCAATTTGGTGCCCCCCAGCGTAGGCCCCCATTCCTTGCGCATTTTGGTGCGCGTGCTGGAAAACATGGTGGGCATTCCGTCCATCATGGGTTGAATTTTTTCAATTTTCTTTTGTACTTTGGAATCCAGTAGTGTGGTCAACACAAAGTCGTTGTACAGATGACGCGCTCCGGCGCATACTTTTTTAACTCGGTCTTTGTCCTCGTCTTGAATGATGTACCATTTTTTCACTTCGTCTTTCAAACCAAGATTTCTTTGCATTGCGTACAATTTGTCGTCTGTTAGAGCATAGCGGTCTCGGTCGGATCGTTGATTGAGTTCATTCCACTCGCTGGTGGTCAAATAGAAAAATGGCGGTGTGTCAGCAACCAGGGACACGTTTTTATTCCAGCTGAATGGGTTCATGGCCTCGACGCTGTTGTCCCCGAAGGATTGACCCATTTTTGAAAATTCGATGACGGATACGCCCAACTTGGCGGCCCAGGCCGATTTTTCTGCCTCGTATTCTTTGGGGTCCACATTGGAGTAGGGAATAATCTGAATTAGATGATCCCGGTAGGAGCTATGTTTTTCAGCCACGGCCATCATTGCGCCGTTGGCGTGGACTCCGGCGGCGCGGCCAGCATTTTCCACAAACATGTAATTTCCGTCGTAGTCTATATCCGACTTGATGTTGGTTTTCCAATTGGCGGGAGAGCCGATGATATTGGCGTTGTGGCCCCAGGAACCGTGGCTGTCTTGTTTGAATAGGGCAAATGTCTTGGGCGGATGTTTAGGGTCGTACAGGCGGCGAGGTTTCAACAATTCCTTTTGTTCGGGTGTGGCATTGCAGTTGTCCATGAAAATTTCCATCTGCGCGGCGTTGAAACTGAAACCTAAGGCATTGAGGCTATTGCGCGCTTGGACATGGTCCGCCAGCGTGGTCATAGAAGGGCTCAGGTTTTTTCCGATCGTTGCCCACATTTCTTTGGCCATATCGCGGAATGCGTCCTTGACGATGCTTTGCATGGTTGTTTGGGTCGCCTTGTCGAAGGCCAAGGCTTCTCGGGAGGCCGCAACCGATACCGCACCGACAGGAACCTTGAAGATAGCCGGTTGGCTGGCAAACCATGCGGCTTCGGGAGATTTTTCCATGCAGGCGTGCAAGGGCAGCGGATAATGCACGTTGCCCATGACGATGGTTCCGAGCCGGCCGGCGCTGTTGCCGTGGGTTCGAGCCGTTCTTGAAAAAATGGGCTGGTTGGTGTTGGTCCACTGGCCGGGTATGGTGATGCGCCGTGTGCTCACCAAGGCGGGCTCGTCTTTCCACGACTTTAGCGGCGTTGCGGTGCCTTGCACATTTACGGGTACCTCAAACCAGCGCAAAACGGTCATGGCTTCGCGTTCGAACTGCACGAAATCCTCAGGTTTGACCGGAAATCCTACAGAGAGACCGCTCGGTGCGTTGGTGGGCTCCGCATCACCCAAGCGAACAATCTTGGGCTCGCCATTGTCATCGGTATACGCGGTGTAGATTCGTTTTACTCCATTGTGGATGGACTCCACCGTGAACATGTCGGTGTAGGCAAACGGTGATTTGGAGCCCACGCCAAAACCACCCGTAAAGTCGTTGGACTCCGATTTGGTGGATTCGAAATACGTGGTGTACAGGTTCATGACACCATCATCGGAAAGACCGGGGCCGTAGTCGCGGACGTAGAATTGCGAATCGAGACGATTGGGTAGTTTTACATCGAAGGCTGTCTTTTGATTGCTGTTGAGCACGTGCGCGTCCGCTGCGTTGCACGACAATTCACGGATGACGGCTTGAATTTTGTTGGTGTACAAACCCGACGAAAGCAATTGAAATGCGTGCTTGCTGCTTTTGAGTTTGAAGCCACTTTCGCCGGAGACGCCAGAGGATTCAACGGTACTGCGTTCAGAGGTATTGAGTTTCATAGGATATTACGGCAAGACAGGGAGGGTAGGATCGAACGAGGAGTCGGGCGCTTGTTCCGGCTCTGGGGCGACAACGGAGGGTGGCGGAGACACGTGGGGCCGCGCAGGACTCGGATGAACGGTTACGCCCGGCAGGAGCGGGGCGTTGACCACATCGTCGCGGAACTGCAGATACTCGTGAATGAACTGCAATTTTTCTTCGTTCAAACCCCAGCGTTCCTCTTTAAGGTAGGGCGCCAAAAGGGGATACCGGTTTCGAACGGTGTTGTTCAAGTCTTGGGTATCCACAATGCGAGGTGGAATATTCGCGTGCATCGCGGTGGCCAATTTCTGCGCCAGAATTTGGTATTGCGAATTATCATCGGGGTTGCCGTTGGTATCGTAGTTGACAGTGGAGAGTGTTTTGTACCAGGACAACAATTGGCCGAGCTGGGTGTCTTGGAGTTTGTCAATGGCCGAATCCGCTGTTCCCCGAGACGCTCGGGCATAGGCGCTGCTATCGAGCAATTCTGCCCAAGTGGATGTGGAATTTGACTTGCTGTCGCGCATGAGGGGGGCAGCCATCCACTTTTGTAAAAAGAGATCGTTGGTCATGCCGTTTTTGAAGACATCCAATAAATTCGTGGCGCCAGGGAATGTTTTAACTTTGTCCAGGTGCGTTGGATTTACGAGATACATGCGAGCTAATGCCGGGGGTTCTGCCCCCATGTCCCGGAAGAGCCCCTTCACCAAGTCCGCGTTGGTTTCCTGGCAGTCGGCGACGAAGGTGTTGAGTTTGCTTGCGTCCCAGGAGGGATCCAATTGGGCGTTGGGTACGCGGTCGTTGTCCCATGGGAGATAGTAGAATTTTTTGATATCGCTGGTGCAAATGGTGGTGCGAGAGGAGAAGAATGTCAGCGCCGGGATGGCCTGGGTGGCATTGCTTTTATCGTACCTGACCTTGTCTTCCTTGCTCATGAACGATGAGAGCGATTGGATGCTTTGGTCGGGCATACCCCAATCCGACAAGATTTCTTTTTTCACCCGCTCGTAGTCTGCATCGGATACACCAGCGCGGCGTTGCAATACAATGGTGCGCACTGCGTTGCTAGGGTGTTTGATGGCGTAATTTTTTCGGGCACGTTCGGCGTACAGGATGGTGGGCTCCATATCCAGTTCCAACAGGCTGAATTGCTGGCGGTACGCGTTTGGGTCCCACGAACGATACGAGGAGGACCAGTTCTTGATGGCATCCTTGATGTACGGCATGGAAACGTGCACCACCTTGGATTGATCCACCGTGGGTTCTTTGAGGCCCTGGAAAATGGGCAGGAACGGGTCGGGGTCCACGTTGTTCTCAGCCAGCATCCGATTGAGTTGATTGATCTTGCGGCCCGCTTTGGTGGCGGTCGCCAAATCGGTGGAGGAGAGCAAGCCGCTACTGGCAAGTCCGTAGTTGTTGAGAAACGTATAGCCCTCGAATCGGCCTTTGAGTGTCGTCAAATCCAATTCGGAGAGATGCTTCGCAATGCTCTTGCCAATACGTTTGTAAAGCGAGCCGATGGCGGTAGCAAGATAAGCTTTGGTTTTTTTATCGTACGCCACATCTTCCCGAGAGGCGGCAACCGAGATGGCACCAATGGGAACTTCGATCAGTGGACGAAATTGCTGCATAGTGGACAAGGCTTCCACAATTTCTGGTTCCGCTTGCGAACGATAGTTGTCCACCGAGTAAACGACCTGGCCCATGCGAACCAGGACGTATTGACCGTAACCGCTGGATTTTCGTAAGGACACGGATGGGTCGGACGTTGGTGTCAATTCGATTTTTTGAATCGTTCTAGCTGTACCGGTTAGGTTGGGCGTGGTGTCGAACCATTGAAAGAGGTCCAGAGCTTCTTTTTCAAAGGCGTTGAAATCGGCAGGACGCACGGGCATGGACACTGTCAAGCCGGTGGGTTCGTTTTCCTCCATGGGCACTGAGGCCATCTGGGCAATCTTGGGACTGCCATCGTCGCCGATGTACGCGCTGTAGATGTTTTTGACCCCGCCGTGTCGAGATTCGACGGTGAACGAATCGGTGTACGCGAATGGTGATTTGGAGCCAACACCAAAGCCTCCGATGAAATCATCCGATTGCTGTTTGGACGAATCGAAATACGTGGTGTACAGGCTCATAATCTTGTCATGGGGCAATCCGGGGCCTGAATCTTTTACATAGAATTGCGAGTCCAGCGTATTGGGTAGTTTGACTTCGATGGGGGTTTCTTTGCCGGAGCCACCTGGCATGACATGGGCATCAATGGCGTTGCACGACAGTTCTCGTACAACCGCACGAATTTTATTGGTGTAGAGACCGGACGAAAGTAGTTGAAACGCGGCGGCGGTGGTTTTGATGGAGAAGGCGCCTTGCTCGCCGAGACCAGAGGACTCGACGGCGGCGGTATTGGAGTCAATTCGCATGAATCTATTTTAGCAGGCTTGAAACGAAAAGAAGCCCGGCAAGCCGGGCTTCTTTGAATCCATTTTTAAATGGATGCGGTGGGTACGCTGGTGCCAGTGCCGTATGGCTTGATTCCTTCGTTTCCGTAGGAGTACACCGATTTGTCGAAGAGACTTTGGGTTGGATTGTTGAAGTCAAAATCGTGGTACACGTCCACTACCTCATACTTGGCGCAACGGCCCTTGGTGTCGTTGTAATCGGCGGGGATGCTGACCACATCGGCGGGGTTGATCTTGAGGATCACCACATGGCCATCGCTCCGGGCGAAATGTTGGAGATATTCCACGGAGCAGAAGTGCAATCCGTACGAGCAGGTGCGGTTCTTGTCATCGTCCCCCGCGTTGCGGGGCATCGAAACGGTTTGACCCACCGAGTTGTCGAACGTACCGCTGTGAATGTCTTTGAAGTCCGAACGAACCGCTTTGTAAGCCAAGAAGCAGCCGTCGGGGGTAATGGGTAAATTGCCTTTTTCAAGAAACCCATAAAGTTCATTGGTTGCTCGCATGGACGGGTTTTGCATCAGGTTTTCCAGGAACTTGGACATGGGGGCCAAGTCGAAACCTTCGTTGAGCATTTCCAACATACGTTCGGTCAAGAGGTTGCGCACCTCCTGGCCTTTGTACGTTACGACACCCGCGTCGGCGTTGATGGCAACGTCATCGCCGAGGGCCTTGGCCGCATCGCGCAGGCGTTTGACATCGCGCTCCAGGAAATCCACCAACGTTTGGCCATCGGCACCTTCGCGAATTTTTTGGACGAGCTCGTCGTAGCCGGGCGTGTCTTTGTGGAGAGTGTACGAGCGGCCTTGAGGGCCTACGAAGGTAATACCATCGGCAGTTTTTACCATCGGTACCTGGGTTTTGTTCGTGATCGTGGACATGAAAAAGCCTTTAAATAGGGGTCTATTCATTTAGTTTAGCAGTATAACTAGGCCTTGAGGACCGTTTGTTGAAAAATTGTCGTTTGGACCAAAAAAGGTCTGGAGGGCTTGCCCGTTCGGCGGGCAACACGTACAATCAACAGTTACATTGTTTTGCTCAAGGACTTTTCCATGCTGGATTCCGACACCCCTCTTATTGAAGATTTTAACGCCGCTATTCGGTACTGTGTAATGGTACGTGATCAGTTGCTCAAGTTTCGCGATGTTGAAATTCCGGAGGCACTGCAGGTTGTTACGATGTGGGGGATTCGCCATGCCGAACGAACCGCAGCCGACGCGGTCCACCGAATGTTGCGCTGTGTTGCCGCCGATGTGGATGGGGTCGCTCCCGAGGCGTTCGATGCATTGCTGGAACAGTTGAAGGCACCAGGCAGCAAGCGGCCCGCTTTCTTGTCGGACCGCAGTTTGCAGCAGATCTTGTTTTTGCGAAATATCGCCATGGCGGCGGGCTTGCCCATTATTCCGGCAAACTCCAAAGAGGAGTTGGAAACCGCACTCCATGGCGCAAAAGTCGCCTACCGCCTCATTTCCTTGTTAATCAAGGAGTTTGAGCAGATGCGCGATTGGTGCGCACAAAATCTGGATCCCGCCTGATATACGGAAATTCTCGGTTGCTTCGAATGGCGCCCTTGAAGGTTTCGACCGTCAAGGGCATTTTTGTTTCTTCTTTGATATCGCCCATCGAGTAACATCCGAGAATCGACCTCGCGCAGAGGTATCCTTTGCATCTCAATGTCTGTATAATGTAGGCATCATGTCGGTCCATAACGAGCATCTTCTTAAATATCCCAGAACACCCCATCTGCAAGGTTCACGGCTTCAGGCTGGCGATGACGGCAGCGATCAGACGCCGTACACCGACCTTCAGGGCCAGTACATTGTCATCGAGGAAAAGATGGACGGAGCCAACGCGGGGTTTAGTTTCACGGAGGGCGGCGAGTTGCGCTTGCAGTCCCGTGGGCACTATCTCGTGGGTGGCGGAAGAGAATCCCAATTCGGATTGTTCAAGAGTTGGGCCACGGCGCATCAGGATGCATTCTTGGATCGGTTTGAAGACCGTTATCTGGTATTCGGCGAATGGATGTACGCCAAGCACACGGTGTATTACAACCAACTCCCGCATTTGTTCCTGGAGTTCGACATCTATGACAAAGCGAAGGGCATGTTCCTTTCGACCCAAGCCCGCCGGGCCTTGTGCGATGGGCTTCCGATTGCGTCGGTGCCGGTGTTGTACGAGGGTGTTGCGCCCAAGCATTATCGGGACGTGCTGGGCTTGATTGGTCGATCGACCGCCAAGACAGCCACATGGGAGGATGATTTGGTGCGCGCGGCGGTTGCCTCTGGCGCTGAGCCGACACGTGTTCAACAACAAACGTTGATGCACGATGGCATGGAAGGTTTGTACATCAAAGTCGAAACGAGCACGGAAACGACGGGAAGGTACAAGTTTGTTCGTAGGGATTTCGTGCAGGCCATCCTGGATGGCGACGGGCATCATGCGCAACGTATGCTCGTCCCCAACCGATTGGACCCAAGCGTGGACATTTTTGCCTCGCACAACTCCTGGAATGAAAGCCCCACGCCATGAAGCCACGTCTCCTGAATAGTTTTCCTCTCGAAGGCACTTTGACCAATTGGGCGAGGTTGGAGGCAGAATATCCGACATTGGTAGCCAACCTCTCCGTAACGCCCCAAGACCCCTATTATCATTCGGAGGGCGATGTGTGGACGCACACCAAGATGGTGGTGAACGCGTTGACGCAGGGTGCCTGGTATTCTGAATTGTCCGAGGATGACCGTCGCACGGTATGGCTAGGCGCGTTGTTGCACGATATTGGCAAACCAGCTACGACCGTGCACGAGGAAAATGGACGCATCAGCAGCAAGGGACATTCGTTGCGTGGAGCGCAAGACGCCCGCATTTGGTTGTGGAATGAAGGCATTCCATTCGTTCAACGCGAGATGGTAGGACGATTAATTCAATGCCATCAAGAGCCGTTTTATACGATGCGCAAAGACGATTACAGCTTGCGCATTCGGCGGATGAGCCATTTCCTTCGTACCGATTTGTTGGGCACCATGACTAAAGCGGACGCGGAAGGACGCTGGTGTACTCCTGCAGATCTCCGCCAGGATGCCATTGATGGTGTAGAACTGTTTCGTCTGGGATGCGAAGACCTCGGCGTGTGGGGGCATCGCGCGCCCTTTGCGGATTCCTACACGTGGCAAAAGTTTTTGAATTCACCCGAGACGGTGGACCCGGTTTATCCTATTCGACGCCCGAAGCAAGGCAGCCCTGTGATTGTATTGTCCGGATTACCGGGAATGGGGAAAAACACGTGGGTCGAGCAGCATGCCAGAAGTCTACCCGTGGTGTCGTACGACGATACGCGGGAAGCCTTGGGCGTTGGGCATGGTGAACAGGTGGGTGAAGTGGTGCACGCGGTATGGAACCAGGCGAAGGGATTTCTTCGTCGAGGTGAACCGTTTGTATGGAACGCGACCCATATTGTGCCAAGCCTGCGAAAAAAAGCATTGGATTTGTGCTGGAATTACGACGCGGAAGTTCGATTGGTTTACCTGGAGACCAGTACGCCACAATTATGGCGGAAGCAAAATCGTCAGCGGGCGGCATCGGTTCCCGACGCGGCGTTGGATCATTTGCTGTATCGCTGGGAACCGCCTTCGTTCCTGGAAGCGGAACACGTGGAGTATTGGATTGATGGGATGAATCGAACGCAAGACATGGAGATGGGGCTGGGACTGGCCGAACGTGTATTGGCGGGTCCGACGCTGGACTAACGATGGCTCGGAAGTTGCGTGCCCCGAGCCATTGGTTTAAGATGTGGAATGTTTGTTTCATTGGATCGTACGTTGCCCGTGGTCGTGTTGGTGGCGGGTCATGCCGGAACGGGTAAAACTCGATTTTCCAAACAATTGATGGCTCGGGCGGTCGCGTTGCGTCGTCCCATGGTCTTTCTTGACAAGGACACCCTGGGGGGGCTTTTTTCGAAAGCCCTCATGCAATTGCATACGGGTGATCCGTACGACCGGGATTCGGAGGTGTTTCAGCGCCACGTACGGGAATTGGAATACCAAGCCTTGCTGGATGTCGCGTTGGAGAACGCGGCTCTTGGCGTTGACAGCATTTTGTGCGCGCCATTCGGGCGAGAATGCAAAACCTTGGAATCGTACACGTCGTTTATCGAGCGGACTTTTGCGGGGAAGGCCATTCCTTTATTGGTATGGGCGCATGTGGAGCCGGAGGAGGCTCATCGTCGTATTGTGAAACGCCAGCACCCCATGGATGCGTACAAGCTGGCGCACTGGGATACGTATGTGTCGCGACGGTATAAACCCGATTGGATCGCGACAGCCGAAGGCAACATTCGCTGGTTGGAAAGTGGGAGCACCAACGTCGAAGTCTTGGAGTGGTTGAGCGCTCGGCTTTGGATGGACAGCGGCGCGATACAATGAGGTATGGAGACATTAAATTCGGACGTAGACGAGCCAACGGGTTCTGCGGAGGCATTGGTTCATGAGCTGTTTGCTTGGAATGCGTATTTAACCACGCGGTACTCGTCTCTTTCTCATTCCGATGCCACGGATGCGTCGAGCCGTTTGTTGGCCTGCCTTCAAGGTATTGAATCCCATGCGGGCGCAAAGGCGTTGTTGCGCACCGAACTACGTTTGGGCACGATCAAGGGCTACGATTTTTTTCGTGCGATGCACGACCGTCTGGATGGCGGTGATCAATCGGGGCATATTCCGCGTCAGGCCGATAGGATATCTCGACGAGCGTGTTGGCATACCTGGGCCAAATTGGCGTTTTCGTTAGCGCCCGAGCTGCAACACGAGCATTCGGAACGGGTGTGGCAGCACACGCTGGTTAGAGCATGGCGCGCCGGCGTGGTCTCCGATTCGGAGATGCTGCGCATCTGCAAGCGGGCCTCCCCGGAGGTATGGCGATTCGGAATGCGAACCATCTTGGGAGAACATGGGCCCGTCCGCGCCAGGCAAGACCCATTGCCTCGTCAGTTACGGGTGTTGTTGGAAGCGCGGCCTTTGGATTCTACGCAAATCGAAAATATCTGGTATTTGCGGGACATGGCGCAGGGAGGTCCCCGGCGGCCGCGCGATCCATCGGCGGAGCGACGATGGGCTGTTTTGTTGAAGATGGCACCCGTGTGGTGCGAACGGCTTCAAACGGCGATTGCCACCTGGAATCTTATTCATGGCAACGACGGTGCAGTGGATAAGGAGCAATTGGCGTTTTTAACCCTATAATGCGGTAAGCCTCTTTCTTCAGGTAGAGGTCGAGAGCATCTCTCGCAGAGCGAAGACCATGGCCGCGCGGCCATTCTCTCCATGAACTTTGATTCTTTTTCCTCTTCGCGGCCTATTGCATTTTAATGCGATAGGCATTAAAATAAGCCATCGTGCAACGCCTGCAAGCTTACCAATTTGAACTGATGCCCGACGGCCGCCAAGCGTCGTTAATGCGCCGCTTCGCAGGCGCTTGTCGGTTTGTGTTCAATAAAGCCCTGGCGTTGCAACAAGATAATCATGCGAACGGTGGAAAATATATAAGCTACTTCGACATGTCGAAGCATCTTACCACTTGGCGTAACAGCCCAGAAACGCCGTGGTTAAAGGATGCGCACGTGCATCCATTGCAGCAAGCACTCAAGGACCTCGACAGGGCGTATCGGAATTTCTTCGAGAAGCGTACCGCATTCCCCAACTTCAAACGTAAAGGCTTACGCGAGAGTTTTCGTTACCCTGCTCCCAAACAATTCAAACTCGATCAGGCCAACGCACGCATCTTTTTGCCAAAACTCGGATGGATGCGGCTACGCCTGAGCCGGAAAGTCATGGGTGAGTTACGCAATATCACCGTGAGCTTACGCGCCGGGCGGTGGTACGCCAGTATCCAAACGGCTCGCGAGGTTGAACAGCCGATTCCCAACGGTAGCAAGGCTACCGGCATCGACGTGGGTATTAAACGCTTCGCCACCTTCAGCGATGGCTCTTTCTTG
>RRZT011831206.1_pt1 | contig 11365 bp, 5 predicted proteins | sample 2165551 | NCBI WGS metagenome assembly RRZT01 (sample SAMN10456910, study PRJNA506462) | wastewater metagenome | biome: wastewater; feature: sludge; material: wastewater sludge; isolation source: wastewater sludge with Escherichia coli K12::gfp cells carrying plasmid... | place: USA: Moscow, Idaho ... | reverse complement strand
TGCGGTGTCCCCAGCGGCGTTTGCGAGCAGAATTTCAGGTGCGCCCATCACCCAAGTCTTGGGCAGAGGTTGCGCATCGGCGACACTGGCATCTCCGGAGTCCGCTCCGCCCTCGGCTTTCGCACCGTCAGTGAACTCGAGGGCGGACCATTTGCGAACAGAACTAAATGGTGTCAGGTGAGCCGAGTCTGTGAAAGGAAGGGCCCTGTCAGGAACCAGCTGCGCTACCGCTACCGCCGTCGCGTTCGCTTCGTCTGCGACCATGGCTGCAAGAATCGCGCGTGAGGCAGCATCGAAAGAGCAGTTCCCCTCGGGAAGTGTCAGTGTTTGTGCGGATCTCCCTGGGTTCGGGATGATCTCTCGACCTCGTATGTCACCGGTGGTTAGCGTGCCAGTCTTATCCAAACAGAGAACGTCAACGCGAGCCAGGACCTCCACGGCCGGCAACTCCTGGATCAGAACTCCCCTCCTGGCCAGGATGGCTGCCGCCAGCCCGAAGTTCATCGAAGTGAGCAGGACCAGTCCCTGTGGAATCATTCCCACGACGCCCGCAACTGTAAAGATTATGGCAGTGCGCCACGAGTTGTCCCCGGCGCGCATTTGGGACCAGAGAAGCAGGGCAATAATCCACGGTAGAACGATCGTGATCCACTTAAGAATCCTGTTGATCGAGTCTTGAATCTCTGAATGAACCTTAGAGAACTTCCGGGCCTCTGCCGTGATCTTTTGCGCCCATGCATCCGCGCCGATCACCTCGACTAGCATCTTGCCAGTACCCGCAACAACTGCGGTGCCTGACATCATGGCATCCGCGCGGTTCTTACGCACCGAACGCGATTCACCTGTCAGGGCAGATTCGTCGATCTCTAGGCCCTTGACCTCTAGAGCCTGACCATCGGCAGGAATCTGGTCGCCTAACTTCAAGCGTATGACGTCGTGGGTCACCAGATGGGCATTATCAACTTCTACCCATGTTCCTTCACGCAGGGCCTCTGAGGTTGGAGCTTGGAGGACTGCTAGTGAGTCGAGCGCCTTCTTAGAGCGGAGCTCAGAAAAAACGCCGATCGCAAGGTTGAAGACGAGGACGAAACCAAAGACTGCATCGCGCCAGTCCCCCAGCGCCAACACCGCGGCGACGCAGACGAACAGTATTCCGTTAAAAATGGTGAAGAGGTTAGAACGCAGAATTGCGCTGACGGGACGGGAGGTCGAATCATCGACTTCGTTCGACTCACCGCGGGCGCGGCGCCGGTCAACTTCTTCCTGCGTTAGTCCGTCTTGAAACTGCGCCAGCTCGTCCTCGGAGAGCATTCCGAACGCGCTAGAACCATTCCCAGCGCTTTTGCCCTGGCGGGAATCCTCACTTTGGTCGATCGTCGGCGTCGATGATCTACCCGGCTGTACTGTACTCAACGCTATCCTTCCGGACTACCCTCGGCCATGTGTCGGCTCGCAATAAGCGATGCGATAACCGTGATGGTGATCGTCCCGATGATCACACCTAGCGACACTGCAATGCCAATGTCAGGCACATTGAAGGGCTGTCCCCCGTTTATGAAGGACAAAGTGTTCTCATGCATAGCGTGAAGAATCAGTTTCACGCCGATGAATCCCAGGATGATGGCAAGGCCCCAGTGAAGGTAGACGAGGCGTCGCAGTAGACCATCGATGAGGAAGTAGAGCTGGCGTAGCCCAAGCAACGCAAACGCGTTGGCTGCGAATACTAGGTAGGGTTCGGAAGTCAACCCGAAGATGGCTGGAATGGAGTCGAGGGCGAACATGATGTCAGCCGAACCAAGAGCCACCACAACCAGCAGGAGTGGCGTAATGAAGGTCTTGCCACCGTGGCGGTACAGGAAACGCTGATCACGGAAGCCATCGGTTACAGGAACGAACTTGCGGACAAGGCGAGTCAGGCGTGTTTCGTGGTACTCCTCGTCTTCCTCTTCGCCACCTATAGTCTCAGTACCGGCTTTGATCTGGGTGTATGCAGTGTAGAGAAGCCAGACACCAAAGAGGTAGAAAACCCACGAAAAACGCTCGATGATCGCGGCGCCCACAAGGATAAACACCAGACGAAGCACCAGGGCAATGATGATCCCTGAGAGCAGTGCCTTTTGTTGGAACTGCCTTGGAACACGGAAGCTGGACATGATGATGACAAACACGAAGAGGTTGTCAATTGACAGAGCTTTCTCTGTCGCCCAACCAGCTATGTATTGGCCCGCGAAAGTAGGCCCATACACCAACCAGACAAACACCCCAAAAACCAGGGCAAGCGCAACGTATGCTACAGACCACCACGCGCTCTCTTTGATGGTCGGGGCATGGGGGGTGCGCACGTGGCCAACAATGTCCACGGTGATCAGCACAATGATGATGGCAGCGAGAACGATCCAGGATAGAAGATGGACTTCCAATTTTCCTCCGAGGGTTGCAGCGTCAAAACACTGAGGTCTTACCCACCTCCGGTTGCGGCCAGAGGTGTCAGCGCCGGGCCGTGCTGAAGACCTTCAGCGCCGGGCCGTGATGACGACGGTGACTTGGTGGATTACTCCCCTCAACTGGCAATGCTAACCAAGACTCCACCTCGTTTGTGAGCCGTGGAAGCAAAACGAGACATGTCCCGCAGCTCCACTAGCCAGCTGCGCGCATGCCACGCAGCTCCTTTACCCGGCCGCACGCATTCCCCGCAGCTCTTGGCGCAAATCCGCGATCTCATCACGGAGCCGGGCAGCAACCTCAAAGTTCAGCTCAGCAGCTGCCCCCTTCATCTGCTTTGTGAGGTCTTCGATCAGGTCCACAAGGTCAGTTTCAGCCCGAGGATAGGAACTCTTCAGGTCGCCACCTGCTGCTCTAGACGGTTCCGATCCTTGAGGAGTCTTTCTGTAGCCCCCGGCAAGAAGTTCTTCCGTATCGATTTCTTCACGCGCCAGCATGTCGGTAACATCAGCGATCTTCTTACGAATCGGCTGGGGGTCAATCCCATGCTCTTCGTTGTAGGCAATCTGCTTGTTTCGGCGCCGCTCTGTTTCGTCCAGAGCTGCGCGCATTGAATCGGTAATGCGATCCGCATACATGTGAACTTCACCGGAGACATTTCGGGCAGCACGCCCGATTGTCTGGATTAGGGAGCGCGTCGACCGCAGGAAGCCCTCTTTGTCAGCGTCGAGGATTGCCACAAGTGAAACCTCAGGTAAGTCCAAGCCCTCACGGAGCAGGTTAATGCCCACCAGAACGTCGAATTTGCCCTGACGCAACTCCCGGAGCAGTTCGACCCTACGGAGGGTATCAACATCTGAGTGCAAGTACTCCACCCGAACCCCACGCTCGGCAAAGTAGACTGTCAGATCTTCTGCCATCTTCTTGGTGAGGGTAGTGACGAGAACGCGTTCGTTCTTCTCAACTCGCACGCGAATCTCTTCAAGAAGGTCATCAATCTGCCCCTCCGTCGGTTTGACAACAACCTTCGGGTCGACGAGGCCGGTTGGCCTGATGATCTGCTCTACCGGGTCAGGATCCTTTGCTGACTCGTACGGTCCTGGCGTCGCAGAAAGGTACACAGTCTGGCCGATTCGCTCAACAAACTCGTCCCATTTAAGGGGGCGGTTATCAATGGCTGAAGGAAGTCGGAACCCGTGTTCCACCAGGGTTCGTTTTCGTGCCACGTCGCCCTCGTACATGGCTCCGATCTGAGGCACTGTCACGTGGGACTCATCGATGATGAGGACGAAGTCATCGGGGAAAAAGTCCAACAGGGTGTGGGGTGCCGAGCCTTCTGGCCGTCCGTCAATGTGTCGGGAATAGTTCTCAATGCCCGCGCACGAGCCAATTTCCCGCATCATTTCCAAGTCATAGGTCGTTCGCATCCGCAGGCGTTGCGCTTCGAGTAGCTTGCCGCGCTTCTCAAACCATGCGACCCGCTCTTCCATTTCCTCCTCGATGGTTTTGATCGCGCGCGCCATCCGCTCATCACTAGCAACGTAGTGACTGGCAGGGAAAACATGGATGGTGTCCGTCTCCCGAATCACGTCACCGGTGAGCGGGTGCAGAACGGCAAGGTTGTCGACTTCATCCCCAAACAGTTCGATACGGATCGCAAGTTCTTCATACACAGGAATGATCTCTATCGTGTCCCCGCGAACCCGGAATGTTCCACGCGTGAAAGCCATATCGTTGCGCGTGTACTGCATAGCCACAAATGAGCGCAGCAGATCATCACGAGAGATTGTGTCGCCAACATCCAGACGAATCATCCTCTTGACATACTCTTCTGGCGTTCCCAGCCCATAGATGCAGGACACGGAAGAAACCACCACGGTATCGCGGCGGGTCAGAAGCGAGTTTGTCGCAGAGTGGCGTAGCCTCTCTACCTCCTCATTTATTGAGGAGTCCTTTTCAATGAAGGTGTCAGTCTGCGGTACGTAGGCTTCAGGCTGGTAGTAGTCGTAGTAAGAAACGAAGTACTCAATCGCGTTGTTGGGCATCAGCGAGCGGAACTCCGACGCCAGCTGAGCTGCAAGCGTCTTGTTGGGTGCCATCACCAATGCGGGACGCTGAATCTGCTCAATGAGCCATGCAGTTGTGGCTGACTTCCCGGTTCCAGTTGCCCCCAGCAGGACGATGTCTTGCTCACCATCATTGATCCGCTTGACCATCTCTCGGATTGCTTGAGGCTGATCACCAGACGGCGAGTACTCAGAGATAACTTCAAACGGCGCCTGCTGGGGCAGGATCAGCTTGCTAGTGGGGGGCACTAGGTGACTCCACCACAATTTCTCCGCTGATAATTTGCTCCCGAAGCGCGACCAGTGCGTTGTCCAGCTCCTCGGGGACGCTATCCTCAAAATCGTGCCAGGGAGCCAAGCCGACACCATCGTTAGCGAGGGTGCCGATGTAGTCCTGGCCGGTCCACTGTCCGCTCACGGCTTCTGCGACGGTGTCGTAAACTGCGTTGCCGACCTCTTTCAGCACTGATGTCAACATGAGTGACGCGTAATCGGGCTCAGAGTAGTAGCCGTCAACATCGACCCAGATGATGGAGGTGCCGGGCACTTCGCTTGCAGCTGCCAAAGCTCCTGTTGAGACGACACCTGCAACCGGCATCACGATGTCGGCACCCTGCTCGATGAGTTGGGCTGCAAACTGCTTACCGCGCGAAATATCTTCAAAATCGCCGGTCGCCATTCCATCCTGTTCGGACTTGTTCCAGCCAAGAAGCTCGACGTCTGCGCCGTTTACTTCGTTGTACTTGTCCACACCGTCCGCAAACCCGTCGGCAAAGAGCATCGTCGGCGGCATCTTCCCACCCAGGAAGGTTCCCACCTTTCCGGAGGTGGTCATTGCTGCCGCCGCGTAGCCCGCCAAGTAGGTTGCTTCAGCAGTGTTGAACACAAGTCCCTTCACATTCTCAACTTCAGCGTCAGCAACATCGTCAACCAGGGCGAAATGGACGTCTGGGTGCGAAGCAGCTGCTGCGTGAACGGCCTCACTTGCCTCCCAAGAGACACCGAAAACAAGGTCGCATCCTTCGGACACCATGTTGCCTATCTGGGGGACATAGTCAGCATCTGAGAAGGTTTCCGATACGGCAATCTGAACCCCGAGCTCTTTCTCAGCCCGCTTCAGACCTTCATAACCGGACTGATTGAAAGACTTGTCATCAAGTCCGCCCACCGCGGCAACCATGCAAGCCTTAAAATCACTGTCATCTCCACTGGGGGTCGCACCCTCGGATTGGGTGCCACCTTCAGCACCACTTTCCGTCCTAGATTCGGGCGCACTGCCGCAGGCTGTGGCCGCAAGGGCTACTGCAGCAAGGCCGGAAAGGGCTGCTGCTAAACGGGGAGTTCTCATCTTCGTCTACCTTTCGGCGGAATGTAGCAAGGTTTATGGGTAACTGCTGAGGTTGTGTCCTGCCAACCATGTGTCAAACACTCTAGACGCTAGCTCCGACATCTCCGAATGGCTCCCGTGGTTCGCAATCGAAATGTTAGCCACTTCGAGTCGCTCTTCATCACCCGCCTGCGCGTCTATGCGGCTCGCGGCGCTCGTCCGATCGAGACCCCGCTGCTCTAAACGAGTGATTCTGTCAGCTAGGTGAGCCTGAACCATTACGACACAGTCGAACTCGTTGACCATGTTGCTTTCTACAAGCAACGGAACGTCGTAGACCACGATGGAACTCGGACTCACCTGGCGCCTGCGCTCTTGCACGCGCTGCGCGATCCGCGGGTGCGTGATGCGCTCAAGGGCCTCTCGGGCATCCCGCGAAGAGAACACGACAGCACCGAGGGCAGCTCGGTCCAAACTCCCATCTACATTGAGGACCCCTGTACCGAACCGTTCAACTATCTCTGCAAGCCCGACGGTACCGGGCTGAACCACCTCGCGTGCAATCTCATCAGCGGAGAAGACCACCGCTCCTAGGGACTCCCAAACGGTCGCCACTGTCGATTTTCCCGAGCCAATGCCGCCGGAAAGACCAACGTACAGCGCCCTCCCAGTCGGTCGGCTCCAGGCTCGGAGGAGACGCGCGCTTGCGCCTCCGACTTGGAACGTGTCAACTGATCCATCTGGCTGAACCTCGACTGATCCATCCGGCTCAACCTGGGCGTCATGAAGCATGGTGTGATTCTAGAGCACCAAGCGCATCTTGACTTGCGCCGCTTTGGTTCTCTTCGTGGGCATAAACTTCACCAGTCTCGGATGGCCATTTTGCGGTGACGGCCAGAGGGGGGAGGGTGATGACCAGAATGTGGGGGTACCAGCCAAAACGTTGCGGGCTGCGAGCAAAAACTGGCGCACCCTCGGCACCTCAACAAGCAGTAGGGGCGCCACCCAATGGTGACGCCCCTACGAAAAGCCTGCGGCCGCCTTAGGCCGTCAGCTCGAAACCGTCAGTTTCTGAACTGCCGCCCAGGCCTCCCCAAAACCTAGTTTGTGCTTGTTAGCTTGTCGCGCAATGCAGCAAGTGCCTCATCAGAAGCGAGAGTGCCACCCAAATCCTCAGGTGCTGCCACGGCAACCGCGACCTCTGCATCTTCTTCAGCCGCATCCTCAACTGCGGAGGCAGCTACCTGTGCACGGTGTGCTTCCCAGCGTGCCTGTGCCTCTGCGTACTGAGCTTCCCAAGCCTCACGCTGCGCCTCGAAGCCTTCCATCCATTCCTGTGTCTCAGGATCGAAGCCCTCTGGGTACTTGTAGTTGCCATTCTCATCGTATTCCGCGGCCATGCCGTAGAGCGAAGGATCGAACTCTTCAGATTCGGGATCCATACCCTCGTTAGCCTGCTTCAGCGACAGGGAGATGCGGCGACGCTCGAGGTCAATGTCAATAACCTTGACGAACACATCGGAGCCAACCTTGACGACCTGATCCGGGACCTCAACGTGACGCTGCGCCAGCTCTGAGATGTGGACGAGCCCTTCGATGCCGTCCTCGACACGAACGAACGCGCCGAACGGAACCAGCTTGGTGACCTGACCGGGAACGACCTGGCCGATCGCGTGCTGACGGGCAAATGCCTGCCACGGATCTTCCTGCGTTGCCTTCAGGGACAGGGAAACGCGCTCGCGATCCATGTCGACCTCAAGAACCTCAACCTCAACTGGCTGACCGACCTCGACAACCTCAGCCGGGTGGTCAATGTGCTTCCAGGACAGTTCGGAAACGTGGACGAGGCCGTCTACGCCACCAAGGTCCACGAACGCACCAAAGTTGACGATCGAAGAGATGACGCCGCGGCGCACCTGACCCTTCTGGAGAGTGTTAAGGAAGTTGGAGCGAACCTCAGACTGGCTCTGCTCCAGCCACGCACGACGGGAGAGAACCACGTTGTTGCGGTTCTTATCAAGTTCGATGATCTTGGCGTCGAGCTGACGACCGATGTACGGGCCGAGCTCACGGACGCGACGCATCTCAACCAGCGACGCTGGGAGGAAGCCACGCAGACCGATATCAAGAATAAGACCGCCCTTGACGACCTCAATAACGGTACCGGAGACGACGCCGTCATCTTCCTTGACCTTCTCAATTTCGCCCCACGCACGTTCGTACTGTGCGCGCTTCTTGGAGAGGAGCAGGCGTCCTTCTTTGTCTTCCTTCTGAAGAACAAGAGCCTCAATCTGATCGCCTACCGACACGACCTCATCAGGGTCAATGTCGTGCTTGATCGAGAGTTCCCGAGCCAGGATGACACCTTCGGTCTTATAGCCAATGTCGAGTAGGACTTCGTCCCGATCGACCTTGACCACGGTGCCTTCAACGATGTCACCATCGTCAAAGTTTTTGATCGTCGCGTCAATCGCGGCGAGAAGTTCTTCTTCAGTCCCAATGTCATTGATAGCGACGATGGGGGTGCCTGCGGCGGCTGGGGTGGAAGGATTGGTCATGTAGTTGTTTACTCCGAAACGGACGTTTTCAATTGAAATGCGGACAGAACACTGCCATGTACTTCGCCAGGGAACATGTCCCCACAATGCTGCGTCGCACATGGCACTCGGTAAGTTTATCAGCCGCGCTTGCCCTCGCTAAAGCCCGCGTGGTAACGGTTCGCTCACAAAATCACCCGAATTCCCGGGGTTGGTGACGTGAGCCACGCTCTCACAAGGTTCACCACGCCACCTAGTGCCCTAGCGGCACGTGAGAGTACTAGTGAGCCGCAGCCCTCCATGACCTGCCCTCTCCCACTGCCACGTCCAGGGGAACCGACATTGCGACGGCCCCACCCATTGCGTCAGTAACGAGGTTCCGAATCCGCTCGGTTTCCCCGGGCGCAATTTCCAACAGCAACTCATCGTGAACCTGCAGCACCATTCTTGACGCGAAATCACCCTCTAGCAGCGCGGCCTGAACCGCAATCATCGCAATCTTAAAGATGTCCGCAGCGCTCCCCTGGATCGGCGCATTCAACGCGGCCCTCTCTGCCATGTCGCGGACCTGCCGCACCTCAGATTCCAGCTCCGGGAAGTAGCGACGCCTCCCGAACATCGTCTGGGTATATCCGTCGATACGTGCCTGCTCAACGACCTCACGCAAGTACTGGCCGATGCGTGCAAACCTCACGAAATAGTCTCGATGCAGGTCCTTCGCTTCTCCAACAGAGACACCGAGTTGCTTTGAGAGACCAAACGGCGACAAACCGTAGGCCAACCCGTACGAGGTCGCCTTGATGCGATTACGTAATTCTGTGTCTACCTCCTCGAGCGGAACCCCGAATACGAGCGACGCCATGGTCTTGTGAAGATCTTCCCCGGAGTTGAACGCCGCTATTAGATCCTGGTCCCCGGAAAGGTGGGCCATAATGCGCATTTCAATCTGTGAGTAGTCCACGCTCATAAGTTCTTCGAACTGCGCCCCCGCAACAAATGCTTCACGGATCCGCAGACCAGACTCAGTTCTAGCCGGGATATTCTGCAGGTTCGGGTCCGAGGACGCCAAACGCCCGGTTGCGGACGCCACCTGGCTGAAGGTCGAGTGAATCCGCCCATCGGACTGGATCTCAGAGAGGAGGCCGTCAATGGTCTGCACCAGTTTGATACGGTCCCGGTGACGAAGCAGTGCCTCTAGGAATGGATGCCCCGTCTTCACAAAGAGATCCTGCAGGGCGCCGGCATCTGTCGTGTAGCCCGTGCGGGTCTTGCGGGTCTTGGGCATTCCGAGCTCATCAAACAACACGACCTGCAGTTGCTTGGGGCTTCCCAGATTCACCTCGTGCCCGATAGCTTCATACGCGTCGGCTGTAGCACGCTCAGCCTGCTCGAAGTACTCCTTGCGCAGGACCTCGAGGACGGAGGAATCAACGGCGACCCCGGAGAACTCCATGTCGAAAAGGATCATTGAGGTGGGAATCTCAATGTCGACGAGCAGGCGGAGTGCCTCGCGTTCGTCCAGCAACTTCTCCAGGGGACGGTGCAACGCCAAGACTGTCACCGCATTGAGTGCGGCTGCGTTTTGGCTGGGGGTTGCGCCCTCGGAATCAATCTCCGCACCCCCGCGAGCTTCATCAACGCTGAACATTGCGCCGTCGTCCTCGGTGACTTCAGCCGCACCCAAATAGATCTGAGAAGTCTGCGGCAGACCGTAATCGCGCTGGTTGGGGTTGCAGAGGTAGGCGGCAAGTTCGGTATCGAAACAGGGTTGGGAAAGCTCCCACCCCTGCGCCGCCAATCCGTGTGCCAAGGCTTTACCGCCATGAACGATGAGGCGCGTGTGGGTACGCAGAAACTCTGCAATCGCCAGGTCAGACGAGGGCGAAAGGTCCGCCGAGTCCACAACGATCACCGTGTCAGCAGTGGCAAGGGCCAAGAGGTCCAATCGTGCATCGGTCGGAGCAAGCCGCCCCGTCCCCCACAGCGCCACGTCCCGCTCCGCCAACTCTCCGAGCACGTCCTCCAAATCAGACTCCGAAGAGATCACCACAACCTCATCGGGAAGCAATAGAGCCCCGACACCCTCCTCTTCCAGAGTAGTCTCTCCTTCAGGACCCGTAGCCGTGCCGAGGTCTCCCTCGGCCCCACCCCAAAGCGGCGCCATTGCCTTGAGGATTCGTCCTCGAAGCTGCCCGAACTCGAGAGTGTCAAACAGTGCCCCTAGACCGCCAAGGTCGGGTTCATCAACGTTGCATTGTTCGGGTGTCAAACCTAGCGACATATCGGTAACGAGGGCGTTGAGACGCCGGTTGCGCCGCACGTCCTCGACGTGCTCACGGAGAGCCTCACCCCTCTTTCCACCGACCTCAGCCGCCCTCGACAGAAGCGAATCCAACCCATCGAATTTGTTGAGCCACTGCGCTGCAGTCTTAGGCCCCACACCGGGGATACCCGGCAGATTATCCGAGGTCTCCCCCACCAGTGCAGCCAGTTCCGGGTATCGCGCCGGGGTCACCGCATACTTGGCTTCAACAGCCTCGGGTGTCATGTAGTTCAGATCTGAGGTTGACCGACCCGGATAGAGAACAGTGACCTTGTCGTTGACAAGCTGGAAGGTATCGCGGTCCCCCGAAGCGATAAGGACGTCCATCCCGCGCGCCTTGCCCTCTGTCGCCAAGGTAGCGAGCACGTCGTCCGCCTCGAAGTCGGGGACGGTGATGGTCTTGACGCCCATCTTGTCGAGGACGGCCTCGATTAGCTGCACCTGCCCCTCAAACTCGGGTGGTGAGCTGTCTCGGGTTCCCTTGTATTCCGGGTAAATCTCCGTGCGGAAGGACTCCCTAGACGCGTCAAATGCAACGGCTATCCGGTCTGGTTTCTCCGTGTCGAGGAGCTTCACCAGCATGGATAAGAAGCCGTACACCGCGTTGGTGTGCTGCCCGCCAGCCGCGGTAAAGGACTCCGCGGGTAGGGCGAAGAAGGCGCGGAACGCC
>RRZT010170072.1_pt1 | contig 11365 bp, 16 predicted proteins | sample 2165551 | NCBI WGS metagenome assembly RRZT01 (sample SAMN10456910, study PRJNA506462) | wastewater metagenome | biome: wastewater; feature: sludge; material: wastewater sludge; isolation source: wastewater sludge with Escherichia coli K12::gfp cells carrying plasmid... | place: USA: Moscow, Idaho... | reverse complement strand
TACCTATTATAAATCCATTAAATTATAGATTAAATTGTTAACGTGCTATTTTTTCCGTTTCGTCGACTGACCCCAAGAATACCGATTTCTGAAAGCATACTACCATAATCTCCTTTTTTCAAAAGATTGGAAATGGACGAAAAATTATTATAAAACTTCTTCAGCTCTTTATAAACTTCCAATTCAGATTCGCTTAATTGTTTGGGTGATTTTTTACCCAAGGCACAATTTCGAACATAGGTTGAAACAGGAAGACCTGTTTCACGAGCTTTAACTTTTAAAAGTTTTTCTTCTAAAAGGGTTAATCGGATTTCAATTCGTTTGGTTTTATTCATCTTAAAAACTTTTAAAAAATCGTTCGACCATCGGGAGAATGCGAGAGAGTGGGTGGACGTGAAAAATAGGGCGAAAATCGCCCATTTTGTACGTACAAACACACATCTCGACCTATTCAACTTTTTTAATATTCTCTAAATTAACCAATTTTCCGAAATTCTAAAACTTTTTTAACCCATTTTTTGGTTCTTTTTTAATGAGCTAATCCATTCTTACAAGCAAAATTTTCTAAAAAATTGAAAACCTAAACACTGAAAACAACTCTCGAAGAATAAATAAAACAGCTCTTACAATGTTGTTTATTTCACTCTCAAGTAATTCAAGTTATATAATCGACGATTTGCTTGATAAAAAAAATAAATCGCTTAAAACGCAAAAAAACGACCTCAAAAAGAAGTCGTTTGTCATAGTTTCGCTTTCAAATTAAACGTTAAACATTTAATTGACTGACAAAATTACAGTTATAATTTTGATTATCAGCTATATAATAGATAAAATCTATCAATAAATTAGAAAATCGCCCGCCCCCCTGGTGCGCATAAAAAAGTCACGTCAATTTGTTTTTGTTTTTCCACTCCAACGAAAACAGTACATTTCAAGAAAGCTCCCAAAAGTGATTTTTCAAAGAAAATCACACCCTTAAAAACTAAAATTTCATTATGTTTTTGTATTAAATAAACATAGCTTGTTATACATTACTTACCGATTTTTCTAATATGTGTAATATATAATTGATTAACAGTTTAATAAAGATGTGTTGGTTTTCTTAACTATTACTTTTGGAATGGTATACTATTACTTTTAGAATGCCCTTGATTGTTATAACTATTACTTTTGGAATGGTTAATATTACTTTTGATTTTGAAAGTAATAGTTTATATATTTGCATTCATGAAGTAATAGTTAGATTTTAATTCTATGAAAATAACCAATAAAGAAGTTTTACAGTCTTATATTTTGACAACTGCGAAATATGATTATTCTGTTTATGAAAAACGTATTTTGTACAGGATTATTGAAATTCTTCAATTCCTAATCGAAGGTAAAAAATTGAACGAGAAATATAGTATTCAAATTACTACTCAAAATGATTATGATTTTCAAATTCCACTGAGTAGTATTTTAGTGAATGAAAAAGATGAAAACTATACTAGAATAAAAAATGCTTTCAAATCTCTTCAGAAAAAAATCATCGAATATGAAGACAATAAAACCTGGTTATCTCTAAATTTAATTGAGCGTCCAGAAATCACAAAAAACGGAGGTAATTCTTATGCTTCATTTAGAGTTTCTCCAATGATTGCAGAATGCTTTATGGATTTTTCAAAAGGATTCAGAAAATATGAATTGAAAGTTGCAATGGAATTCGAAAGTGAATATTCTATGCGATTTTATGAATTACTATCAAATAAAAAAACACCTATCAATTATTCAATCGAAAATTTGAAAGAAATTTTTGGTCTTGGAGATAAATATAAATTGACTGCAAATTTTATCAATAAGGTTATTATTCCTGCAAAAAAAGAATTGGATTCGAGAAGTCCATACACTTTTCATTATGAACCAATCAAAACAGGTAGAAAAATTACATCAATTCACTTTGTTCCAATTTATCAACCTCAATTTGAAGATGAAAATCTAAAGAAACAAAAATTGAATAAACAAATGTCAAATAAATGGTTTATTCCAAAAAATATTTATGACTTCTTGATCCATAATTTTAATTTTACAGATAAAGAGCTAAATAATAATTTGAACTTATTCGAAAACCTTTATAATAACATGTCTGAAGAAGCTCTTTTAGATTTTCTTGTTGATATCCGATTTTTTGCTTCGAATGCAGATAATCCAAAAGGATTTATTATTGGATCTCTAAAGAAAAAAGCTGAGCAGATTTTTGAACAAAAATACGGCCTAAATAACAAGTAGATTTTTTTGATCTACTTGTTAAAATATTTTTCATCAATTGCTGAATTGATAAGTTCTTTTATACTTACCCCATTCTGAACAGAAAGCAACTTTAGTTGTTTCAATTTTTCTGTCGGAATATAAACCGAAAATAATGTTTCAACTTTCTTTTCTTTTATAGGAACAACTTTCTGAATTGATGTCTTTTTTTCAGTCTGCTTAACTTCGTTGATTAGACTCGTAATATCTTGTTTTGCCATCTATATAAATATTAAATTATATATTTATATAATTACATAAAAATATAATTATATAAAGTTAATTAATTGATAATGTTAGTACTTCTTTAGTTAAATTATCAATTTGCTTTTGAGCTTTGTTATTTTCTTCTACTCCATTTACTAAAATAGACCTCGAAAAAGCAACCAAATCTGAAATCATATTTTTTGAGATTTTTATGTCATAATCTCCCAAATGAGATTTTATTTCATCAGTCAAAGTTGTATTTGGTTTCACCATATTGAATACAATTAGAGCTTTGTTTCCATTGTTTGATTCTTCTATAATTTCTATTGTAGATTTTATTGCAAGTAAATCTAATATTCCTGCTTTTGTGGGAATGATAATTACGTTTGCTAAATCACATAATTCTTTCAATTGATTTGTTAAATATGGAGGTGTATCTATAAAAATAAAATCATAATCTGATTTTAATAACTCCTTCAATTTTGAAGCTTCATAAATTGGAACTTCAGACGCTTTTTTTATATTTAGTAAAGAACCTTGTTCGTCTAAATCTACCAAACACACTTTAGCACTTTCTCTAATATTTACAGCCAAATTAAAAGCTAATGTAGATTTACCTACTCCTCCTTTCTGATGCGTTATAAGAATTATCTTTGCCATTCTATATAATTATATAATTATTCAAATATATAATTATATAATTATATAATTACTTATTTATATAAAAATTAAATTTTTATTACAATGAGATTCAACACTATATACTCTTGTCATGTAAATATTAAATAATACATCATTGAATAAAAAGTTGTTTGTATATTTGGAGTAATAAATCGTTTACAATGGAAACAGTTATTAAATTTAAAGAACAATTGTCTACATCTCAGCTTAAAATGGCTATTGACGTACTAAAAGCTATTGGACTTAACGTAATTGAAGATAAAAGCATTGTAGAGCTAAACAATGAACAAAAGAAGATTTTAGATTCTCGGCTGAAAAGCATAAAGAATGGTAATTTCAAATCTAAAGATGACGCTCACAAAATGTTCGAACAATGTTTGAAATAATTTGGGTGAATCAAGCTTCTGAAGAATTTATAGCTATACTTGAATTTTGGATTAATCATAATGGATCAAATTCATACTCAAGAAAACTATTTGCAGAAATAAAAGAAGCTGAAGAACTACTTGAAAAAAATCCTGAAGCTGGATCTGAAACCAACTTCAAAAAAGTAAAACGTTTAATTATCCTAGATAATTTCTCTTTATTCTATACAATTTCTAAAAAAGAACGTTACATATACATCCTTTCTATATGGGATAATCGAAGAAATCCCAACTTATTAAATTTTGAATAATTTCATAAAAAATCACGGGCAATGCATCCGTGATTTTTTTATTAATTTTACATTAGTTTTTTAACTTAAAAAGTAACAAAAGCAATAATTATACAAATAGCCTTTTTAATAATTACCTATATGTATATTTAGTTTTGTGATGTACAAAATGGCACAAAATAGTTTAAGCAATGGAAATAGGTAATGTTCCAAAAGTGTTGTTTTTACACAATATATTACAATTGAAAAAGAAGAGAAAAAACAAAAAGATGCTGTAAAAAACCAACTTTTTATTTTAGATGAAATAAAGAACATTACAAAATGAATTCATTTTGTAATACAAATTGTATCTTTGCATTGTAATATTTCGTATATTACTACTAATATTAAATGAATTACTATGGCAGTTCAGAATGTGAAATATTTTTCTAAAGGACAGAAATTGAATTGGAAACCTCTCAAAGAAGTTACTTCCACTAAAATTGTTGTTTCAAATTTGAAAGGAAAGAAAGTCTCTATTAAACCTTCTGTTTCTGAACGAATTTTAATTCCTTAATGTATCCTATAAAATTTATTCAAAAAGATATTTGTAAAGATGGTTCCGACCATCTTTTTACGTATATATACAAATTCTATTCTTCTGATACTAAGTTGCATTATATTATTAGAGCAGAATATCATACAGAAGATGTATTTGCTGTCAAATTTTATTGCCAAAGAGATAGTAAAAGTGACTTTAAGTATAATAAAATTGTCAATAAAGGGTCTGCTATAAAGATTATTATTACTTGTATTCAATTAATTCCAGAATTATTAATCAAACACCCTAAAGCAAGCTTTGCTTTGTATGCTTCAAGATCCATCGATTTCTCAAGCTCGAGTAAATTGACCGAAGGATTAGAAGAGAATCAACGTTACAGAATATATAAATATTTTATACAAACTCGCATAGGTTCAAAGGTTTTTACTCAATTTGATTACCCATCTATTAGTTCTTACATTTTAATAAATAATGCTAATCAAAATATAAATCAAAAAGAGAATGATATTTTAGAAATGTTCTCAAGAACCTATGATTCGCTTCCTGATTTTTCCTGATTTAAAAACATGAATTATTCTGGTATTTTTGTCTGCTTTGAATATGCCTATCTAACGGTAAAATGCGCCTTGTAGAGCAGTTTCAAACCTAAAATTATTTATTCAAAACGGCACTATCACAATATCAATGTTTTAACCTAAAATATTTAGGTGTATAATTTCAATTATGTTAAGTAAGAAAATAAAGACTCCAATTAGGAGTCTTTATTATGTTCTATAATAAAATAATTTATGTTAAGTAGAATATGGCTAAAAAATAAATAATGTTAGCAGAAATCGTTTTTACTCTAAATCGTCTTTGTTCGATGATAGATTAACAAAATTTATTGAAGGTAAAATAACAGGTTCTAGTCCTGATTGTAGAGTTAAATTTGAAATGAATGCACGCAAATATGGAAATGCAATTGCAGGTGCATTTACTTTAGGAAATAAAGATAGCTTAAATTCATCTGTAATCTCTTCATCTAATTCAAAATAAAATGACGCTTCAACTACTAAATTGAATAATTTGTCGTTTATTTTAAGTTTAAACCCTACACCAAAAGTATTACTGTCTTTTTCTTCTGAAAAATAATTTCCTGATTCTAAATCAAAAGAATTATCATCTCTTTGAATATTTTCGTCTAAGAGAGATAAACTTAAATTAGAAACCTTCCAGTTTTTTAGTTGTATTTTCATTTTATGCTGCTAAAGCTAAATTACAATCTTCTTTACTGCTTTCATTATTAAAAACAGATTTTGTTGATGACGAATAATACGAAACTTTTCCTGTTTCAAAATGTTTATTTTCTAAATCTACAGTAATTTCAGAAAAACCATATTTTAAAACAGAAATTTCATATAATTTTTCCGCAGAGATATTATCGAAAAAATCATCAATACGTTTTTTTACATCTTTTAGTTTCATTTTATATGACCTGTTTTAATTATCGAATTAGAAATAATATTTTTAGAAGGATTATGAACCGTACAAATAGTACAATTATTTGTTCTAAAATTAATATTTTCAATTCTTTCTTTTGCAAATTTAATATAAAAATTCCCTTTAACAACCTCTAAAGGTAAAATACCTTCCCCTCTTGCTAGATTTAATAAAAACCCTTCTAGAAAAGACATTTTCTTTTGAATAGAATCTATTTTTTCTTTATATCTATTTACTAAATATTGTAAAACTTCTATACCATCTTCAATAGTTAAATCTAAAAATTCAGATTCATCAACTTCAATTTTAGACTGAATAACACAAAACTCTTTGTATTTCAGTGCTTTAATTTTATTATCCCAAGATTGAGCAACAGCCCAATTTTCGGCTAAGTCGACAGTTTTAGAACTTACACCATTAATGAAAAAATAAACACCATCACCCAACCACTCACCATCTCCTTTTGATAACTCATAATTAGAAGCAAGAATCTCTTTAGCGGATTCAACACTCGTACCGTGATGTCCTTCAAATGAAAAATTCATAAATAATGTAACTATAATGACAGTGTAAATATATAAAATAAAACAAATTTAGCTAACTTCGGCTTGGTAAAACCTATAACAGATTTTATGTAAAATAGAAATACAAAACCTCCTAATGGAGGTTTTTTTTATGCTTTGTAATTTCCTATTATGTTTATTATAAATATTATATAAATTATTTTTTTTGTATATTTGTGTACCAATATGGTTATCATTTAAATTTAAAACTATGTTAGTTATTAGTACAAGAGAATTTAGAGAACGTCAAGGCAAGTATCTAAAAAAAGTAAAAGAGGGCGAAGATGTTGTTTTAAAATCTCGTGAAAATGGGAGTTTTAAATTAGTCCCTATAACAGAAGACGATACGTTAATGAGTAAAGAAGAATTCTTTAATAAATTAGATCGTTCATTACAACAGGCAAAAGAAGGAAAAACAGTTAGAGTATCTTCTAGCGAAGAGATTAAAGCGCTATTAGATAGCTTATAGAATGTATAATATAGATTTCACAAGTTATGCTCTTGAGGATTTAGCTAAATTAAAAAAGTCTGAACCAAAAGCATTTAAAAAGGTTACTAAATTAATTGAGGAACTTAGAACGCATCCAGAAATGGGAACAGGACATCCGAAACCATTAGGAAGTAATAGAGTTGGAGAATGGTCTCGTAAAATTACAGATAAGCATCGATTAATTTATACAATAGATAATGAGCAAATTATTGTTCTTGTAATTTCAGCATATGGGCATTACGACGATAAATAGTAATTCATTAATAAAAAAGACCATATTTATATATGGTCTTTTTTATACTCTATAATAATGTTTATGTTAAGTAATGAAATAGATTAAGAAAGTATCAATTGTAGAGTTTCGTGATCCATGATTGAGAATTTAAAAATATTAAATAAAAACCTCGCTATTCATACAAATGTTATTTAGATAACATAGACTATCAAAGAATTTATTACTTTTAACAAAGTAATTACACGAAATACGGATATAGGGAATATTTCACGAAGCTTTTCTATTAATTTATTTCGTAAATTACTATGTTAGCACCAATAGTAAAAGACAGAAACCGCAAAATATGAAGATAGCATTTACATTTACAAGCAACGACATTTACTATGTTGCATTGACAGGAACAAAAGCACAACCAACTTTTAATTCAAAAGACAAGATTGCTTTGCCAACAAATTATGACATACCACAAACAGTTGCTTGGTTTGAAACTCAACTGGACCTAATTTTAAATACGTTAAATCCTGACAAAGTCAGTTACAAGTTGACAATTAATAATGTTTCAAATAACTATGTTTCTAATGTTTATTACGGACAAGCAATACTAAACCTATTATGCCACAAAAAAGGAGTTTCAATCGGACACACTTCACCAGCGTCTATTGTTGTGGGAAAATTTAATCAACCAAAAGGCACAGATTTACATACTTACTTAACTGGACTTATTGGAAGTCATCCACCATATTGGGACAAGACGATGAGAGATACCGCACTAATTGCTTTAATTCAATTACCGTAAAATATGGACGTTGGAAAATTTAAATCCATAGGGTTTATTGGAGGTGGAAATTTTGGAAAAGTTTTCAGAGTTCTTGACACATTATTAAATGTTGAAAGAGCAATAAAAATTATCCAAGTTAAAAATGCACAAGAATTTATTGACGCAATAAATGAAGCTCAAATTCTTGAAAAATGTCGACATAATCATATTGTTGACATAAAAGAAATAGATGTTTATCAAATTAGCGGAAATGATTTTCCTTGTATTACAACAGAGTATTTAAAAAACGGAAGTGCTCAAGGTTATCTTGACAAAAATTTTGTAACGACTAAAAAAGCAATTCAAATTATAACTGACGTTCTTTTTGGATTGGAACAAGCACACAATCAGGGAATTTTCCACCGAGATATTAAACCGGGAAACATCTTGTTTGCAGATAACGGACAAGCAAAACTTTCAGACTTTGGTTTAGCATATGGACTTTCACATCAATCATTCGATTTTGTAGGTTATAATTCGCACTTACCACCCGAAGTTTTAGAAGGTGTGACACAAGATGCAATTAGTGACCTTTATTCAATGGGTATAACATTTCATAGGTTATTAAACAATCTAAAAACACTCGACCTACCTTTTGCAGACGATACAGAATGGCTAAAAGCACTTAAAAAAGAAAAATATCCAATAAGAAAATATCAACCTCATATTCCAGCACAAGTAATTAAAATTGCAAAAAGAGCTATCAAAGCTGACCGAAAAAGTCGATTTCCAAACTGCTTACAATTTAGACAAGCTTTACAAAAAATTCCATTGGCTGTCGAATGGTTTCCTATTGACAAAGACAGCTGGAAAGGAAAATTAGGTAAAGAAACATTTGAATTAAATCTCTACTCAAAAAGGACAGGTTATTTCATAGATTTTAAACGTAATGGAAGAAAAGTAAATGATAAATGCTGTGAACAAATTCCAGACGAGGAGACTGCAAGAGATGAATTTTTTAAAATAATTAGAGAAACAACAATCAAAGTATGATGACAATAACTACTGGTGCTAACAAGGGTTTGCCAAAAGCGGGGCTGAAGTTCTTCGGTTGAGCTTTTGTGCAAGGTTTAACGGTGGTAATTCTATAGAACTTTTGTACTAAAAATCCCCGCCTTCGGCAAGCCCCGAAACGTTACCTGCAACCCTATGACAGAACGCATAAACAATCAACCGAGAGACAAAATAAATGAAAGCAACTAAAATATTTACAGATTTTTTTAACAGCGAAAAAGCAAGCGGTCTTGTTTTAATTGCTTGCACAATTTTATCATTGACACTTGCTAACTCAAATTTTGGAGCAAGTTATCACGACTTTTTCCAAAGTCCACTTGCAGGACACAGTTTTGAGCATTGGATTAATGATGGTTTAATGACTATTTTCTTTTTGCTCATTGGATTGGAATTAGAAAGAGAAATTTATCAAGGCGAACTTTCAAATATCAAAGACGCTTTATTACCAATTTTTGGAGCATTGGGTGGATTGCTGATTCCAGCAGGAATATTTTTGTTATTCAATTATGGAACTGCAACGCAATCAGGTGCAGGTATTCCAATGGCGACAGATATTGCTTTTGCTTTGGGAATTTTATCACTGTTAGGCAATCGAGTACCAACTTCTCTAAAAATATTTTTGACAGCATTAGCAGTTATTGACGATTTAGGAGCAATAATTATTATTGCCATTTTCTACACCAAAACTTTACTTTGGACAAACCTATTTATCGCATTAGGAATTTGGCTTTTGTTATTTATCATCGGAAAACTAAATGTGAGAAATTTAATTCCCTACTTAATAGGCGGAGTAGCAATGTGGTATTTTATGCTTCATTCAGGCGTTCACGCCACTATTACGGGTGTTTTGTTGGCATTTGCCATTCCATTTGGTAATGGAGGCGAAAAATCAACTTCGTATATTTTGCAACATTTTCTACACAAACCAGTTGCTTTTATAATTTTACCAATATTTGCGTTAGCCAATACAGCAATAGTTTTTAGTGTCGACATTTCACAAACATTGACAGAAAATAACAGCTTAGGAATAGCACTTGGTCTAATAGTTGGCAAACCTTTGGGTATTTTTCTTTTCGCACTTTTAGCAGTCACTTTTGGACTTTGCAAACTACCATCAGATTTAAATTGGAAGTCAATTTTTGGTGTAGGACTTTTGGCAGGAATAGGTTTTACAATGTCTATTTTTGTAACCTTACTTGCTTTTGACAACGAAACAATAATAAATAACTCAAAATTAATAATCTTAATTTCTTCATTAATAGCAGCACTTTTAGGTTTTTTTGTTTTAAACGGGATTTTAAACAAAACATATATAGATGATGAGCAATAAAGTGTTTGATTTTATTAATCTTCATAATGGTGAAGAGGAGCAAAAAAAAGTTTTAGAAAATATAAAATCCAATATTTCTTTTCGTGGTTCTAACTTATGGATTTTGGCTTGTGCAATCGTAATTGCATCAGTTGGTTTAAATGTAAATTCAACAGCAGTCATCATTGGTGCAATGCTTATTTCTCCATTAATGAGTCCAATAGTTGGAGCAGGATTTGCCTTGGCAATTTATGATTTCGAATTACTAAAAAAATCAGGAAAAAACCTTTTAATAGCAACTATTGTAAGTTTAGTAGTCGCTTCAATTTATTTTTTCATAAGTCCTTTTAAAGAAACTCAATCAGAATTATTAGCAAGAACATCTCCAAATATTTATGATGTTCTTATCGCTTTTTTTGGAGGTTTAGTAGGTGTAATTGCTCTAACAAGAGTAGAAAAAGGGAATCCAATTCCAGGCGTGGCTATCGCCACGGCTTTAATGCCTCCACTTTGTACAGCAGGTTATGGTTTGGCAATAGGGAATTTTTCATATTTTTTTGGTGCTTTTTATTTATATTCAATTAATTGCTTTTTTATATGTATATCTACTTTTTTGATTGTTAAATATCTAAAATATGAACCTGTTAGAAGTTTGAATCCTAAATTTGAAAAACAAATTAGGTACGGCATCACTTCTTTAATTTTGATTATGATAATTCCAAGTTTTTATTTAGCATATAATCTACTCAATGAAAAAAAGTACGCTCAAAAAGTTGAACAGTTTATCTCAAATGAGTTTACAAATAATGGTTACACAATTATTTATAAAAACACAAAATTTAATTCAAATCCTAAAAAAATTGAAGTCGCATTTTTAACCAAAAAATTTAATGCTGAAGAAATAAAAGTGTTAAATCAAAAGTTAGTTCAATACGATATTAGCAATACAAAATTAGAAATAAAACAAGATGCAAAAGATTTAAAAAGTGAAATTTTAAATGAATTAAATAATCAAAATAAAAATTTATCTGAAAAAGATGTTTTAATAAATAATCTTCAAAATGAACTTGGAGAATATAAATTTGATAATT
>RRZT012818252.1_pt1 | contig 11369 bp, 9 predicted proteins | sample 2165551 | NCBI WGS metagenome assembly RRZT01 (sample SAMN10456910, study PRJNA506462) | wastewater metagenome | biome: wastewater; feature: sludge; material: wastewater sludge; isolation source: wastewater sludge with Escherichia coli K12::gfp cells carrying plasmid... | place: USA: Moscow, Idaho ... | reverse complement strand
TGGTGTTGGTGTTGGTGTTGGTGTTGGTGTTGGTGTTGGTGTTGGTGCCGGTGCCGGTGTTGGTGCCGGTGCCGGTGCCGGTGCCGGTGCCGGTGCCGGTGCCGGTGCCGGTGCCGGTGCCGGTGCCGGAGTCGGAGTCGGAGTCGGAGTCGGAGTCGGAGTCGGAGTCGGAGTCGGAGTCGGAGTTACCGCCAGAGCGACCTCAGCGTGAGGGTCTGTTGTGGGTGGCGGGGTAAATGTTACGGTGACCGTTACGCTGGCCGGTGCGGTGACGGTGGAGTTCATGGGGTATTTGTGCCTCGTTCGGGGTTAGTGGTGTCGCGGGCGGTGATCGAAACAAAATTCATCGAACCGCCACCCAGCGCGGCATAGAGACTGATGCGACTTGACAGCAGGGCGCGGCGCGTTTGCACTAATTGCTGTTCGGCCGCGAGCAGGTCGCGTTGAGCATCGAGCACTTCGAAATAAGGTGCACTGCCGTTGTCGTAGCGCAATCTGGCCAGATGCTCCCGATCGGCCTGGGCGGCGAGTGTCGCTTGCTGGATACCGACCTGCTCGGCCAACCAACGACGCGCCGACAAGGCATCCGATACCTCACGGAAGGCCGTTTGCACGGTCTTTTCGTAATTCACGACCGCCAATTCGCGGCGTACCTCGGCGAGATCGAGACTGGCGCGATTCCGTCCGGCGTCGAAAATCGGCAGCGAAAGGCTGGGCAGAAAACTCCAGGCCCGACTGCCCGAGTCGAACAGGCCGCTGATCTCGGCGCTGGCCGTGCCAAAAGAACCTGTCAGGGTAATTCGCGGGAAAAAAGCAGCGCGGGCGGCACCGATATTGGCATGGGCGGCACGCAACTGATGCTCGGCGGCAACAATGTCGGGGCGTTGCAGCAACAGGTCCGCAGGAAGGCCGACGCGCAGATCAGGCAAAACGAGCCTATCGTCAACCGGCACATCCCCCGGCAACAGAGAAAGCGGCGACCCGACCAGCAGTGTCAGGGCATGCGCCTGGGCCGCACGCGCCTGTTCAAGTTGTGCTGCGAGCGCCTGCGCCTGGTGCAGCAGGGTTTCCACCTGCACCAGATCCATCCGGGCGATTGCGCCGACTTCATAACGCCGAGTAAAAATGCGGAACGACTCTTCCCGGCTGACAATGGTCCGACGAGCCAGCATGCTGCGCTCATCCAGTTCGCGCAGCGTCAGATATGCGTCGGCGACCTCGGCGATCAGGCCTATCGTAGCTGCCCGGCGCGCTTCGTCGGTGGCCAGATAGTTCTCCAGTGCCGCGTCCTTGAGATTGCGCACCCGCCCCCAGAAGTCCAACTCCCAGGCGGCGAGACCCAAGCTAACCTGATACTGGCTGCTGATTCCCGAACGTCCGGTAATACTGAGATCGGCCGGAGTGCGCGCCCGACTGCCATCGACGCCAGCGGCAATGGTTGGAAACTGATTGGCCCGCTGGATCCCATACGTCGCACGCGCTTCTTCGACACGCAGTACCGCACCACGCAGATCGCGACTGTTCTCCAGCGCCAGGGCAATCAAGGTCTGTAGATATGGATCGACAAAATATTCGTGCCAGCTCATTTCAGCGGCAGTCGGCCCCCCGTAGCTTGCCCCGGCCAGCGTTCCCGTGTCGGCAGGATAGGCCGATGAGACTGGCAGTGACGGGGTCTGATGATGGGGGGCTAGAGAACAGCCGCTCACTGCGAAAACACCGAGCAGTACGTATGCGGCGACCATGCCGCGCCGCCGTTCATCCAGCCCTATTCGGCGATCGGAGTCTGTTCGCCTGATGGACACGCTCATTGTTTTTGTCCTTGGAAATCTCTGGGGGTAACTACACAACATGCCTCGCGCGTCTCAAGGAAAAACGTAGCTAGCTCGCAGCTGTAGATAGTTTTGGCCAGAGTTGGGTTCCTTTATTCCGGCATTGGAATAGTGGGTCAGACGCAGCCCGAGTAGCCAGGAAGACCCCTCTAGCCGATGGAATAAGCCAACCGAACTGCCGAACTGAAATGCGGTCGAGAGGTCTTTATCGCCAAGACGGGTCCCCGAAAACACGTTCGCACCAACACCAAGTTCGGCGCCGGTGTTCGAGGCAAACCACCAGCGAGCGAAGGGCGTAATGCCAACCTGCGCCAGATCGCGGTTCGACTGACCGGCAGGAGCCCGCACCATCCCAAGAGAGTATTCCAGACTCACATCAAGGGGATGGGCTACCAACGTTCCCTGCCACAAAGGTGCGCTTTGATAGTTCACGGCCAGGCTGCGATATCCATCCAGACTTCCCACTACCACGCCCAACTCATCCGCATGGACGACATGATTCGCGACTCCCAGCGTGGCCAACAAGCAGACAGCAACCGTGCGCCGCAGCGTATTTTTATCATTGCTCATGTTTATCCCTCGTTATCGAACAATTGAAAACCCCACCCTGGCTTGCGTTCCATGACTCTGATCGTAGTCAAGCAGCGTTTCACCGTAACCATTGAACAGCTGAAAATGCACAAAGCCACCGGTACGGGAGAAAAGCCGCTGGCGCAAGGGATAGGAGAGGTCGAGCAAGGCACTGCCATGGCCAGCGCGGCCGCGCCTCAATTGCGCAGCCAAAAGCCAGCCATCGTCGTCTCCGTAGCGAAAATTCCAATCGACGTGGCCTCGATAGTTCTGAATGTCGGGGTTGTCCGATTTTTCCAGATAACCATAAACCTTGGGCGCGAAAATGAACGTCCGCCCATCCGAGAAACCGGCACGCCAGACCGGCTGCACGAAGAGTGTGTTGATGCTGCGCGAGTTCACGCCATCCTTGCCATTCGACTCATGTTCGTAGCCGGCACGCAGCACGGCGGGCATCCCCCCCTCGCCACGACTTGCACTTTGCCAGAAGAAGCTCGGTCGATAACTCGTATCGCGAAATGGGGCAGAATTGGCACCCAGGTCCCAGAGCGAATTCTGGGTATAACCGAAGTACAGATTGCCAAGCTGCGGCAGCCAGGCAACCGGCAGGCTATCCGAATCGAACAGCCGATACTTGAAACTCAACTGGAAACGGGCTGACAGTCCGCCGTTACCACCAACCACAAAATACATCGGTTCATTTGCCGAAAGTACGGGCTCGTTCACCGGGAACAACAGATCGCCAGAGGCCTTGGCTTGGGGGGTGGGAGCTGCTGACACTTCCATTTGCTCGATCGCATCCGGAACACCGACCAGCAGAGCCACCCGATTCGATTCAACGCCCACCAAATCGGCCCGCAGCAAGCCCGAAAGATTGACAGGCAGCCTCCCCTGATATCTTCGTCTAGTATCGTCCAGCCCAACTGGGCCGATTGCGTGGAGCGCCAGTTCCTCCGCCCTGCCATCGCCGGCCAATTTGAGCTGCATGGTGTCCGACCAATTCGTCCGCACCGACGGCTTAACGATATCAAACGTAATAAGCGCACCGGCGCGCGCCGTTTCGTCGGCGGTGGCAATCAGCCAGGCAGGAGTCGAGGCAAGCGCAGGAAGCCCCCCAAAAGCACATAGCATGACCAGGAGACGAAAATAATCAGGGAAATGGCCGCCTCGACCCGCGCCACCACGTTTCACCGGAGTCAACCTGAACATCCTGGTCGTTGAAGGACAACCAAAGCCTCCCTCCGATTTTCTCGGCAGTGTCGCGTCAATCAGTACACTTTGGCCATCGAACACGCGGAGACCTTTCATCATTGAGGTTGTGGCCTTGTCCATTTTTATGCCCTGGCTCCAGCAGTAAAACCGCGAGCAAGATTCCGGTTGATATCCTATTTTTGCAAGACATAAGTTCCTGGAGCATCCCCCAATACCGGGTACTGGCGGGCGGCGGCGCCCAACTTGCGTGGCACCCCCGGGGGGCCAGAACGAGACTTGAGCCAGATGATCCACTCCGGCCACCAGGACCCTTCCTTGATCGGCGTGGCATTCATCCAGTCGTCAGGAGCCATATATGAATCACCGCTTAGGCTCGTACAGATGCGATAGCGACGACGCGGATGCCCCGGCTCACTAACGATGCCAGCATTATGGCCGCCGCTGGCGAGAACGAAAGTGATCTCCGCCTGGGTCATATAGTGCAGTTTATATACCGAGCGCCACGGAGCAATGTGGTCGGTTTCGGTGCCAACACAAAATAGTGGCGTACGAATATCGCCGAGCGACACCGGCTTGCCATGAACAAGGTAACGACCTTCACTCAGGTCATCATTGAGAAAGAGATGGCGTAAGTACTGCCCGTGCATGCGGGCAGGCATACGTGTGGCATCGGCATTCCACGCCATCAGATCACTCATCGGCTCTCGTTCGCCGAGCAGGTATTCGTTCATGCTGCGCGACCACAGCAGATCGTTCGACCGAAGCAACTGGAAGGCGCCCGCCATCTGCCCGGCGGTAAGATAGCCTTTTTGCGCCATCTGGGCTTCGAGAATGCTGATCTGGCTGTCGTCGATGAAAAGAGCCAGTTCGCCCGGTTCGGTAAAGTCGGTCTGAGCGGCGAAGAGCGTTACTGATGCCAAGCGGTGGTCGCCGTCGCGAGCCATGCCCGCATTGGCAATAGAGAGCAGCGTGCCGCCAAGACAGTAGCCTGCTGCGTGAACCTTGCGGCCAGGAATGATCGCATTGACGGCATTGAGCGCAGCATGAAATCCGAGCTCGAGATAGTCGTCCATTCCCAGGTCACGGTCTTCTGCTCCGGGATTTTTCCACGAGATGCAGAATACCGAATGGCCCTGGTCAACGAGGTATTTGATCAGCGAATTATGTGGCGAAAGATCAAGGATGTAGTATTTCATGATCCAGGCCGGAACAATGAGAACCGGTTCCGGGTGGACCTTTTCCGTAGTCGGCGTGTACTGGATCAACTCGATCAAGCGGTTCTTGAAAACGATCTTTCCCGGCGTGATGGCTACGTCGCGCCCGACAACAAATGCCTCCGCCCCGGCTGGTGGCAGCCCATTGGAGTAGCGGTTGATATCGTCCAGCGCATTCATCAGCCCCTTGAGCAGATTACCACCTCCCTGCTCAACGGTACGGCGCAGCACCAGTGGGTTGGTCAAAGGGCAATTCCCGGGAGAAAAAATATCCAGCCATTGGCGGGCCGAGAAGGAAACGATGCGCTCAGAGTGATTTGATACCCCCCATACGCCAGTGGTCGCTGCCGCCCACCATTGTTCGGTCAGGAGAAAAGACTGCTGCATGATATTGAATGGCCAGCAGTGCCATTCCTCAGCGGCAAATCGCCTGTCGGTCACGCGCGGCGTAACGTATTCGGGAGATTCCCCACCGGCATGAAGCCCTGCACAAGCGATGTACTCTGTGAGGTTCATGAATTGGTCGATAGCCAGTTGCGCCAACTCCAGGCGCTTGCCAGGCGAAACGGCAAGATGTCCGGCCCAATCGAGAAAGGCAAGCAAGCCCGTGATCAGTGAAAGCGATGAACTGGCCTGGGCTACGGCAGCGTGCGCCTGCTGATCAAGGTACTCGGTTATGCGCGGGGTCTTGGCGCCCCCCGGAACATTTTCGGTATTCATGCTTTTCTCCACGTCAGACATATTCGCTGCGTCAGATCTTCAACCTCGAGATCGGAGAGTTAAGCCCTCCGCTTTATCTTTAGAGGATAGATATTGGCAAGGTAGACAGCATTCAAAAGTCGAAGCCTTGAACTCGCGCGTGACGCACACCAAGGCCTTTCTTTGAACAAGTCAATCTCGAGAGGATGACCTCAAGCTACCTCTTTTCCTTGCCCCCTCCACCGCCTTTCAGGACGGTGGATACGGCAGTCAGATAGCTGTCGGACAATTGCGTGGCTTGTTTAACCGCGGCCTGAGCAATGTCAGAACCAAACGGTGAGGATTTAGCTGCGTTTTGACCGATTTCCCGCACCACCATATTCAGTTCCGCACACTGTGACTGAAACAGCCCGCCGAGTTCATTGGCTGCATCGGCAGTGATTTCAAAAACGCTACGCGAGTACGCTACAGCCCTGTCTACAGCCGTGTTTGCCAGCGCGCCGTGCAGTGAGGCGGTTTCTTGCGGAGTTTTGGTGGCTAACAGAGCACAAGCACTTTGGGCGCTATCGTTAAGCGTCTCACGAATTGTTTCAAAATTCAAAGCCACCAGACGCTCAGTAGCAGTAAATCCCGTGCGCGCAGCTGACATCAGTGCATCAGCGTTTGAGTTGCTGGCAGCAACCAGTTGCTCCCTGCTATCGTTATTGAACATTTTCAACTCCTAGCGGTTGGTTAAAGGAATTTCCGCCCCATTAAATACAGTAAGTGGCGGGACAACAGGATTGTGCCATATTAATCCATCAGTTGTTTGATTACGATCAACAAGCTAGAGTGCACCGGTCGATCTTGTCGACACCTTGCCGTTTCACGAATCATTACCGAACACGATGCCGTCTTCTGCCACAATAAATACATTGGCCGTATCTCGCCGCCCCGGGCGCCCTAAAGGATTTGACTCAACCTGTCGCGACAAATTGTTGGCGGTGGCGCTTTCGTCGTTTGCCTGCCACGGCTTTGACGGTGTCAGTTTGCGGACCATCGCCAGCGCGGCAGGTTTTGATGTGTCAATGCTTGCCCACCATTTCGGATCCAAGGCAGACTTGTGGCATGCGGTTGTTGATGAAGTAGCTAAGACACACCAAGCCTTACAGATGGAACTCAATGAACTGAAGTCAACAGATCAACCTTTAGTAAGACGCGTCACATCGGTTCTAGACAGGATGGTTGAGCATTTAGCAAATCAACCAGAAACGATCATGTTCATCACGCGCGAAATCTCAGTCCCCGGCGAGCGACTCGATTACCTTATCGAACAGTTGATCCGCCCCGGCTTTGACGTTTGCGTCCCTTTATGGCGCGAAGCGATGGATGAGGGTTTGCTGCGGCCATCAAACCCTGTGGTATTGCATATGGGGCTGTTCAGCGCTGTTGCCATGATTCTTTCTTCTCGACACATCATTGTGCAACTTGGCGGTGGAGATATTAGTATTGAGCAACTTAAGACAGAAATACATATATCTTTGCTTGGGAATACCCCCCCAAGAGTTACGACAACACCATAACCTTAAAAATAACTGCTCTCGTCCATCACTTTTCTGTAGTTAGTTCCAGCCAACTTCCGATTCCGTATTGCCCCTTCCCGATATGGCCTAAGACACCATATTCTCGGAGAGTGGATCCCCCCTCAAAACCGAGGACGATTCATCCAACTAAGAAATGAGAGCAATACAAGGCCACCACCGATTAATAGAATTCCAGCAATCTCGCTGCTTTTGAAATCCTCGCCAAATGCTAGGTGAGACGAAAAAATCGCCACAACGGGGGTGCCTAGCACCGAAAGACTGGCCTCCCAAGCAGGAACTCGATCAAGTATATAAATCCATAACCACCAGCACAAAGCTGTACTGATAATCGACATAAATGCAAGTATCCCAAAATACTCGTGGGACCAGTTTGTCGAATGCTCGGGAATAACAAAGCTCAAAACAAGCAGAGGAATCGCACCAAATATCATTTGCGAGGCCGTCAGTGTCAGCAAATCGACAGGTGTCGCTGAGCACAAACGTTTGATTAGGATCGTGCCGCTGGCCCAGCATATTGCAGCCATCACGCCAAGAAACTTGCTGAATAAGTTGCCATTCATATCCCAAGGCTCGATGACAATTATTAGGCCAGTTAGAGTACTTGCAGCGGCCAACCATTGTTTTCCTCGAATACGTTCTCCCAAGAAAAACCAGGCAAGTAGCAAAGTCCAGATCGGCATTGTAAAAATCAATACAGCAGTCTTTCCAGCCCCTCCTTCAACCAATGCCCAAGTTTGGAAAATCGGCTTTGTGCAATCTGAGGTTGGAATCTTGAATCTACGCCAAACGTGATAACCATCCGTTTTGTGCAAAACATGGTTGAAAGTTCCCGCCGGTCTGGTATTCTGTTTTGTGCAAAACTTGGTTGGAGAACCACATGGCAGAACAGACAGGCTCGGGCGCATCGCTGGCGGATTTCATCTGGAAAAACGCCGAAGACCTATGGGGTGATTTCAAGCACACGGATTTCGGCAAGATCATTCTGCCGTTCACCCTGCTGCGTCGATTGGAATGTGTTCTGGAGCCAACTCGGAAGGACGTTCGTGAAACGCATGCCGCATTCAAGGATGCCGGGATCGATATTGACCTAGTGCTTCGCCAGGCAACCCGCTACCCGTTCTACAACACCTCCGAATACGCCTTGGGCAATCTGGGCAGCGCCAAGACCCGCCAGAACCTCCAAGACTATATCGCCCACTTCTCGGACAACGCTCGCATCATATTCGAGCAGTTCGATTTCACGAACACCGTCATTCGTCTCGATAAGGCTGGCGTTCTCTTCAAGATTTGCAAGAACTTCGCTGGTGTCGACCTGCATCCGGAAACTGTGCCGGATCGCGTAATGAGTAACCTCTATGAGCACTTGATTCGCCGATTTGGCGCCGAGGTGAATGAAGGGGCAGAAGACTTCATGACGCCCCGCGACGTGGTGCATCTAGCCACGGCCCTGCTGCTCGACCCAGACGATGCTTTGTTCGAGTCAAACCCCGGTCTTATCCGTACCCTGTATGACCCGACGTGTGGCACGGGTGGTTTCCTGACCGACGCCATGAACCACGTTGCCGAGTACGGTAATCGCTTCAAAGTGCCGCCTGTCCTTGTTCCGCATGGACAGGAGCTTGAGCCGGAAACCCATGCTGTCTGCCTGACCAGCATGTTGCTGCGGACCCTGGAGTCCGATCCGGGGCGCGATCTGTCGAAGAACATCCGTCTGGGCAGCACGCTCTCCAATGACCAGTTCGCCAACGAGCGCTTCCATTACTGCCTCTCAAATCCTCCCTTCGGCAAGAAGTGGGAGAAGGATTCGGACGCCGTAAATACCGAGCACAAGGAAAAGAAGTACGACGGTCGTTTTGGGCCCGGTCTGCCGCGCATCAACGATGGCTCGATGCTGTTCCTCATGCACTTGGCCAGTAAGCTGGAATTGCCTGAGAACGGCGGCGGTCGTGCGGCCATCGTGTTATCAGGGTCGCCGTTGTTCAACGGCGGGGCTGGTTCAGGGGAATCGGAGATCCGCCGCTGGCTGCTGGAAAACGATCTGGTTGAAGCCATCGTGGCGCTGCCCACGGAAATCTTCTTCCGCACAGGCATCGGCACCTATCTCTGGATTTTGTCGAACAAGAAGGATGGGCGCAGGGAGAAGCGCGTCCAGCTCATCAACGCCACAGGCTTTTGGTCGTCGATCAAGAACGAAGGCAACAAACGCCGGATCGTGGATGACGACCAGCGCCGACAAATTGTCGACATCTATGCCGCCGCCGAAAACAGCGATGTTTCTCGGATGATCGACTACCGCACCTTTGGCTATCGCCGCATCAAGGTATTGCGCCCGTTGCGCATGTCGTTGGTGATCAACGACGAGGGGTTGGCCAAGCTCCAAGAAGAAAAGGCATGGCAGAAGCTGTCGCCGGAGCATCAGCAAATTTGGCTGGATGCATTGCGGCGGCACATGGGTGCTACGCATCTCTTTGGCTGGACCGAAACCTTTGCCGATGAAACGGTGCGTTCGGCGCTGGCTGCTGGCAAGGTCATCAAGGCGGGCAAGACCTTCATCAAGGCATTGACCAATGCCTTCGGTGTCCGCGATCCGCTGGGCGAACCTGTGCTGGATGCGGATGGTGCAGTTGTCGCCGATCCTGAATTGACCGACTACGAGAACGTGCCGCTGACCGAAGACATCCGCGACTACCTGGCCCGCGAAGTCCTCCCACATTTGCCGGACGCCTACATTGACGAAACCTTCCGCGACGACAAGGACAAGGAAATTGGACGTGTTGGCTACGAGATCAACTTCAACCGTTTCTTCTACCAGTACGTCCCGCCGCGCAAGCTGCATGACATCGATGCGGAGTTGAAGCAGGTTGAATCGGAAATCGCGGCGCTGTTGGCTGAGGTGGCCACAGAATGAAAAACCACAAGCAAGAACGCTTTGGCCGGATGCAGCGCCAATATCACCAACAGCACCAGTGGCGACTGGGTAAGGATGGTTTATACATCCCGCACTCCTACACCGAAACAACGCCAGATAGCCTATCTTGGTGGGACGACGTTGGCTTCATCCTGAATGGACGACGGGTAATCGTTTGGTGGCAACACCCACGCCATATTTACAGCACTGCCATTGAAGAACAATCCTGGGATCGGGCTGGACCCGACCCACAGGATGATTGGCTCTTCGAGGGTGCGACAACCAATTACAAGCAAGTGGGCAAGTCGCGGAAAAAGATCGTCAGCTACACCTCCCGGCAGCCATCGGCAGAGCAGGACGCTTATTACGAACATTTGCGTACCGTTCGTCAGAGCATGGAGGCCGAAGGGATCGACCTCGATGTTTCCACTTCATGGAAACGGGAACGGCTGAACTGGGCCACGGGCGTTAGCCTGGTTGTTCCACTGGAAGTCAGAAATGAAACTGAACTAGCACAAGTGGCGTCCATGGCGCGGCGACTGTTGCTCGGGCAAACGACCTTGCAAAACGAGTTTCCTGATTATCGGTATGGCAGGGCGGATTGGCTTCGTGAGCAGGAACCCAGCAAATGACGGACATCACAATTCAGACGGATTCACTGCTGGCAGAAATCCGTGCGTTGATCGAGGATACGCGGCGTCATGTCGCACAGACAGCGAACAGTGCGCTCACGCTTCTTCACTGGCGACTCGGAGAACGTATTTCGCGTGAAGTCCTGCAAGGACAACGCGCCAGCTATGGAGAAGAGATTTTGCCAACACTGTCGGCAAAATTGGTTCCTGAATACGGCAAGGGATTCAGCGCACGCAATCTTGCCAGAATGATTCGGTTCGCAGAGGCATTCCCCGATCCGCAGATTGTGGCATCGCTTGCTCAGGAATTGGGCTGGAGCCATTTTGTTGAGATTCTGCCGCTCAAGCAACCGCTTGAACGCGAGTTTTACGCTGAAATGTGCCGGGTTGAACGTTGGAGTGTTCGCACCCTGCGAGAGCGCATTGGTAGCCAACTCTATTTGCGAACAGCGATTGCCAAAAAGCCGGAAGCAGTCGTACAGGCGCAACTCGGACAACTGCGTACCGATGGGCGAATGACACCGGACATGGTGTTTCGAGACCCATACATGCTGGACTTTCTTGGACTACCGGAAGGCTACAGCGAACGCGACGTGGAAGCTGCGATCTTGCGAGAAATGGAAAGCGTGCTTCTTGAATTGGGGAGCGGGTTCTGCTTTGTTGCTCGCCAGAAGCGCATGACCGTCGGCAAGGACGATTTCTACCTCGATCTCCTTTTCTAT
>RRZT012223370.1_pt1 | contig 11372 bp, 11 predicted proteins | sample 2165551 | NCBI WGS metagenome assembly RRZT01 (sample SAMN10456910, study PRJNA506462) | wastewater metagenome | biome: wastewater; feature: sludge; material: wastewater sludge; isolation source: wastewater sludge with Escherichia coli K12::gfp cells carrying plasmid... | place: USA: Moscow, Idaho... | reverse complement strand
TTGTCCACCAAGATGAAAATGCCAATTTGAGTTAGCTCGGTAACGGAGATAGCTAGTCGCGGCATAAGTTGGGGCTTGTTGATAACGTAGGCCACTGCTGTGGTCAGTGTTATCGCCATACCATGCCAATTCTTGTGATAACTCGAACACCCATTTCGGCGCCAAGGTTTGTTGCCAACCTAGAGTAAGCAAAGCGCGCCAACGGTTTTCACCAGCGTTTAATAAACGATGCTTGTCATAACTACCGGTGGGTGGAATCACTGTTGCAGTGATGCCCAAATAACGCTCGGCAATTTTGTCACTGATTGGCCAAATGGTTGCACCTAGGCGTAGATCTGCTACGGCGCTGTTTTGTTGGTATTCGACACCATTAGCCAGTTCAAGCGATGATTTTGCCCACGGTAATACCACCATCACATTGGCTGTTTTTCCCCACAGTTCGGTCATGTACGAGCCACGCACGGCGAGTGTTTGCATGTGTAGCGTATTGTTCTGCGGCAACTCAATGTCTCGATCAGCACTGTATACGGTGAATAATCTAGTGCCGGGGTCAAGCGGATAGTAATCGGCAGGGTAAACATCATTGACAGCAGCTTGAGCAAGCGGCGCAACGAAAAATACGGCAATGGCCGCTGACAGCGATTTCGACATGATAAGCAGCACCGGAAAAGAATAGCGCAGGATTCTAGAGAGATGAGTGTGATGCGACAAACATTATCACCGCGAAACCGGCTTTTTAGCCAACATCCGTTGTAGGGTGCGGCGGTGCATATTGAGGGCGCGGGCGGTGGCGGAGATATTGCCATCGTGTTCGGCTAATACCCGTTGAATATGCTCCCATGCCAAGCGGCGGACAGACATCGGGGCCTCGGGTGCGGCTTGTTCTGGGTTCGGTTCGAGGTCATCGAGCGCATGTAAGATATCGTCGGCGCTGGCTGGTTTGGCTAAGTAGTTGTCAGCGCCTAATTTAATCGCATCAACCGCCGTGGCGATGCTGGCAAAACCGGTTAACACTAAAATTTTGCTGTCTGGCAACACTTCTCGCAGGCGCGGCAACAGGCGCAAACCGCTATCTCCCGCCAAATTTAAGTCCAATACCACCCGTTCTGGCAGGTGTGGTGGCGGCACATCGAGCCACGTTTCTACCGCGTTAGCATTGTGCAAACGCTCCACCGGCCAACCGCGCCGCGCTAAAGCCCGTACCATCAACTGACCAAAACTTTCATCATCATCAATCAACAATAAATACGCTTGCTGTTCAGACATGGTGGTTTCCTTCTTGTGCTGGCCACGGTAATTTAACCGTCGCCAAAACCCCTCCGCCCTGTCGGTTCACTAAACTGACTTCACCGCCAAGCCGTTCAAAACTGGCATGGGCCAAAAATACGCCAATTCCCATCCCATCGGGTTTGTTCGAGCGCATCGGTTGTCCTAGCTGGTTGAGCTGTTCTTCGCTAAGGCTGGGGCCTCGGTTGGCAATGGTGACTTCTAACCAGTTGGGTTGCCATTCAGCGGTCAAGGTCACGGTTTCTGACGATGCATCCACGGCATTGTTGAGTAAATTGAGTAATGCCGGTGCAAAAGTTGGGTCGAGGTGTCCGGTCGGGGCGCTATCGAGTTGCAGGGTGGTGCTGATGTGGGCATGGGGGCGGAGGCTGGCCCAGTGTTCTAGGATGCGATTAAATTGTGTTGCTAATGATTCCACTGCCGGTGGTTGGCCGTTGACCTGTTCGGCTAGCCGCATCAAAGCACGTTTACAGGTGTTCACCTGCTCCGATGCCAGAGCCAAATCTTGTTCTAATAAAGGATGTTGTGCCGCGTAATCGAGCTGCATTTCATCTAGTAACAAGCGCAAAGTTGATAGCGGTGTGCCAAGTTCGTGGGCGGTACCGGCGGCTAAAGTGCCGATGGCGAGTAACCGTTCATCGCGCAGCTGTGCTTCACGCATCGCGGCAATTTGCTGTTCCCGTTGGCGCAGTTGGGTTGCCATTCGTAGCAAGAGCGCGGTGATTAACATCGCCGCGAGGCCAAACGTCGCCCACATCCCGAGTAGATGAATGCGGAACACAAATAGCGGATCCCCTGGGATGCCGGGCAAGGGTAGGTAAAACCACATTAAAAAGCTATAGACCGCCACCGCCCACGCGACAATCAGCCATGCCAAGCGCGGTGGTAATAAGACGGCGGCAATCGCCACAATCAGCAAATACAGCGTCACCACCGGATTGCCGGCGCCACCGGTAAAAAACAGTAGGATGCCGAGGGCACCGACGTCTAAACACAGTTGAAATGCCAATTCAAAGGCATCATGATGTAATCCTGCTTGGGTGGTTCGCCATGATAAATAAACATTGAGCGCAGTCAGTCCACTTAAACACAACACCAAGGGGACGACGGGTAGCTCAATCCCCAACCCACCGAGCGCAATCGCCAACCCCAACGCCGCCACAATAATAAAACCCCAACGGAGCCGAACCAGTTGTGCGAGTTGTGCGGAAAAGTGCATGGAGAAACCATCAGCAGAGGAAACGGGAACAGTGTAACACCAAAAAAAAGCGCAGGATGGAGCCACCAATCCTGCGTAACCTTGGAACAACAATGTGAGAAAAAGTATAACGTACTCCGTTATTTCTATCCTGCGGCACATTGACGCATCGCATCAAACAGCACATCAAAATCATCAGGAGCTTCTGATATGAGTATGGACGTCATTGACTTTGAGATTTACGGCGATGATATGCAGTTCGTCGAAATTGAGCTCGACCCCGGCGAGGCAGCCGTTGGTGAGGCCGGTAGCATGATGTATATGGAAGACCATATCCGAATGGATACGGTTTTTGGTGATGGTTCAGCTCAGCAATCTGGCGTGTTTGGTAAGTTACTGGGGGCGGGAAAACGCTTGCTTACCGGTGAAAGTTTATTCACCACCGTCTTTATCAATGAAGGCAACCAAAAACGTAAAGTGGCTTTTGCTGCATCGTATCCGGGCAAAATTATTCCGGTGCATCTATTAGAGTTGGGTGGGATGTTGTATGCACAAAAAGACAGTTTTTTATGTGCGGCCAAAGGGGTGAGTTTGGGCATTGCATTCCAGAAAAAACTCGGCGCAGGCTTGTTTGGTGGCGAGGGGTTTGTGATGCAAAAACTGGAAGGCGATGGTTATGTGTTTATTCACGCCGGCGGCACGCTATTAGAACGTCAACTGGCGCCGGGTGAAAAAATCCGTGTTGATACCGGTTGTGTGGTGGCGTATCAGCCAACGGTCGATATGGATATTCAATTTGTCGGTGGGGTGAAAAGTGCGCTGTTTGGTGGTGAAGGGTTGTTCTTTGCCACCCTCACGGGCCCTGGGCATGTGTGGTTACAATCGTTACCGCTGTCGCGTCTTGCCGACCGTATTGTCGCGAGTGCGCCTAGCCTTGGCGGTAAGCAACAAGGCGAGGGCTCGGTGTTAGGTGGCATGGGGACTGGACGTTCTTAAACCACACCCCAACCGATCAGGCATGTGCCGACCACTGGGCCGACACATGCCGACTATCTTCCATCCATCTGGTCTGGAAGATTGGGGACAGCATTCAGATAACGTTCAAAATCTTGTCGCTGACCACTGGCCGCTTCTTGACGTAAATAATCAATGGTAAGCATGGAAGCTAGCTTCTCTGCTGCCGCACTGGCAATAAACTGATTCACTGAAATTTCATCACGGGCAGCTAATTCTCGAATTTTGGCATGTACCGAATTGGGTAATCGTACAGTTAAAGCACTCATCATAGACTCCTCAACAAAGCCAGAAAATTAGCGGGTGTAATCGCTGTGACACCGAGTTCGCCAATACGCGCAAAGTCTTTTACATTATGTGTGACCAGATACCGGCTACCCGAGGCCACTGCACATTCAAGCACCATATCGTCGTTTGGATCACGCAAAAATGGCCGCCACAGATAATAGACTTCTTGCAAATGGGCAATCGAGGCAAGGTAGCGCAAATAAGCTTGTGCATCACTGGCAAGCATCCCTGGGGGTAAATGCTCCGGACGTGTCAGAACAGCTTGCCATTCGGTATACAACGAAACCGATAGAGCAAACTCAAACTGTGGATTGGGCAAGCTGCTGATTAAGGCAAAGCTAGCACCCTGTCGGGAGCGCGCAGCGGCAATTAAGACAGACGTGTCTAGTACTATTCTCATGGTAGTACCAGCATAACCATCAGTATTTTTTTGTCAACATTAGCGACTACCCTGCAGGACAGAAGCGACACATGCCAGCATTAACAACCCAATTTCGACAATCTCAATACCAGCGCCAAGGCAATCACCACTGACACCGCCTAACCGCCGCCATAAAAATCGCCGCCACCACCACGCCAACAACGGCGCCAGACATAACCACGGGTTAATCCACGCCGACGCCAACCATAACAACACGGCACTGCCATATATCGCCACACGGTCGAGTTGCCAACGAAAAGGATCGACACTGCTATCCTGACTCAACGCCGGTAGACTGTGCGACCAATAGACCGTAAACAAACGCGCCCAAGCAGGGATCAAACACAGCGTGCCAGCGAATAACAGTTTTTCCTGCGGTGCGGTGGGCATCTGTTGTACCCACAGCCACAACAAACTCCATTTACTCAACACCGCCAACACCAACGCTAACACACCAAAACTGCCAAGATGAGGGTCTTTCAACACTGCCAAAAAACGCTGTGGATCGCGATGGGCGGCACCAAGACCATCGGCTAAATCAGCCAGACCATCTAAATGCAAACCACCGGTCACCCATACCCAAACAACGACACCCAACAATGCAGCAAAGACAGGGTCAACATAGCTGGCGGCGACGATGGCGACTGCCAATATCGCACCAACTATCAGCCCCACCACCGCAAACCACTTAGCCGATTCCGCTAACCAAGCAGGATCAAAATGCTTAAATTGTGGTGTCGGTAAACGGGTGAGAAATTGAATCGCCAGTATCAAACCACGCATGGTGGTTCCAGTCGTGTTAAATAGGCCGGTAAATCCGTGGCAGACGGTGATTGCAACATCAGTTGCACCATTCCCCCCCGCGCAATAGCAATCTGCTTTGCTTGCTGGCGCGAGATCTGTAGCAGCGCAGCGAGGGCACAATGAATCACCCCAGCATGGGTCAACAGCACACGGTGAGCGCCGTTAGTGTGTGCCAACCAATCAAATAGAGCTTGTTCAACCCGTTGTTGCATGGCGGTCAGCGTTTCGCCGCCGGTAGGGGGCATCGTTTGATGTAACTGCGCCACCCAATCGGTCGGCAGTTGATCGACTGGGGTATTTTCCCAACAGCCAAAGTCCATCTCGGCAAAGCCGGAGGCAATCGTCACGGATGGGGGTAAGGCTTGCAATTCAGCCAAGACAGCCCGACAACGTTGCAGCGGCGAACAGGCCAAAGCGGATACTGGCGCCAGTTGTTGTAAGCGCTGCCACATGGCTAGGCTTTGCTGCCAGCCGAGCGTATTCAGCGGTAAATCAGTTTGCCCGACTAGCCGATTGCCGCTGGCAATCTCGCCATGCCGCCAAAGCGTGAGGGTAAAACTGCCATCACTCATGATTGAGGAATCGCGGCTTGGTCGAAAGTCGCCATCTGATTGTGCAGTTGAATGGCTAGATTGAGCATCGGCACACAGATTGCTGCGCCGCTTCCTTCGCCTAAACGTAATCCCAAATCTAACAAAGGTTCTAAATCCAGAAAATTCAGCGCCAGCTGGTGGCCTTGTTCTTGTGAACGATGACTGGCAAGCCACCAATATTTGCTATTCGGCTCCATCGCATCAGCAACAATCGCTGCCGCCGTGGCAATAAAACCATCGAGTAACACCGGTGTTTTCGCTTGTGCCGCCCCCAAATAGAAGCCAACCATCGCTGCAATTTCTAAACCACCGAGCTCTGCTAATGCCGCGAGGGGAGATAACGGCGGCTGAATCGCGACACGGGCTAGGGCATCATGCACCACCTGTTGTTTATGTTGCCATGTCACATCATCAATACCGGTGCCACGACCAACCACCTCGGCTGGCGCATGACCGGTAAAATAACAAATCAGGGCAGCAGAGGCGCAGGTATTGGCAATCCCCATTTCACCTGCCAACAAAATATTGGCACCGAGATCGATTTGGCGATTGGCTGCCTCGCGCCCAAGGTGAATGGCCGAGAGGGCTTCATTGACACTCATTGCGGCTTGGTGGCGTAGATTCGCCGTGCCATGCCGAATACGGGCATGAATCAGCTCATGTTGGCATACTGCGGGTTGTGGAATGGAATGGGCAACACCCACATCAATCACTTGTAATGGTGCATTCAGTTGTCGAGCTAACACATTGATGGAGGCACCACCGGCGAGGAAATTACTGACCATTAAGGCCGTAATCTCAGCAGGATAGGCCGACACCCCTTCGACACTGACCCCATGATCGGCGGCAAACACGCTGATAGCCGGTTGTAAGACGTCGGGACACACTTTACCTTGCCATCCTGCAAAGCGAATGGCGATATCCTCCAGACGTCCTAAACTGCCGCGTGGTTTGGTAAGCTGGTCTTGTCGTGCTTGTGCTGCCTGTTGTATCTCGAGATTGGGCAGACAAACAGGCGGCGCGTAGGGAGAATGGTGCGACATCATCGGCAGTTGTAGCCTGTCCTATTGACCATATCCTATGAGCAATGGAGCAGTGCAGCATGAAAAAATGCTATTTTCGCTGTAGTTGTAACAGAAACACAAGAAATCTCGCGAAGAACCTTGCCAGTTTGTTTTAAGGATAGCGTTTAAGAAAGGAGAATCGGGCATCAGGGTGTTTTCAACACCAAGCTATCCCGCTCTGTGAAAACAGAGTTGCCCAAGTTGTCAGATGAAAACGTATATGTGTTTGATTTGTGCTTTTATTTATGATGAAGAAAAAGGTCGTCCCGAGGACGGTCTGCCGCCGGGTACGCGGTGGGAAGATGTGCCAATGAATTGGACCTGCCCCGACTGTGGGGCACGGAAAGATGATTTTGAGATGGTGCAAATCTAAGCCGACAGCGTAAACAGCCCCCCTCGTCCGTGCTGGATTTAACGACAGATTCACTGTTGCTGATCCAATATGGCATGGCGAGGGGCTGTTGCAGCATTGCCCTATATACCAACCATTTCACCTTCTGCGCTAGATTTGGCCGCTTTTGCCTTCTCTGCTACCATCCCGCTTGCTTTTTGTGATGATGTGCCATGCCTAAATACGCCAAAATTTCTCGTTCTCTGCCCATTACCTTTGCCAATGGTAACGCTGTGCGGCAATTTGCTAAGCACTGTGTGCGTTGTCGCCAGTTGGTATCGGGTGAACATATGTATGGTGTGATGACACTGGTTCAGGACAGAATTGTGCTCGCAGCAGAAGCACACTGCCCACATTGTCAGGCCAAGTTTCCGGTGACCTGTGTAATCACCGATGATAAGAAAGTGCATCGGGTGGTGTTACCGATGACCATTTTGCGCTGGTGGTTAGCCTCGAGCCAAGCCGGTCGTCCCCGTTCTGCCAATACTCGGGCGCAAGATTGGGAATACCCTGCAACCCCACCGGTTGCGACTCCGCCACCGGCGCCCGTGGTCGTGCAACATACCCACCCCGATCAGCGTTCGGAAGACAGCATTGGTCGTTTTCAAGATGTGGCGATTCCAGCGTGGGTGCAGGTCAATGGTATTCGCTATGTGTTTGCGCGGCCCGTGGTGGATAACGCCTCGCTATCACTGGCACCCCATGAATTGTTAATTGATGGCTGCTTAATCTTCGCGCCCGAACAGCGCACCTCTGCTTAAAAATCTCCCCAACAGGCTTGCATGGCGGCAATAGTCGCCAAGGCGGCGGTTTCGGTCCGCAAGATGCGAGGCCCCAATCGCAACGCCTGCCACCCCATCGCGAGGCATTGCTGTTCCTCTGCCGAGGAAAATCCACCTTCGGGCCCAACCAATAACACAATCTCACGCGGGGGCTGAACAATATCGCGCAAAGCGTGTTGCCCAAGTGGTGAGAGTAAGAAATGCTGGGCCGAACTGTTGACGGTCAATTCGTGTAGATGGCGTGGGGGATGAATGATCGGTACCGTATTACGGCCACATTGCTCACAGGCGGCAATAGCGACCCCCTCCCAATGTGCGTGTTTTTTCTGTTCACGTTCCCCTTGTAGCCGTGCTGCCCGTTCACTGTGAATCGGGGTGAAGCTGGCAATCCCCAACTCAATGCCTTTTTGTAGGGTGAAATCCATCCGCTCGGCACTCGAAATGGCCTGCAATAAATGGATGGTCAACGACGACTCACGGCTGATGGCTTGGCGTTGTTGAGTGGTTACCCACACTTGCCGTTTTTCTAGACGGGTAATCTCGGCCACCACTTCACCCCCGCGTCCATCGAACAGTTCGATGGTATCGCCAAGCCGCAAACGCAACACCTGAATGTGGCGCACGACAGGTTCGGGGAGTGAAACAAGTTGTTGTTCTGGAATCAGATCGGGAAGGAAAAATCGCGGCATTGTCTTGAAAGTCGTATTCGGAGAGGGTATTTTCTGTTGTCTGGTATTTTTTCTCCACCCCAATTTTCTTTATACGCTGCAGTGCGATCCGCTGTGGCGTGCGTCAGGAAGCCTCATGCAGGTTGTCGATCAGGTCATCCAAGCACTTCGCACCATTGCACAAACCGAGGTCATGCCTCGTTTTTTGCGGGTGCACTCCACACGTAAACACGATGGTTCGCAGCTCACCGAGGCCGATTTGGCAACGCAGGCTGCTTTAGCGCGTGATTTACCTAAAATTTTGCCCTATCCGGTTCTTGGTGAAGAAATGACCGCCCAAGAGCAAGAAGCACTGTGGGCACAACATGCACAAACCGGTCTATGGGTGGTCGATCCCATCGATGGCACCACCAATTTTGTGCATGGCCTCCCCTATTTCGCCATTTCAGTGGCCTTGGTGCAAAATGGCCGCAGTGTATTAGGGGTGATTTACAACCCTGCCAGCAATGAAATGTTTTATGCCCGCCAAGGCGATGGCGCGTATCTGAATGGGACGCCGCTGCCGTTGAAAGCCTCGCCGGCGGTGTTGTCTGACACCATCGCTTCAGTCGAGGTGAAATATTTGCGCAGCGGTAAGCTTTCCACCCGTCTGGCGTCGTTAGCGCCCTGTGGCAGCCAACGCAATTTGGGCGCTTCTACGCTCGATTGGTGTTATGTCGCAGCAGGTCGGTTTGATCTCTATCTGCACGGTGGACAAAGGCTATGGGATTACGCCGCAGGCTGTGTGATTTTAGAAGAAGCCGGTGGCAAGATGTGTACCTTAGAACACGATGAATATTGGGATGGTGCCCTGTGGCAACGCTCGGTGGTCGCCGCTTTGGATGCCAATTTATTTGAGCAATGGCGTAAATGGGTGCGTGCGAATCGCTAAGAGAACGTCATGGATGCCGATCTGCTATGGTCTTTGTTATGCCCCGCCTGTCAACAACGCTTGCAATATGGCGGTGCTGATCCTGCCTTGCCGATGATTCACCCCACCCGACCCGCAGAAGGGGCGGCGTTGGATGTGTTGTCGTTGTTGGCAGAAGGCGCCCCTTTACCACTGATTTTAGAGACTATCGTTCTCGGTATCGAACAAGCCAACCGTGATGTGTGGTGCAGTATTTTGCTGCTGGATGAAGAGGGCAAGCGATTGCGCCACGGGGCCGCACCGAGCTTGCCGACTTTTTATAATCAAGCGATTGACGGCATTGAAATCGGACTCGGTATCGGAGCCTGTGGTGAGGCAGCCTATACTGGGCAGCGTGTGATTGTAGAATCTGTCCATGAGCATCCCAATTGGCATGGCTACACCACATTGGCCGAACAAGCAGGGTTGGCCTCCTGTTGGTCTGAACCGATTATCTCCAGCACAGGCCACGTTCTCGGTACTTTTGCCCTCTATCACCCTTTTTCCGCCACCCCAACCGCAGCCGATATCGCTTTAATTCAGCAAGCCGCTAAATTGGCAGAAATTGCCATCGAGCGTTTTCAAGCCCTAGAAGCCTTACGTATTAGCGAAGAACGTCATCGCCTGTTGGCCGATCATGCACAAGATGTGATTTGGATTATGGACTTGAAGGGGCGTTTTACCTATGTTAGCCCCTCGGTGGAGCGTTTACGCGGTTACACCGTGGCCGAGGCGATGCGGCAAACGTTTGATGAACGACTGGCACCCGCTTCCCGCGCCTTGGCAAATGCCTATCTGCGTGAGGCCTTCTCTCAGGTAGAGCAAGGATTGCCATTTCCGGCACGGTCGGCAGAATATGAACAGCAATGCAAGGACGGCTCAACCGTTTGGGTCGAAGTCAGCACCTCGGGGATTTATAGCAGCAAAGGGCAATTTATTGGCGTATTGGGGGTATCGCGTAATATTTCCGAACGGAAAAAACAAGAAGCCTATCTATTAGCCTTGAATCGTTTTCACCAAGCTGCCGGTAAATTGGCCCTGCTTAATACCCAACTGCGGATTGATGATGTTGATAGTGGTCTGTTGGGTTGTTTAGAAATTCTTGGCCGTTTTTTACGAGCAACACGCGCCTACATTTTCTCGAATGATTTTACTGCCGGTACTTGGTCGAATACCCATGAGTGGTGTTTACCGGGGGTTGTGCCACAGAAAGAAGAACTACAGGACGTGCCATTTGAGGTGTTCCCCGGCCTGATTGAGATTTTCCTGCGAGGTGAACCGTTGGTAGTACCAACGCTGGACAATTTGCCAGCGCCGCTACAAGGCTCTGGACGCGAGAATTTAGCTGGCCAAGGTATTTTGTCGTTGATTATGCATCCGATGCAGGTGGATGGTAGGTTAATTGGCTTTGTCGGCTTTGATGATACCGAACAAGAACGACAATTCAGTGAGACTGAACAGGCTTTTTTGCGTCTTGCCGCTGATAATTTCGCTGCCACCCTCGCCCGACGCCAACAATATCTGCAAGAACAAGCGGCACGGCGCCAGCTTGAAGAAGTGAATCAACAATTACAACAAGCGTTGGCACAACGTGAACATATCCAACAGCGGATGCAGTATTTGGCACAACACGATGCCCTCACTGGTCTGCCCAATCGCACCTTATTTGCCGAATCGCTGCAATATGAGTTGGATGCGGGTCAGCCTTGTGTCTTGATGTTTCTCGATCTTGATCACTTTAAGCCGGTTAACGATACCTATGGTCATGCCATCGGTGATGTCTTGTTGCAACAAGCCGCAGCGCGGATGCAAGCTTGTTTACGGCTCGGCGATATGGTGGCACGGATTGGGGGGGATGAGTTTGTGGTGTTATTGCCGCATACCCAGCAAACCGAATTGGCGACACAGATGGC
>RRZT010653663.1_pt1 | contig 11373 bp, 10 predicted proteins | sample 2165551 | NCBI WGS metagenome assembly RRZT01 (sample SAMN10456910, study PRJNA506462) | wastewater metagenome | biome: wastewater; feature: sludge; material: wastewater sludge; isolation source: wastewater sludge with Escherichia coli K12::gfp cells carrying plasmid... | place: USA: Moscow, Idaho... | reverse complement strand
TGAATTTTTAAAAAAATATAATTATAAATTTTAATTGAAACTAAAAATAAAAGAAAAATAATTAAATAAAACATTCATTCACCTCCGATTCTATTATTATAACACAAATTTTGCTATTTACAAGTTCAAAGATTTTTTGTAAAATATAGAAAATAACTAAATACTTTATATTATTTTTCCGATAAATATATAAAGAATATATTTTTAGGAGAATGTCTATGAAAAAACTATTCATAATTGTAATTCTAATTTTTTTAAATGCTTGTACCTTTGTAAAGTATAAATCTGTCAGTAATCCAATCATTGAGATGCCTAATAATGAATATTTAATTACTAATAAAAATATGAAATATGAAGGTAATTCATCTGTTATTGATATTAATAATGGACGAAATAAATATCAAACAATAATTATTGAAGATGATGGAACATATTATTATTTAGACTAGGAGGCTCACTTTGGAGTATATTGTTAATAAAAATACAAATCAAAAAATTGAGATTGATAAAAATCAATTATTTCTTTTGTTGAAGTATAATTTGTTAAAAGAAGAAAATGGTACTTTTTACTTTGATAATGAAGGGAAAAATAAGATATCATTAATGATTAAAGCTGATTTAGCTGATAAAGTGAATATGGTTTATGCTTTAAAAGAACTTATTGAAGAACTTCATGATGATACAGCTAAAGAGTTTTTAGAATCAGATTCTATAAAAGTTAATCATACTTTTTTGAAAATTAGACGTTTAAGAAAACTTTATCACACTCTTGTTTCTGAGGGATTTGAAAAGGAAAAAGATTAAATTTTTGGATAATCTAACTAAATGAAGAAGGTGGTTCTGCCACATTTTGATTTCTATTTATTACAGATTTATAATTTTCTATGAATATTAAAAAAGTTTCTTTATTGAAAAACCTTTTAGAAATATTATAGTTAAAGGATAAAACTTTAAACAGTTTTATCCTTTTTTCATTAGTTTTATTATTTTTTTAGTTTCAGAATCAACTCTAAAAGACTCTGTTATTTTTTGTAAACTCTTATTGAAAGTAAATTTATCTAAATTATTGTTTTTTAAATATTCCATAGTTTCTATTGGAAATTTTACAAAGCAAATAGAAATAGTCCATGCAACTCCCATTTTTACATAATAACCTTCATGTTTTATTAAATCAAAAGATTTAAACATAAAATTTAGATATTCTTTTTCTATGTAGTAGCTAAGTAAAGTTACTACTGCAAATCTAATTTCAAACTCTTTACTTGATTTTAAATATGGTTTTATAAATTCTAGAACGCTTTCTTTGTTTTTTTTGGTATCTTTTATTGCGCTACAAAAAATATCACAAGTGGCCCAATTATCAATTTTTGGAATATAGGCTCTCATTATTTCCAGTTTTTTTTCAATATCAATTTTAACTCCTCCAATTATAAGCCCTTCTAAAACAATTTCTTCAAAATATTCTTTTTCAATTTTTAAATATTCCAAAGGATATTCAGATTTTAATAATTCTTTTGAAAGTTTTCTAAGTTCAGGAGTTTTTACTCCTAAAATATTAGTTATGTTAGGAATCAATTTTTCTTGAAATTTCTTATGTTTTTCAGTTGCAAGACTTTTTAATCTTTCTTGAATTACTTTCATAATTTACACCTCGTTATATCTATGTTTTTTTGTTTAAATTTAGATTTAAATTAGCCATTTTCATGTCCAAGTTAATTATATCATTAAAAAATGAAAAAAACCAATTTTAATTCTTGACTTATTTTATAAAAAATGTTAAAAACTATTTATCGATAGGAAAACTAGAAATGGAGGAATTTATATGTTAACAAAAGTGATTATTAATATTATAGTTATGCTAGCATTTATTTTTATTCTTTACAAACTTCAAAAAAAATATGTTTCTTTTTCAAAAAGAGTTTTTATTTCTTTAGGATTAGGTGCTATTTATGGAATTGTACTTCAAAGCATTTATGGTATAGATGGAGAAGTACTTAAAAATACTTTAACATGGACAAACTTAGTAGGGAATGGATATGTTAGGCTATTAAAAATGATAGTAATGCCACTGATAATGGTGTCAATAACAAGTGCTATAATAAATTTAAAAGATAATAAAAGTTTAAATAAAATTAGCACAAATATAATTTTTGTTCTAATTGGGACTACAGCTATATCTGCAATAATTGGTATATTTATGGCTTTAACTTTTAAATTAGATGCAACTAATTTTAATTTAGGGGAAAAAGAAATAAAAAGAGGAGAATATTTGATATCTAAATTGGAAGAAGTAAAATCTAAACCAGTAACAGAAACTCTTCTTGAAATTATTCCAACAAATCCTTTTTTAAGTATGACAGGAACAGAAAAAACATCTACTTTATCAGTTGTATTGTTTTCTGTGCTAGTTGGAATTGCTTTGTTAGGAATTAAAGAGAAAAAACCAAAGGAAACAGAAGTTTTTATAAATATGATTAATTCAAGCCATGCAGTAGTAATGAGATTAGTTACATTAATTTTAAGACTAACTCCTTACGGGATTCTATCCTTAATAGCTAATGTTACTGCAACAAGTAATGCTAAAGAAATTTTAAGTTTATTAAAGTTTGTAGTTGCTTCTTATGTAGGACTTTTATTAATTTTAATTGTTCACTTAATAATTATTTTATTAAAAGGACTAAATCCTTTAACTTATTTAAAAAAATCATTACCAGTTTTATCTTTTGCTTTTACATCTAGAACAAGTGCAGGAACTATTCCTTTAAATGTAGAACTTCAAAAAGATAAACTAGGTGTAAATGAAGGAATAGCTAATTTGTCAGCTTCTTTCGGAGCAAGTATTGGACAAAATGGATGTGCAGGCTTATATCCAGCAATGCTAGCAGTTATGATTGCTCCAACTGTTGGAGTTAATCCACTTAGTTTAAGTTTTATAATTCCTTTAGTTGTTGTAGTTTCAATTACATCTTTTGGAGTAGCCGGCGTTGGTGGAGGAGCTACTTATGCTGCAATTATTGTTCTTTCAAGTTTAAATCTTCCTGTAGCCTTAGTAGGTCTACTTATATCTATTGAACCGTTAATAGACATGGGAAGAACTGCTATAAATGTAAGTGGAGCTATTGTAAGTGGAATTGTTACAGCAAAAAATACTAATGAATTAGATGTTTCAATTTACAATAAACCATTTTCTGAATAGAAAATAAAAAGGCTTTCTGAATTTTTAGAAAGCCTTTTTTCTTATTTGATAAAAAAATATAAAATATAGTGTCAATAATTTATTCTAAATCATCTCCATTAGAAGAAATTACTTTTTTGTACCAATAAAATGATTTTTTTCTACTTCTATTATATGTTCCCTTGCCTTCATCATCTAAATCAACATAAATAAATCCATATCTTTTTGACATTTGACAAGTTGACATGCTAACTAAATCAATAGAACCCCAAGGTGTATACCCCATTACTTCTACCCCATCATCTATAGCATTTGCAATAGCAGTAATATGTTGTCTAAAATAATCAATTCTATAGTCGTCGATTATACTTCCATCTTCTTCTACCTTATCCTTACTTCCAATTCCATTTTCTACAATAAATAAAGGTTTTCTATATCTATCATATAAATCAATAAGTGAAAAATGAAGACCATCAGGATCTATTTGCCAATTCCATTCAGTAACATCAAGAAAAGGATTTTTTACTCCAGCAGTTAAGTTCCCACTAACTTTTTCTTTTTCTTCTGCATTTATGCTAGATACAAGAGACATATAGTAACTGAAAGAAACAAAATCAACAGTATAAAGTTTTAGTATTTCTTCATCTCCATTTTCAAATTTAACATTTATTCCTTTTTTCTTCCATTCTCTTTTGACAAATAAAGGATATTCTCCAAAAACTTGAACATCTGAATAAAAATAATTATCTCTATTATCTTTTTGAGCAAGTAAACAGTTTTTAGGATTACAATTTTCTGGATAATATAATGTTCTTGTAAGCATACAACCTATTTTTGAATCTGGAATAATTTCATGACAATATTTAGTTGCTAGAGAACTAGCTATAAATTGATGATGTAATGACTGATAGATTATTTCTTCTAATTTATCACTTGGATATCTTTCGTTAACAATTCCAGCAGTTGTAAAAGGATGCCTAAATATACTATCAATTTCATTAAATGTTAACCAATATTTGACATAATTTTTATATCTTTTAAAAACAACTTTACAAAATTTAACAAAAAAATCTACAACTTCTCTTTTATACCAACCATCATAATTATTAGAAAGATATAAAGGCATTTCATAGTGGGATAAAGTAACTAAAGGTTCAATATTTCTTTTTTTCATTTCTATGAACAAGTCTTCATAATATTTAAGACCTTTTTCGTTAGGTTCATCTTCTGTTCCATTTGGGAAAATTCTAGTCCATGCTATTGATACTCTAAGAGTTTTAAATCCCATTTCTGCAAATAAGTCTAAATCTTCTCGAAACCTATTATAAAAATCAATTCCATGCCTTTTAGGATAAATTTCAGTATTTTGACTTTTCATTGCTTCTTCAATGTCTTTAACAGTTATAACATGTTGGGCTTTGTAGTCTTTAGGATCAGCTTTTGGTTTATAATTACTACAGTCAGCTACAGATAGACCTTTTCCATCAATATTCCAAGCTCCTTCAACTTGATTTGCAGCCGTTGCTCCGCCCCATAAAAAATTATCTGGAAATACTCCTTTTTTCATATATAATCCTCCTCTTAATCTAGTAAAAATTTATTTAGTTTCTGGTTTCCATTGTTTATTTGAAATAAGAACGAATGGAGCCCAAGTAAATACGCATACAAGTATACAAATAATTTGTACAATAGTTCCTTGCCAACCATGCCCAATGAATGGACCTAAAAGTATTGGAACTCCAAAGGGAACATCTATTGTATTACAAGGTAAAAAACCAATTTTAGTGGCAAATAGAGCTATTCCACAAGATATTGCAGAGTTAAAAATAAATGGAATTGCAAATGTTGGATTTAGTACTAAGGGTAAACCAAAAACAACAGGCTCACTAATATTAAAAATTCCAGGCAAGAATCCTAATTTTGCAATCATTTTATGATCTTCTCTTTTTGAGAATAAGAATATAGCTATAATAAGAGATAAAACCATTCCAGCTCCTCCAGGAACTATAAAGTTCATCCAGAATCCATATGTAACAGGTTGAGTAGGAATTTGCCCAGCACTTACTGCTGCCACATTAGCTGCCACTGCCGCTGCAATAAAAGGATTTCTAATTGGAGAAATTACAAGCCCACCATGTATTCCTAAAAACCAGAATAATTGAGAAAAAATAACTATAGATAAAATCCCAATAGGACTTTGGAAAATGGCTTCTAAAGGTGCTTGTACTATTTTGTAAATATATTCGTTTATATATAATCCTGTATGTTGGAAAAAGCTATTTCCAAAAATAGAGGTAATACATAAAACAATTAATATTGGTAGAAGTGTATTAAATGATGTTGATATTTGAGTTGGAACTGACTCATGCATTTTAATTTTCAAAAATTTGAGCTTCATTAAATATTTAAAAATCTCTACAACAATAACAGCTAAAATCATTCCAATAAACAAACCTTGAGCACCTAAAGCACTAGAAGGTATCCCAGAAGCAGTTTTAGTAACTTCATCTACTTTTATAGTAACAACCGATGGAATAACAGTTATGTAAGAAGCGATTGCTAATAATCCTGTAATGTATTCAGGGAGTTTATAATGTTTAGCTAAATGAAATGCTATTAAAAAAATAATGGGGATAGTCATAAAAGACATTGTTGCAAAATTTAGTGCTGTAAAAGCAGTTTTAGTTTTTTCTAAAGCTGGAATCCATTTGGCTAAACCAGTTTTAGGACTTGCAATAACTGCGTTTAAAAGTGTAGCAAAAGAACCAACAATTACAAATGGCATAAAAATTGTGAAAGCACTTTTAATTGAAGTTAAATATTGATTTTTATCTACTTTTTCCGCAATAACCATTAAAACATTTTCAAATTTTTCATTAAAACTTGTCATTTTTTTACCTCCATAAACTAAAATGTAAGAAATTATTTATTTGCTTTAAAAATAAATTTTTATGTTTTAAAATTCATTTTAAAACCTCCCAAGAATAAAATAATTAAGTTATTAAAAGTTTACTATAAAAAATAAAAAAAATCATAAAAGTTCGCAAATTGGAAACTTTATATCAAAACGAAACAATTTTAAAAGTAATTTTAAAATTTTAAATTACTTTTATTTTGAGTAAATCTAAAAAAAATAGATATTAAATTTTAAATAAGTAAAAAAAACTCCTCATTTTTGAGGAGTTTTACTTTTAATTTTTCTATATTCTGCAACAATAAAATCATTGATTAAAGGATATATAACTGAATGTGTCTGTACTTCAGAAAGATGGTTATAGCAAATACTTAAGTCTACATTTGGGTTTTTTGCTATTTTCTTATTTGAAGTTATAAGAACTATTTTTGCTTTTGTATTTGCAAAATTTTTATTAATTAAGTAGTCAGACATTTGATATTTCTCAAAATATAATCCAGAATTTGAGTATAGAATTATAAGGGTATCTTCTTTAGAATTTTTAATGAATAAGTCTTGTTTTACATCATCTAAATTAGTTGAGATAAATTTACCATTATATGCAAGTTTCCCTTGTAAATCAAGGGCAGCAAATTCAGAAAATAAAAGTCCAAAAGCTGCAATATTTTTATAACTATTTAATAAATTAGCTAATTTCTGAATTTCATTAATAGGGATATTTTTTTTCAAATCATCTATGTCATTTTTTACAATATCAAAATAAGAATTGAAGTCATTTCTTTCTACAAAATTCATTATATTTTGATTATAGTTTAAACTAAATCCATATCTATTTTCTTTAAAAATAGCAGCTTCTCTAAAATCAGCATAATTTTCAAAATTTATAGTTCTAATAAATTTTGAAATTGTCGATTTGGACACAAAACACATTTTGGCAACTTCATTAATAGACATGTTAGATAAAGAATGGTAATTCATTAATAGTGTTTTTGCGATAAAATAATCAGTTGAATCTACATCTTTATCATTTAAAAGTATCAATAATCTTAATAAAAGTATTCCCATAAATCATCCTTTCTAGATAAAAACACTACCTAAATATAAAATTACTGGTAAAGAGAACAAAGAAAGTAAGGTACTGAGACTAACGATTTTTGCTCCGTAAATATAATCACCACCATAAATTTCAGAGAACATAGGAACTGTTAATCCCACAGGTGTTGCAGTAACTATTAACATTATCATTTTTATATTATGATTCCCAAAAGGAATAAACTTTAATAAAATCAAAGTTAATACTGGGATAATAAATAACTTTAAAAAGCTTAATTCATATATATTTTTATTTTTTATTATATCAATTATTTTCATTTTAGCAATATAAGTTCCTAGTAATATCATTGCAATTGGAGTATTTAATTTGCCTGCATGATTAAATAAATTATAAATGGGTACAGGAAGCTTTATTGGAGATAGAAATAAAATAATTCCAAAAATAACAGCTAATACTCCAGGGTTCTTAACAATTCTCTTAAAAGAAATGTCTTTTGCATCAGAAGTTATAAGATAGATGCCATAGGTATAGCTAAATAAATTAAAGCAAGCTAGATAGGCTGATAAATAAAAGATGTAATCTAATCCTAATATACCTGTAATCAAGGGTATTCCAATAAAACCAGCATTTCCAAATCCTAAAGCCAATTTCTCAATTTTTTCATTTTTCTTTAGTATATGAGCAATCGCAAATCCAAAAATCATTGTAATCATGGAAAGTAGAAAGGTAATTCCTAATTTTCTAAATTTATCTATTTCAAATGGTATCTGATATCTAGATAGTATTATCATGGGGTTTATTACCCAAATTAATAAAGAAGTTAGTTTTGATAAAAAAGTCTGGGATAATAATTTTGTTTTATATAATAAATAACCAAATATTATTAAAACATACATGGTAGTGACTTGTGTTCCAATTAAATTTATTATATTCATTTGAATACCTCACATTTTATTTTACTTATTAAAAGATTTTAGATAACTCTTTATAAGAAAAGGCTTATTTCAACTTAAGCCTTAATTTTGATTGATTTTATAATTCTTTTTCATTAATATTTGTAGTGCTTCTTTTTGATTTTACAAGTTTATTACAACTTTTAAGTTCTCCTTTTAACTTTTGTATAAAGGATCCCATTTCATCAGCAGAACCAACAATTCTATTAAACATAGCAAGATATTCTCCAAGCATATCATTTTGAGTATCATATGGATATCTAATGATGTGATCAATTTCACTCCATGCTTCTTCAAAAACAGTTCTAACTTGAATTTCAACTTTTATTTCTTCATTTTTATTTAAAGGTGTTCCTATTAAATAATGAACAGATCTGTATCCATATTTTCTAATAATTAACTCACAACCAGCTTCTTCTACAATTTTTTCAAAATCCACACCATCATTATCCCCTTTTCTAATATTAACTTGTGGGGTTTCTTTTACTTCCCATAAATGAGTTATTTCGTTATGAATTGTTAACCAATCGTCTTTAAATAAGTGTAAAACTCTTATACCTATCAAATCTGTAATAATTTCTTTATAATTATCTTTTGATAGTCCTCTTTCAAGGTATTTTTTGCCTTTTCTAATTATTTTTTCTATTAAATGCTCTGGGTTCTTTACCCTTCTTCTCACTGAATGGACAGCTTCTGCATCAATAAGCTTTAAAACAATATGTTGAGAATCAATATCTAGTTTTGGAACTATACTTTTATAATCGTCGTAGATTTCGACAAGCATATTCCAATCTAGTCCTGTTTCTTTAAAATATTCATCACTAATTAAATATTTTTCAAAAAACTCTTTTCTATCTAATGACACAATACCGCCCCCTTTAAAAACCAAACAATTCTATAATACATGATTAACTAAAAAAAATCAAGAGTATTTACATTTCATGTTTAAACTAGTAAAATGTACTTGGAGGAGCTTATGAAAAAAGTAATGTACACATCATTCAAATCAGATAAATTATTAAAAAAATCCATCGAATACTATAATTCCATCAAAGAAAGTTTTTTAGATGAAGAAGTCTTAGTTTTTATTCTTCACAGGCAAGAAAAAACTTTATGGAAAAATGTGTTGGATAAAAATTTTTCTATTATATCTATAAATTCTTTTTTTTCTTTTATGCAAAAGGAAATTACAAAATATTGGGATTTTATTACTGATTATTTGTCATCTGGTAAAATTTCTTCTCCAACTTTTTTAACATATGAAAGTAGTCAAACTTTAATGGTTAAGTTAGTAGATTTTTTTAAATCAAAAGGATATTTGAAGGAAATATCTTTTTCTAATGAAGAATTATCTCAAAAGATGTTATCAAACTTATATTACATGAGTACAGGAAATGTTAGTTATACAGAATTTTCTGAAAGAATAAAAAATCAAGAGCTTACAAAATCTCTTTTTTCAGATAAAACTTATAATGAACTTCAAAAATTAATAAATGTATATATGGAAAGGACTATGAAAGAAGGCGTTTTTGATTATCCTTCAACAATTTATGTTTTTTTTAATATTCTTTTGAAAAATGAAAATTATATTTATATTTTAAAAAAATATAAGAAAGTAGTTGTTACAAATTATGAATCACAAATTTCTATTTTAGATGATTTTTTAGAATTTTTTAATGATATCACAGTTTTTAAGAGTGAAGTTGACCCAGTAGGAGTTCATTTTCCTAATGGATTTAAAAAAAAGAGTTTTTTAGAAGAATTTGAAACGATTTCTTTAGATGAAAAGGAAAATAGTTTTTTGGATGATATGTATGATAATTTATTTTTAGAAAAAAATAAGTCTTTAGAAAATGAAAATGTTTATATTAGTTATTCCTTTGAGAATAAAGAAGAAATTTCAAAATATATTCTTAAGATTTTAGAAACTATTTCAATCAATAAAAATATTGCAATTATCTCGCCTGTAAGAAATTTAGTTTTGGACTACACCTTAAAAAAATATTGTGATTTCAATAATATTAATTATTTAAATTTTGACAAAAACGAACGATTTATTGATAATCCTTTTATTTACTCAATTATTACGTTATCAACTATTTATTTTAAACCAGAAAATATATATTTAAATCATGATGAAATTAGACAATTACTTGTTTTATTTTTCAAAATAGATTATTTTTTTGCTAGTACTATATGTAAAAAGATTAAAATAACTAATGATTTCTTTATTGAAATTAAAAAATATCAAAATAAGTTCTCTCAAGAAACATTAGATGTTATTGAAAATACAAGCTCAATTTTTTTAAAAGAATTTTCATCAATTCCAGAGTTTTTAGAAGAAATAGTCTTAATAGTAAAAGAAAATAATGAGAGAAAAAATATTAAAAAAATAATCGATTTATCTTATCGTTTTATTAAAAATATATCTATTTTTACAAATTTAAAAAGGAATAACGATGAGCTTCTCGAAATAGTAAGAAAGGGTATTAAAGAAACGGAAACTTTAGAAGAAATAAATGAGAAACATAAGTTTAATGGTGTTATTTTATGTACGCCTTTTAATCTTTTGACATACAATAAGAAAATTGATATTTCAATTTTTATAGACCTTGAAAATAACTTATGGAATATGAATTTTTTTAATATTATTCAAAATCCCTTTATTTTAAATAATTCATTTAAAACAGATGAAATTTTTACGATTAATCATATTGAGAGATATAAAAAAGAAGAATTATTTAATTTGATTTCGAGAATATTTTATTTGACAACAGATAAGATGTTTTTCTTGGGTTCTAATTCAGAACAGTTTTCATTGTTTAAATCAAGTATTATTAAATAAATTGTATTATTTTTACATAATTCTTGACATTTTATTACATTTTGTATTACAATACACTAAATGATTGAATAGGAAGGAGGATTTATGCTGGACATTTTTGAAAAAAATAATAAGTCGTTAGTTAGTGAAGATTTTGTTGTAAGTCATTTATTAACTTTAATTAATCGAGAGTTAGAATTCTATTTTAATAATTATGCAAATATTAAAGATTCTTTAAACATTTCTAGGCTTGAAGGCATCTACCTTATGCATATAAAAGAAAATCCTTATATCAATCAATCTAAATTGGCAGAACTTTTAAATACAGATATAACTTTAATTTCTAAAATGACGAAAAGTTTAAGTGATAAACAGTTAATCATTCAAAAAGCTTCTGAAGTTGATAAAAGACAAAGAATTCTTTGTTTAACAGATAAATCTGAAAAGATTTTA
>RRZT011174862.1_pt1 | contig 11375 bp, 6 predicted proteins | sample 2165551 | NCBI WGS metagenome assembly RRZT01 (sample SAMN10456910, study PRJNA506462) | wastewater metagenome | biome: wastewater; feature: sludge; material: wastewater sludge; isolation source: wastewater sludge with Escherichia coli K12::gfp cells carrying plasmid... | place: USA: Moscow, Idaho ... | reverse complement strand
TCGCCATTTGCTTTTGAGAGGAGTTGACGCCATGCCTAGTTATTTTTCTCGCCAAGCGTATTTCAATGATACGGTGATGCTCACGCTGACTCATGGCCATGCCAATACGTGGACACCCGATGTCATCCACGCCTTTCAACAGCAGTTAAGCGAGTTACAACACCAGATCAGCGAACCCGATGCACCGTGGCGGGTGTTGATTATTACTGGCGCGGGTGAACGCTATTTCTCGGCGGGTGCTGACCTCGATCAGTTGGCACAACAAAACCAAAGCGAGCGTCAAGCAAGCCATGCCGCTTTTGCTGAGTTATTACAACAACTGCTGCAATTCCCCCTGCCAACGATTGCCGCTATCAATGGCTATGCACTGGGTTGGGGATTAGATTGGGCATTGGCGTGTGATGTCTGTGTTGCAGAAACACCGGCCCGCTTAGGCTATCCCGAAGTCACCCACGGTTTAACGCCCTACTTTGCTTCGGCCTTACTGGCTAGGCGGGTCAGTCCCATTTGGCAACAACGTTTGATGATCAGTGGACAAACAATCAGCAGCCAGATGGCGCAATATATTGGGCTGATTGAAGAGAAAGTGGAAAGTGGTTGCGCCAAAATTGCCGCACTGAGCTTGGCACAAGAATGGCGGCAAGGTGCACCGCATTTACAGCGCCAGCTCAAACAACAATCGCTCAACACCATGCCAGCGTTTCACCTGCTGTTTAATGCGTGGCCTGAATCACCACAAGAGGCAGAACAAGGCCTACAAGCCTATCAACAAAGAATGGCGCCGTGGTGGCGGGAAACAGATGACTAAAGCAATACGAATGCTTTGAGTAGAAAAACAAAAACCCCAGTCATTGCTGACTGGGGTTGGTGTTCTTGATTACAGTTAATCCGCACTGGCGCCGGTTATTCTATGCCTACGTTTCCTAACATCAGAGTCACAGCTTCCGTAAATACTCTCTAATTTTCAGGTAACGTGCATCTTGCGCAAGTTTTGGCTCGGCCTGCACGATTTGATCCAAGCATTGCTCCAATACCCGAGCCCCCTCCTGCGGATCGGCAATCACCAAATTTAGCAGTTTTAATGCCTCGTTAGGGTACCTTTTGCACAACCCTGACTCATGAAGCAAACGCACAATGTAGTTTGGATAATCAAGCGGCTTCAACCATTGCTCAACTGTATCCAACGCTGCTGGAAATTCACCTCGGGCGGCAATCACTAGACGAGTCAAGGACCGTGCAACTCGCTGGGTAGCTAGGCTACAAGATTTTGGCCAGATTTGTTGCCAGAAAGTTTGGATACGGTTTCTCCAGTAATCCTCTCGCTGATCGGCTGCACCTTCAAGTGCTTGGTAAAGCGCCTGTGCTGATTCTTCGAGACCTTCTGGTGGAAGCGAACCAATTGCAGATCGTAACTCTTCCACGGTATATCCCTCGATAGGTCCCAAAGCTACATAGGTCAGGAAAGTTGCGAATTGCTGGCGGCGCTCGGGAAGATCGGTATAGTGGTTTGCACTATTTAAGAACTGCGACTTGAACGCTATCAATAACGGCGGATAAAGACGCGGCGACCAAAGAAAGCCCTCCCACACGGACTTGGCCTCAACGGGATTGCTCCAGTCAAATAACGGTAGAAGGTACTGTTCGGTCCAAGGGCGATCTACACGGAAAAATTCAATGAGATGCGCTCCCATCAGCACCCGACCATGGCGGAATCGATCTATTTGTACATCGCACAGTGTGGTGAAAATAGGCTTCAAGTCAGGAGGAAGCAGACCGTTATCGTTCGGTTTCTGCTTGAACCAAAGACTCATCAGAGCTTGCGTGATATACCCAATTGGGTGGTTGATTGCAGAGCCAATCGGAGCGTATGTTTCGATGTTTTTGCGATCTGATTCTGCTTCTAGCGGTAAGGCTAAAATGCGGCAGCAAAGGTTCAGCAGGATCTGCTCATGGCAGTTGATCGACTTGGATACGGCTTTTACCCACCAAGCAGCAGCCTGGTGAATTTGCTGAAGAACTGAATCGGGCATGGTCTGTACCAGCGGTGCAGCATATCGCCATGAGCGCAACACCATGCCTTCCTGGGCCCAAGCCTGCAGAGCTTCACGCCATCGGTCAGCGGGCCACACGCCCCCCTTTGCCAGATCGCACAGCGCGAACCAACTGTGAAAGAAACGCGTGCGACAAACCTCACTCCAAGTACCCTCATAAGACGGTCGCCTCTCGGGTATTGGCTTTGTAAGCCATTGCACCAGTTCCTGCCGCTTGCGGGGAGCAATATCGACCTTCCGACTATCCTCGTAGTCTGGGTCACCGGTGCCGCTTATCCAACACGAGAACTCGTCACGCTCATTCATCGCTAACTGCCATTGCGGATAAGTATTCGAAATTTCAGCCAATCGTGCGGCTGCAGACGCACCCAGCGCGACGCCTGATATGTTCAGTTTGGCCAGATACAGCCAGACCGAGTGGACCACCAAGCCTTGCCACCAGTCCTCCTCCAGATCGTCCCGATACATCTCACGCGGCGGGCCTGCCAAAATGGCTGCTTCCAAACAATCCTGTGCAGCTCCTGCCAAATGACAACCCTGCAGGACGAACAACCTGCACACCTCCCGCCCCGTATCTATCGACCACAACCACCATGCGTCATTCGCTAACAACCAATTCACCCACTGCTCAGGTGGAATACAACCATCCTGACTAGCAGCAAACAGGGCCAGACGTTTGAAGGTAGGATACGGCAGTTCAAACCAGTTCTGCGCGATGCGTGTCGCTCGCGCACTGTCGTTGGCACGAACCGCAAGCCAAGCATCGCGCAGCAATTCGATCAAGGCCACCCAATCGTGGAACCCTTGGTTCTGCCAGTGCGGCGTAATGGATGGCAGATCCCAGTGCGAACGGTCGCTATGGTCGTTGGCCTCACCCAACTCCTTCATCAGGTCCAGCCCATCACGCAACAGCTGTTGAAAATCATCCAGCAGTTCTGGCAAGGCAGATGTCCAACTCTCGTCAGCCAAATCGCGCAGGGCGGAATGCACGTGATCAGCTGTCAGCGCAAGTTCCCAATCGACTACTCGCTTGATCTGTGTGCGCTCGTCAGTGCTGTTCGAATCATTTTCAGCCCATAGAAATGCTCTCTTTAAGACAACCTTGGGTGCGAGCAACTCACGCAATTCCAAACGCACAGTGGCGGTCAGTCCTTCTCGCTTTAGACGTTCTTTCCATCGATATAAATCAGACTCATGACTCGAGGATTTCACCCGTCCACTGAGCAACAGGCGCCACAAGATACGCATCAATGGGCTAGGAATGGCCTTGGGCGCATACAAGCGGATTTCATTGAGCTCGGAGAGCTTGCCCTCACGCTCCAGTGAAGCAAAGCGATCGAGCTCATATTCGATTAGCGTCTGCCAACGGTTGTGTACCTGCCCACCGTGGTCCACAATCCATATAACCAGTCTGGGGTCATCCAGGTGGCGCACCAACCATCGGGCCAGATGGAACATCACGTCATCCCACTGACTGCTAGTGATACCGCCGGAGACAAGCAGCATCGGCGGTGCACGGTCATAGGGCGTAGGCCGTCGAATCAAGCTAAAGCTCAGTTTGGCATCTACTTCGTCACGGGGCTGTACGCCAAAGCGAGACAGATCGCTATGTCTAAAATGCTCGTGCGTAAAGGACTCGAGCAGCCAATCCAGTGAAGGAACGGGATTGAAATCAGCAAAGCGTTTTGCCGGCAAACCCGCTTGATCTGCTAATGCCCATAGCATCCTGCCTACGAAGTTATTTTGTGGCTTGCTTTCCTTGGGTAGGCGATGCGCATAGCGTGCGACAAGGCGTTCTTTGCCACCAACCCCGTCGCGATACACGGACGCCCAAACATGCAGTGTCCGGTGCAAGCTCCGATGAAAGGCAGCATCGTCGTACAAAATCGGCGTGACATGTTTATCATTCCATGCTTGTAATGCGGGCTCAGTTTTACCTGTTTCATAAGATGCAAAGGCAAAAATTTTCTGTGCACCATCGAGCGTATGGGCAGCAGTCATGTATCTCAACACAGGATCGTCGATGCTGTATCCAACGAAACACAGCGTGTAATCCCGAAATAATCCAGCGACAAATCGAGCCGCCCATCCTTGGGTCAAGTATGCCTGACCAAAATCTGCATCTGACAAGATGAGCTGATCGAGATCAGCAGTCGATGGTTGGACAGGCATTCTCCCGTGCAAATGCACAACTCCTTCCCAGCGCAGGCGAGTCGGTGGATCATGATAAACAGTCGGGTGTGGCAAGCGATAGCGGCTTGCAGCATCTTCGAACAAGGTGTCGAAATTTGTTGTGACTAGCTTGAGGCTGCCGTCACGAGAGCGACCGAGAGTCAGCAAGGCGAAATGGGTTGTCAGTGCATACCGTTTGGTCAGATCAGCAGTGAGTATAGAAGGTAACCCTCGACGAGTGGTCGTCCGCCCCCCTTGAATCCGCCGCTCATAGTGGCCGATCGCGCGATCAAACTGACTTTGCTTGATCAAATCACCTTCAGCTCTATCCGCCGGTTCTCCTGCTTGCTGGAACAATCTCTGTACCAGGCCACCAAAGTCTGGCAAGCCTGCGGGACGAGAAATGCCTGCCCCGCAGAAAAACACCACGCGGCCTTCCTCATGTGCCTGCAAGAGCGCATCCGGGATGTCGGGGCCGTTGGTAACAAACTGCACTCAATGACCCTCGGCAAACACCCGCTCCAGCGTTGCGGGCAGTAGCGCGGCGTTGGCTTCGCGAATGGCGGTGTGTTTGGCCTTGAGCGCGGCGATTTCAGCTTGCAGGCGGTCGAAGGTTTTCTGCACTGCCAGTGAGGGCGTGGGCACTTCGATGGCCATCAGCGCCGGAGCAGTCATTGTCCGGTTGCGGGCGGCTGTGCCTGGCGATGCTGCGTAGATTTTTGCAAAGCCTTCCTCGGTGGTGAAGTAATACCAAAGGAAGCCGGGCACCGCGATTTCTGGATTGGCTTCGCAAGTGAGCATTCGATGGTTTCCAACGCAGCCGTCGTCTTGGGTTTGCGCAATGGCGATGGCTTGCTCCCAAGCCATGATGTTGCTGAAGATCAGATCACCAGCATGGACGCGATACAGGTCCTGCCACGAAAAATCCGAGCCTGGCACCGTGCGCCGATGGAATGCGCCCTTATAGAAGCTGCGTACGCCCAGCTCCGTGTAGTTCTTCTCGGGGGCGATGGTGACCTCACGGCGCACCAAGGGGGCTACCTCCGCCATCGGCCGCTGCGGCGCACCGGCAATGGCATCGCGGAAACGCAGGGCCAGCAGGTGTTGGGCATCACGCTCAACGGCATCCAGATGCGCTTCAACCTGTCGAGTTTTCTCGGCCAGTGCGTCGAGGCGGGTGACGAGGGCTTGTTGTTCGGCCAGCGGCGGCAGCACAATCTGCTGGTCGAGAAAACGATCTTCCTTGATGCGTACGCGGTTGGTTGTGCCTTCACTCGCAGCCTTGCACAGTTCTACGAAGGGCGACGAACGCACCAGCCAGCCCATGAATGCAGCATCGCACTGATCCGGATCGCGAAACTCGAATGAAGGGAAATCGTTACTGACGATGGCTCCGTCCAACTCTGGCGGCACTAAACCAATCGCGCCATTTCGCGCGTCGATCTTAGACAGGATCAATTGGTTGGCGCGCACAACACGCCGTGCCGACACAACATCACTGCCAGAGACCTTGCCCCGGCTGATGACGCCTTTGCCCCACAGCTTAATGGTGACTTCGTGGTATTCGGCAGCTGGATCGATCACTGTAGTTTCATCCGAACGCCGGAGCAACTCGCTCAAGGCGACTTTAGGCCACGCTTTCATACACTACCCTCCGCATCAACGCCGCGCGCAATGCGCCGCGCTTCCAGTTCGCGCTGCGTTTTCTCCAGTTCGGCTTCCAGCAGCTTCACATCGGGCAGTACGGTCTGGTATTGAGCCGCCATAATCTTGTTAGGCAGGCCGTCCAGCGCATAGCGGGCCAGTGCCGACTTGGCACGGGCGCACAGAATCAGCCCCACCGGCGGGTTTTCGTCGGGCAGCGTCCAGTGCTCACGGGCGTAGTTGCAGTACATATGCATCTGCCCGACATCGGCATGGCTTAGTTCGCCAAGCTTCAGGTCGATGATGACCAAACAGCGCAGGCGGCGATGGAAGAACAGCAGGTCGACCCGGAACCAGCTCTCGTCGATACGCAGCCGTCGCTGGCGGCCGACGAACTGCTCCAGTGTGATGTTCCAAGACGGCGTCTCGGATTGACCTGTGCTCAGAGCTTGAGGGTTATTCCGAGACAGTGTCTCGGAAATTCTCTGGGGCGGATACGCCAGATAAAACAGGCGCATCAGCTCTAGGTTGTCCACGCTGAAACCTCGGCCAAAGCGCTGACCGAGATCCTTCGACAGGCGCTGCAACAGTTGTTCCCCGCGCGCCGCCCGCTCCTGCCCGCCCTGTTCAAACTCGACGATACGCCGGCCAATTTCCCAATAAGAGGCGGTCATCAGCGCGTTGACGCTGCGTGCAGCAACGCGGTGGGCGGACTCCAGCAGCGCGACGATGTCGCCATGAACGGCGGTGTAGTCGACCTGATCCAGAATGACTGGTGTGCTGCGCTCGGTCATGCCTGCACCTCGGCCACTAAAGCCTCGATTTCGCCGAGAAGGCGCATCACTTCGGCCTCGTGGCTGCGCATCGAGGCGATCAGGTCCTTCGGATCGGCGTGTTCTAACCCTACCTTCGCGTGAGGATTCTTGAGATCTAGGTTATAAATCGGCCAGTAGAGAGCATCACCCTCGGACTGAGCAGACTTGGCGGCTTGCTCGTGGGCGGATTGCTCATTCTTGAGCGCCTTCAAACGATCTTGCAGCTCAGCCTTCTGGCCATTGGCTGCGGCCTGGATGGCTTGTTCCAACTCTCGAATCGGTTTGCCCAGAGCGATGGCGGCGTTGCGTTCGCTTTCCGCCCGCTGCCAGTGTGGCGTGGCGGCTGCGACAGCAGCTTCGCGCTTGGCGGCAAAGTCCACTTTCCACGCCTGCGGGCCTTCTTCCCGGTTGTTCCACCAAGCCAAGGCAGGGGCGAATTCCTCGAATTGCAGGGGCGCAGTCTTGCTGTACTTCTTGCGACCTTCGGGCAGCGGCAGTTCGTAATACCAGATGGTGTCGGTAGGGCCACCACGCTCGAAAAACAGCAGATTGGCCGGAATATCAGTGTACGGAGCAAACACACCTTGCGGCAGGCGCACGATGGTGTGGAGCTTAAACTCCTTGAGCATCTCTTCCTTGATGACAGCACTAATTCCATCACCAAACAAAGTGCCGTTGGGCACGACCACAGCCGCTCGGCCACCACGCGCAGCGGGTTTGCCGTCCGACACTGGTGCACCGGCGACACGGAGCTTGCGCATGATGTACTGCAAGAACAGCAGCGCGGTTTCTGCCGTTTGCATATTGGGCGGAAAGTTGGCCTTGATGCCGACTTCTTCTTCACCACCAAACGGCGGGTTGGTGAGGATAACGTCCACGCGCTCGCTGTGGCCGATCTCGTTGATCCGCCGCTCCAGCGTATTGCCATAAGCAATTTGCGGTGCTTCCAACCCGTGCAGCAACAGGTTCATCTGCGCCAGCATGTAGGGCAGCGGCTTGGCTTCCTGACCGTAAAGTGTGTTGCGTTGCAGGCTGCGCCGTTGATCTGGGGTGCTCACCTGCGGAGCGATATGGTCGTAGGCTTCGACCAAAAAACCACCTGTGCCACAGGCAGGATCCAGTACGGTTTCACCCAAACGTGGATCAGTGACCTGTACCATGAAACGTACTACAGGGCGTGGTGTGTAAAACTCGCCAGCGTCTCCTGCTGCATCGCGCATTTCACGCAACATCGACTCGTACAGATGCGAGAGGGTGTGGATTTCCTCGCTGGCGCTGAAGTGAATGCCGTTGATCTTGTTGATAATGTCGCGCAGCAAATAGCCACTGACCATGCGATTTTGCACGCCTTTGAACACGTTAGCGATAACTTCGCGCTGGCTACCTTTTTCACCTTCTCCTGCCAAACCACGCAGATATGAGAATAGACCTTTGCCTAGGCTGCCCTCTGCACGAACGGTGAGTTCCTGACTAATGAAAGCAAGCAGTTCATCACCAGTGATGCCGTCTTCACGAGCGGCCCAGTCACGCCAGCGGTAGGGTGGCTCAATGATCGGTTGGTAGCGCTTGCCGTCTAGCTCGGCTTCTTCCTCGTGCACGATTTCGAGATCATCAAGGAACTTGAGAAACATGATCCAAGTGAGCAACGGCAGACGATCTACATCACCGTTGAGGCCCTTATCTTTACGTAGGATCTTGCGGGCGGTGCCGATTAATGCAGATAGATTTTCACGTGTGGTAAGTGGTGTTTTTGCTTTACGTGGCGTGCGGGTCTTTTTAGCTTCGCCTAAACTCGCGGCGGTGGTTTTCTCGCCAGTAGTGGCAGATTTTGGCATGGGGTGTATTTCTCGTTATTGGTATAGCGCGGTTTGTAGCCGAGAGACAGTATCCTTCATACTGCGCACACCGCCAAAGTGACGGGTAGCAATTTCGGAAGGACTACCGTAGCGGTCGAAGGGTTGTACCTTCATCAGCTCGGACAGCGCATTAAATTGCAGAATGCCACGCTCGACATAGCGGTCGAGCAACAGCGACAGAATTTCACGGGCAGTTTCACCATGTTCGGCAAACAAATCTTGGGCCTGACGTTTGGCCGCTTCCGCACGCTGGCGACGGGTCAACAGTGGTGCATTCCAACCCAGATGGCACAACAAATCGAACGGGTCAGCATCGGGCTGTTCGCTGCTGGCTGCCAACTCCTCAAAACTGATGCCACGTTCGGTCAGTTCGTGCAACACCTCGGCGCGGGTGTCAGGATTAGCCCATGCTGATTGTAGGGCCTCACGCGTCGGGTAGAGTGTGCGTACTGCGCGGCCAGAATACTCGCTGTACTTGATTACCTGCAGTTTCTTGCCATCGGTATCGAGGTCATAGACCAAATGGCCAATTACTTCGACCTCACCGCCGTCAATGTAGAACTTGCGGGGTTCTGCCGGTGGTTCAGTGATGATTTCACCGTTGCCACCAGTGTCATCACCCTTTTCGGTTTCGACCACATACTCTACTTCGGACTCTGCTACGCCAGGCACTTCGTCTACGGCGGTTTCGACAACCTCGCCCGACTCATCGACCGTGACTTCTTCAATACGAGCAGGATCGCCATCAAAGTCAGGGTCGGCAAAGTGGCGCGTGGCCGTGCCGGTGAAGTCGATGATGTTGAAATATTCCTTACCATAATCCACCTTCAGACGGGTGCCACGACCGACGATCTGCTTGAATTCGGAGCGCGAACCCACGACACGCGCCAGCACCACGTTTTTCACCATTTCAGCATCGACGCCGGTGGTCAACAATTGAGATGTGGTAAGGATGACCGGCGTTGGCTTGTCTACATCCTGAAAGTGCGACAGATGGGTGAGACCAATTGCCCCCTCGTCGGCGGTGACGCGGCAGACATAATCAGGATACTGCTTAACCAGATCACTATTCAGATTGATCAATTCCTGTCGCATCTCTGCTGCGTGCTCCTGATCAACACAGAACACCAGTGTCTTGGCAAAACGGTCGGTGCCTTTGAGTAGGCCAGTCAGGTGTTTGGCGATCGCTCGGGTGCGCGCACGTAATGACACGACACGTTCAAAATCTTTGGTTTGATATTCCTCATCAGGCACTGCACGGCCATACCGATCCAGTTCATCTTTGCTAGGTCGCCAACCAGCAGCATCCACCGTAGTAATGACGCGGTGCACGCGATACGGAGCAAGGAAACCATCTTCAATGCCTTGACGCAGACTGTAGGTGTAAACCGGGTTGCCGAAGTATTCGTAGCTATCGCGGGACTCTTCGCGTAACGGTGTCGCAGTCATGCCGAACTGCACAGCAGGTTCGAAATAATCCAGCACCGCACGCCATGCGCTCTCGTCCCTGCTGGAACCACGATGGCATTCGTCGATGATAATGAGATCGAAGAAATCTGGACGATACTGACGAAAAATGTCTGAACTGGCCGTAGTCAATGCCTGATAGATACTGAAGTACATATCTCGACTTTGACTGGTTTCACCGCCTGCAATCTTGTGCCGTGCATCACCGAAGGGAGCGAACATTTTCGCCATGGGATCATCAACTAGGATGTTGCGGTCGGCCAAGAACAGGATTTTGGGACGGCGGTGTTCACCGGTTCGGTTCCAGCGGCTGTTCCACAACTTCCAGCAGATCTGGAACGCCACACAAGTCTTACCAGTGCCAGTAGCCAATGTGGCAAGGATACGTTTTTGACCAAGCAGGATTGATTCGATGACTCGATTGATTGCGATTTGTTGGTAGTAGCGCGGAACTTTTCCTGAAACGAGGTTGAATGGCTCAAGCAGATGGAGTGATGAATCTTTAGATAACTGCGTGTGTTTGGTCAGTCGGGCAAACAACTCATCTGGTGTGGCATAGCGATCCACTTCCCGTTCGGTCCCTGTGGTGTAATCAATTTCGATGATACGGTAGCCGTTAGTAGCGTACGCAAACTTGAGGCCGAGAATCTCCGCGTACTCGCGTGCCTGTTGCACACCGGTTTCTGCAGGTATGCCGATTTGTTTGGCTTCGACCACGGCAAGGGGATAGTCCCGACGGTAGTACAACAGGTAATCAGCACGCTTCTGTTTACCACGAAGAACCTTGCCGCCTGCCACGATAATGCGGCCATTGGTAAAGCTACGCTGCTCGCCAATGGCATGTGGAGTAGTACCCCACCCCGCTTGGAGCAGTTTGGGCGTAACAAACTCACGGCAGGTGTCCGCTTCAGTCATCACACCTTCTCGCATTCCCTCTACCTTCATCGTTTCACCCCTCGGTTAACCAGGATTTTGAAACTAGTCACCAGTGCAATGAGCTCTATATCGCGCAAGTTCTTCTTCAACAGGCCATAACCTTCCATCATTCGTAGCCATCGAAGGGAACCAGACTGTGAGTATTTACTTGCCACTAGGGTGGTTCTAAGTCACTTGGGCTGTGAATACCAACGACGCAATGCTTCATCACTGGCGCACATGATCATCATGGCATTAGCATTAGCACATGATCTTATCAATGTGACACAACTGCAGTCAATTTTTGATGAACAGTCCGGTGTCCATTGCTGGGTGTATTGCTTAGTAAGAAAGATTTTGATGGTAATGGTAAAGCTATGGAGGCAGGTCATTGCCTTCCAAGCGTCTGAGGGAGGCTTTACGGAGTGGCTATGTGCAGCGACAGTATTGATGTT
>RRZT012529030.1_pt1 | contig 11376 bp, 8 predicted proteins | sample 2165551 | NCBI WGS metagenome assembly RRZT01 (sample SAMN10456910, study PRJNA506462) | wastewater metagenome | biome: wastewater; feature: sludge; material: wastewater sludge; isolation source: wastewater sludge with Escherichia coli K12::gfp cells carrying plasmid... | place: USA: Moscow, Idaho ... | reverse complement strand
CATCCCACCTGGCCCGAGGTCAGGTGTGGCCCGCGGCGGTACATACGTCCCACCTGGCCCGCGGTCAGCTGCGGCCCGGCGATGTCGGGGACTTCGTCATCCATGAGTCGCCAACCGGTCGACGCGGCGCTGATAAGCCGAGACCTGGCCGGACTCCGGGACCGGGGTCGGCCAGTCAACGCTGGACCAGCCGGGTTGCGGTTGCCCCGAGTCGTAGCGCCAGGTCCGCTTCGTGACCTGCGTTGCCGGACCGACCCGGGTCGCCCCGTCCGGCGCCGGCGTGACGGACAACCGGATCAAGTTCGCCACGCCGGGCAACGCGATGTCCACCTGGTCGGTGCCCCGCGGCAGCGGCGGGTAGACGCTGACCAGCTGCGCCGCACTCCCTGCCTCCCGCAATCCGATCGCCCAGAAGTCGAGATTGGTGCACAGACATTCAAGGATTGGCTGACCGTCGATCTCCCCGGTCATCCAGCGAACGCCCGTCGGCTGTCGCCCGGCGGCGGCCAGGGTCGGCCCGCTGGCCGCGTTCGTGCTGATCTCCTTCCCATCGGAGCGAGCAGGAGCGACCAGCGGTGGACCGAGCGGCCGGGCGAGGAAGGCTCGCTGGGGGCTCATCGACCGCAAGGTCCACCGGACCGTGGTCGAGGTGGTGCTGGCCAGCACCAGGTCCACTCGCAGGGTGGCGGTCCGTCGGCTCGCTTCGTCCTCGGCGGTCTGGAAGAACTGTGGCGCCACCAGCGGCCGGATCGGCTCCGCTGGTCGGCTCAGCTCGGCGGGGTAGGTAGCCGTCGGCACCTGACCAGCCGCGCTGACCAGGACGTGACTGAAGGGTGGCAAGGTCGCCGCGATCACATCGACGCTTCGGGTCCGAGCCGGCAGCGGCGGAAAGGCCACCTGCAGGAGCCGGGTCTCACCGAGCCGGAGCATCCTCGAGACTGCCCAGAGCGGCGTACACAGACAGTGACGGGCTCGCTGTGCCTTGGAGACCAGCGGCCGGTACACCCGCTGGGTCCCCGGATCGAGCAGCACGATGCTGATACCGCCGTCATCGACCCGGTCCAGACCGAGATCGAGGCCGGTCGGCAGTTCATCGCCCTGCTGTCGGCCTGGCGCGCTCAGCGGAGTGATCGACCAATCGAGCACGGTCACGTCGGCCGCCCGCCTAACCGCGTGGACGGCGAACCGGATCGTCACCTGCTGACCTTCCGCGCTGGTCCAGGTGGTCTCGCCTGCCACCGGCAGACTCGGATTGGCCCTTTCCGGCGCAGGCGGGCTGGGCGACTCGGCGCGCACGTGCTTGCCGAACAGCCCCGGCTCGCTGCCGGACCAGGTGCAGCCGGTCAGGACGAGCAGGGCAAGAGCGAGCATGAGCGCCACGGTGCGCACAAGGTCGATGGTAGGCCGGAGCCGCCAGGCTGGGGGCCGTTGAGTGCAGGCCGATGGGCGGGTGCCATTGGCCTTGCCGACAGGTGGCCCGGATCACGAGGCTAAAAGTTGACCTGACCATAAGTCGCGGCGTAATCTCGTGATCACCACGACTTATAGTCATATCTACCAAAAGGTCCGGGTCATGAAGGAACAGGGCATCGAGCTCGCCGTCTCGACGGTGATCTTTGCTCTGCGCCCTCACCCCCGGAGCGGCGAGACCGCGCTCTGGCTGCCGCTGGTGCGCCGGATCCGGGAGCCGCACGTCGGGCGCTGGGCGTTGCCCGGCGGACCGCTGCAATGCGACGAGGAGCTGTCGGCGAGCGCCCGTCACACCCTGGAGCGGACGACCGGACTCACCTCGAACTACCTCGAGCAGCTCTACTCCTTCGGTGCGCCGGATCGCTCCCCGCAGCGAGTCGTCTCGATCGTCTACTGGGCGCTGGTCCGAGCCGACGAGGCGGCCCGGGCCATCGACGGCGAGAACGTCGAGTGGTTCCTGGCCGACGAGGTCCCTGAGCTCGCCTTCGACCACAACACGATCGTGACCTATGCCCTCAACCGGCTGCGCGGCAAGATCACCCACTCACCGATCGCCCGGTTCTTCCTCAGCCCTGAGTTCACCCTCGCCGAGCTCCGCGCGGTGCACGAAGCCGTGCTGCGCAAGAAGATCGACCCCGCCAACTTCCGCCGCCAGGCTCTGGCAACCAAGACCCTCGTCCCGACCGGCACGGTCCTGACCGGCACCAGCCACCGACCCCCCGCCCTCTATCGCTTCCAGGTCAATCCCACTCCCGAGAGGCTCCGTCCATGACCCAGACACTCGACAGTCGCGCGCTGCTCTCCGTCAATGATGTGATCACTGCTGCGCCGAGCTCCAGCTGTGATGCCGAGCTGGCGCGGGGACCGTGGGACTTCGACCTGGCGCCCGGCTATGGGCCGGGCGCCTCCGAGTTCGACGTCATCCCGACCCCGGTGACCCGGCCCGGCCAGCTACCGACGGCGTACCAGCGGATGAGCGACGACGAACTGCACGCCCGGATCCGTGCCGCCAAGGAGAAGCTGGGCAGCGAGCTGGTGATCCTGGGTCACTTCTACCAGCGCGACGAGGTGGTGCAGTATGCTGACTTCGTCGGCGACTCCTTCCAGCTGGCCAATGCCGCGCTGACCCGGCCGGAAGCCAGCACCATCGTGTTCTGCGGGGTGCACTTCATGGCCGAGACCGCCGACATCCTGGCCCGTCCCGAGCAGCACGTGATCCTGCCGAATCTGGCTGCCGGCTGCTCGATGGCCGACATGGCCGACGAGGACTCGGTGGAGACCGCCTGGGAAGAGCTGATGGAGGTGTACGCCGACGAAGCCGACGCCGATGGGCTCGCCTCGGTCATCCCGGTCACCTACATGAACGCCGCGGCTGCACTGAAGGCCTTCTGCGGCCGGAATGGCGGCATCGTCTGCACGTCGTCGAATGCCGCAACCGTGCTGGAGTGGGCCTTCGCCCGCGGTCGCCGGGTGCTGTTCTTCCCCGATCAGCACCTGGGCCGCAACACCGCCAAGGCGATGGGCGTACCGCTGGAGCAGATGCCGATGTGGAATCCCCGCAAGCCGCTGGGTGGCAACACCGAGGCCGATCTGATCGACGCGAAGGTGATCTTGTGGCACGGGTTCTGCTCGGTGCACAAGCGATTCACGGTGGCGCAGATCGATCAGGCCCGGGCGCAGTATCCGGGCTGCAAGGTGATCGTGCACCCGGAGCCCCCGATGCCGGTGGTGGACGCCGCCGATGCCTCGGGCTCCACGGATGCGATCCGCAAGTTCGTCGCCGCCGCCAGTCCGGGCGACGTGATCGCCATCGGCACCGAGATCAACCTGGTGAACCGGCTCGCCGCCGAGAACCCGGACAAGACGATCTTCTGCCTCGATCCGGTGATCTGCCCCTGCTCGACCATGTATCGGATCCACCCCGGCTACCTCGCCTGGACCCTGGACGGCCTGGTCGAAGGCGAGATCCGCAACGAGATCGTGGTCGCCGACGAGGTGGCCCGCGACGCCAAGGTAGCGCTGGAGCGGATGCTCGCAGCGCTCCCTCGCTAACCCGGTGACTAGGAGACACTCATGCGTGTAAGCATCATCGGCTCCGGTGTGGCCGGGCTCACGGCTGCTCTCGATCTTGCTCGGGAGCACGACGTGGTCGTGGTCACCAAGGCGGACGCCGAAGAGAGCAACACCCGCTATGCCCAAGGTGGCGTCGCGGTCGTCGTCGCTCCCCCGGACTCCCCGGCCAGCCACGTCGCCGACACGCTGGTCGCCGGTGCCGGACTGAGCGATCAGACCGCCGCGTCGGTGCTGTGCGAAGGCGGTCCGGCCGCCGTCGGCGAGCTCATCGAGCGTGGCGTGGGCTTCGATCGTCGCCGCGACGGCAGCCTGGCTCTCGGGCTGGAAGCTGCACACGAGCACCCGCGGATCTTGCATGTCGATGGCGATGCCACCGGGGCGGCGATCTCGGCGGCGCTGCTGGACCGGGTGGCCGAGGCCGGCATTCCCCTACTGACGAATACGACCGTGGTCGACATCGAGGTGGTCGCCGGGCGGGCTGTGGGCGTACGTCTGCTGGACGGCACCACACTGGCCGCCGACGCGGTGATCCTGGCCACCGGTGGCGCCGGTCAGCTCTACCGCTACACCACCAACCCCGAGGTCGCCACCGGCGATGGGGTCGCGCTGGCCCTGCGTGCCGGTGCAGCGGTGGCGGATCTGGAGTTCTACCAGTTCCATCCGACGTCGCTCGCGGCGCCGGGCAACTTCTTGATCTCCGAGGCCGTCCGCGGTGAGGGCGCGACCCTGATCGACACCGACGGGCGCCGGTTCATGCTCGAGGTCCACCCCGCCGCCGAGCTAGCCCCGCGCGATGTCGTGGCACGCGGCCTCGCCGACCAGATGGCACGCCAGCACGGCGTACCGGTGCGTCTCGATGCCACCCAGTTCGGCGCCGAGTTCCTCGCCCGCCGTTTCCCCACCATCGATGCGAACTGCCGAGCGCGGGGATTCGACTGGGCTCGCGAGCCGATCGCGGTGACCCCTGCGGCCCACTACTGGATGGGCGGCGTGCGCACCGACACCTGGGGGCGCACCTCGATGCCGGGCCTATACGCCGTCGGCGAGGTCGCTTGTACCGGTCTGCACGGCGCCAACCGGCTCGCGTCGAACTCGTTGCTGGAGGGCATGGTGTACGGCGGCCGCGTCGCCAACGGGCTGACGGGCCAGCAGGACGGTTTCGACCAGACCTGGTCGCAACCCCAGACCGTCGAGCTCGGCGATGCTCCAGAGGCGGAGCCGTACACCCGCAGCGATCTGCAGGCGCTGATGTGGGAGGCGGTCGGGCTGAGCCGGACGGCGACGGGACTGACCGAAGCGCTGGCCACCTTGCGCAGCTAGCGTACCCCGGATGTCACGGATGCCAAGTCGGCCGAGGACGCCAACCTGCTGCTGGTGGCTCGCGCAGTCACGGCGAGCGCGCTGCGGCGTACCGAGTCTCGCGGCGGCCACTACCGCGCCGACTTCCCCGCCACCGATCCCACCCAGGCCGCGCACTCCGGCCTCATCCTCACCCCCACCCTCACCGGTCTGCTCGATCTTGTCGGCTCTGCTCGGTCTGCAGACCGAGCAAGGCCGACCAACCCGAGCAGCTCCGGAATGGGAGCAGCACGATGAGCCTGCAACGCCGACAGATCGAGGCCGTCGTCACGATGGCGCTCGCCGAGGACGCGCCGTACGGCGATGTCACCAGCCAGACCCTGATCCCGGCGACGACGACGGCAACCGCCGAACTGGCCGCCCGCGAGCCGGGGGTGTTGGCCGGGGCCGAGGTCTTCGAGGTGGCCATGACCACACTGGACCCGAACGTGAAGGTCACCCTGCTGGCCACAGACGGCGACCACTTCGACGCAGGACAGGTGCTGGCCCGGGTGGAAGGGCCGGCTCGCGCCGTGCTGCAGGCGGAAAGGGTGGCGCTCAACCTGGTGCAACGAATGTCCGGCATCGCCACGCAGACCGCCCGCTATGTCCAAGCGGTGGCCGGCACGAAGGCGCGCGTCGTCGACACCCGCAAGACCACCCCTGGTCTGCGGGCGCTGGAGCGGCACGCGGTGCGCTGCGGCGGCGGCCACAACCACCGCTACTCGCTGTCCGACGCGGTGATGGCCAAGGACAACCACCTCGCCGTGGTCGGCGACATCGCTGCCGCGGTACGGCGAGCGCGGACCGAGCTGCCGCACACCATGCACATCGAGGTGGAGATCGACCGGCTGGACCAGCTGGATACGGTGCTGGCCGCCGGACCGGACACGATCATGCTGGACAACTTCTCCGTCGACGACCTGGTCGAGGGTGTCCGCCGGATCGACGGAAGGGCCATCGTCGAAGCCTCGGGCGGCATCACCCTGGACGCCATCGGCCCGATTGCCCAGACCGGTGTCGACGTGATCAGCGTCGGAGCCTTGACCCACAGCGTCCGCGCGCTCGATCTCGGTCTGGATGTCGTCGTGGACGACCATTCATGATCACGGTCCACTCCGGATGACCTATCTGGATGCCGCAGCCACCACCCCCGTACGCCGTCAGGTGCTCGAGGCGATGTGGCCCTACCTGACCACGACGTACGGCAACCCGGCCAGTCATCACGAGGTCGGTGAGGCTGCGGCTCGGGGGCTCGACGCAGCGCGTCGCGCCGTCGCCCAGGTGCTCGGCGCCCGGCCGGCCGAGGTCACGTTCACCTCCGGTGGCACCGAAGGCGCCAACACGGCGATCAAGGGCATCGCGCTCGCGGCGCCCCGGGGCCGGCACGTGATCGTCTCCGCGATCGAGCATCCGGCCGTCCTGGAATCCGCGCGCTGGCTGGGCAGACTCGGCTACGAGGTCACGGAGCTGGGTGTCGATGCCGATGGTCTGGTCTCCCCCGAGGCACTTGCTGCGGCAGTCCGCCCCGACACCACGCTGGTCAGCATCCAGTACGCCAACAACGAGATCGGCACCATCCAGCCGATCGCCGAGCTGACTGCCATCACGCGTACTCACGACATTCCGTTCCACACCGACGCGGTCCAAGCCGCCGGTTGGCTCGAGCTGAATGTCGACCACCTAGGAGTCCAAGCGCTCAGCATCTCCGGCCACAAGCTCGGGGCACCCAAGGGCATCGGCGTGCTCTATCTACGCCGCCGGACCCCGATCGAGCCGCTGATCCATGGCGGCGGACAGCAGCGCGGTCTGCGGTCGGGCACCGAGGACGTCGCCGGCGCGGTCGGGATGGCCACCGCCCTGCGGCTCGCCCGCGCCGCCGACCCGGCACTGCTTGCGGCGACGCGTGATCGCTTCATCACCCGGGTGGAGGCCGGGGTCCCTGATGCCCGGCTCACCGGCCACCGTACGCAGCGACTGCCCGGCCACGCCTCCTTCGTGCTGCCGGGGATCAGCGGCGAGTCGGTGTTGCTCGATCTCGAACGCCACGGCGTGGTCTGCTCCAGCGGGTCGGCCTGCGCCGCCGGCAGCGACGAGCCATCGCACGTGCTCACGGCGCTGGGCATTCCGGCCGAGATCGCCCAGACCGCACTGCGCTTCAGCTTCGAGGCCGGCACCACCGACGGCGACCTGAACCACGCCGCCGACGAACTCAAGAGCGCCGTCCCCCGTCGCGCCACCTGACGTCCCACATCCGCTCGATCTTGTCGGTCTCGCGCTATCTACAGATCGAGCAGATCCAACAAGATCGAGCAGATCGCCCGGGACGACTAGCAGAGGACTTTTGGCCTACCTGGCAGCCCAGGGTCGCCAACTACAGTGAATCGCATGTCTGCTCTGGACGGCAGGGCGCCGTCCCGGGTCCCGGTGCCGACGGCCAAGTTGGCCATTCCTCGGCCCTTGGATCGTGGGGTCCGGCGCGACAGGCTGCTCGGGGTCCTCGACGCCGCCACCGTTGATCAGGTCCTGCTGCTCAGTGCACCGGCGGGGCACGGCAAGACGAGCCTGGTGGCCGAGTGGTGCAACCGCACCCCGGAGCGGACGGCGTGGGTGTCGCTCGATCGAGCCGACAGATCCGAGACTGCCCTGTGGGCAACGATCCTCGCCTCGCTCGGTGCGTGCGCCGCGGTGTCGGCAGACAGCCCGGTGCGCCTCCTCGACCCGCCCGGCGACGCCGCCGCCGTACTCGCGTTCGCGGAGCGGCTGACCGGGGGTCTCGCCCGGCTGCAGGCCCCGGTCCGACTCGTACTCGACGACCTGCACGTGTTGGCCGGGAGCGAGGCGATGAATGTCGTGGAGTCGCTGCTGAGCTACCTGCCGAACGGACTGCAGATCATCCTGGCAACCCGTAGCGATCCCAGGTTGCCGTTGGCGCGCTGGCGAGTGTCCGGTCGGCTGGTGGAGGTGCGCAGCGACCGGCTGGCTTTCACGAAGGCCGAGGCCCGTGACCTCGTCGAGCGGAGCGGTCTGCGGCTACGAGACGATCAGCTCACCACCCTGGTGGAACAGACCGGCGGCTGGGCGGCCGGCCTGCGGCTGGCCACCATGTCGCTCGCGTCGACCGATGACCCTGACGGTTTCCTCACCGATCTGGCCGGCAACGACCGGGCGATCGCCGACTATCTGGTCAGCGAGGTGCTCTCCCGGCTGCCCACCGAGGCCGGGTCGATGCTGCGCCGACTGAGTATCTGTGACCAGCTCTGCCTCGCTGGCCGAGGCGCTGACCGGCACCTCGGAAGCCGTCGAGCTGCTGACCGCACTCGAACGGGAATCCTCGCTCGTGGTCAGCCATGGCTCGGGACGGCAGTGGTTCCGCATTCATCCGCTGCTCCGGGCGCACCTGAAGGCTGACCTGCACCGCTGCGATCCCCGCTTGAAGGAGCAGCTGTACGCCGTTGCAGCCCGGTGGTACGCCGCCGACGGCGACCCCGCTGCAGGGCTGCGCTGCGCCGCGCACGTCAGCGATCCAGCGGTCAGCTCGGCCATCGTGCACGAGCACGCGTTGACCCTGCTCGGTGAGGGCCAGTTCGACGTCCTTCGGGACGCCTGGCGACGGTATCCGACCGAGGCGCTGGACGCCGAGCCCACCGTGGCGCTCGTCCTCGCTCTGGCCTTCCTCGACGCCGGCGAGGCGACCATCGCGGCAGAGCTGGCCAAGCGCGCCGACCGCCGGCTGGCTCGGCGCACGGACGACGACGAGCGCGTCGCCGCTACCCACCGTTGGCTTCGCGCTCTGGTGCGGGTCCGCCTCACGTGGCTGTCGGGCGAGCTGGACCACGTCCCGATGCCTGAACCCGACACTCAGGATCTGCCGCTTGACCTCAACCTGCCGTCGGAGCTCGCTCTCAGCCGCCTCACCACAGCTCTCGCCAGCGCCGCTGGCGGCGATCTCGACGAGGCGCGCCGCCATGCGACCTCGTCCCTGCGGGCCGCCGAGCTCGGCGACCAGCCGTACGTGGCAGCCCAGGCAACGGTGATCTTGGCCGTGGTCGCTGTGGCTCGCGGCGAGTTGCAGGAAGCCGGCGCACTCGCCGCCCGCGCCGACGCGTCGGCACCCGAGTCGCAGTGGTCCGGCACGGCCGAGCAGTCGGTGACCTCGGGCATCCGCTGCTACAGCGCACTGATGGCCGGCGATCCGGTCCAAGCCATCTCCCTGGCCGCTCCGTCGATCCGTTTCCACGCCGGCGAGCTCGCCGCCCAGCAGCCGACGGCCGCGCTGGCCACGATGGTCGTGGCGGTGGCGCGGCACGACCTCGGCGACCATGACGACTCGGCCCTCGCCGCGCTTCGCGAGATCCGGGCGAGAATTCCCTCCGATCCGCTCAGTCGCAAGGTTCTCGCTGTCGGATCTCTGTGGGAGCAGGAGATCTCCCTGGCACTCGGCCAGGCTGAACGGGCCCGAGAAGTGCTGCAGGCCATGCGGTCGACACTGGGATCGACCGGTGATGTGGCCTATCTGCGTGCCTGCGCCGCAATCGCCCGAGGTCGCCACGATGCCGGGCGGGAGTTGCTCGACTCGATCATCGACGGTCGACACGCGCCCCTGGCCGAGTGGGTCGAGGTCGCCTGCCGGGTCCAGCTGGCGTCCTTGGGTCTGCGGCTGCGACGCCGGGCCGAAGCGCGCGTCCTGCTGAGAGAAGCGCTCGAGCTGGCAGCCGGCCAGGGAGCGCTACGTCCCTTGATCATCGCGCCCGAACCGGTGATCGAGCTGCTCGCCGGCGACTCCCAGCTCCTCGGATCCGAGCACGCCGAGCTGATCAGGACCGTACTGGGACTGCGACCGGCGGAGCGGCAGCGCGGCGGGCTTCCCCTCACCCCGCGGGAGCTCGAAGTGCTGACCATGCTGCCGAACCTGTGTTCCGTGTCCGACATCGCTGCCGATCTGTCCGTCTCGGTCAACACGGTCAAGACTCATCTCAAGGCGATCTACGCGAAACTCAGCGTCGACTCGCGACGCAAGGCGATCGAGGTCGGACGACGCCATGGTTACCTCGTCCCCTGACGACTCCCGTCGCGAGCGGCCGTGAGGCGGAGCGGGGGCTCTGTCTGGACTGAGGAGCGAGCAAACACGCTCTTCGTTTGCGAACGACGAAGGAAGACAGAGCCCTGGGAGCGCAGCCGAACAGCGAGTCGACGACAACACAGAGGCGGTCCCCAGCTGGGGACCGCCTCCGGTTTGTTGCTCGATAGCCGAGCGGGTCAGAACCTCAGATCAGAAGTCCATGCCGCCCATGCCGCCACCCATGTCGCCACCCGGAGCAGGCGCAGCCTTCTCCGGCTTGTCGGCGATGACGGCCTCGGTGGTGAGGAACAGGGCCGCGATCGACGCCGCGTTCTGCAGCGCGGACCGGGTCACCTTGGCCGGGTCGATGATGCCGGCCGGCACCAGGTCGACGTACTCACCGGTGGCCGCGTTCAGACCGTGACCGGCAGCCAGTCCGCGGACCTTCTCGGCCACCACGCCCGGCTCCAGACCGGCGTTGAAGGCGATCTGCCGCAGCGGCGCCTCAGCCGCCGTGAACACGATCTGTGCACCGATGGCCTCGTCACCGTCCAGGTCGACCTTGGCGTGCTGCGCAGCCTGCAGCAGAGCCACGCCGCCGCCGGCGACGATGCCCTCCTCGACCGCAGCCTTGGCGTTGCGGACGGCGTCCTCGATCCGGTGCTTGCGCTCCTTCAGCTCGACCTCGGTGGCCGCGCCGACCTTGATCACGGCCACGCCGCCGGCCAGCTTGGCCAGCCGCTCCTGCAGCTTCTCGCGGTCGTAGTCGGAGTCGGAGTTGTCGATCTCGTTACGGATCTGGTTGACCCGGCCGGCGATCTGCTCGGAGTCGCCCGCGCCCTCGATGATGGTGGTCTCGTCCTTGGTCACCACGACCTGACGAGCCTGGCCCAGCAGCTCCAGCTCGACGCCGTCGAGCTTGAGGCCGACCTCCTCGGAGATGACCTGGCCACCGGTCAGGATCGCGATGTCGGTCAGCATGGCCTTGCGACGATCACCGAAGCCCGGAGCCTTGACGGCGACGGACTTGAAGGTGCCACGGATCTTGTTCACGATCAGCGCGGCCAGAGCCTCGCCGTCGACGTCCTCGGCGATCACGACGAGCGGCTTGCCGCTCTGCATGACCTTCTCCAGGACCGGCAGCAGCTCCTTGAGGTTGCTGATCTTGGAGTTGACGATCAGCACGTACGGATCGTCGAGCACGGTCTCCATGCGCTCGGTGTCGGTGACGAAGTAGGGCGAGATGTAGCCCTTGTCGAACCGCATGCCCTCGGTGAGCTCGAGCTCCAGGCCGACGGTGTTCGACTCGTCGACGGTGATGACGCCTTCCTTGCCGACCTTGTCCATGGCCTCGGCGATGATCGCACCGACCTGGGTGTCAGCGGCGGAGATGGAGGCGGTGGCAGCGATCTGCTCCTTGGTCTCCACGTCCT
>RRZT010105349.1_pt1 | contig 11377 bp, 12 predicted proteins | sample 2165551 | NCBI WGS metagenome assembly RRZT01 (sample SAMN10456910, study PRJNA506462) | wastewater metagenome | biome: wastewater; feature: sludge; material: wastewater sludge; isolation source: wastewater sludge with Escherichia coli K12::gfp cells carrying plasmid... | place: USA: Moscow, Idaho... | reverse complement strand
TAGATAATGAAGCTAAAAATGAAGGAGCTGGAGCTGGGGGAAAAGCTGTAAAAATTTTAGCTAATAACAAGGTAGATATACTTATTGCTCCAGAACTGGGACCTAAAGCTGTTGATGCAATTAAAGCTTTTGAAATAGTAGCATATAGAAGTCTTGTTAATTTAACGGTAGAAGAACAAATAGAAAATTTTCAACAAGGAAAACTTGAAAAATTTGAAGATTCATCAGTAGAAAGTCATAGTGGATTAAGAAGGGTTTAATATGAAAATTGCTGTATTGAGTGGAAAGGGAGGAACAGGTAAAACTACTGTTTCCACTAATCTTTCTTTTGTAAATAAGGATATAGTATTAATTGATTGTGATGTAGAAGAACCTAATGCTAGTATATTTTTAAAGCCAATAAAATCAGAAGAAGAAAAGGTATTTGTAGAATATCCCGTAGTTGTGCAAGAAAAATGTGTCTTGTGTGGGAAATGTGGAGAAATTTGTAAATTTAATGCTATAATTCCTGCAAAAAACACAGTTTTGGTATTTAAAGAGTCTTGTCATTCTTGTGGTGGTTGTCAACTTGTATGCCCAGTAGGAGCAATAAAATATGAAAAAAGAGAAATTGGGAAAATAGTAAAAGGGAAAACCATTTTTAATAATTATATGGAATATGGACTTCTTAACATAGGAGAATTATCAGGTGTTAATATTATAAAGACTTTAAAAAATAATGTAAAAGATGAAAAGTTGGTAATAATTGATTCTCCTCCGGGGACTTCTTGTGCAACTGTTTCAGCAGTAGAATATAGTGATTTTGCCATAATAGTAACTGAACCCACACCTTTTGGACTAAATGATATGAAAATGGTTGTTGAAATGCTTAGGGAAATGGGAATGCCTTTTGGAGTCTTTGTAAACAAAGCCGACCTTGGAGATATGGAAGTTTATGATTATTGTAGGGAAGAAAACATTGAAATTTTGGGAGAAATTCCTTTTGATAAGGATATTGCCAATTATTATTCTAAAGGAGAAATATTTTCTAAATATATACCACATTATAAAGAAGTTTTTGAAAACCTTCTACAAGCAGTATTAGGAGGTAAAAATGGAAATTAATGAAATTGTAGTTATATCAGGGAAAGGTGGAACAGGTAAAACAACATTAACAGCTTCCTTAATTCCCTATTTTGAAAAATTAGTTCTAGCTGATTGTGATGTGGATGCTCCAGATCTCAAGATACTTTTTAAGGGAGAAAATAAAAGTACTGAAGATTTTATTGGTTTGAAAAAAGCAATAATTGATGAAAGTATTTGTATAAAGTGTGGTTTATGTAAGGACAAATGCAAATTTGATGCAGTAAGTGAAGAGATAAAAATTATTTCTTCAAAATGTGAAGGTTGTAGTGTATGTGAATATGTCTGTCCTGTTAATGCTATAAAAATGGTAGAGGCAGTTGTAGGACAAATTTTTGTTTCTAGTACAAACTATGGAGATATGGTTCATGGAAGACTAATTCCCGGGGAAGAAACATCAGGTAGACTTGTGTCTGAAGTAAGAAAAAGAGCTAAAAAGATAGCAGAGAAAGAAAATAGAAAAACTATTTTAGTAGATGGTTCTCCCGGTATAGCTTGTAATGTAATTTCATCAATTACAGGAGCGAAAAAAGTTATTTTAGTTACAGAACCAAGTTTTTCAGGATTACATGACTTGAAAAGAGTTTATGAACTTACTAAAAAATTTAGACTTCCTGTTTATGTAGTAATTAACAAATACGATTTATCTTTGGAAATGACTAAAGAAATCGAGAGTTTTTGTAAAGAAAATAGAATAAAGATTTCTTTAAAAATTCCTTTCAATAAAGATTTAGTTAAAAGTATAGTTAATAAAAAAATTCCTTCTATTGAAGAAAAAATCTTTTTTGATAGTTTAGGTTTTCAAGAGTTTATAAATGAGCTAAAAATTTAGCATTTGACAAATACTCTAAAAAAATTTATGCTAGTTAAGAAAATAACTATTTTAGTAAAGAATTAGGAGGATTTATGCCAAGACCAGTAAAATGTAGAATAATAACTGAAATGCCAAATCATTTAGCTTTTAAACCTGTAGGATTTCCTATGGATGAACTTGAAAGAGTAATACTTACTTTAGATGAATATGAAGCTCTTAGACTTGCTGATTTTGAAGAATTATACCAAGAAGATGCTGCTGAAAAAATGAATGTTTCAAGACAAACTTTTGGGAATATAGTAAAAAGTGCAAGAAAAAAGGTTTCGGAAGCTATCATTACTGGAAAAGCTATTATTATTGAAGGTGGGGACGTAACAATACTTAATAAACCTTGTCCAAGATGTAAGAAAAATAGAAAATCTTGTCCAAAATGTGAGGATAAAAATGATGAAAATAACATGTCTGGTGAATAATTTTAGCATAAATGAAAATTTGAAAGATGAGCATGGTTTAAGTTTTTATATAGAAAAGAACAATAAAAAGATTCTATTTGATACAGGAATGGGAGAAGCTCTCTTTCAAAATGCAAAAGAATTAAATATAAATCTTAAAGATATTGATTATGTAATTTTAAGTCATGGTCACAATGATCATACAGGTGGATTGAAAGAATTTTTAAAAATTAATAGTAAAGCTAAGGTAATAGCTCATAAAGAAATTTTTATAGAAAAATTTAGTAAACGAACAGGTCAAATGAAATTTATAGGGCTTTCTAAGAATGAATTAGATTTGAATAGATTTGAATTTATTGAAGAAAGTTATAATTTAGATGAAGATATTACAATTATTGGAAATCTTAGAGATTATGAAGAGGCAAGAGAAAAAAATCATTATGTAAAAATTTTAAATGAATATTCACCTGATATGTCTAAGGATGAAATTTACATGATTATAAAAGAAAAATCATATGATATTCTTGTTACTGGTTGTTCTCATAGAGGTATAATTAACATAGTAAATGAACTTCATGAAAAAAATTATCTTTGGGAAAGATTTTTTTTATTTGGAGGGCTTCATTTTAGAAATAAAACTTATAAAGAACTTATAAAATTAAATTATAAATTAGAAAGCTTAGGAGTAAAGAGAGCCTTCGTAAATCATTGTACTTTTGATAATACTAATATAAGTAAAGAGTTACATACTATGGAATATTTTTTTGGTGGAGATATAGTTGAATTAGGAGGAAATTAATATAATGGATGTAAAAATACAACAGAAAATACAAGAAGAAGCACAAAGAATTCAAGATAAAATGATAAAAGTAAAAAATAAAATTATGGTCATGAGTGGAAAAGGTGGAGTAGGGAAGTCAACTGTCTCTGTTAATCTTGCTGTAGGATTGTCATTAGAAGGGAAAAAAGTAGGAATATTAGATGCTGATATTCATGGACCAAATGTTCCTTTAATGTTAGGGGTAGAAGGAGCAAAAATAGCAGATATTAGAAAACCCTATGAAATAAGCTCAACTTTATCAGCAGTTTCTCTTAGTTTTTATATGGATAATTCAGATAAACCTATAGTTTTTAGAGGGCCAGCAAAATCGAGTGCTATAAGAGAAATTTTGTCAAATGTGGATTGGGGAGAATTAGATTATTTAATTGTTGATTTACCACCTGGGACAGGAGATGAACAACTGACTATTGCTCAAAGTATAGGCGATGTAGATGGAGCTATAATAGTTTCAACTCCTCAAGATGTTGCAGTATTAGATGTAAGAAAATCTATTGAATTTTCAAAACTAATAAATGTTCCTGTTCTTGGCCTTGTAGAAAACATGAGTGGTTTTATTTGCCCATGTTGTAATGAAACAATTCAAATATTTAATACAGGTGCAGTAGAGAAAACTATATCAGATTTTAATATTGAACTTTTAGACAAAATTCCAATGGAACCAAAACTTGCTAACGCAGGAGATACTGGAAAATCTCTTTTCTTTGAAACAGAGGAAAGCTTAGTAAAAGATAAGTTTAGAAATATAGTAAAAAGAGTAATTGAAAAAACTACAATTACTATTTAAAAACTCACTTTAAGGGAGTAAATGTATGAATGATATAAATTTAATGATAGAAGATTTTTATAAAAGTTTTCATCAAATAGAAGAATTAGAACTTAAAAGAGATATTAAGTGCTTGACACTCAACGAATATCATACAATAAATGTGCTTGGTGAAAGACTTCTTTCTATGAATGAACTTGCTGAAGATTTAGCAATTACAATGGGGACAGCAACTGTAGCAATAGAAAATCTTGTGAAAAAAAACTTTGTAAAAAGGGAGAGAAGTCAAGAGGATAGAAGGAAAGTTTTTGTATCTCTTACTAAAAAAGGATTTTTAGCTTTAGAAAATCATAGAAAATTTCATAAAAAGATAATAAATTTAATAACAAAAGATTTAAACTTAGATGAACTAGAAAGCTTTATAGGAATTTTTGAAAAGCTTCATAACAATCTTTCAGAGACTTTAAATCTTTCACAGTCACAAAAAATATATGATTTTTCTGAAAATATAGATTTGAAAATTACTGATATTTTAGGCTCAAGAGGTCTTAAGGATTTTTTCTTTAATGAAAACATCAGAATAGGAACTATTGTTAAAACTTTAAAAAAAGGAAATAACACTATATTGCTAGCTATTTCAGAGAAAGAAGTAGAATTAGATAAAAAAGATGCTGATAATTTAATAGCTGTTCAGTATTTTTAGAAAATTGATTTAAAGCTAAATAATAAAAAGTAGCTAATGCTACTTTTTATTATTTTATAAATAATTTAGAAATTTTTCTTTAAAGTTTTTAATTTTACTTGATTTGACTTCCAATTTTAACAGAAGTATCTATTTCAACAAGCTTAACTTTTTTCTTTTCAGTTGTTGTAAGTAACATTCCTTGAGATAAAACACCTCTTAAATTTACAGGCTCTAAATTTAGTACAGCCATAACTTTTTTACCTTTAAGTTCTTCAAAGTTAGGATAGTATTTAGCAATTCCCGAAACAATTTGTCTTTTCTCTGTTCCTGTATCTACAATAAATCTTAAAAGTTTGTCACTTCCTTCTACCGCAAAAGCTTCTTTAATCTCAACAACTCTAATATTAATCGCATCAAATTGAGAAATATTTATAGGATTTTCAACAACTAAATCATCCTTAAATTCTTTTACAGGTTCTTTTAAAACTTCAATTCTTGGGAAAATAGGACTAGCTTCATTTAAAGTATGTCCAACTGAAACTTTAAAGTTTTTAATATCTTCAAGTTTTCCATCTCTAACTTCTTTAAATCCTAATTGATTCCAAATTTTTTCTGCTGATTCTGGCATATATGGATAAACAAGAACAGCTATTTTATAAAGAGCTTCTACCAAGTTATTCATTACTTTAGCAAGTCTAGGTTTTTTATCCTCATCTTTAGCTAAGGCCCAAGGCATAGTTTCATCTATATATTTATTCATTCTTGAAATATATTTCCATATTGTTTCTAATCCATATGAAAATTGCATTTTATTCATATATTTATCTACATTAACTAAAGTTTCTTGCCATAAAGTTTCTATTTCATCATCAAAAACTTCATGTCCCTCTCCTTCAGTAACAACATTATTGAAATATTTTTTATACATTCCAAGTGTTCTATTTAAAAGGTTTCCTAAGTCATTAGCAAGGTCAGCATTAATTCTTCCAATCATAGCTTTTTCAGAATAATCTCCATCATTTCCAAAATGAACCTCTCTTAAAAGGAAATATCTAAAAGCGTCTACCCCATATTTTGCAATTTCATCTAAAGGGTTTACAACATTTCCAACAGATTTAGACATTTTTGCTCCATCAACTGTCCACCAACCATGCGCAACAATTTTTTCTGGTAATCTTTCACCAGCAGCTAAAAGCATACATGGCCAAGTAATTGCATGGAATCTTAAAATATCTTTTCCTAATAAATGAACAGTTTCTGCATTATTCCAAAATTTATCATACATCTCAGGATTATTTTCATATCCAACAGCAGTAAGATAATTTGTTAAAGCGTCAAACCAAACATAAATAACATGTTCAGGATCAATTTCTAAAGGGATTCCCCATTTAAAAGTATTTCTTGAAATTGATAAATCATATAATTCATCTTTTATAAAAGAAATAACTTCATTTCTTCTACTTTCAGGTAAAATAAAATTAGGATTTTCTTCAATATGTTTAAGTAATGCTTCCCTGTATTTAGACATTTTAAAGAAATAGCTTTCTTCCTTTACAAGTCTAAGTTCTTTTCCACAATGTGGACATCCATTTTCTCCAATTACTTGGTTATCTGGTACAAAAGTTTCATCACTAACGCAATATTTCCCTTCATAACTTCCTTTATAAATATCACCTTTGTCATAAACTTTTTTAAATATTTTAGCAACAGCTTTTTTATGTCTATCTTCTGTTGTTCTTATAAAATCATTATTTTCTATATTAAGAGCTTTCCAAAGTTCAGCAAATCTAGGAGCCATAATATCTGTCCATTCTTGTGGAGTCTTCCCCATTTCCTTTGCTTTTTCTTCTACCTTTTGCCCATGTTCATCTGTTCCTGTTAAAAAATAAACATCATATCCAGCAGTTTTTTTATATCTAGAGATAACGTCACATGCAATGGTAGTGTAAGCACTTCCAACATGAGGGTCTCCGTTTACATAGTAAATTGGCGTTGTAACATAAAAATTCTTGCTCATTTTTCTCCCTTCAAATTAACTAAAATTTATTCATAATCATAGTCGACTTCAGCTAAGCGACTAAGGTTAGATTTTTTTATTTTTACTGAATCATTTGCTATTTTTATAGCTTCTTTTAAACTTCCAATGTCAGCCAAATTTTTTCCAACAATATCAAAGGCTGTTCCATGGTCAACAGAAGTTCTAATAAAAGGTAGGCCAATTGTAATATTAACCCCCATTCCAAAACTTTCCATTTTCATAGGAATAAGTCCTTGATCATGATACATAACAACAGAAAGGCTATAAAAACCTTTCATTACTTTAACAAATAAAGTATCGGGAACAATAGGTCCTTCACAATCTATTCCTAATTTTTTAGCTTCTTTTACTGCTGGCTCTATTATTTCAATTTCTTCTTTTCCAAAAAGTCCATTTTCACCATTATGAGGATTAAGTCCAGCAACAGCAATAGGTCCAATTAGTCCAAGCTCTTTTTTAGCTTTTTCAGCAATTTTAATTTTTTTAAGTACAGAATCAAAAGTTACTTTTTCAGTTGCTTCTTTTAGTGAAACATGTGTAGAATTTAGTAAAACAACAACTTTGTTCCCCTTTAAGACCATAGCAAAATCGTCAGTATTTGATTTTTCGGCCAAATATTCAGTATGACCACTATAATGAAACCCAGCCATATTTATACTATCTTTTGAGATAGGACATGTAACAATTCCGTCAATATATTTTGTTTTACAAAGACTGATTGCAAAATCCAAATATGCTATTGATAAAGCCCCACCTTTTTCTGAATGAGTACCAAATTTTATTTCGTCCAAATTTGTATCAATATTTATAAGATGAAGTGTATTATTTTTTAAAGAAAGGTTTTGAATATCGTTTCTTCCAATTTCAATAATTTCTAAATCTGATTTAGTTTGTTTAATGTAATGTTCAAGAATAGTTTTACTCCCAATAACAAAAAGAAAAAGTTTTTTATCTTCTACCCTGTAGATATTATCAAAAAATTTAACAATAATTTCAGGCCCAATACCACAAGGGTCTCCCATAGTTATAGCTAATCTATTCATAATAACTCCTCTGCTTTTTTATTAGCGTTATTAATTGCATCATCAATTACTTTTAAAAAATCATCAACATTTCCATCTTTTGGAATTTCAATAGGTTCTCCTAAATAAAAAATTCCCTTTGTAAAAGGTAAAGGTAATTGAAATTTGTCCCAAGCTTTTTCAAATTGATACTTCCATTTAAATGCTCCACCTACAGGAATAATTTTTGCTCCTGTTTTTTGTGCCATATATATAATTCCCGGCTTCACTTCAAAAATTGGCCCTAATGGTCCGTCACATGCAGAACCAAGAGAAAATCCTTCTTTTAAAGCTTTTATCATAACAACAAGACTTTTAACACTATTATCACGAGAAGAGCCTCTAATAACTTCATAACCAAATTTATTTAAAATACTTTGTAACATTTCCCCGTCTCGAGAAGGACTTACAAGAGTAGTTTTTTTCTTAACATGGTGTAGATTAACAGTAGGAAAAAATATTTTTTGGTGCCAAAAAGCATAAATATTAGCATCATCATTTTTTATACTTTCATGTACTACTTTTTTCCAACGGACAGTAGAATTAAGAATTCGAATTATATAATACAATCTATTCCCTAAGTCTTTATATTTCTCAATTTTTTTTTTGCTCATTAAATTTTACTCCTAAAAGTTTGTTTGTAAAAAATTATATCACATCACCATTAAAATTTCAAAATAAATGTTTAATTTAAGAATAATTACAAAAATTTGAATTTGACTTATAGAAATAATAATAAGTATTTATTCTTTATAAATTTTTAATTAGGGACAAGTAAAGATGGAATTGCCACATCTCAATTCGTACTTACTACATTAAAATTTAGGATTTTCTATAAATATAAAAAAAGCTGAAGTTATCTTCAGCTAAAAGTCCTAGATAAGTCCAGGAATATTTATTCCACCTGTTACAGCGTTCATTTCTTTTTCAGCTAATTCTTCAGCTTGTCTCATTGCTTCAGATACAGCAGATAAGATTAAGTCTTCTAACATTTCTTTATCATCTTGAGCTTCTTTTATGATATCCTCAGATAATTTAACTGAAATTACTTCTTTTTGTCCGTTTACTTGAATTAAAACAGCTCCCCCGCCAACAGATGCTTCAACTGTTTTACTTTTCAATTCTTCTTGTACAGCAATCATTCTAGCTTGCATTTCTTGAGCTTGCTTTAAGATGTTTGATGAACCAGCACTTTTGCTTTTTAATTTTCTAACCAATTTTATGCCTCCTTAGTTATTTAACTATGACAAGGATATCATAATTTTAATTTTTTTTCAATATCTAAAAATTCTTTAATTATAAGGTAAAGAAACAGTGAAAGTTAATCCATTATAAAAATTTTTTTCTACTTTGATTTTTCCATGAATTTCTTCTACCAATTTCTTTGAATATGCTAGTCCTAAACCATGACCATTTGTTTTAGTTGTAAAATATAAACTAAATATTTTAGTAATATCAAAATGTTCTTCAATTTCTTTATTAGTTTCAAATATAATATCAATATAACCATTTTTTTCAATATATATGTTAAAAATGCCTGAATGGTCATCAATTTCTTCTATACCATTTTGAATAATATTGATAAAAATTTGAGTTAACTTACATTTATCACTAGAAATAATAGGGGTATCAACATCAAAAAAGACATTGATTTTTTCATTTTTATAGAATTTTTTTAGAATTTCTTTTATAAAATCATTAATATTTATTTCATCAAATTTATTTTTTTGAACTTTAGTATAATCAAGAATATTATTTATTAAATGATTTAGTCTATCATTTTCATCAAGAACAATATTTATATATTTTTTTAAAGTTTCAACTTCTTCTGTTTCTTTCATAAGTTGAGCAAAACCTTTAGATATATTAAGAGAATTCTTTATTTCGTGTGCAACGTAAATAGCTAAATCTCCGATTTCTTCTTTATGTCTATTCTTATTTTCAATAGATTCTTTAGACTTAATTTCAGTGATATCTTTAAAGATTATAACAACTCTATTAAGAATATTATTTTCAAAAACTTTTTTCACAGAAAAACCAATAATGTGATTATGAAAATTAATTTCTTTTCTATCACAGTCACTTTCGTTTTCTGTACTTAAAATAGCTTTAGTAAAAGCCCTAGCTTCTAAATTTATTCTATATAAACAATCTAATGCAGAATTGTTTATAAAAATAACATTGTCATCTTCATCTAAAATTATAAGAGAAGAAGATAAATCATACTTTAAAGTATTTAATAAAACATTATTCCTAGATTCCATGATTTACTCCTTGAATAGTTTTTCATTATAAATTTACAATGAAAAGGAGACTTTGTCAAATTAATATAATTTATTTGGAAAAATTATTTTTTAAGGATATTGGATATTCCCATAAAATATGATAAAATTGTATATATAGTTCTTAAAAATTAAAGGACTCAATTATTTTACATGGAGGGAATTAATTATGATGTCATTTTTAGTAATAGGAGTAGCTTTAATAATAATAGAAATAATAACGCCTGGTATATTTTTCTTTTTAGCATTTGGAATAGGTTTTATTTTAAATAGTCTAGTGTACAAATGGACAAATAGTTTAAATTTTTCTTTGATTTCAACTGCAATTACTTCAGCTATAGTATTTTTTATTTTAAAGAAATTTTTTCCTATTATAGAAAATAAAGATTTTAAAAGTAATATGTCAAGATATGAAGGAAGAGAATGTACTGTTATAGAAGTTTTAGAAAATAATAAATATAAAGTAAAAGTTTATTCTGAAGTTTGGAATGGAGTTTCAGATAAAGAATTATCAATTGGTGAAACAGCAAAAGTAATTGGAAGAAAAGATAATACATTAATTTTGGAAAAACTTAAATAGAAAATAAATTAAAAATACCAAAATTTTAGGAGGCATTATGAATTATAAAGTTTCTAAAGGTAAACCAATTTATGGAGCAAATTATGATAAGGGTGGAGTAAATTTTGGAATTTTTTCTAAAAATGCTACAAGGGTTATTCTTGAAATATACGAAGAGTCTTGTCAACTTAGTCCCAGTGAAATTTTTGAATTAGATAGGATTCAAAACAAAACAGGGGATGTTTGGCATATTTATGTAGAAGATTTAAAGCCTAATATTTATTATGGATATCGAATATATGGTCCTCAAGATGAAAAAAATGGACATAGGTTTAATCCAAAAAAATTATTACTGGATCCTTACGCTAAAGCCATTTCAGGATTTTATAATCTAGAAAATGAACCTAGCGAAAAATATAAAGATTGTGTAAAAAGTATAATTATTGATGATAATGGATATGACTGGGAAAATGATAAACATCCTAGAATTCCAATTAGAGATAGTATTATTTATGAAATGCATGTAGGACTTTTTACAGCAAATGATAATTCATTTGTAGAGAACAAAGGATCTTATAAAGGTGTTCTAGAAAAAATTGATTATCTTAAAGATTTAGGAATTACAGCAGTTGAGCTTCTACCTATATTTGAGTTTAATAAAAATGAATTGATAAATAGAAATCCAATAACAGGTGAGTTACTTTCAAATGTTTGGGGATATAATCCTATAAACTTTTTTTCTCCAACAGGAAACTACTTA
>RRZT011952099.1_pt1 | contig 11378 bp, 8 predicted proteins | sample 2165551 | NCBI WGS metagenome assembly RRZT01 (sample SAMN10456910, study PRJNA506462) | wastewater metagenome | biome: wastewater; feature: sludge; material: wastewater sludge; isolation source: wastewater sludge with Escherichia coli K12::gfp cells carrying plasmid... | place: USA: Moscow, Idaho ... | reverse complement strand
GGGCGACGGGTCGCCTCGTGCCTGAGCGGCACGTCGACTCCGAAGCTCCCAACTCTCACCGCCCAACACCGGGTGCTGAGGCGCCTGTCGTATCGACGGAGCCAGCTCCGCTGCCTCGCACCGGCAATCCGGCTACCGACTTCAGCGTTGACTTCCTCGGCGGCCTCGTGCGTTTCGGCGTCACCGATGTTGTGGTCTGCCCTGGCTCCCGCTCGCAGGCGCTCGCGCTCGTGGGGGCCGAGCTGGAGCGCGTCGGCGCGGTACGCCTGCACGTGCGCCTTGACGAGCGCTCCGCCGGATTCTTCGCGCTTGGCCTCGCCGCCGAGACGGGGCGCGCGGCCCGGCAGGCTGGCTTCGCCGGTGGGTGGCTGTGCCAGGCCCCGAGTGACCTGCTCATCCCGGGCATGGTCTTTGATCTCGCCGTCCTCGGCCCCGATGTGGTCACCGAGCGTGCTCGCGGCACGTTGACGCCGATGCTGACTCGCGTGAGCGGCCACCTGCGGCCGGGCGGCGAAGTCTTCGCCGGTTTCCCACTCGTGGCCACCGCGGCCAGCGATGCCTGGCTGCTTCGCGACTACGACCGCGCCTGCTGGGCAGCGGATCTCAGCTATGTCGCGCGCTTCGCCGATTGGCTCGGCACGCCCTTCCGCACCGGGCTCCCGTATGCCGTCAGCGTGCACCGCGCGGGGTGAGCCACGGGCCCAGGGTGCGCAACGTCATACGGCCCCATTTTGCCTTCTGGCTTAGGTGAGCCTAACCTCATTGCCGTGGGCAAGAAGCCGAAGCGCGTCAAAGCCAAGGGCAAGTGCTGCAAGGACAAGCCGCGCTGCAAGAAGTGCCCGGTGACCTTGAAGCGGCTGGCCGATGCCGGGCACTATCGACGCCTCGACAAGCGGGCCTACGAGATCTTGTCCGAACCGAGCTCGAAGGCCCTCAAACTCGCGCGGGTGCGCTGAGCGTCACCAGGAATTGCCGGAGGACTCGCTGCCCTGGGCGTCCCACTCGGCGTCCTGCTCATCCCACGCCTTGGTCTTGGCGGCCGCGATCTCGAGGGCCTTGGCTGCCTCGGCCTCGCTGGCATACGGACCCATGAGGTCCTCGCCCTGGCTCTTGTTCTCGTCGGACTCGACGGAGCCGGTGGTGACGTTGTACCAAAAAGCCATGACTGTCCTTTCACGTCCTCGCACGCGCATGTGCGATGCCTAGACTCCACCGTATGCCGTTGACCTATGCCAGCGTGGCTCCGGGTGAGGTCTCCTCACGCCGACCGGTGCCAGCCACCATCGCCCGCCCGGAGTATGTCGATCGCCCGGCCCCGGCGAAATACACCGGTCCGGAGGTCAAGGATGCCGAGACGATCGAGAAGATGCGGATCGCCGGCCGGATCGCGGCGCAGGCGATGGCCGCCGCCGCCGCGGCCATCGCCCCTGGGGTCACGACCGAGGAGTTGGATCGGATCGGCCACGAGTTCCTGCTGGATCACGGCGCCTATCCCTCCACCCTCGGCTATCGCGGCTTTCCGAAGTCCTTGTGCACCTCGGTCAACGAGGTCATCTGCCACGGGATGCCCGACTCGCGCCGCCTTGAGGACGGCGACATCGTCAATATCGACATCACGGCCTTCATCCACGGCGTGCACGGCGACACCGATGCGACCTATCTCGTCGGTGCGGTCGATGAGGAGTCGCGACTGCTGGTGGAGCGCACCCACGAGGCGATGATGCGCGGGATCAAGGCGGCCCAGCCGGGGCGAGCGATCAATGTCATCGGCCGGGTCATCGAGAGCTACGCCCGCCGCTTCGGCTATGGCGTCGTGCGCGACTTCACTGGACACGGCATCGGAACCGCCTTTCACTCCGGGCTGATCGTGCCGCACTACGACGCAGCGCCCTCCTATGCCACGGTGATCGAGCCGGGTATGACGTTCACCATCGAGCCGATGCTCAACCTCGGCACGCCCGACTGGGACATGTGGGAGGACAACTGGACGGTGGTCACCAAGGACCGCCGCCGCTCGGCCCAGTTCGAGCACACCATCTTGATCACCGAGCGCGGCAACGAGATCCTGACGCTGCCCTGACCGGCGTCTATCCACAGGGCGCCCACGGCCGCGCTCGCCCGATCGCCCGATCGGCGAGAGAGTGTCCGCGTGTCCGTGGCCCTCTCCGTGCGCGAAGCCGGGGGATTCGTCGGCCGACGCGCGCTGCGTCGCCGCCACTCTCGCCGCGCGATCGCCGCGGCGGTTCGCCGTAGGGAGATCCGCCGCCCCGGCCGCGACCGGTATGTCGTGCCGGAGGTCGGCGATCAGCAGGCCTTCGCGCACGAACACTGTGCCACGTTGAGCCATCTCAGTGCCGCCCTGGTCCATGGGTGGAAGGTCAAGTGGGTCCCGGAGCGGCCATGGCTTGTGGTGGCGCCCGGTCGCAATGTGTCGGAGCGGCTGCGAGGGGAATGCGCGCATCTCTCGTGGTCGACGGTGACCCCCGGCGAACGCGCCCGCGGTGTGACCGACCCGCTGCGGACGGTGATCGACTGCGCCCGGGCACTTCCCGAAGACGAAGCCCTGGCGGTCGCCGACTCTGCTTTGCGGAGCCGTCGTGTGACCAAGGGTGAACTCGCCACGGCGGCGGCCGAGGTCAAGGGCGCCGGTGCGGCGCGGGTTCGGCGCGTCCTGCAAGCCGCCGACGGCCGGGCCGCGGGCCCGTTCGAGTCCGTGCTTCGGGCCATTGCCTTGCCCATCCCGGGCATCAGTCTGAGTCCCCAGCACCTGATCGCCGATCCTGGCTTGTTCGCGATCGTCGATCTTGCGGACCCTGCGCGCCACCTGGTCCTGGAGGCGGACAGTTTCGAGTTTCACGCAACCAAGGCCGGTTTCCTGCGTGACGTCCGGCGCTACGCGGAGCTCACGATGTATGGCTGGCACATCCTGCGCTTCGCCTGGGTGGATGTGATGACTCGGCCGGAGTGGGTGCGCTGGGTGATCGAGACGTGGCTTGCCGGCCAGGAGGGCCGCGAGCTGCCCGTCCAGCCGGCGGATTCTCCGGCGGTGCGCGACCGCGTGGCCTGAGCCGGCGTACCCCCGACGACATAAAGTCGCCGGACGCCTCGGTCCCACACGGGGGAATGGGACGGGCGAGCGACTTTGCGTCGTCGGGGGTACGTTCGGCTACTCCAAGAAGGAGTGCTCCTCGGCCGGGAAGGTGCCGGCGGCGACATCGGCGGCATACGCGCGGGCGGCGTCGGCGAGGGTGGTGCGCAGATCGGCATACTTCTTCACGAACCGCGGGGCGCGGCCACCGCGCAGCCCGGCCATGTCCTGCCAGACCAGCACCTGGGCGTCGCAGTCCGGGCCGGCGCCGATGCCGATCGTCGGGATGCGCAAGGCAGCAGTGACCTCGGCAGCGGCCGGCGCGGGCACCATCTCCATGACGATGGCAAAGCACCCGGCGGCCTCCAGAGCCCGGGCGTCGGCGAGCAGCTTCTCGGCCCCGGCACCGCGGCCTTGCACCTTGTAGCCGCCGAGCACATGCTCACTTTGCGGGGTGAAGCCGATATGTCCCATGACGGGTATGCCGGCCCGCACCAGCAATTCGACCTCGGGCACCATCGCCGCGCCGCCCTCGAGCTTGACCGCATGGGCCAAACCTTCCTTCATGAAGCGGGTCGCCGTGGCGAGCGCCTGCTGCGGCGAGGCCTGATAGGAGCCAAAGGGCAGCTCGGCGACGACCATCGCGTGCTTGGCGGCGCTGGTCACGGCCCGGCACAGCGGGAGCAGGTGCTCGACCGTCACCGGGACGGTGGTCTCGAAGCCATAGACGTTGTTGCCGGCGGAGTCGCCGACGAGGAGCACGGGGATGCCGGCTTGGTCGAAGATCTCCGCGGCATACATGTCGTAGGCCGTGAGCATCGCCCACTTCTCCCCCTTCTGCTTCATCGTCAGCAGATGGGGTATGCGGATGCGCCGCTGGGGGGCGGCCTGCGCGCCGGTTCCGTAGGGCGCGGTGGTCTCCGGGGCCGGGTTTTCGCTCATGACGGGCATCGTATGCCGCGTCCGCGCGCCCCAGGAGTTCCCTGCATCGAGGGTGCGTTATGAAATCGTGACACAGATTCTCCGGTGCGGGAGGGGCGGCGCGGGAAATTGCCCGCCGCTCAGACCTACCGAGGCGGGAGCTTTCGTGCTTGCCTAGCCCGTGGGTCGCCCGATCGGTGGCCGCAATTGCGATATTGCACATTGGGAGGAAAGTACGTGAGGAAGCGTCACGTCGGAGTGGTTTCAGGGGTTGCTGTTGCGGCAGTTGCCCTGGCCATGGCTCCGAGCACGGCCCAGGCCGGGTCCAGCCCCGCGCCGGCAGGTCCCGAAGGGGCCATCAAGTTCCGCAAGGGCGGCGACAGCCTGCCCAACCCGCTCGCCGAGCAGGCAGGCAAGCTGCGCCAGGATGCGATCAACAAGCTCCTGACCGGAGAAGCCAGCCTCGAGGGCAGCGGCAAGAACCGGACCATCAAGATCCCGGGCAGCACGCAGCCCGAGGCGCGTGGCACTGACGCCGCGAAGGGGCGCTGGGTCTGGTATCCGACCAACCGTGAGGAGACGATCTTCTCGATTCTCACCAACTTCGGCACCAAGACGATGGCCGCCACCGGCGGCGCACCCGGCCCGATGCGCAATGAGATCCCCGCGCCGGACCGCAACTGGAATGGCGATGCCACCGACAACAACAGCACCTACTGGGTCGCGGACTTCAACCGTGCACACTACATGAACCTGATGTTCGGTGCCGGTGAGTCCTTCCGCGACTTCTATCTCAAGCAGTCCCAGGGCCGCTTCCTGGCCAAGGGCGATGTCTCCGACTGGGTGACCGTGCCCTACAACGAGGCGCGTTACGGCAGCCCCAAGATCTCCGAGGCGGATGGCTACTGGAACTACATCAAGGACACCGGCAACGCTTGGTATGACGCCGAGAAGGCCAAGGGCAAGACGGACGCCCAGATCAAGACCTATATCAAGCAGTTCGACAAGGTCGACCGCTATGACTACGACGGCGACGGGGTCTACCTCGAGCCGGACGGCTATATCGATCACTTCCAGGCCATCCACGCCGGCGAGGGCGAAGAGGCCGGCGGCGGCCTTGAGGGCGAAGACGCCATCTGGAGTCACCGCTGGTATGCCTTCTCCACCGGCTACGGCACCAGCGGCCCGGCCTTCAACAAGGCCGGTGGCACCCAGATCGGCAACACCGGCATCTGGATCGGTGACTACACCACGGAGCCCGAGAATGGTGGACTCGGGGTGTTCGCCCACGAGTTCGGTCACGACCTCGGCTTGCCGGACTTCTATGACACCGCCGACGGCACTGGCATGGGCAATAGCACCTCCTTCTGGACTCTGATGTCCTCCGGGTCGTGGCTCAACAAGGGCAAGGACTCGATCGGCACCACGCCGGGCTACATGGGCCCGCAGGAGAAGCTGCAGCTCGGCTGGCTCGACTACCAGGTCGTGCGCTATGGCACGGACGCGAATGTCAAGCTCGGCGTCGCCAACAAGGATGCGCTGAACATGCCGCAGGCTGTTGCCGTCGTGTTGCCGCCGAAGGAGCACACGCAGGCCTACAACACCCCGTATGAAGGGGCGAACGAGTGGTGGTCGGGATCTGGTGACGATCTTCAGAACACCATGTCGCGCTCGCTCGACCTGACGGGCGCCAGTTCGGCATCGCTGACGGCGATGCTCTGGGGCGAGGTCGAAGAGGACTACGACTACCTCTACGGCGAGGTCTCGACCGACGGTGGCACGAACTGGGCGAACGTCTACACCTACACGGGTGTGAACCCGGAATGGGCGCCGATCAGCATCGACCTCAGCGCCTACGCGGGCAAGAACGTCCAGTTCCGTTTCCGCTATGCCACCGATGGTGGTCTGGCTGAGGCCGGCGCCTTCCTCGACAATATCGTCGTCAAGAAGGGCACGACCACGATCCTCACCGATGGCGCCGAGAGTGGCGACAATGGCTGGACCCTGGACGGCTTCCGGACCACGACCGGCACCGAGACGGTCACCTCGACCAACTACTACCTGGCCGAGAACCGGGTCTATGACGGTTACGACCGCACCCTGCGGACGGGCCCGTACAACTTCGGATGGGGCAGCACCAAGCCGGACTGGGTGGAGCGTTTCCCGTTCCAGAACGGCATGCTCGTGTGGTACGTCGACACCTACTTCGCCGACAACAACACCTTTAACCACCCGGGTGAAGGCTTCGCGCTGCCGGTCGACGTCCACCCCGAGCTCATGGAGATCGACGGCGGTGCCCTGACCAACCGGCGCAGCGCCTTCGACGCCACCTTCGGTGTCGAGAAGACCGATGTCGTGACCCTGCACCGCAATGGTGTGGCGAAGACCTGGCCGGCCCGCATGGGTGTCCGGACCTTCGACGACACCGACCCGGACCGCTACTGGAGCGCGGGCAACCCGCAGAACTCGGTCAAGGTTGCCGGGACCGGCACCAAGATCACGGTTGCCAAGTCCAACAGCCGCGGCTGGGTCCTGGACCTCCAGGTGCGTTTCCCGAAGTGATCGTGCGGTGAGCCGGGCGACATACAGCCCGGTGACCTGAACGCGTAGCAAGGCCCGGAGTGCTTCGGCACCCCGGGCCTTGCCCGCGTTAACAGGGGCGTAACACGGGTGCGCTTGGATGCCAGCATGGATCGTCAGCAGGAGTTTGTCCTGCGGACCATTGAAGAACGAGACATCCGGTTCGTGCGCCTGTGGTTCACGGACGTCCTCGGTACGCTGAAGTCCGTGGCCATCGCCCCGGCTGAGCTGGAGGGGGCGTTCGCGGAGGGCATCGGCTTCGACGGCTCGGTCATCGAGGGGTTCGCGCGGGTTTTCGAGTCCGACATGCTCGCCAAACCGGACCCGGCGACCTTCCAGATCTTGCCGTGGCGCGGAGAATCGCCCGGCACGGCGCGGATGTTCTGCTATATCACCCTGCCGGACGGCACGCCCAGCATCGCCGACCCACGCAACGTCCTGAAGCGGGCCCTGTCCCGGTGCGCCGACTTGGGCTACACCTTCTACACCCATCCCGAGATCGAGTTCTTCCTGCTGAAGAAGCCGTATGCCGCGGGGGAGAAGCCCGAGCCGATCGACCAGGCCGGCTATTTCGACCATGTCCCCAAGGGCATGGCGCACGACTTCCGGCGCACGGCCATCTCGCTATTGGAGTCGGTCGGGATCTCCGTGGAGTTCAGTCACCACGAGGGGGCGCCCGGGCAGAACGAGATCGACCTGCGCTATGCCGATGCGCTGACCACCAGCGACAACATCATGACCTTCCGCACGATCATCAAAGAGGTTGCCTTCGAGCGGAACATCTATGCGACCTTCATGCCCAAGGTCTTCCCGGAGCACCCGGGGTCGGGCATGCATACGCATATGTCACTTTTCGACGGCGACAGTAACGCCTTCTATGAGCCCGGCGCCCCCTATCAACTCTCGACCGTGGCACGGCAGTTCATCGCCGGGATCATCACCCACGGCGCCGAGATCTGCGCCGTCACCAACCAATGGGTCAACTCCTACAAGCGGCTCTGGGGTGGCGGCGAAGCGCCGGCGCACCTGACCTGGGGGCACAACAACACCTCCGCCATGGTGCGGGTCCCGATGTACAAGCCGCTCAAGGGTCAGAGCAGTCGGATCGAGGTCCGCAGCCTCGACCCCGCCTGCAACCCGTATCTCGCCTATGCCGTGTTGCTCTCGGCCGGCCTGACCGGGATCGAGAAGGGCTACGACCTGCCGCCCGAGGCGGAAGAGGACGTATGGAGCCTCACCCCCGGCGAGCGCCGCGCCCTCGGCATCGAGCCGCTCCCCAGTTCCCTGCACGAGGCAATCACCGTCATGGAGCGCAGCGAACTGGTCGCCGAGACCCTCGGCGAGCACGTCTTCGACTTCTTCTTGCGCAACAAGCGCCAGGAGTGGGACGACTACCGCCGTCAGGTCACCGAATTCGAACTGGAGCGCTACCTCAACCGGCTGTGAGTGGACGCCTGCTTCTCGTGGCGGGCCGGGGACAAAGCGCGGGCGGGCGCCCGCGATAGGTTGAGCGTATGGCGAGGTCGGAGAGCGCGGGGGTGACCTATGCGCGGCTGGGGTTCGCGGACCCGGCCAAGGCCGAGCGCCTCGTCGGGGATCCGGCGCTCGCGGGCCTGATCGATCCCCTCGATGACAGCTTTGACGATGGCCTGATCCAGGCGCTGGGGGATGTCGCCGACCCCGATCTGGCCTTGCTGACCTTGGTGCGGCTGATGGAGGCGCTGCGCGCCCGGATCGGGGCAACCCCCAGCGAGCAGAGCCTCGGCAAGGAACTGCCCGATCTGATCGCCGCCTTGCGGCGTCCAGGCCCCGACCGAGCGCGGCTACTGGCCGTGATCGGCGCCTCGATCGCCCTCGGCGATCACCTCATCGCGCACCCCGAGCACTGGCGCAGCGTCGCGCACGCCGAGCCGCGCACGGCGCAGCAACGGATCGACCGGATCGTGCGGCGGGTGTCCGATCCCGACGAGGGCCTCAGCCCCGAGGATGCCCTGCGCGTCTATTACCGGCGCGGACTGCTCGGCATCGCCGCCCTCGATCTCGTCGCGCCCGACCCGGTCGAGAAGCTCCCGGACACGGCCGCGGCGCTCGCGGACCTGGCCCAGGCTGCGCTCGAAGGTGCCCTCGTTATCGCACAGAACGAAGCCCCCGAGGACGCGGCCCGATGCCGGCTCGCGATCATCGCCATGGGCAAGACCGGCGGCCACGAACTGAACTACATTTCGGATGTCGACGTCATCTTCGTCGCCGAGTCCGCCGGCGATGCCGACGAGACCGAGGCGATGGCGGCGGCCACCCGCCTGGCCACTCGCGTCATGAGCGCCTGCTCAGCATCAACCGCCCACGGCACCTTGTGGCCGGTCGATGCCGCCTTGCGCCCAGAGGGCAAGGCAGGCCCGTTGGTGCGCACCGTCGCCTCCCATCGGGCGTATTACGAGCGGTGGGCCAAGACCTGGGAGTTCCAGGCGCTGCTCAAGGCGCGCTTCGTCGCGGGCGACGCCGATATTGGCGCGGCCTATCTCGAGGCGCTCAGTCCGATGATCTGGGAGGCGGCCTCCCGGGAGAACTTCGTCGACGACGTGCAGGCCATGCGCCGGCGCGTGGAGGCCCACATCCCCAATGCCGAGGCTGATCGGCAACTCAAGCTCGGCCCCGGCGGGCTGCGCGATATCGAGTTCAGCGTCCAATTGCTGCAACTCGTCCACGGGCGCAGTGACGCGCGGATTCGCTCAGGCACCACCCTCGATGCCCTCGCCGCGCTCTCGGAGTTCGGGTATGTCGGGCGCGAGGATGCCGCGCAGCTCGCCGCGGCATACCGGCTGCTGCGCACCCTGGAGCACCGGATCCAACTGCTCCGGCTGCGCCGCACCCACCTGATGCCGACCTCCCCGACCGAGCTGCGGCGGCTGGGGCGGGCCGTGGGGCACCGCCAGGATCCCGCCGCCGCGGTCACCGCCGAATGGCGGGCCCAGGCGCGCGAGGTGCGCCGCCTGCATGAGCGGCTCTTCTATCGCCCGCTGCTCAACGCTGTGGCGCGCCTCGGCACGGACGAGGCCCGGCTCACCCCGGAGGCGGCCCGTGAGCGGCTCAGTGCCCTTGGGTTCCGCGACCCGGGCGGCGCGCTGCGGCATATCGAAGCTCTCACCGAGGGACTCTCTCGCCGGGCCGCGATCCAGCGCCACCTGCTGCCCGTCTTGCTCGGCTGGTTCGCCGCTGAGGCGGACCCCGATGGCGGCCTGCTCGCCTTCCGCAAGGTCAGCGAGGCGCTCGATGCCAGCCACTGGTATCTGCGCTTGCTGCGGGACGAACCCGCGGCGGCCGAACAGCTCGCGCGCACCCTGGCCCGCAGCAAGTTCGCTGCCGAGGTGCTGGTCTCCGCGCCCGAAGCGGTGCAGATCCTCGGCGAATCCGGGGGAGTGGCACCGCATACGCGCGAGGACATCGAACGCCGGATGCGCACCGCGGCCCAGTTGAAGACGACCGCGGCCGATGCCGTCGCGGCGGCCCGGCAGGTGCGGCGGGTCGAATTGTTCCGGATCGCGGTCGCCGACCTTGTCGGCGGCCTGCCGCAGCCCGAGGTCGGGCGGGCGCTCTCGGATCTGACCGCCGCCACGATCCAGGTCGCCCTCGACGTCGCAATCACGGCGGAGCAGCAACGCAGTGGGGCGCCCCTGCTCAGCGACCTGCTCGTTGTCGGCATGGGCCGGCTCGGGGGCGCGGAACTCGGCTATGCCTCGGACGCTGATGTGCTCTTTGTCCACGACCCGCGCGTCGGCGCCGACGAGAAGGCCGCGCAGGCGCAGGCGCTGAATGTCGTCAAGGACCTCCAGCGCCTGCTCAGCGTGCCCGGCCCGGACCCGGCGATCGGACTCGACAGCGACCTGCGTCCCGAGGGCAAGAACGGCCCGCTGGTGCGCAGTCTCGACTCCTATCGCGCCTATTACGACCGCTGGGCGCTGATCTGGGAAGCCCAGGCCCTCGTGCGCGCGCGCCCGGTCGCCGGCAGCGCCGATCTCGCGGGCGCCTTCGTCGACATGATCGATCCGATCCGCTGGCATGGCGCCGGCTTGTCGGCCCAAGATCTCCGCGAGATTCGCCGGCTCAAGGCGCGGATGGAGGCCGAGCGCTTGCCGCGCGGCGCCGACAAGCGGACCCACTTCAAGCTGGGCACGGGCGGGCTCTCCGATGTCGAGTGGACCGTGCAGACCCTGCAGATGGAGCACGCCCACAATTACCCGAGCCTGCGCACCACCGCCACGCTGCCCGCGCTGACCGCGGCCGCTCAGGCCCGCCTGATCTCCAGCGCCGATGCCGCCGATCTGGCCGAGGCCTGGGAGTTCGCGGCGCATGCCCGCAATGCGGCGATGCTCTATCGCGGCCGGCCGGTGGAGTCGGTCCCCACCGACGCGCGGGAGGCGGACGGCACGGCCAGGATTATGGGCCTGCCGCCCGGCTCCGGCCAGGACTTCGGGGAGGACTATCGGCGCATCGCCCGGCACGCTCGCGCCGTCGTCGACCGTGTCTTCTACGGTCGCGCGGCGGACTGAGCACCCGCCCAGGGCGTGAGCGGGCGGATCGGGCAGCGGGGATGGCGACCTAGACTGGCGCGCATGATGCAGCGACTGGATCTGCGCGGACGATCCCTGTCCCTGCGCGAGCTTCGAGCGGGCTTGCCCAGGGCGCCGTTCGACGTGGAGACCGCCCTGCATACGGTGGAGCCGATCGCGCAGGCGGTCCGCGAGCGTGGCAGCGCGGCCTTGCGTGACTTCGCGCGGCAGTATGACGGGGT
>RRZT012104040.1_pt1 | contig 11381 bp, 8 predicted proteins | sample 2165551 | NCBI WGS metagenome assembly RRZT01 (sample SAMN10456910, study PRJNA506462) | wastewater metagenome | biome: wastewater; feature: sludge; material: wastewater sludge; isolation source: wastewater sludge with Escherichia coli K12::gfp cells carrying plasmid... | place: USA: Moscow, Idaho ... | reverse complement strand
GGCAGCCGAATCCTTTCCGATGCGAATGGCCAAGAAGTCGAGCCTCTATCGCCACGAAGTTACCGAAGCCGCGGTGCGTGCGCTGTCGAAAGCCGTCGAGCGCTTCGTTGTCGGTGGCTTCGTGCCGACGCCGGTCGACGATGCCGACCCGACCATTCAAGGCAGACAGCGGCCGTTGATGAAGCAGGCCGATCGTGCCATCGACTGGCAGCGCGATGAAACGGCGCGCGTGCTGGCCAGGATCAACGCCGCCGATGGTTTTCCCGGCGTCGCCGATCGCTTGTTCGGCGAGCCCTGCCGCCTGTTCGACGCCTGGCCCGAAGAGACCCAGACCCTATGCACATTACGCGCCGGCGCGCCGGGCGAGGTGATCGCCTGGCGCGAGACGGCGATCCTGCGCGCGACGGTCGATGGCGCGGTATGGATCGGTCACCTGCGCCGCGAGGATCCCGGCGACTCGCTCAAGCTGCCGGCAACGCAGGTCTTTGCAGCAGCGCTGGCGACGATTCCCGAAGCACCGCTCGACGGCTACTTCGCTCCTGCCGGCCGGACCTGGCAGGACATTCGCTATGAAGAAGCCGGGCGCGTTGGTTTCCTGCACTTCGACTTCTACAACGGCGCCATGAGCACTCGTCAATGCCAGCGCCTGCAGGCAGCGTACGCCTGGGCACGGCAGCGGCCGATGCGTGTGCTGGTATTGATGGGCGGACGCGACTACTGGTCGAACGGCATCCACCTCTCCTGTATCGAAGCGGCTGAATCACCGGCGGATGAATCCTGGGCCAACATCAATGCCATCGACGATCTCGCCGAGGCGATCCTGTGCAGCGACAACCAGCTCACGATCGCCGCGCTGCAGGGCAATTGCGGCGCCGGCGGCTGCTTCCTGGCGCGCGCTGCCGATCTGGTCTGGGCGCGCGCCGGCGTGCTGCTCAATCCGCATTACCGCAACATGGGCAACCTGTTTGGCTCGGAATACTGGACCTACCTGCTGCCGGCGCGCGTCGGGGTGGCGGGAGCGCAGGCGATCATGCACCACCGGCTGCCGATGACTGCCGCCGCCGCGGTCGCTGCAGGTTTGATCGACGCCTGTCTGGCAGGCGATCCCGACGCTTTCCGGGTCGATGTCGCTCGCCGCGCCGCCGAACTGGCCATGGCTCCCGACCTCGACGAGCGGCTGCGGGCCAAGCGGGCGCAGCGCCTGGCCGACGAAACGGCCAAGCCGCTGGCGAGCTATCGTGCGGAGGAACTCGCCGAACTGCAGCGCAATTTCTACGGCTTCGATCCCAGTTATCACGTCGCCCGCTTTCATTTCGTGCACAAGACGCCGAACTCATGGACACCGCGCCATCTGGCGATTCATCGCGATCTCGGCTGGAGCGTGCCGCCATGACCGCCAGGTCGAGGTTGCCGACGGTGCTGGTCGTCGACGACGAACTGCGCTCGCAGGAAGCCTTGCGGCGGACGCTCGAAGAGGACTTCGAAGTGTTTACCGCTGCGAGCGCCGAGCAGGCACAGCGGATCATGGAAACCGAGTGGGTGCAGATCATCGTCTGCGACCAGCGCATGCCGGAAACGACCGGCGTCGAGTTTCTCAAGAACGTTCGCAGTCAGTGGCCGGATACCCTGCGCATCATCCTGTCCGGTTATACCGATGCCGAGGACATCATTGCCGGGGTCAACGAGGCCGGCATCTACCAGTATCTGATGAAACCCTGGCAGCCTGAGCAACTGCTGCTGACGCTGCAGACCGCGGCCAGGGTCTATCGCCTGCAACAGGAGAACCAGCGGCTCTCGGTCGAGTTGCGCACCGCCGAACCGGTGCTCGCCAGACGTGTCGAGATCAAGCACGAACGTGCCAAACGCGAGTTGGCTCTCGACGGCCTGGTCCGCACGCCGGACAGCCCGCTCAATGCCGTCTGTCATCTGGTCGAAAAACTCGCTCCTTTCGACCTTTCCGTACTGGTCAGCGGCGAGTCGGGTACCGGCAAGGAGATGCTGGCGCGCGCCATCCATTACTGCAGTCGGCGTGCCGACAAGGCTTTCGTCGTCGAGAACTGTGGTGCGCTGCCCGACCAGTTGCTCGAAGCCGAGCTTTTTGGTTACAAGCGCGGTGCATTCACCGGCGCCTATGAAGATCGCATCGGCCGTTTCCAGCAGGCCGACGGCGGCACCCTCTTTCTCGACGAAATCGGTGACACCAGCCCGGCGTTTCAGGTCAAGCTGCTGCGCGTGCTGCAGGAAGGCGAGTTCCGGCCGCTCGGTGCGGCGCGGCCGCATTCGGTCGATATTCGGGTGGTGGCAGCGACCCATCACGACCTCGAAGCCGACGTGCGCGCCGGTACCTTCCGCGAGGATCTCTACTACCGGCTGGCGACCGTGACACTGCATGTGCCGGCGTTGCGCGAGCGCGCGATGGACATTCCGCTGCTCGCCGGCCGCCTGCTCGAAGCCAGTCAGAAGCTGCTCGGCAAAGCGGTCGATGGCTTCACGACCGAGACGCTCGCCTGTCTCGCGGCGTACCGCTGGCCGGGCAATGTGCGCGAGCTGCAGAACGAGATCCTGCGCATGCTGGCGCTCTGTGAATCGCCGCGCCTCGGTGCCGACCTGCTGGCGCCACGCATCCTGCGCTCGCCGGCGGTCGACCAGCAGGACGACCATCTGCTCGATCTGATCGCCGTCGATGGCGGGCTCAAGGAGCGGATGGAAGCGCTCGAAGCGCGCGTGCTCAAGGAAACGATGATCCGCAGTCGCTGGAACAAGTCGCGAGCGGCGAGCGAGCTGGGCCTGTCGCGCGTCGGCTTGCGCAACAAGCTCCTGCGTTACGGGCTGGAGCGGGCATGAAACTTCTCTGGCTGCAGGCGGCGGGTTGCGGCGGCTGCACGCAGTCCCTGCTCGGTGCCGAGAGTCGCGCCGGGGTGCTCGCGCAGTTCGCCGACGGCGGTCTCGATCTGCTATGGCACCCCGGCCTGTCGGAAGCCTGTGGCGATGAGGCACTGGCGATCCTGCAGGCAGCCGCCGACGGCCGTCTGTCCTTCGACATTCTCTGCGTCGAAGGCGCACTGCTGCGCGGACCGAATGGCAGCGGGCGCTTCCAGATCCTGTCCGGCAGCGGCCGCCCGGTGATCGAATGGGTCTGCGAGCTGGCCGCACGCGCGCAGCACGTACTCGCCATCGGCACCTGTAGCGCCTATGGTGGGATCGTTTCCGGCGGCGAGAACGTCACCGACGCCTGCTGTCTGCAGGTCGACGGCGATCAGGAAGGCGGTCTGCTTGGCAAGGATTTCCGTGCGGCCTCGGGCTTGCCGGTGATCAACATCGCCGGCTGCCCGACGCATCCGGGCTGGGTCCTCGACACCCTGCTGTCGCTGGCCCTTGGCGCGCTTGGCGCAAACGACCTCGACGCCTGGCAGCGCCCGCGTTTCTACACCGAGCAACTGGTCCATCACGGCTGCCCGCGCAACGAATTCTACGAATTCAAGGCCAGTGCCCAGAAGCCCTCCGACCTCGGCTGCCTGATGGAAAATCTGGGCTGCCAGGGCACGCAGGCCAACGCCGATTGCAACCTGCGGCTGTGGCATGGCGTCGGCTCGTGCGTGCGTGGCGGTTTTGCCTGTATTTCCTGCACCGAACCGGGTTTCGAGGAACCCGGGCATCCGTTCCTGGAGACCGCCAAGATCGCCGGCATTCCGACCGGTCTGCCGCTCGACATGCCGAAAGCCTGGTTCGTCGCGCTCGCCGCGCTGTCCAAGTCGGCGACGCCGAAGCGGGTGCGCGAAAACTCACGTTCCGATCACCCGCTGATCGCGCCGGCAATCCGGAAGAGCGGTCCGAAGTGAGCCGTCGCCTGCGCATGGGCCCGTTCAATCGCGTCGAGGGCGACCTCGAAGTGACCCTCGACGTGACCGACGGCTGCGTCACCTCGGCAGAGGTCCGTTCCTCGCTCTATCGTGGCTTCGAGCATATCCTGCTGACCAGGCACCCGCTCGATGCGCTGGTGATCGTGCCGCGGATCTGCGGCATCTGCTCGGTCTCACAGTCGGCCGCTGCCGCGGCCGCGCTTGCCGACGCCGCCGGCCTGGAAATGCCGGCGAACGGCCGCCTGGCGAGCAATCTGATTCTTGCCTGCGAAAATCTGGCGGACCACCTGACCCACTTCTACCTCTTCTTCATGCCCGATTTCGCCCGCGCAGCGTATTGCGATCGCTCCTGGCATGCTGCGGCCGCCAGGCGTTTCCAGGCCACTGTCGGCGAGGCACAGCGCGAGGTGCTGCCGGCGCGTGCCGACCTGTTGCGATTGATCGGCTACCTGGCCGGCAAATGGCCACACAGCCTGGCGCTGCAGCCCGGCGGCACGACGCGCGCAGTGACCGCCACCGAAAAGGTTCGCCTGCTGGCCATCCTGAGCGCGTTCCGTGCCTTTCTGAGCCGCACCGTTTTCGGGGATGCCCTCGAAAACGTCAGCGGCCTCGGCAGCGCCGACGAACTCGCCGCCTGGGCGCAAGGCCGGCCCGCAGATTTCCCGCTTTTCCTCGAAATCGCCGATGATCTCGGCCTCGCCCGCGTCGGCCGCGCCAGCGACGGTTTCCTCAGTTACGGTGCCTACAGGCACGGCGGCGAAGAGGCTGCGCACGCCCAGCCATTGTTTGCCCACGGTCTTTGGCGGGGCGCCCGGCAGCCCTTCGAAGAAGCGCTGATCAGTGAAGACGTGACGCATGCCTGGCTGTTCGGTGACCGCCCACTGCATCCGCGGCAGGGAGAAACGCGTCCGTTGTCTGGCGATTTTGCCGACTGTCCCGACGCCTACACCTGGTGCAAGGCGCCGCGTTACGACGGCGTCGTCGTCGAGACCGGTGCGCTGGCCCGCCAGATGGTCGCCGGCCAGCCGCTCATCCGCGCGCTGGTGGCAGCCGACGGCGGCAGCGTGCTGGCGCGGGTCGTCGCCCGCCTGCTCGAACTCGCCCTGGTGGTGCCGGCGATGGAGCGCTGGGTACGCGCCCTGGCGCCGGGCGAGGCCTTCTGCCATCCCTGGCAGTTGCCTGATCAGGTGAGCGGCGTCGGCCTCGTCGAAGCCGCGCGGGGATCTCTTGGTCACTGGCTGCGCATCGAACGCGGCAGGATCGCCGGCTACCAGATCATCGCCCCGACCACCTGGAACTTCTCGCCACGCGATGCGGCGGGCGTTCCCGGCGCGCTCGAACAGGCGCTGGTCGGGTTGCCCGTGGGCGAAGGCGAAAGGGTGCCGCTCGCCGTTCAGCATGTCGTGCGGTCGTTCGATCCGTGCATGGTGTGCACCGTGCACTGACCATGCGGCACCGGCCGGCCGAGGGCAATCGGCGTGCCGGCGGCTCAGAAAAACTGCTTGGCGCAGTTGGCCGGAGCCACTGCCAGGACGTCGGCCAGCATCCCTTGCAGCAACGCGAACCTGCCTTCGTGCTCAATGCGTTTTCGCTCAACCCGCCTGCTGGCCGAACGCGTGGCGAGCCGGCTTTCGATGGCCTCGGCGAAGGCGGAAAATTCTTGACTGAGCGCGTGATGTTCCAATCGGGGTGCGGAGAGATCACTCTGGAATGGGCGCTCGGAAGAATCACCGCTCGCTCGTCTTGCCGCAGTCTTCCCTGGAACGCGATCCGACCTTGAAATCGCTTGTCCTGCCAACTACTATTCTTTAATACGTCGCCACAACGGGGGAGGAAGCGACATGTCCAATGACGGGCGCCGATCGATTACATTCTCTCGCGCCGGCAAACGAAACACTTCTCAGAAGGCTACCTCTCACCACGGACGAAAGCCCCTCCAGCGTCAGCCAAACTCGCCTTGCCGTCCATGCGCAGTCGTTTGGTTTGACCTCCCTCCTGGTTTTGTCTGTCTTTTTCATGGAGATTGGTGAAGAGGGCATCGGTTTCTGGAATTTTTTTGGGGCTTGGCTTTGAGCACCGGTCGCAGCCGGTAGCCATTGCGGTTGAGGACGTCCGCCATCGTGCTGGGGGACGGCAGGACTTCTGGGTCGAAACCAAGCCCTTGCAACTGCTTCAGCGCTTCGGCCGCCGTCAGTCGAGTGTATGACAAAGTGCTGCGGAAGATCGGGTCCTGCTGGGAGTGCGTTTTCGCCAAGGACCAGAGAGCTTCCGCCACTTCAGGATGCTTTTCCTCCCACCACTGGTTTCCGCAGAAGGCTTCTTGCGCACCCAGGCAGATGATGCCACTGCGTCGCTCAGGAAGTCCGACTTCAACGGTGTGGCGACTCCAGCCAAACACCACCTCCGCTTGCCGGGCACTGCCCCGGCAATACTTGACGGCCATCGCCGCTTCGAACGACCGACGCTGCGCACCCAGCATCTTCGACGCAGCCTGCTTCAGGTCATCCATAGGAGAAGCGTCCAGGGACGGCTTGTCTGCGAAACAGAAGGTCGTGTCCATACGCGAGGGTCTCATCGTCGTGATGGGTGTCTGCCATCAATGGGCGCTGCATTTTCGGAAATCACCTAAGATTGGCGGCCCAATTCATTGCGCCCTCCCATGTCATCTTCCCATCCGGAGAATCGCCACTTGTATAGGCGTATCTGGCATCCTGCAACCAAGTAACATTTAGCATATCGTCGTAAATCAACCCGCCACCGCGGTCAAATAGCGATGCTTGGGCGGTGGCCGTTGCGAACGCCAACACCCCGGCTAGCGCAATTTTCCTTCGTGTCATTGACTTTCCCCCGTGCCGGTTTTCGGTGACAGGCCGCCACGACCACGCTCTACCGGCCGACACCGCACTGGTGTTTTTCTTTGGTGGCGTGGATTCGGATTGCTCGGATTTGGCTACACTGTGGCTACACAGAATCGGATATCTGAGAGAATGGCCGATTGATGGTGCCAAGCTCTTGATTTATTTGGAGGCGCGAGCGGGAGTCGAACCCACCTACACGGATTTGCAATCCGGTGCATAACCGCTTTGCTATCGCGCCGAACCTACCTGAAGATAGGGATTTCTGCCGCTGATTCGTACCGCCATTGATTCTGCAAAGTACAGACGGCTTTGCAGAGAATTGTGGAGCGGGAGAAGAGTCTCGAACTCTCGACCTATACCTTGGCAAGGTATCGCTCTACCAACTGAGCTACTCCCGCGTGAAGCGAGTGCGCATTATAAAGGCCTGCCCATGGCTGTCAACGCCTTCTTTCGCCGTCGCGCCGCTACCGCGGCTTTCCGATCAGCGCTTGCGGTCCTCTTCGATCAGGTATGGCCACGCCATTCGCATGTAATAACCCATCGACCAGAGCGTCAGCACGGCCGCCACGTAGATCAGCCAGACTCCCCACTGAAATACGTCAACTCCTCGTAACGGCGCGTAATAAAGCAGCATCGGGATGGCGATCATCTGCGCGCTGGTCTTGATCTTGCCGATCATCGAGACGGCGACGCTCTTGTGGGCACCGATCCGCGCCATCCACTCGCGCAGGGCGGAAATCGTGATCTCGCGACCGATGATGATCATCGCCAGCACGGCGTCGAGACGGCCAAGCTGGACGAGGACGATCAGCGCTGCGGCAACCATCAGCTTGTCGGCGACCGGGTCAAGGAAGGCTCCAAAAGCCGAAGTCTGTTGCCAGCGTCGCGCGAGATAGCCATCGAGCCAGTCGGTAATGGCGGCGACGATGAAAATCAGCGTTGCTGCACGGTCACGCCCGATCCCCTGAACCCATGCCTCCGGAACATAGTAAATGGCGATCAGCAGCGGGATCAGGATGATCCGTAGCCAGGTCAGCAGAATGGGTATGTTCAGTGGCATCAATGCAACGCCGCGTAAATTTTCTCGGCTAGTTCCCGACTGATTCCAGGAACTGCTGTCAGTTGGTCAATCCCGGCATCGGAAACTCCCTGCAAGCCACCAAAACGGGAAATCAGTGCCTTGCGCCGCTTGGGTCCAATACCGCCGATCTCTTCCAGGCGTGAACTGCGAGAAGCCTTGCCACGCCTGGCGCGGTGACCGGAAACCGCAAAGCGGTGCGCCTCGTCACGGACTTCCTGAATCAGATGCAGGGCCTGATCTTCAGGAGGTAATTGTAACGGCTCACGGCCATCCGCGAATACCAGGGTTTCCAGGCCGGGCCTGCGCGCCTCTCCCTTGGCGACGCCGAGCATCGGCAGGTGGCTCAGGCCGAGTTCACTGAGTGCTGCGGCCGCGGCGTTGACCTGGCCACTGCCGCCGTCGATCAGGATCAGCGTCGGCACGACGCCGTCATTGGTCAGCAGCTTCTCGTAACGGCGCTGGACCGCCTGCCGAATGGCTGCGTAGTCGTCACCGGGCTGGATACCTTCGATATTGAAGCGGCGATACTCCGATTTGCGCATGCCATTTCCCTGATACACCACGCAGGCCGCCACGGTCGAGTCGCCTTGCGTGTGACTGATGTCGAAACACTCGATGCGCGCCTCCACGCCGTCCTCGATGTCCAGGCCCAGTGTCCTGCACAGGGCTTGCAGCCGCGCACCCTGCCGTGTCAGCACGCTGCGACGCGCGTTGATCGCCAGGTGAGCGTTCTGTTCGGCCATCTCGACCCAGACGCGCTGCATGGTAAACCTCGCTTCGCTTACCCGGATCGGCTGTGTTGCCGCGGCACTGAGCCAATCGGCAAGCTCGTCATCGGACAGGGCCAGATTGACGAGAACCCGCGGCGGGATCGGGTGCGCGAGATAATGCTGATAGAGGAATGCGGTCAGCGCCTCGAGCGGCGAAGAACTCACCGAATTCGCGCTATTGACCGGAAATTGCGGGCGGTCACCGAGATGCCGGCCAGCGCGCACCATCGCCAGGTTCACACACAGCAGGCCGGCATCTTCAACGGCGACGACGATATCCACATCGCCATCCCTGCCGCTCTCGACGTACTGCTTTTCCTGCACTTGCCGCAAGGACTGCATCTGGTCACGGTAGACGGCCGCACGCTCGAAAGCGAGCTTCTCTGCCGCCTGATCCATGGCTGCCGACAGGCTGCCGATCACATCCTGTTGTCGGCCTTGCAGAAACATCGCCGCCATCTGTACATCCTCGGCGTAGCGCGTCGGTTCGATGAGTCCGACGCAGGGTCCGGAGCAACGCTTGATCTGGTACAACAGGCACGGCCGCGAGCGGTTGTTGAACACCGAATTCTCACAGGTGCGCAGGCGAAACATTTTCTGCAGCAAATGGACGCTTTCGCGTACCGCCGGCGAAGAAGGGAAAGGACCGAAATAGTCGGCACGCCGGTCGGTGGTGCCCCGGAAGAAACCCAGCCGCGGGTAGCGGTCGTGTGTGAGGACGATGTAGGGATAGGACTTGTCGTCACGGAAGAGGATGTTGTAGCGCGGCGACAGGCTCTTGATGAGATTGTTTTCCAGCAGCAGCGCCTCGGCCTCGGAGCGCGTCACGGTGGTCTCGACGCTGGCGATCTGTGCCACCATCAGTGCGATGCGCGGACTCGGATGCTTGTCGCGAAAGTACGAGGCAAGCCGTTTGCGGAGATTTTTTGCCTTGCCGACGTAGAGCACCTGATCGGCGCCATCGAGCATTCGATAGACGCCCGGCAATTCGGTCACGCTGGCAAGCAAGGTTTTGGCGTCGAAGGGTTCGGTCATCACGGTCATGCGCGTTCGCTGCAGCCGACGGCTGAAGTAGGATAGCGTCTTCGATCTTATCACGCTCGCCGGCACCATCCCTGCTCACGGTTCTTTCTTCTGCACCCATGACCACGCGCCCCGACTGGGATGTCTTCTGCAAGGTCATCGATAATTTCGGTGACATCGGCGTCTGCTGGCGCCTAGCCCGACAGTTGGCCAACGAGTACGCGGCGAGCGTGCGCCTGTGGGTCGATGATCTCGACAGCTTCAGGCTGCTTTGCCCGCAACGGGACCCGGCCTTGTCGATCGAGTGTGTGCAGGGGGTCGAAGTCCGCCGCTGGGAAAGCCTCTTCACGGCGGTGACACCCGCACGGGTGGTACTGGAGAGCTTTGCCTGCCGCATTCCGGAGAACTTCGTCGACCGCATGGCGCAACTATCGCCGCCGCCGCTCTGGATCAATCTCGACTACCTGAGCGCAGAAGCGTGGGTGTCTGGCTGCCATCTGTTGCCTTCACCGCATGCGCACTTGCCGCTCGTCAAGTATTTCTTCTTTCCCGGTTTCACGACCGATACCGGTGGCCTGCTGCGCGAGCGCGACCTGCGCACTCGCCGCCGGTGTTTCGCCGCCAGCACCGATCTGCAGAATGACTGGTGGCGCGCGCTTGGCAGTGCTGCGCCGCGCGCCGGCACATTGCTGGTTTCGCTCTTCGCTTATGAGAACACCGCCATTGGCGATCTGCTGCACGCTTGGGAAGTCTCCGGACGGCCGGTCTGCTGCCTGGCTCCGTGCTCACGAACGCTGCCGGCGATCGCGGCCTACGCTGGTCGTGCACTCGCTGCCGGCGACCGGTTGCAACGCGGTGCGCTGGAAATCCGCATTCTGCCCTTCGTCGAACAACTCCGTTACGACTCCCTGCTCTGGCTCTGCGACCTCAATTTCGTGCGTGGCGAAGATTCCTTCGTGCGCGCCCAATGGGCCGCGCGGCCGCTGGTCTGGCAGATTTATCCGCAGCAGGAGGCGGCGCATCTGATCAAGCTCGATGCTTTTCTGGCACGCTACTGCGCTATGCTGCCGCAGGCGACGGCGGTTGTGCTGTGCGAATTCTGGCAGGCATGGAATGCCGGGAGGGTCGAAACTGCGCAATGGCAGCAACTGGCCGCAAGTCTGCCGCTGCTGCATGAACACGCCTTGCTCTGGAAAGCACGGCTCGCAGCCCAGGACGATCTCGTCAAGCAGCTGGTACGATTCAGTGCTTCCAGGTTATAATCAGCAGCTTATCCTAACTTTGCTGCATGGAACGCACGATGAAAACCGCACAAGAACTTCGCCCAGGCAACGTCTTCATGGTCGGTAGCAACCCGATGGTGGTGCTCAAATCCGAGTACATCAAATCAGGGCGCAATGCTTCGGTGGTGAAAATGAAGATGAAGAATCTGCTCACCGAGTCGCCCAGCGAGGCGGTCTATCGTGCCGACGACAAGTTCGACGTCATTCAGCTCGAGCGCAAGGAAGTCAGCTACTCCTACTTCGCCGATCCCCTCTATGTCTTCATGGACGCCGACTATAACCCGCACGGGATTGACGCCGACTGCATGGGTGACGCGCTCAACTACCTCGAAGACGGCATGCCCTGCCAGGCCATCTTCTACAACGGCAGGGCGATCTCGATCGAGCTGCCGACCAGTGTCGTGCGCGAGGTGGTCTACACCGAGCCTGCCGTCAAGGGTGACACCTCTGGCAAGGTCATGAAGCCGGCCCGGATGGCCACCGGTTTCGAGCTGCCCGTTCCCGCG
>RRZT012785132.1_pt1 | contig 11382 bp, 11 predicted proteins | sample 2165551 | NCBI WGS metagenome assembly RRZT01 (sample SAMN10456910, study PRJNA506462) | wastewater metagenome | biome: wastewater; feature: sludge; material: wastewater sludge; isolation source: wastewater sludge with Escherichia coli K12::gfp cells carrying plasmid... | place: USA: Moscow, Idaho... | reverse complement strand
GGTGTGTTGTTTGCAACGGTTGCCGTGGCAGGTAGCGCTATGGCTGCTGGTTCTACAACCAATAGCGACAACTGGCGCAACAACCACGACAATCTGCAGTGGAAAAACGGTACCAACGAACTGTGCTGGCGCAACAACTTCTGGACACCTGCTACTGCAGCTGCTGGCTGCGATGGCGCATTGGTTGCCCAGCCTAAAGCTCCTAAGCCAGAGCCTCAACAGCAAGCAGTTACCAGCAAAGTGACTTACGCTGCTGACACTTTCTTCGACTTCGACAAGTACGTGCTGAAGCCCGCTGGTCGTGCAGCTTTGGATGATCTGGTTGCCAAAATCCAAGGCGTTAACGTAGAAACCATTATCAGCACTGGTCACACCGACTCTATCGGTACCTACGCTTACAACCAGCGTCTGTCCCTGCGTCGCGCTAACGCTGTGAAAGCCTATCTGGTTTCCAAAGGCGTTCCTGCTGACCTCATCGTAGTTGAAGGTAAAGGCGAGAAACAGCCAGTTGCCAGCAACGCGACTCGCGAAGGCCGCGCTAAAAACCGTCGTGTAGAAATCGAAGTGGTTGGCTCTCGCTAATCCGTCGATTTTTATCGATACTGCAAAAAGGCCCCTTTAAAAGGGGCCTTTTTGTTGTCTCAACCCTTTTGATCGTTTGTTTGGTAGCCACATCCCCGTATATCAAACTAGGCATGAATGGGCGACGAATAAGTAATGAATATTCCAATTCCATTGATGCTTGCCTGCGATTGCGCCTTGACAGGGCGCATAGCGCGAGAGTTGCAAAGACGCGCAGCCGCTTGCAATGCAGGGGGTGTACCCTGTTGCTTGGATGTGGCTGGTCGTTTTCAATACCCTTCGGCTTTCGTAAAGCGCTGAAGAAACCCAGCTGAGAAGAGTTTGTCGCGCGATGCAGTGAAAGGCCAAGAAGCGCAATTACTTTGCTGATTGGCCATGCAAGAGATGCGTGCGGGACGCGACAGCCAGACTCGGTTCATGCTTGTGCATGTGTATGTCCGGCGGTGTACGAAGTTGTCAGGCAAAACACGGGCAGTCAGATGGGCGATGGTACGCAAAGATACAAGCGAAATGGCGCCGGTGCCATCAGCCATCTGTCCATCTGTAGATGGGGTGACGAGCCTTGACCCCGGCACTGGCTCCGCGGTTAGGGCTGCTTGGTTCCCCACCTGACCCGGTTGGCCGCCTCACCATGCGGGAAGGCCCGTCACTGCGCATTGTAGGCGATTGCGGGCCGAAAAAATATACCGCCCGTGCAGGCTGGCACTGAAAAAACACGATGGCGTATACCATGTGGCATGCCAACGATGTGACAAGATATTGATTGATGTTGTGGCTTGCGCGTTTGTGCGAGCAGATCGTGGGGAAGAAGGCTTTGGGTGGCTCTTTGGGTATGTCGCAGGTGGCCCTAGGCGTCACTGATACTGCTCATGCCATAGCAGGCATCAGCTTGCAGCATGTTTTTGCCAGCAAATGAAGTGGCGTGCAAGAGCAGCGGATTAACCGCTTTGCGGTACCATGCACAAGGCTTGCGGATTCACCAGATTGATGGGCTGCCCGGCAGCGAAGGCAAGGATGCTGTCGAAGGCTTCGTCAAAGTCGTGCTCGTAGGCTTCCAGATCTACATGCCCGATATGGGGCGAGCACAGGCAATTTTCCAGGCGCAGCAAGGTGTTGCCGGGCAGTACAGGCTCGCTGTCCCAGACATCGATAGCCGCCATGCCGGGTCGGCCGCGGTTGAGGGCGGTGACCAGCACATCGGGTTGCAGCAGCTCGGCGTGGGCGGTATTGATGAGCACGGCAGTCGGCTTCATCAGGGTCAGATCGTTGAGAGAAATGGCGCCGCGTGTTTCGGGCAAGAGGCGCAGATGCAGGCTGAGGAAATCGCTTTCGCTGAACAGTTGCTGGCGATCGCTGGCAACCGCGTAGCCCGCATTGGCGGCTTGCTGGAGAGAATGCTCGCTGCCCCAAATCAGTACATGCATGCCAAAAGCGCGGCCATAGCTGGCCACCAGTTGGCCGATGCGGCCGAATCCCCACAATCCCAGTGTTTTGCCGTGCAGGCGCGTGCCCATGCCGAAGTTGGGCGGCATGGATTGTGCCTTGAGGCCCGATTGCTGCCACACGCCGTGGCGCAGGTTGGCAATGTATTGTGGCAGGCGGCGGCTGGCAGCCATGAGAAGCGCCCAGGTCAGTTCGGCGGTTGCCACAGGTGTTTTGTTGCCCGCCACGACGGCGATGCGGCGCTCGGTACAGGCGGCAACATCGATGTGATCGCTGTTGGGGCCGGTGTGGACAATGAGTTTGAGACGAGGCAGCTTGTCGATCAACTGCTTCGAGATGCTGGTGCGTTGGCGAATCAGCACAATGATGTCGGCTTCGCGCAAACGCACCGACAGTTGACCAACGCCCTTGATGGTGTTGGTATAGACCTTGGCCTGAAAGGCGTCGAGCTTGCTGGCGCAGGCCAGCTTGCGCACAGCGTCCTGATAGTCATCAAGAATTACGACGTTCATCATGGTCACATTGTGCATCATCTGATGCGCGCAATGCCATGTTTTTGCCATTCTTTTTTCTGGCAAAACCCTTGCGGCATGCGGCTTGCCGCATGGATGTGTCCAATGGTGAAGGAGTGTGTGCAGTCTTGTTTGGCGCGATGTGTCAGGCGTGATGCGGGTTTGTTCTGGCGGTGTGTGGGTATGCGCTTGGTTGGCTTGCCATGCGATGCATCCGTATGCAGCGCCGAGCAGAACAGCCTGGCCAAAACCCTATTGATTCCGGAACGGCTTGCTCAGCGCGATGGCGCTTGGCTGGCAGGCAGGTGCGGGCTTGTAGGCTTGGGCCTCGTCGAGCAGTACAGCCATGGGGATGAAGCGCTGTTGCGCGCCGTTTGCGCCGTATGGCTGAAAGCTGGAGGCGGCATGATTGCCCAGGAGACGCACCAAGCCGGGCCAGATGCGGGAAACAGGAAGCAGAGAAGTCATGGCGAGAGCTTTCGGAGTTGAATAGGTGAGGGTGAGCGTCAAGTCCACTGGCTGATAAAAAAAAACGAAGCAAGGCAGAAGTGACGGTACAAATACAGCGGCAAGTGCAGATCAAAGCATGCGCCACCTGTGCGGTTTACATCAGCACACTGTTGCGAATCAGGCCCACGGCCAGCCCTTCAATGGCGAAGGGGTCGCCGGGGTGCACCATGATCGTGGGGTAGTCGGGGTTTTCTGCGTGTAACTCGATATGCGAGGGCAGGCGCTGGTAGCGTTTGACGGTGACTTCTTCGCCTAGCCGCGCCACCACAATTTGGCCGTTGCGCACATCTTGCGTGGCTTGCACGGCCAGCAAATCGCCGTCCAGGATGCCGACATCGCGCATCGACATGCCGCGCACCTTGAGCAGGTAATCGGGCTTGTGTGCAAACAGTGTGGGAGCCACGTGGTAGGTGGTGTCCACATGCTCTTGCGCAAGGAGGGGCGAGCCTGCGGCCACGCGGCCAATTAGCGGCAAGGCCAGTTGGGCGAATGCATCGAGTGTTTGCTGCTGCATGCTGGCGGGCGCTGCCGTGTGCTTGAGCCGAATGCCGCGCGAGGTGCCGCTGACCAGCTCAATCACGCCTTTGCGCGCCAGCGCCTGCAAATGCTCTTCGGCTGCATTGGCTGAACGAAAGCCCAGCTCTGTGGCGATTTCTGCCCGTGTGGGTGGCGCGCCGGTGTTGGCAATGGCGTGCTGGATCAGTTCCAGAATTTGCTGTTGGCGGGCGGTGAGTTTGACGGTGTTGTTCATGATCCCCTACACTTTCTCCGCTCGGTGGGGGCGGATCAGTCGGTTAAATCTGGATATTTATCCAGTAACTGTATTTTTAACCAGTTTTTTGGATTTTGCAAGAGGGTGCGGCAAAAATGGCAAAGATTGTGGTTTTGGCAACAGGCGGCACCATTGCCGGGCAGGCGGCGCATGCGGGCGAAGGGGTGGCGTATCAGGCGGCACAACTGAATGTGCAAGACCTGCTGCAACACATTGCGGGTTTGCAGGATTTGCTGGGCACAGACACCTTGCAGGGTGAGCAGGTGGCCCAGCTTGACAGCAAAGACATGGACTTTGCCACGTGGCAGGCGCTGGCGCAGCGCTGTGCGCATTGGCTGGCGCAAGCCGATGTGCGCGCCGTGGTGCTCACGCACGGCACCGATACGCTTGAAGAAACAGCATTTTTTCTGCAACAGGCACTGGCTGCAGCCCCGCATGCGGCGGCATGGCACAACAAGCCCTTGGTGCTGACCTGCGCCATGCGACCGGCCACCGCCCGTTTGAGCGATGGCCCGCAAAACATGGCCGATGCCGTGGCGCTGGCGCGCGATGCGCGTGCCAGCGGCGTGCTGGCGGTTGTGTCGGGGCAAGTGCATGCGGCACATGCCGTGCAAAAAATGCATCCTTATCGGCTGGATGCCTTTGGCAGTGGCGACACAGGGCCGCTGGCCTATGCGGAAGAAGGCCGCATACGTTGGTTGCGCCCACCCTTTGGCTGGCCGCAGCTCGGCACCAACCCCGGGCTGTGGGCGGCGGTACAAAGCCTGCCGCCAGAGCAATGGCCGTGGGTCGAGGTATTGCACACGCACGCAGGGGCGCATGCCCGCGCCTTGCAGGCACTGGCGCAGGCGGGCGTGCAAGGCGTGGTGTTGGTGGCCACGGGCAATGCCACCGTACATCGGGCGCTGGAAGAAGCGGCGCATGCGCTGGCCGCACAAGGCATCACGGTGGTGCAGGCGCCCCGTTGCACAGCCAGCGCGGTGGTGCGCAGCACCGCGGCAGGCGCTGCGGGTGTGGATGCAGACGCCGTGCCTTTGCTGTGGCACACGCCCGGCCAAGCGGATGCAGGTGAAGCGACTGCAGCTTTACCAGTCAGCAAGGCGCGCGTGCAATTGCTGTTGCAGCTGCTGGGGCGATAAGGTCGGAAGAAGCGCCTGGAATCTGCGCACACATAAAAAGTGTGCGCAAGCGCAGGGTTTCCAGTGCTGGCACAATGCTGACTGCACGTGGCGCGGGCAGGTGGTTTCTACTGCGCCCGTCTGTCGTTTATTGATCGAATGGCCCGAACCGCAGAGGCTTTGCATGTTTGATTTTTCGTACATTTTGGGTGGGCTGCACGTCTTCGTGGCGCTCTTTTTTGCCGTCCATGCCGTTCGTCGCGGGCGTGAGTTGTATTGGCTGCTGATCCTTTTCATGTTCCCCATGTTGGGGAGCGTGGTGTACTTTTTCGCCATCTATCTGCCTGAATCTCGGTTGGAGCGCAAAGTTGGCAAGGTTGCCAGCGTGGCCATGCAAACACTGGATCCGGGCAAGGCGCTGCGCGATGCGCAAAAGGCCTACGAGCTGACACCCACCGCGCAAAATCGCATGCAACTGGCGCAATGCCTGCTGGAGGCCGATCAACCCGGCGCTGCAGCCGAACATTACGAGGCCTGCCTGCAAGGCCCGTTTGCGTCAGATCCTGAAATTCGCCTGGGCGCTGCCCGCGCGCGTTTGGCGAACCAACAGGCCGCGGCGGCGCAAGAGCTGCTGCGGCAGATTCGGGCGCAAGACCCGCAGTTCCGGCCCGAAGCCGTCACCATCGCGCTGGCGCAAACGCATGCGGCGCTGGGCCAGCAACTGGATGCGCGCATGCTGTTCGATGAAGCCGCAAAGCGTTTTGGTTCGTTCGAGGCGCACGCCGAATACGCCATTTGGGCGGCAGAAAACGGACATCTCGACGTGGCGCGCAAGCAGCATGCCGAGTTGCAAACCATCATGCGACATTGGCAGGGCAACCGCCACGCCAAGGTGTTGAACAAGAAACTGCTCAAGCGGCTGGATGCGGCTTTGGGCAAGGTTGGCATCAAATAACGCAGATACAAGGCGGCAGAGCGTCTGCCGATACCGCATCTGCGCTGCGGCCATGTTCTAGTTGGCGTGTCTACTGCGGGCACAAGGTATTGCAGCCATCTACCCGCAGTACCAGCACAAGATACGTCTGCCATTTGCCGCACACGTAGCAGCGCAAAACCGGCAAGATCATGCCATTGCGGCACAGCCAGTGTGCTTGCGTGTTTGCATGGATGGGCGCTGTATGTATCTTGAAAAATGGTATGCCGACTGGGTGGATGACAGGGGTCAGCCACATATTCTGTACCTGGCACGTTTGCGTTGGGGGCCTTTGGCGTTGGGGTATCGCGCTGCCTTGGGCGCGCAGCGCCATGCGCACATCGTGTGGGGTGCGCAGCGCATGCCTTGGCCGGATGTGGCGGCAGATACCTTGTGTTGGCCCCAAGCGCACGCTGCAGGCGGTGTTGCCTGTTGGCGCTGGCAGGGCGTGCAAGCAGCATCGCATACTCTTTGGCAACAGCAGCATCAAGCCGTGGTGTGGGAGCCTGTGGTGCGCAATGGGCGGGTGTATGCGCCGGATGGCACATACCAAGGCCGAGGATATGTAGAGCGCTTGACGCTGCGCGTGGCGCCGTGGCAGCTGGGCTTGCGCACCCTCAAATGGGGGCGGTTTTGCGGCGCACGCCACAGCCTGATCTGGGTGGAATGGCAAGGCCAAAAGAATCTGCAACTGGCGTTGCTGAATGGGCATGCGGATGCCGTTTGCCAGATCGATCACGATCGGGTCAGCACAGCCACCGCGCGGTTGGATCTGCACGCGCAACAGCCCATCGTGCACGAATCGCTGGGGCAAGGGGCTTTGCAGGCATTGGCGGGGCTGCGCCGTTTGGCCACACCCGATTTTTTGGCAGGGGTAGAAAGCAAATGGGTGGCAGCAGCCACTTTGCATCTGCATGGGCAGGTGGCCGACCAAGGGCATGCCATTTACGAGGAGGTGCAATGGCCATGAAAAAGCGCAAGCCAAACTGGGGGCCGTGGGCCTATGGTGCTTTGTTCACTGTGGTGTTGCCGTTGTTGCTGGCGGGTTGGGCCTGGCGGCTGGATGGCTCGGGTCTGGCACTTTGGCCGTTGCCTTTGCCGGCGTGGATGGGCGCGCTGCTGACGGCAGTCGGCCTGGGCTTGATGGCGGCTGCGATGCGTGATTTGTGGCTGTTGGGTCACGGGCTGCCGATGAATGCCTTCCCGCCCAAGAAGCTGGTGCGGCAATCGTGCTACGCCTGGCTTCGGCATCCGATTTATGTGGGCTTTGTGTGTTGCGTGGCCGGGGTGGCGGTGCTGGCAGGTTCGCGCGCAGGGTTTTGGATGGCAGCGCCCCTGTCGGCGCTGGCATGCGCTGCCTTGGTTGTTGGTTACGAAGCACCCGACATGCGCCAGCGCTTTGGCGCGCAGGTGCAACGCCCGGTGTGGTTGGGTCTGCCCGTGCCAGATGTTGCAGGAGCGAGTGTGGCCGCAAACAAGCAACACGCAGCGAATGGCAAAACGGTTGCATCCAGCGCCAGCGCGGCCAGAAGGGTGGCGGCAACAGCAGTGGCTCTGCTGCCTTGGGCCTGCCTGTATGTCTTGTTGGCTCAAATGCCGGCACCTGCCGACGCATGGTCTTTGCGCATGCCCTGGGAGCTGGAGGGGTACCACTATCTGACGCAGGCCGAATGGGCGGTGCATGGCATGCACGTCGCGGTATCTGTGTATTCGGCCACCTATCTGCTGGCCGTTGTGGCGCCTTTGTGCTTGCCGACGATGCAGGCCTTGCGCCGCTACACCATCAGCGCCTGGCTGGCGACCGCTGCAGGTTTTGCCTGCATGCTGTTGTGGCCGGCCCGCGCAGAGCTTTTACCCGGTGCGCACACAGGACTGGCGGCTGGGTTGATGCAGATGAACCGTGCATGGGATGCCGATTGGTTGGCATGCCCTTCTTTCCACATGGTGTGGGCCACACTGGCTGCCTTGTGCTTGCAGATGCGTTTTGCGCGCTGGTCTGGGCTGTGGTGGGCGCTGGTAGTGGCTACGGGCCTCAGTTGCGTTCTGGTGGGGGCACATGCTGTGCTGGATATTCCTGCGGGCGTGATGTTGGCGCTGGCGTGCTGGCACCATCAAGCCGTCTGGGCCGCATTGGTGCGCGGCTGCGAGCGACTTGCCAATGCCTGGTGCGCGGTAGAGATCGGGCCGGTGCGCATCATCAACCATGCGATCTGGTCTGGCCTGGCAGCAGGCGTGGGCATTTTGTTGGTGGTGTGGTTGTTGGGGCCGCAGCTGCTGGCGCCCATGGCCGCGGTATTTGTGGTGGCCATTTTTGCCGCAGGCGCTTGGGGATATTGGCTGGAGGGCGGCAGCGCCCTGTCGCGCCCTTTTGGCTATTACGGCTTTTTGTTTGGGGCAGCTGCAGCGTCTATCGCGTTGGCGATACACGATTGGGCCATCGGCTCTGCCGTGATGGCGGCCTTTGCGGCTGCGGCACCGCTGGCGCAGGCCATAGGCCGGTTGCGTTGTTTGGTGCAGGGCTGCTGCCATGGCAGGCCCGTGTTTACGGCCTTGGGGCTGTGCGTGCATCACCCCCGTTCGCGCGTAGCGGCGCTGAGCCATCTGCGGGGCGTGCCGATCCATCCGACACAACTGTATTCCATAGTGGGTAATCTGCTGATTTTTGCTGTGCTGTGGCGCATGTGGATGACGCATGCACCTGCGACTTGCATTGCAGGCGTGTATCTGGTGTTGTCTTCGCTGGCGCGTTTTGCCGAAGAACAATACCGCGGCGAGGTGCAAACGCGCAAACTGGCCGGGTTGGCGCTGTATCAATGGCTGGCGGTGGGGGTGTTTGTGGCGGGTATGGGTGTCAGTGTCTGGCCGTCTGCAGCGGTGCATGCTGCTGCGCAATTCACGGGGGCAGGCGTGGGCTTGGCGGTGGCGGCCGCTGGCGTGGCGGCGTTTTTGATGAGTGTGGACTTTCCCCGGTCGCGGGCTCGATTCTCGCGTTTGACAGTGGATGAAACGCAAGCATGAGAAACAGATAGGCACTGCGGCACAATCGGCATGCAAAAGCGCCGCTTCCTGTGGCGGCCATTCTGCTTGGCATTTGTTGTTGATCTATTACGTACGCTGTCATGCCTCACCGCACACTGAGCGAATTTGCCCTGATCGCCCGTTACTTCCAGCGGCCCAATCCCTTGCGCCATGCGGTCTTGGGCGTAGGGGATGATTGCGCCCTGATGCAACCGCCAGCGGGCGAGTTGTTGGCTATCTCGACCGACACGCTGGTGGCGGGCCGCCATTTCTTCGACGATGTGGATCCCGCCACTTTGGGCCACAAAGCATTGGCCGTGAACCTGAGCGACCTGGCCGCCAGTGGCGCGCAACCACTGGCTTGCACCCTGGCGCTGACCGTGCCTGCGGCGGATGATGCGTGGTTGGCTGCCTTCGCCCGTGGCCTGTACGCCTTGGCCGATGCCAGCGGCTGCGAGCTGATTGGGGGCGATACCACGCGCGGGCCTTTGTCCATCACCCTTACGGTTTGGGGCAGCGTGCCGCAGGGGCAGGCGCTGTTGCGCAGCGGTGCGCGCGCAGGCGACGATATCTATGTCAGCCACCGTGCGGGGCAAGGGCTGGGGGATGCGCGGTTGGCCTTGCACCTGTTGCAGGCGCAGCGCGGGCAAATGGCAGATGCTGCTGCTATGGCCGCTATTGCCGCTTTGAATGAAGCGCAGCAGGCCGAACTGCTCCAAGCCACGCGGCACCGGCTGGAAATGCCAGAGCCCCGCATCGCGCTGGGCCTGGCGCTGCGTGGCGTGGCCAGCGCCTGCATGGATATCAGCGATGGCTTGCAGGGCGATATCTGCCACATTCTGCATGCTTCGGGCGTGGGTGCGACCTTGCATGCTGTGCCTGATGAGGCCGTACCTTTTGCAGATGCGGCAGGGGATGCTGGCACAAATACGGATGCCGCAAGCCATGGTCTGCTTGCAGCCAGCAGCCCTGCGCTGCGCAGCTTGGGTGCTGCAACTGCGGTGTCGTATGTGCTGGCGGGCGGCGATGACTACGAGCTGCTGTTTACAGCGCCGCCCGAGCAGCGCGCGCGCATCCTGCAAATAGCCCGCCAAACCGGCTTGCAATTGACGCGCGTAGGGCGTATCGATCCAGAGACGGGCTTGCGGCTGCGCCAGATGGATGGTCGCTGTGTGTGCATCTCAGCCAACGGTTTTGACCATTTCGCCGTTTGATAACCTACGGATGGGCGCTTTTTGTTAAAACTCGTATCAGAAAAGGCTATGATGCGGGTATCAGTTCTTGCGTAAAAGGAGGACTTTGCATGTACAAGAAACTGCTCCGCTTGGGTATTTGCACGGCCTTGTTCCTGGCAGGAACGGCTGCCAGCGCCGGTTGTTACAACGTTTACGATGGCCGCGGCAGGCTGGTTGAGCGCGATGCCAACCCGCTGGTCAATATGAGCAAGCATTTGCGCCATACCGTGCCCGCCAAATACGGGCGCGGTGCCACCATGGTGTTCGAGGCGCCTGTGGGTTCAAGCTGTGACGGGTTCACCGTCAGGCGCAGCACCAAAGGCCAGCGCACGATTCAGGACACCGACGCACTGCTTGACAACCTGGCGCGTCAGCATGCCGAATCGATCGGAGGCGGTCGTACCGATCAGTGGCTGGCGGACGTGAAATTTTGACCGGCATTGCTGCCCGACAGGCGGCCTACTGCCTTGTTGCGCATTTGCGACGCAGCCTGTGTGATAATAAACGATTCCGCGGAAAGTATGTCAGATGGTCTGGCACGGCTCCCGCATTGTTTTGAGGAATACATTCCATGAAAGAAGGCATCCATCCTGATTACCGCGAAGTGTGCTTCGTGGATCTGTCCAACGGTTTTCAGTTCGTGACACGTTCTTGCGTGAACACCAAAGAAACCATCAAGCTCGACGACGGTCGTGAGCTGCCGCTGTTCAAACTGGATACATCCAGCGAATCGCACCCCTTCTACACCGGCACCCAAAAATCGGTGGACAACATGGGCGGTCGCGTCGAGAAGTTCCGCAACCGCTACGCCAGAAAAGCGTAAGCGCATTGGTCGGCAACGAGACCGATTCCTCCACAAAGCAGCCTGCGGGCTGCTTTGTTTGTTTGTGCTTTGTGTAAAAGCCTGTTGACGACCTTTCGTTTCGGCGCTTACGTGGCTGAAAACGCTTGATGCGCCAGCCCTTGACGATGGTTGTTTATGATGGCGTCTGCCGCAGCAGCTTGGGGCACAACATGACCTTGGTCTGCTTCTTCTTTTCTTTCGCATTGCTTTGCCTGTGAATCAGCCTTCCCCCGCCATCGTTGCCCAAGAGGGCGTGCGCCGCCTGCCGCGCTGGAGCTTGCTGCTGTTGTGTCTGATTTATGCTTTGGCGGGTTTTGTATGGCGCGAACCCTGGAAAGGCAATGATCTCATCAGCTTCGGCTACATGCTGGAGCT
>RRZT010724379.1_pt1 | contig 11385 bp, 6 predicted proteins | sample 2165551 | NCBI WGS metagenome assembly RRZT01 (sample SAMN10456910, study PRJNA506462) | wastewater metagenome | biome: wastewater; feature: sludge; material: wastewater sludge; isolation source: wastewater sludge with Escherichia coli K12::gfp cells carrying plasmid... | place: USA: Moscow, Idaho ... | reverse complement strand
CGTTGCTCCATAGGACGCACATCACCAGGGGTATATATGCCAGCTATTTTTTTTGTTTGTAGCGTTGTTGTCTTTTTATCACTTTTTTGAGTGGGTTTTTCTTGTATATTTTTTAGGTCTTTTATAGGGAATAACCATAAAGAGGTGTAATCATTACCATCCCATCCGAATGCCCTTTTTTCTTTACCTTGGGGTTTGTTAGAAGAGAAAAGGATGTTTTGATGTACAATGACAGGGGAGAAATCGTTGTATGCACTGTTAATATTAAGGAGCTGGATAGTCCAATCGGCAGAGTCGGCTTTTAGTTTGCCAAAGAAATCATCTTGTCTATAGAGTTCAGCTTTGTTTTTCGCCCCTGGAATTTGGTCGTAAATATCGGCAGCTTTTTTGTAATCACCTGTAAGAGCATAGAGTTGAGCGAGCCTGTTTTTTTCTTTGTTCGATAGTTTCTCAAGGCTTATATTTTTTATTTCATCGAGAGCAACTTTAGCCTTGTTGTATTGTCTCATTTGCCAGTAGCTATCAGCAATTTTGGTAAACAGGTCAATTTTTTCTTGTTGCAATTTTTCTGTTTGTTCGGGCGTAGCCTCTTGTGTTACCAGCAGCTTTGTTTGTGCCACCACCTGTTCGTATAGTTGCACCGCTCTAGCATAATTAGCATATTGGTAATGCCTGTCAGCTTGTTTGAGGATATCGTTGTTTGTTTGAGCTATAAGCTGTACACTAGTAGCAGAAAGCAATACACAGGCTAGCGTTAGTCTTATTTTGTAGGATATATTTTTCATCATGATTAGTAAATAATTAAAGACGTTATACAATGTAAGTAAGCACCCTGTTAGTAATACCGAGGCGATAATACCCTTATGGCTTTGCTAGTATCGAATTCGTAACGGAGCATAATCTCGTGTGTACCTTGGTTAAAAGCATTTAGTTGGGAAATAGAGTAATCGAAAGCATACCCCAAACGAATGGTGTTTGTTATTTGGTATTCGAGCATTGCTACAACGGCATCGCCAGTACGGAAACTAGCCCCAGCCCCCCATTTTTGATTCCACCAAGCATTGATGTTAATGTCTGTTTGCAAAGGAGCCCCCGAAACAGCTTTGAATAATAGCGATGGTTTGAGAGCTAAATTTGGATTTACCTCAACAACATACCCCCCCGTAATAAAATAGTGATTAGTAGCCCCAAACTTATTTACCAGAGCTTCTGCTTCAGCCAAGAAATCTTTTGTTCTGAGCAGGGCAGGAACAGAGAGTCCTAGATACCATTTTTCGGAAGCATACAATAGCCCCACACCTACGGTAGGAAGGAATGTATTTGCATTTTCAGCGAAAGCAGGGTCATTCGGGTCTATGGTAGTTACCTCTGTGTAAGCGGCAGAGAAATTAAGCAATCCAGCACTTAACCCAAGGGCAAAAGAAGCGTTTTTTAAAGGTATTTTGTAGGAATAAAATCCCTGCAACCCGGTGGTGTTTTCCACACCTAGTTGGTCGTTATAAATTTGAGCTCCGAACCCATTATTAGAATCTTCAGCCCTCATGTCCCACGAAAGGGATGATGTGCGAGGATTCCCTTCAAATCCCACCCATTGGTGCCTGTGTAAAAGCGTTACGTTTTGCACCGCCCTGTTGCCGGCATAGGCAGGGTTCACGTTGAGCATATTAAACATATACTGCGAGTACATGGGAGCTTGCTGAGCAAAAGCCACAACATAACCAGCGATACAAGCAAAGAAGATGAATAGTGTTTTTTTCATAATTAGTAAATTTCAGTCGATTCTTATCTTTTAAGAGTAATAACACCAGATAGTTTTTGTGTTTGTCCAGTAGTATTGTTTATAGCTTCTACAATACGGTAGTAAGTTCCTTCGGGTAGTGCTTGGTTATTGATACCGGTACCCTCCCAATCGTTGGCATAGTTAGCTTGCTCAAACACTTTATTACCCCATCGGTTAAATACGATAAGGTTGATGGTTAAGTTGGAGCTACGTTGTATCACAAACGTATCGTTGATAGCATCGCCATTGGGTGAAAAACCATCGGGGATACGCATGCCAGAGACAGTAATCGTTACAGTCGCCCTATCCTTATCTCCATTGTAATTCGTAATTTCGTACTCCATTGTTACGTCGCCAAAATAACCTGGTTTTGGGGTAAATACAATTTTATCATCAGTAGGGTTCGTAGGTGTTCCGTTATTGTTTACTGTTGCAGTTCCTTTGCTTGCATCAGGGTGAGTTGTAATAACAACAGTTCCTGTTTTTGGAGCATTAGGAGCTCCGAAGCTATCATTTTTAGTAACATCAATGGTAATAGCCGTATTTTCGTTAGTATATGCTACATCATCATTTGCCACTGGTAGTGGATGCAATGGGCTAGTTGTGGCATCATCTGTATTGTCTGATGGGTCCAGATCATTTTCATCTCCACCTGTAATAGTGGCTATGTTGGTGTAATTGCCAGTTGTGTTTACTGAGGCTGTAAGTTGGATAGAAGCACTAGCTCCAGCAGCAATAGTTCCTATAGTCCAAATGCCATTAATAGCATCGTAGTTTACAGGAGCGCTTACAAATTGATATCCATCAGGAAGTACATCGGTAACAACTACTCCAGTAGCGTCGCTTGGACCATTATTAGTAACTGATAAAGTAAAGATAACATTATCTCCAATATTAGGACTCGCGTTGTTAACGGTTTTATTCATCACCAAACAGCTTGTTTCATCAACGGTAAGTGTACTTGAAGCCTCAGATAGACATTGGTTTGCATTGCGTGCAATGATTGTATAATTAGTGGGCAGCAAATTGGCGAAGCTGGTTTCATTTACAAAATCTACTCCATTTATGCTATAAGTAAGTCCATCCACATGATTATTAACATCAATTGCACCGCGTAATGTTGCACATGTAGGTTGTGTGACTGTTGCCGTTGGTTGAGCAGGTTTATCATGAACAATAATTGTCATTTTTACTTCACTAGCACATTGACCCGCATCAGGTGTAAATGTATATTCAGTTGTTTGCGTATTATCCAGTGCAGGACTCCAAGAACCATTTATACCGTTGAGTGATGTTGTGGGCAGTGGATTTAAATTGTCTAACTGACATATCGCATCAATAGCCGTAAACGTAGGAGTAATTAATGACTCTATAGTTAGTTCATAAATAGCTGATGAAGCTATACAAGGTAAACCTAATGGATTGTTTGTTATCGCTGTAATTTCTATTGTTTTCCCCGCATCACTTGGATCAGGAGTGTAAGTTACGTTAAATGGAGAAGATGTAAATGTAGCATCTGTTAGTATACCACTACCATTATGCGTAATGGTAACTTCGGTTGTACTGCCTCCAAAAGTATTACCAGTAATTGTTATGGCATTTGTATGACAAGTACTACCGTTGGCAGTTCCAAAACTTACTGTAGGGAGACTTGCACATCCACAATCTACATTCAAATTTGTAGCTGTTGATGTACATTGCGTAGTTTTATTTCGAACCACAATTGAATTATTTCCATTTGCTATGCCTGTAAACGTAGGACTATCTTGGTAAGTTCCTCCGTTGAGTGCGTATTCAAAGTTAACATCTAAAGGAGCTGTAACTGTCAAAACGCCTTTTCCAAAACCAAGTGTACAATCAACATCAATACTTGGTGTGTTTGGTTTTTCATTTACGACAATTTCTAATATAGTTGTGTTAGCACAAGCTCCAGCGGTTGGCGTAAAGGTGTATGTTTGGGTTGCGGTATTTGAAATAGCAGGACTCCATGTTCCTGTTATAGCAGGCGAGTTTGTCGAACTTGTTGAAAGGGCAGGAATAATATCTCCTGAGCAATATGGACCCACAGCATTAAAGGTAGGCGTAATTTTTGTATTAACTTTAATTTCTCCAGATACGTTACTTGTCATACTACAACCATTGGTGCTAGAAACAACTACATAATAATACGTAGAACCCGCTGATGTAGTTGGAGGTGTAAAGGTGCTCGATTCGGCTCCTGTTATCAAGGTGCCACCTACATTGCTAGCGGTAGTATTACTATACCACTGATAGCTTAGTGTGCCACTACCACTTGTTGCTACTACAGATAAGGCTGTTGCAGGTGTCCCCTCACAAACTTCTTCTCCACTTGCAGAGGGCTGGGTAATAATGTCACACAAATCTAAGCTAACTGGATTCGTAACAATATACAAACCTGTACCTAAATTAAATCCATCCAAAGCTGATTGTCTATCACCTGCAACATACACTTTAAATTGTTTGGTCGAAGGTGTATACGATGTAAACGAGGTATTTTTTGTTGGTTCATTTACTTCAGAAAATGCTGTTACTTCCTCCCATGTTTGAGTAGTTGGATTGTATTCTACCCATAGATAATAAGGGGAAGAAAACAAAGAAGAAACACTCTCTGGAACGGTTAACGTTGATGTGGCATGTAATCCTGTAACGGTAACGTTCGTTTGTCCATCCACATTCAGTGATACTTGAGGAACACATACTTTTAGTTCAATATCATCAATCAGTACATCATTACCAACGCCAGATGCTCCATTATTTAATATTTGGACGGTAAATAATCCACCACTTCCTGTATTAATGGTCGTTTCGCCATAAAACCATCCTGTACCTGCGGCAATGGCAGGAACGTCAATTATTGAACCACTAACTACAGTATTAGAAGCATTTAAAACTTGGAAACGCATATTTATATCAACCTTTGTACCTCTCGTTGGATTTTGAGCATTGGCAAACCATGCTGAAAAAGTAAGTTCAACATTGGGAGGTAAATTAATCGTTTGGCGTGTATATACCACATTTTTAGCAACATCTGCATCCTTGTTTCTGCAATTTACAAATAGCATTCCTCCAAATGGCGTAGTTGTTCTATTCGATCTATCTTTTAAGTCTACATACCAATAATCGCCAGCAACGTTACATCCAGCAACATTGTCTCCAGTTTGAGTTCCACACCCAGCAAAGCGAGGAGTAGTAACAACAGCATAGTGACCATCTCTTATTTCTTTTCCACTAGGTTTGTATGTATAATTACTAACAGGAACATAAGAACTTGTCGTTCTATCTGTTTGATTAACTAATGTGCCAAAATCATCTATAAATAGTGTACGTGTTTCGTGGGCACAAACTTTTTTAACTAATAATTCGAGTGTTCCATTATCACTTCCCATTGTAGCACGGTAAATAGTAGTAGTAGAAGGAGTAACTGTAATAGATCTGTCTTTTGTTCCTGTTTTTGTACCAGTATATGGAAGCCATGTTCCGCCGTTATTAATTGAATATTCCCATACATAATTAGAAGGCTCGTTGGTTGCACTAGCTGTTAACGTTACATTTGTGCCAGCATCTATCGGACTTGGTAGATTGGATGTTATTGTTATTCCAGCTGCTATTGATAATACATTGGTATTGGCATTCCACGTAAAAGTAGCTAGTTTCCCTACCATGGATGAAGAGTGTCCTATAATTTGATTGGTTTCTATATAGGTATGCTTACTAGTACCATAATATATATCAATCCCTGAATTTTTTGTATATAATTTCACTAATGTAAAAATTCCTCCTCCTGCATTGGTTGTGGCTGTTCTTACACCCCAACCATCTAATGCGTCAGAAGACATCGTTACAGCACCTAAGGATAATTCAAAATTTAATCCAGAAGGAACGCCTGAAATATTCTGAGGTCCACTACTTCCCGAATCATACCAACCATCAATTGTAATGTTTTCAAAGTTTGATGTTTGCGTATTGTTATTTGCTATACGATTAAACTTGAAACTTGCTGTCGTACTTTGTAATTCAATTTTATACCAAGTATCTGAACCATTAGTGGCTTTCCAAATCATAGCTTTTCCAGGCCATCCTGATGTATTGTCAGAGCTAATAGTAGCGTTCCATACGTGTATATTTACTCCTCCCCAAGAATTATTGGTATCTTTAAAATAAATAGTGATGGCGTGTGAAGCCAAAAAAGAAAACAAACTCAATACGATTAATCCAAAACGTAGTTGATGTGTGGTTGTAAACTTTCTCATAGTATTCTGGTATAGTAGGTGGTTATGGTTTAGATATTTTTTTATTTTTGTAATAGTTTTGTGTTTTCTATGCAAAAAACGGCACATTATTTAATAATTTGCAAATAAACACAAAAAAAATAAAATATACAAGAAAACTTAGTTAAGACTTATCGGTTGTAGCATATACTTCGGTTTTACATGGTATTTTTCGGTTTCACTTCGTAAATAAACTAAATTTCTGTACTTTTGTAAAAAAAAATTATCCGTATGAACCTATCACAGATTCCTTCTCCTTGTTTTGTGCTTGACGAAAAGTTGTTGCGTGCTAATTTACTCCTTATTCAGTCTGTTAAAGAGCAAGCGGAAGTTGAAATTATTCTTGCATTTAAAGCTTTTGCAATGTGGAAAGTGTTTCCTATTATTCGAGAATATATTCCATATTCAACGGCAAGTTCTTTGAGTGAGGCACGTTTGGCTTACGAAGAGATGGGGAGCAAAGCTCATACGTATGCACCCGTATATAAGCCAGAAGAGTTTGATGCTATTGCTGCGTGTAGTAGTCATATCACGTTTAATTCAGTAGCACAGTACAATCAGTATGCTGCTGTTTGTAAGAGCAAGTCAATTTCGTGTGGCTTACGCATCAATCCTGAGTATTCTTCTGTCGAAACAGATTTATACAATCCCTGTGCAGTTGGTTCCCGCTTAGGTGTTTCCGTTGCTAATTTGGATGATAATTTGCCTCAGGGAATTGAAGGCTTGCATTTTCACACTTTATGCGAATCAAGTTCGTTTGACTTAGAAGCTACTTTAGAGGTTGTAGAACAAAAGTTTGGTCGTTTCTTTTCTCAAATTAAATGGTTGAATATGGGTGGAGGACATTTAATGACTCGCAAAGGTTACGATACCGAGCATTTAATCAATCTATTAAAATCATTCAAAAGCAAGTATCCTCATATTCAGTTAATTTTAGAGCCAGGGAGTGCTTTCTTGTGGCAAACGGGGGTGTTGGTTTCTACCGTGTTGGATATTGTAGAGAATAGGGGTGTTTCTACGGCTATGCTAGATGTGTCGTTTGCTTGTCATATGCCCGATTGTTTAGAAATGCCTTACAAACCACGTATTGTTGGAGCTACAGATGCTATTGAAGGTAAACCAACGTATCGAATGGGGGGTAATAGTTGTCTGTCGGGCGATTTCGTAGGCGAGTGGTCGTTTGAACAACCACTAAAAGTTGGAGATAAAATTGTGTTTGAAGATATGATTCATTATACAATGGTCAAAACAACCATGTTTAATGGTGTGTCGCATCCAAGTATTGGTATGTGGACACTAGAAGATAAGTTTGAGTTGTTTCGTGTTTTTACTTACCTCGACTATAAGCAGAGGATGGCATAATATACTTTTTTCTTTTGCAAATTTTGAAAAATCAAGATTAGCATGTATCTTTGCACCATATTTGCGAAAATAGCTCAGTTGGTAGAGCATAACCTTGCCAAGGTTAGGGTCGCGGGTTCGAGTCCCGTTTTTCGCTCTCTAAAAATGCGAAGCGTAGAGGTTTCGCATTTTCTATCTGAAATATTGCACAAGTGGTGAAATTGGTATACACGCTACTTTGAGGTGGTAGTGGGCGAAAGCCTGTGTGAGTTCGAGTCTCATCTTGTGCACAAAAAAGAGGCAGTCTTAAAATATTTTAAGACTGCCTCTTTTTATTAGGGTATTTGATGAAGAATATATTCTTAGCGGTTTAAAAGTTTATTCAGACAGCTTCTTTTTTATGGTCGGTAGCCAGATAACTCTAAAATACGTTGGCTATTGTTGTCTTCCATAAGTTTCTCTAAGGTTACATCCTTATTGTTTTCAGCATATTGTTGCACAATACGGAAACCTATCCAAATCCCAATGCGTCCTGGCGATTCTTGAGAGAGTCCAGAAGTAAAAGGACCAGGATTAATAAATCCAGCAATTTCACGCCAATTATTTGAAAACAATCGTTTATTTTCAATAATATATGCCCAAATATTTTTTTCATTTTTCACACTCCATTCATATTGCTCTTTACTATATCCCATTATTTCGTATTCTGTATACTCTGGAAAGAATATGGATAGAAGATACCTGATTTTGCCTTCATAGATTAACTGATCAAGTAAACGTTCATGTGGCGTTTCTATTTCATAATAACGTTTAATCCATGCATGTACAATGTCGATTGGTAATTGTTTCCGATTCATTGTCGGAATTTCATATTGATAGGCAACTTGTTGGTAAATAGGATAGTCTGGTCCTAGATAGTATTCAACGCTGGCTGATACAACACTATCTGTAAAAACAATAGATTGATGAAAGCCCGAAAAATGGAAAAGTACACGTGGAAGCTGTTTGTTAGGAAAGTAATGCTGAAAATAACCAAATGCCGTATTCAGTGTTTGTTCCACATCTTTCGTTGTACGATATTCCTTAAAACAATCTTGGTAAAGTACTTTTACCATACTGTCTTGGAGCATTTTTCTTATTTCATCAGTTGCATTTGTGGTAACAATGCTTTCTCCTGTGTTTCTAAAAAGACCTATTTCTAAAATATGTTGGGTGTAAATATCCACAAATGAACCATATGTATGATATAAGCTATCTATTTTATTTGTGTAATTACCTGACTGGAGCGAATAAATATCTTTATCAAAACGTTCAATAGAAATCGGCGTTGAATTCTGTTGTGTGTTGATAAAAAACCTACTTTTGTCTTTACAGCTTGTGTTAAAGAACAAAAGTAGGAGTATAATATAAAAGTTTAAAAAAATCCTCAACTTATTTGCTTAGCTTTAAAATCCATGCATCTGGATATGTTTGACGTACTTTTACTAATTCAATACGAACGGTTTTTTCATCATCTGATGAAACAGCAAATACGCGAAACATGCCATCTTTATTTACAGCTACAAAAGCATTCATGCCGTTTTTAGAGAGAGTGTTGCGTAGGTTTTTTGCATTTGTTTCGTTTTTGAAACTACCAACAATAATGTGGAATGGTTTTTCAACGAATTGACCATTTTCCATTTGGTAACGGTCTTTTGTTTCGGTAATTTTTGCATCAGACATGGCTTGTTCTGTTGCTATTTTTGCAGTTGTTGTATCATTTGTTTCTGTTTGTACTTCTGTTTGTGTTTCGGTTGCCACTTCGTAAGCTGCTGATAGGTTGTTTTTTTTAGTTCCGCAAGCTGTAGCTAATCCAATGATAAGTAAGCTGATAATAAGTTTTGTTTTCATGTGTGTGCTGTTTTTTTTTATTTGTATAAAACGATGTTAAAAATCACCACAAATATCTGCATTTTTTTTCATACAAAAAAACCTATAAGTTTTTTTAAGAAAAAAAGTCTGTTGTATTCATCACAACAGACTTTTTTGATTGTTAATTAAACGTTTGATCGTTATTTTTTACTAGGAATAACCACAGAAAGCATTAATTCGTGTGTACTAGAAGTTAATTGTGAGGCATCTCCAACACTCAATTCATATGAGTAGCCAAGACGGAAGGCTTTTTTCCATTCCAATCCAGCTGAAAATGCTAGGGCATTGTTCCATCTATATCCTAAACCAAACCAATATTGATTGTTATAAAACGCTGTTGCATTTACTTCTACAATGTTGTGCTGATATACATCAAAATTTGCTTGATTTAATGCTCCAATATTGGTGTATAGTACTGCAGGAGCAATCATAATACTATTTGTTGCAGCAAATAAACCACGAGCATAAGCATTCATTGTTGTAGGAGCCATTAATGACGACACTTCTTTTCCTACATTGGTTAAATGATTAGCAGAAGCACCTACCAATAAATACCTAGTTGATAATTCCATACCAAAGTCGATATCCAAATCAGTTAATGACAGTACATCAGCAGGAATTGTTGCGTCTGTAGGATGTAACCAAATATGTCTACTTGGATTAAATGTTTTGTTAATAACACCTGCACCTAGACCTAGTGATAATAAACTGTTTTCAGTTAAGTCTATATTGTAAGCATACGCTAGTTTGGCATTTAGTGTATTGTTAGCAATACCCAATTCATCGTAAGAAAAAGATAATCCAACTCCCGATTGAATGCTTTCAAAATAAGAATGAACATTGATAAGAGTTGATTTTTGTGCTTCGTCAAACCCCATTCCTACCCATTGCATACGATTTACATTGAAAACTTGTAAGTTTTTATCGTTACCTATTGCAGATGGATTTTGCTTGATACGGGAAAATAATTGTTCAGAAAGCCTGAATTCACCTTGAGCAAATAGTGAGCTACAGAAGAATAGCAACGATAACGCTATTATATAATATTTTTTCATGTTATTCATTAGTTAATAGGGTTTATAATTTTAACTTCTACTCTACGGTTTTGAGCATGTTCATCCTCAGTTGATGCGTTCGGTATATTTAACTTTCTTTTTCCGTTACCAACCACTTCAAACTGTTCAGCTTTAAATCCTTTTTCTATTAATAATGCTTTTATTCGGTTTGCTCTACGCAAAGATAATGCATCATTGTATTTGTCTGAACCTCTGCTGTCAGTATATCCAGATATTTCAAAACGAGCTTCTGGGAAGTCTTTCATTTGTATAGCCAATGCATCTAGCTCTGCTACGAATTTGTCTGTTAATACATCTTTATCAAAATCAAACAAGAACAATGTCCATTTGAACTCTTTTACAGGTTCTGGTATTGGCTCTGGTATTGGTTCTGGCTCTGGCTCAGGTTCTGGAAGTTTTACAAAAGCAAAAATATCGTCCCCATTACCAGTGTTTCTATCCGAAATAAGCAATGGAATGCCATCTTTTACAATTAAGTTATAATCATTTCCAGAAAGATTATATGGAGCATCTAATTGAGTTGATGCAGTCCACGTATTTCCATTAGCTTCTGATTTAAAAATATCAAAAGAATTACCCTCTTTTTTAGAGGCAAAATACAAATGAGTATCGTTATATACAAAAGCGAAATCTTCATCAGCAGTCGTATTGATTGATTCTCCTGCATTTACAGGATACAACCATGTTTTTTCATCTTTTTGGTCGATATACCAAATGTCTGTTCCCCCAAATCCGTTTTCAATAGAACTAGAAGTGAAATAAATGCGACTCCCTTTTTTTGCAATGGTTGGATTCGTAAAATTAATAATAGGTGCCACCGCATAACTCCATCCTGCATTGGTAATAAATGATTCACTTCCGCGAGATTTTTGCAATCCTTCAATGAAAAGAACTTTAGGTTCAGACCATACGCCGTTTGTAAATGTTGATTCGTATAGTTCGCTATTTCCTTTGTTATCTTGTTTTGAGAAGTAAATTTTATTCAACT
>RRZT012048572.1_pt1 | contig 11386 bp, 10 predicted proteins | sample 2165551 | NCBI WGS metagenome assembly RRZT01 (sample SAMN10456910, study PRJNA506462) | wastewater metagenome | biome: wastewater; feature: sludge; material: wastewater sludge; isolation source: wastewater sludge with Escherichia coli K12::gfp cells carrying plasmid... | place: USA: Moscow, Idaho... | reverse complement strand
GTGAAAGTCCAAAAATAAATTTTTATAAGGTAGGAAAAAAATAATGAATATCTCAAGTATAGTAGTAAAAACAGTACCAAAGTACTTAGCAGAGGTTGTGGAGGCACTGAAAAATTGTCCAGTTTGTGACTATCATCTTCATGATGAGCAAGGTCGAATCATCATCACGATTGAGGGAGAAGGTGTCAAAGAGGAGTTAGAAAAACTTCGAGTAGTTGAGGCTATTCCCCATGTTATCAGTGCTGAGATGCAAATGGCTTACAGTGAAGATGAACTAGATGCTCATATGGAAGTTTTAGCAAATAGTGATGTAGTACCAAAAATGCTCAATGATGATACGATTGATGTTGATAAAATACTCTATCGAGGGGATTTAAAGAAAAAAGACCTTGAGGGGTTTGCTGCAGAATTTGATAAGGTTAACTAAACTATATTTATGAAGGAGTACTCAAATGCAAGAATTTTATGAAAGTGAATTTATGATTGAGACAGAGGTTCCGCAAGGGGAACTTATCATCTCAAGAACCGACCTCAAAGGAAATATCACCTATGCAAATGATACCTTTTCGCAGATTAGTGGATATAAATCAGAAGAACTCGTAGGAAAATCGCACAATATCGTGAGACATCCAGATATGCCAAAATCTGTGTTTGCTGATATGTGGCGAAAACTCAAAAGAGAAGCTAAATGGGAAGGAATCGTAAAAAATCTACGAAAAGACAAAGGATACTATTGGGTTTATGCAAATATCAGTGGTGTTTTTAAAGATGATGTTCTTGTGGAATATAAGTCAATCCGTACTCCGATTAGCTTTGAAGAGAAACTAAAAGCTCAAAAATCTTATGATGAGATTCGTAACCGTGATGGTGAGAATATCCGAAAAGTTGTTTATAACTAATACAAAATCAAACAAAAAACTACTACTCGTTAAGTTGTAATAAAAATGTAACGAAAATAAAAATTAGCTTAACATTTATTTTAATAACCTTTTTGATAGAATCTTTTTAAATTTTTTGATTTGTACAAGTATATGTAAAAAAATATCAAAATCTTTATATATGGTGGATGATATGTCAAAAATAATGAGGAGTAAGTGATGCATTTTATAGAAGATAAAGAAATAGGTTTAACAGAAGAAAATGATATTCTTGAAACCAAACGATATGCTGAATCGTTAAAAGAGACGATTTTAAATGCACCGACACCTTTTAATATTGGATTGTATGGAGAATGGGGAAGTGGTAAATCTTCTATTATTAAAACTGTTCAGACTCAATTAGAATCTAATCAGGAAGAAAAAATAAAATTTGTGGTTTATGATGCTTGGAAATATGCGAATGACTCTTTTAGAAGAATGTTTTTAAAAACTTTACAAGAGCAATTAAAATTTGATGGTACAGATTTATTTGAGTCTTTTTACAGAAATAAAACTCAAGATACAGAAATAAATCCGAAATTAAATTACGAAAGTTTAGGTATAACTATAGTTCTTTTAATTCTTACATTTAGTATGATTAGTTCTTTACAGCTAGAAACCAAGTGGGAATTAACACTACAATCTATAGTTGCATTTGGCTCAATGATTATTGCATTTTACAAAAATATATTTACAGATTATAAAGTCACTATACAAAAACCTGTTATGTTTGCTCCAGAACAATTTGAAGATGCTTTTAAAGATATGATGTCTAAATCTTTAAAAAAATATCATATCTTTAGTTTGGCATACGAATATGTAAAAGGTAATTACCATGAAAAAAATATTGATAAATTAGTAATAGTTATTGATAATATTGATAGATGTGATAAAAAAACAGCTTATGAACTCTTAACAAATATCAAAAATTTTATTGGTACAGAAAACGGAATAATATTTTTAGTTCCCGTAGATGATGAAGCTTTAAAAAGACATATGCAAGAACATAATAAAGAAAATAGTAAAGAAGCAGATGAATTTTTAAGAAAGTTTTTTAATACCACAATAAAAATTAAACATTTTCAGCCTAGAGATTTATTTGAGTTTGCAAACAAAATAAACTCTAATAAAACATTAGGGTTTACTCCTGATACTGTTAACATTGTTGCAAAAGAGTATGCTTCTAATCCAAGACGAATAATTCAGCTATTCAATAACTTGACATCTGAGTTAAAGACTATTGAAGCTAAATACGAAAAATCATTTGTGGAAGAACATCAAAGTTTGATAGCAAAACTATTGATAATTCGTGAAGAGTGGGCAGATGTTTTTAAAGAAATAACAAAACATCCACATTTGTTTCATCAGTTTAAAGTAATTAAAATTTTACAAGATGAAAAAGAAATAAATCTTGATAATTTTAAAATCTTTATGGAAAGAACTAAAGCAGTTAATTCAGGTTTGAAAACTATTGAAAATATTATTTTAAATATAACGAATGAAAGTACACTATCAAGTGAAACTATAAATCTAATTGAATCAAATAATTTTGATGATTTAAAACTAGAATTTGAAAAAGATTTAACATTATTTGATAAAGTTGTAACTTATGCTATTGAAGAAATAAGAAAAGGACTTAATCGAAAAACATATTCTACTGATGCCATCAACGGTATTAAATTATTATCAAAACTAAATGAATACCAAGTTCTGCAAAAAGCTTCTTTGCGTGAATTATTTGGAATTTTTGATAAAGATGTAAAAAATGGTGATGAAACTTTAAAAGTTATTGAGTATCTCCAAAAAGATGATTTAGATAGTTTTTTTAGATTGGTGGAACAAAACAGAGTATATGGACTAAAATATTTACAAGAAAAACTAACAAATAAATTTAAAACAATATGGAATCAACAACCAAAAGATAACATCGTAAGTTTATATGAAGATGGTGTTGATAAATTTATAAACAATAGCACAGATGAAATAGCAATAAAAGAGTTACAAAGTATATTTGTAAATTATTATGAATATTTCTCAGATTCGCCTTTATACAAAAGTAAATGGATAAATGAAGATAAATTACCTTTAATTGTTTCAAGTGAGTTAATTACACATATAATCAATAAAATAGTACCGCCAATAATTGATGCAAAAAGTGATGTTTATTTGGAAATAGAATATTTAGCAGTTCATAAAATCATTACTATTGAAAATATTGAAAAAATTATTGGAAACATTCAACCAAATTTTTCACAACCAATCTTAGTTCAAGCTGATTTGAATATTGAAAAGAAAAAACAAATAGATACTATATTTACTAATATACAAGTGATAAATGATTTATTGAGAAATGTAAATGTACTTAAACATCAAAGTAAGCGTACTACAAATTATATCCAAGAGATTGTAAAAAATGTGGAAATTAGACAAAATAATTACACTTCTATTCCTTTAAATTTAATCAATGATATTTCTTCAAATATAGAATATCAAAAGAATTTATTAAATTTCTATCTTGAAATATATAGAGCCACTGATAACGCAACAGATGTAATTAAATATATACAGCAATTAATAAATCAATATGCAAAATTAAAAGATGTTTTTTATCAAAAATTAGTTGAATTAAGAGATACACATCAAATGTCCCTATTACCTTTATTTGATTATTTATTATCGCAAAAAGATGAAGATGAAAATTTGTTTAACCTCTATGAAAAACTTTTTAATAGCACTGATATAAGTTCTGAACAAATTAAACCCAAACTAGATGGATATATTGTTCAGCTCATTTCAAACCAAAATGAAAAGGTAGAAAATTTTATTGATAAGCTTATGTTGCAAACCACAACTAAGGAAATATTGACGGATATTATTATTTCAAAAGAAGCGCATGATATTATAAAACTTCCACAAAATATTAAAAAAGTTGCTTATACGAATTTATGTGAAATGAATAAAATATTCGAAATAGAAAATATTATTGAAGCACTTTTTGATATAGTTGAAACTAGTGATGAATATAATAACTGTATTTTAAATATTATTACAAGGAAATTGGCTAAGCCTCAAGAAGTTGCGGATGCTTTATCCATAATTGAAAAAATGCAAAATATGAGTGATGAGGTTAAAAAAGAGATTTTAGTTGGATTAAAAAAACATGGAAAACATGAATCTTTATCAGGCGAAGTTGCCGAGACGATTGAAAAAATTTCTCCTAAAAAAATAACAAAAAAGGTATAACTTGGAATCTTTAATAAGAAAACTTCATACCTATGTTTAAACGAAAGATAAACTAATGCGTAATCAATTAAAAAATCTACCCCTAACCCACCAACTAGAAACCCAAAAAGTCCTAAAAAAAGCGATATCCGCAAATCGTGCTTTGGCAAACTTAAACGGTGTGGCTCGTATCATCCCAAATCGTGCGATACTTATAAACTCTTTGGTGCTTCAAGAAGCAAAAGATAGTAGTGAGATAGAGAATATCATCACAACTCATGATGAGCTGTATCGAGCAAACCTTGACATAGAGAGTGTGACCATCGAAGCAAAAGAGGTACAAAACTATAAAGAAGCACTTCTTGGAGGTTTTGCACTTGTCAAAGATACAAAGTTACTTCTCAAAAAACATATCATAGAGATACAAGGTGTTTTGGAAAAAAACGATGCAGGGGTGCGAAAACAAGCAGGGACAAATCTCAAAAATGCTGGGACGGGTGAAGTGATTTATACTCCTCCACAAGATTATGAGACTATTCAAAATCTCCTTACAAATCTTGAGAGCTATATCAATGAGCCAAACGAACTCGACCCACTTGTCAATATGGCAATAATCCATCATCAATTTGAATCAATCCACCCTTTTTATGATGGCAATGGGCGAACTGGGAGGATTATCAATATTTTGTATTTGATACTAAAAGATTTGCTTGATATTCCTGTGCTTTACTTGAGTCGATATATCATCACTCACAAAGCTGATTATTATAGACTACTCCAAGAGGTGCGGACTGAGGATAAATGGGAAGAGTGGATTTTGTATATGCTCGATAGCGTAGAGCAAACCTCGCTAGAGACCATTGAACTTATCAATAATATCAGTATTTTGATGATAAAAACACAAGATAAGATTTCTCAAGAATTGCCAAAAATCTATAGTAAAGATTTGGTAGAGATACTTTTTATGCACCCATATACGAAGATTGAGTTTTTAATCGATAGACTAAATCTTCATAGAGATACAGCTTCTAAGTATTTAAAAGAGCTGGAAACAATAGGGATTTTAAAACCTATAAAAATTGGAAGAAGTAAATATTTTATAAATTTAGAACTTTTTGATATGTTGAAAAAAGGAATATAATTCAGTATATTAAAATTATATACCGAAAAAATCAAAAAATTTCGGTATATTTATTTGGTATCTCGAAAAAATTAAATATTTTCAACATACCATATGTTAAAAAAACATAATAATTTTAACATAGCTCAAAACCTATGTTAAAAAAATAAAGAAATTTACCCATAGAAAAAATAAACAGAATAATAAACATCCTAAAAAGATACAAAAAATAAGTGTAAAACAAATTATTTCAATGGGTTTGTTAGTCTCCTTAGATTGATACTTACTTTGAAAGTAAACTCAATTAAGAGCTAAAAACCCTTTTGTAAGAAAAGTTTTAAGAGATATTTTTCACCCACCCGTCTCATAAAAAGCTCTACTACTATCATTTTCACTTCCCCATTTATTTTTCTCTTGTTTATTTTGAAGGACAGTTTTTAGTATCTCAACTGCAAGCGGGACATTTTTAGCTTTGATAGCATCAGCGATAGAAAGAGCATCTTCAAAATAAAGACAAGGTATCAGATACCCCTCAGCGGTAAGTCGTATCCGATTACAATCGTTACAAAAGCTATCAAGATGAGGCTCGATAATCCCAAAAACATACCCATCTTCCAAAACATACCCTTGAGATGGGCTTCCACTTTTTCGTATCTCTTTGGTAAAAGGGTATTTTGAAGCGATTATCTCTTGGATTTCGCTAGAATCAAGTCCTTGTTTCACATTTGCATGGGCATTTTCCATAAATTCAATAAATCGTATCTCATACCCTTTCTCTTTACAATATTCAAGTAAAGAGATGATTTCACCATCATTGACCCCTTTGAGTGGAACACAGTTTATTTTGATTTTAAGTCCTACACGAGATGCTTCTTCTATCCCCTCTAAGACTTTTTCTAAAACATCTTTTTTGGCTATATAGTGTGCTGTTTCTTTTTTAAGAGTATCAAGGGAGATATTGATTCGTCTCAGTCCAGCCTCTTTTAAAAGAAGAGCATACTCTTTTAAAAGATACCCATTTGTAGTGATAGCCAAATCAATATCAGGAGCATAGTTATGAATCATCGCGATAAAACTCTCCAAATTTTTTCGTAAAAGTGGCTCACCACCTGTAAGTCTTATCTTTGTAATCCCCTCATCGATAGAAGCTTTGACAAATAAAAATAACTCTTCATAAGTGAGTAAATTTTCATGAGGCACCCATGAGAAAGGTTTCTCTGGCATACAGTATTGACACCGAAAATTACACCTTTCAGTAAGAGAGATTCGTAAATAATCTACTTTTCTATTATGTCCATCTATGAGCATTGAGTTCCTTTTTATTCTTTTACTTTGCAATTTTCTAAAAGCAAAGTGAGTTCATTTTTGAGATTTTGAAGTTTTTTAGTTGTTTTTAAAAGCTCTTCAGTTGATTCTATCATCATATCTTCACTTCTATCAAGATTATCACTTATATCTGTTTTGGTCTCTAGTTCTCCAAGTAAAACTGTAAATTCACTTGTAAGCTCTTCTAGTCTCTCCGATGCCATTTTGGATTGGTCAAGTGCTGTTTGAGAATAGCGCATCGCTGATGTTACTTTATTGATAAAGCAGTTTAGATTATTAGCTACTTCTACAAACTCTTTTTCTGAGTCCACTTTTAAAGGCTCTAAATTTTCAAAATCTCCCATTGAAATCCGTTTTGATTTTTCTATAAATTCCCTTGCATGAAGCTCGATTTGTCGAAGTTGTACTATCGAATACAAAGCAAAAACAATCAAAAAAGCAAACGAAGTATATTGAAAATTTTTGATAAATTGATTTTTAGTTTCAAAATATTCTGTATATAACGATACAAGGTGGTCAACTTCTTGAAGCAATTCAATATTGGAATCTTTGAAATAATCGCTTAAGTTTGCTATCTGTTCTGTATCGTTTGAATTTATTGCTTTTTTATAACTATCACTATTTTTTAAAAATACTTCCCACAACACTTGCACTTTATAAATCTGCTTTATTATCTCATCTGTTGGTGCTGGAGCAATATTCAAAGAGTCATTTCCATATAATAGAGTTCGGATACCAAACTTAAATTCCTCAATAGCCCTATCCATTTCACTAAAATCTTGTGTATTAGAGTATTGAGTAAGAAAGATATTTTTTGTAATCTGCTGAGTAAGCATCCGCTCTTTCCCTGCTATATTGATAATAAGTGCATCCCTTTTATTTTTATGATTGAGATAAATTGTTACCATAATAACAATAAGAACAGTAGAAAATAAAGATGCACCTAAGATTTTAATTTTTGTACTTGCACTAATTGTTGTCAATTAAATCCCTCCATTATATATTTTTTTTAGTTCGTCATATTTATTCACACAAATTAACCCTTTGTCTATTTCAATTATTTCATTTCTTTGCAATTTTTGCAAAACTCTTGTAAGTGTTTCAGGTTGGATATGGAGTAATACTGCTACTTCGTGTCTTTTAAGAGAATTGAACACTTGTAAATCATTTATCAACATAAAAGCAACTTTTGAAATAGCATCAAAGACAAGTTCACGATTGATTATACACTGTAATTGTTGATTTTTATAAATCAATTCTTTAATAAAATTCATCATAAATGGATTTTCACTTAAAAAATATTCTTTAAATTTTTTAAAATCTATCGCTAAAATAGCACTATCTTCGACAAATTCCGCATTGGAAAAACAACGAATTGTATTTTCTTCAAGATTGGAAAGTTCTGAAATCATACTATTTTTATAAACATAATAGAGAAAAATTTCATTATTAAATTTGTCAATTTTATATACTTTAAGGAGTCCCTCTACTAAAAAAATAAGTTGATTAGAAAAATCAGCTTCATAAAAAAGGATAGAATCTTTCTCATATCGCATCAATGAAGATATAGAAGCGATCACTTCAAGTGTATCATCTGAAATATCTGAAAAAAGGGGTATATTTTTAATTGCTTCTCGTAGTTGTATCATAAGGAGATTATAGAGAAAATCAAAAGATAAAAATTTGACATATATCAAGGAATTTTATATTGGTTGAGAAATAAATAAGGGGAGAAACCCTTATTTAGATTATTTTTGGTTAACTGTATCAAGCCCTTCAGTAAATTTCTTACCATTCCAGCTCGATTTTTTTGCACCATCTTTTGAAAGATATTTTGCTTTAAAATCATTATCAACTAATTGTCCATTACTTTGTGGAGCATGACAAGCACTACAATTAAATCTTGCACCTACTAGAGTATCTTTTTTCTCTATTTTAGTGTCATTATTCATCTCATCTACAATTTTTTTGAACTCTTCATTTTCAGCTTCACCCTCTAGTGTATGGTAAGGTCTAAAGTTTGTAAGATGTGAAACTGGAACTGGAGTAGCTCCCATTCCCATCTCTTTTGCAGCATCTGGCATATGGCAAGAGATACATTGGTTATCATTGATAGTAATTGGTAACATCCCCTCTGTATCGTGTGGAATCATCGGTGGTGCATCTTGGTATGCTCTTTTGATTTTTTTCCCACTCCCTGCTGGATTTTTAGAATAATTTGTTTTTTCAGGTGTGATACTATCTTCACCATCAACCGTTGTTTTTCTCAGTCCTATTGAATCAGCATCTATAAGCTTCTTAGGTGCTTCACTTACAGCACTAAGTGTTACAGCAAACAATGCAGATACCAATACAGCACTCAATCCAATTTTTGAAAATACTTTTGTCATATCTATTCTCCTTTTTTAAATGTCCCATTTTTAAAGGGACTGCTTTTTCATAACTTCTTTTAAGAATAGAGCAAAGCTATCTAAAGAAGCAAACCCTGAAGAGAGAAACGAGTTTCTCTTGCTTCACCTCAATTTATTTTTAACTATTTTTTCTTTGCTATCAAATCTCGTAAAGAGAAATTTAAAGCATCATCATCACACACTTCTATACATCTAGCACAGTTTGTACATTCACCGCTGAGTACTTGTTCGCTTGATTTTCCAACCATAAAAAGAACCTGATTTTCTGGACAAACCTCTTTACATTTCATACAAAGAGTACATTTTTCCTCTTCGTGTTTCACTCGAATAAGTGAAAATTTTCCAACAACCGAATAAAATCCACCAAGTGGGCAAATATATCCACACCAACCATTTTTCAAAACGAACAAGTCAAAAAGGAAAATTACAACAATAGCTGCAACTCCAAATCCAAGTCCAAAAATAATCCCTCTATGAACCATAGAGATTGGAGAAATAAATTCAAAAGCTGTAACACCCATCAAAAAGTAGATAATCAAACTTATTGCTAAAACCCAATATCTCATATTTCTTGATGCTGGTTGTTTTTTCTGAATTTGATTAAAACCAAATTTTCTTCTTATATAGTTTGCTGTATCACTCACTACATTGATAGGACATACCCAGCTACAAAAAGCTCTTCCCCCAACAACTCCATAAAAAAACAACACCACAAGTGCACCGATAAAAATATCAACAGTGATGAGAGCACCAGCTGCAAACATTTGAAGCACTGCATAAGGGTCACTCATAGGAATAACTCCTAAAATAAGTGATGAACTGAGATTTCCAACAAGAAAATTCCAACCCCAAGCATTCGCACCAAAATAGAGTACCATCAAAGATATTTGAGTGAATCTTCGTAAAATTAAATATTTATTTTTAATCATTGAGTAAATCCCCCATATCATTTAATGAATCAACCGCTTGTTCTTGGCTTAACTTTGTTGTCGTTGTTTCTGCTGTTGCATTTTCAACTCTTGCTTCATCTTTTTTATCCCAACCTTTGACATAGTGATCACCTGCTTTTCCAAGTACTAAGTCTCTAGGAAGCACTATAATAGAAGCCTTTTCAGTTACACAAGCTCTCTCACAAAGTCCACATCCTGTACAAATATCACTATCAACATGTGGTGTTAGATAAGCATGTTTTCCTGTTCTATCATTCTTCGCATAATCAACTTTTATAGCTTGGTCTAAAAGGGGACAAGCTCGATAACAAGCATCACATTGGATACCCCAAAAAGCGATGCAGTTTTTCTCATCAATCACTGCTGTACCCATCTGCGATTTATTGATATCAAGGATATTATTTGTACTTACTTTGGTTATATCAAGTGCTCCACTTGGACATACAGGAACACAAGGAATATCTTTACACATATAACAAGGGATCTCTCGTGGTGTAAAGTATGGTGTTCCTACTGGTTTATTATCCCCTGGGCTTGCAAGTTTGAGTGTATGAAAAGGACAAGCCTCAACACACATCCCACATTTGATACAAGTTTTTAAAAAATCTTCTTCTTTTAAAGCCCCCGGTGGTCGAAGCAACAATCTATTTGCTGTTGCTTCATCCACATAAGCACTCCAGATTAATCCACCAAGAGCAGCTAAACCCGTTGCTCTTGCGATTGTTAGGAAAAAATTTCGTCGTTCGTTTATTGGTTCTTCATTCATTTTTCTATCTTCTTGTTTTTTATTCACCCTTAGGCTTTATAAATTTTTACTGCACATTTTTTATAATCTGTTTGACCAGATTGTGGACAAGTTGCATCAAGGCACACTTTATTGATAAATACTTTTTCATCAAACCATGGTACAAATACAAGTCCACGAGATGGTCTATTTCGTCCTCTTGTTTCAACCCTTGCTTTTACTTTTCCTCTTCTAGATTCTACCCAACAAAGTTCACCTTGTTTTACACCATAAGTCTCGGCATCTTTTGGATGCATATAACAAAGTGCTTCAGGAACTGCACGATAAAGTTCAGGAACTCTCATAGTCATCGTTCCACTATGCCAGTGTTCAAGAACCCTTCCTGTAGAAAGCCAAACTGGATATTTTGCATCTGGCATTTCTGGTGGATCCATATAAGGACGTGCGAAAATCTTCGCTTTATTTTTTAAAGCTGTTTTTGTTTCATTTGTAACACCTTTTAAATTTCCAAATGGTAATGCTTTTGCTAACTCACCATAAAATGCAAACTCAGTATGTCCTGTAGCTGCACCATATTTTTTTGCATATGGGTCATATTTTGTATTAAATCTCCATTGAGTCTCTTTTCCATCAACCACTGGCCATTTCAATCCTCTTACTTTATGATAGGTATCAAATGGTGCTAAATCGTGTGC
>RRZT010947531.1_pt1 | contig 11387 bp, 10 predicted proteins | sample 2165551 | NCBI WGS metagenome assembly RRZT01 (sample SAMN10456910, study PRJNA506462) | wastewater metagenome | biome: wastewater; feature: sludge; material: wastewater sludge; isolation source: wastewater sludge with Escherichia coli K12::gfp cells carrying plasmid... | place: USA: Moscow, Idaho... | reverse complement strand
CTCGTTCAGCTCTTCGCCGTCCTCGGCGGTCTTGCCGGAGATGTCCACCGCGTCCAGCACCGTGGCCGAGTCGTTGCCGGCCGAGTCCAGCATGGTGTCCACGAAGTCGTCGTAGCCGCCACCGTTCTCGATCACCACCTGAGCGTTGGACAGAGCCAGTTGGTTCTGCGCGCTAGCCTCGTACTCATGCGGGTCCTTGTTCGGGTCGTCGATGATCGACGTCACCTCCACTGCGTCCCCACCGATCGTGGCTGCCAGATCGCCATACACCGTGGTTGAGGCCACTACCGTGATCGTGTCCGCACTCGGGGGTCCAGCCGTATCCGGAGCGGCGGTGCAGCCAGCCAGGGCCACACCCGCGGCGATCAGCAGGACCGGGGCGAGAGCAGTGGTGCGATTCATCGGGACGACCTCTTTCAGAACAAGCAACCGACAAACTCGGCCACATCAGAAATGATAATCGTTCTCGATTGTACCGTGGTTGTCGTGTGTGCCTGACACCTCCGCCTGCGAGTCCCGGCGCGAGGAGAAGGTAGCCCGCGGGCGGCAAGAGTCCGGCGGGTGATCCGAGCCAGACCAGTTACGAGCCGTGGCTGCCCATCGTGCTCGGGCCACGGCCAGTCATCGGTCGTCGGTAGTCCTGACGAATCGGACTGTGACGGCCCATCGCATCGCCTGGCAGCAGCGCCGGGCAGACAACCGAACTTCCTCGAGTCCGGCCAGGGTTCTGAGGTGTCGCAGCGAAGTGAGCATCCGCGCCGGCTAGGACTTGACGAGGCGGGCGATGGCGTCGGAGGCTTCCTTGATCTTCATCTCGGCGTTCCCATCGTGGATGGCGGCTGCGACGCAATGCTTGAGGTGGTCGTCGAGCAAGCCGAGGGCGACGTTCTGTAGTGCTGCGGTGACGGCGCTGATCTGGGTGAGGATGTCGATGCAGTAGGTGTCCTCGTCGATCATTCGGTGGATGCCGCGCGCTTGGCCCTCGATGCGCTTGAGACGGGCGAGGTAGCGATCCTTGTCGCTGATGTAGCCGTGGCTGGAGGTTGGTTCTGAGGGTGCTTGGGGTGCCGTTGCCATCGTCGGATCCCTTCTTGTCGCTTCGATGATGGTTGTCTTGCGTGTCTGATCATGGCTGCGATGAGTGGTCGAGGAACTTGGCGGTGCTGGCCTGCGGGGTGAGGTCGAGGCGGCGCAGGAGCTGGGCGTTGAGCGCGACGACGACGGTGGAGGCGGACATGAGGATCGCGCCGACGCTCATCGGCAGGACGAACCCGATGGGGGCGAGCACACCGGCGGCGAGCGGGACGGAGATGAGGTTGTAGCCGGCTGCCCACCACAGGTTCTGCTTCATCTTGCGGTAGCTGGCGCGGGACAGGTCGATGACCGAGAGGACCGAGCGGGGGTCGGAGGAGGCGAGGATGACGCCGGCGGACCCGATCGCGACGTCGGTGCCGGCACCGATCGCGATGCCCACATCGGCTTGTGCGAGGGCGGGGGCGTCGTTGACGCCGTCGCCGACCATGGCGACCTTGCGGCCCTCGGCTTGCAGCTCGGCGACCTTGGCGGCCTTGTCCTCGGGGCGCACACCGGCGAAGACGCGGTCGATGCCCAGGTCCTTGGCGACGGTGTCGGCGACGGCTTGCGCGTCGCCGGTGATCATGACCACCTGCGCTCCCGCGGCGTGCAGCGCGGTCACGGCGTCGCGCGATTCGGGCCGGATCTCATCGGCCAGCCGGAGTGCGCCGATGACTTGTCGGTCGGCGAGAACGTGCAGGATGATCGCGCCTTCGCTGCGCCAGGTGTCGGCGATCGCGAGTTCACTCACGCTGTGCTGGTCGAGCAGGTAGGGGCCACCGACCTCGACGACGGTGCCGTCGACGGTCGCTGTGACTCCGACAGCCGGTGAGGAGGAGAAGTCGGTGGCTTTCGGCACGGACAGGTTCCGGGTTCGGGCGGCGCCGACGATGGCCCGCGCCAGCGGGTGCTCGCTGTCGGCCTCGGCTGCGGCGGCCAGGGCCAGTACCTGGTTCTCGTCGTGGTCCCCGACGGGCTCGATGCCGGTGACGGTGGGTTCGCCCTTGGTCAGGGTGCCGGTCTTGTCGAACAGCACGGCATCGACGGTGCGCATCGACTCCAGCGCGAGGCGGTCCTTGATGAGGACCCCGCCGCGGGCGGCACGTTCGGTAGCGATCGAGACCACCAGGGGGATGGCCAGGCCAAGAGCGTGGGGGCAGGCGATCACCAGCACGGTGATGGTGCGGATCACGGCATCATCGGGCAGGCCGACGAGCGACCAGACCACGGCGGTGATCGCGGCCGCGCCCAGCGCGAACCAGAACAGCCACCCGGCCGCGGTGTCGGCGATCCGCTGCGCGCGGGAGGAGGAGGCTTGCGCGTCGGCGACGAGCTTCTGGATGCCAGCCAACGCGGTGTCGTCGCCGGTCGCGGTGACCTCGATCCGCAGCCCGGAGTCGGTGGCCACGGTCCCGGCGACGACCTGGGCGCCCTTGTCGCGGCGGACGGTCTTGGACTCGCCGGTGACCATCGACTCGTCCATCGACGCCGATCCGTCGACGATCCGCCCATCGGCGGGCACCGCAGAGCCTGGGCGGACGATCACGATGTCACCGACGGCCAGATCGGCCGGGGCGACCTTCACGATGTCGTCGCCGACCACCTTCTCGGCCTCGTCGGGCAGCAGGGCTGCCAGGGAGTCCAGCGCGGAGGTCGTCTGTGCCAGGGAGCGCATTTCGATCCAGTGCCCGGCAAGCATGATCACGACCAGCAGCGCCAGTTCCCACCAGAAGTTCAGCTCGTGGCTGAGCAGCCCGCTGCTGGCCCCCCAGGACGCGACGAACGCCACGGTGATCGCCAGCCCGATCAGCAGCATCATGCCGGGCTTGCGGGCGCGGATCTCGGAGATGGCGCCGGTGAGGAACGGCCAGCCGCCCCACAGGTAGATCACCGTGCCCAGCAGCGGTGAGATCCAGGGCACCCATGCGGCGTCGGGGAGCCGGTAGCCGATGACCTGGGCGAACATCTCGTTGAGTCCCACGACCGGGACCGCCAGGACCAGCATGATCCAGAACAGCCGCCGGAACCGCGCCACATGATCGGCCCCGTGCCCGGCATGCCCGCTGTGCCCCATGTGACCGGCATGCCCCATGTGACCGGCATGATCGTCAGGGCTGGAGTGGTTGGCGTGGCCGGAGTGGTTGGCGTGCTGATCGTCTCCCGGGCGAGCTGTAGGGGTGCTGTGCTCGACGTGCGCGGCGTGGCCGTCGTGGTCGCTGTGGCTGCTGGCCTGATGGTGCTCGCTGTGTCTGTCGTGACGGGTGGGGTCGTGGTGACCCGCGTGATTCATCGTGCCGTGTCCCGCATGCCCGGCATGGCCGGCGTGCTCTTGGGGTTCGTGGTCTGGGTGCGTGTTCATGTCGGGTTTGTCTTCCTGGCACGGTGGTGGCTGTTCGTCGCGGGCTGTTCGCCTTCGGGGATGTGTGCCGATGCTGTGGGTGGGCGGTGATGCTCCGCGCTCGGTCGTTCAAGTGGTTCGCCGAGCGCGGAGCGTCACTTCCGTTCGCCGCGGGGCTATGTGGGGTTATGCGGCGTTGGTGTAGCGGTCGGGGTCGGCGTCGAAGAGTGGGCCGCAGGCGGCGCAGCAGAACCAGTACCGCTGGCCGTTGTGGTCGCGGTACAGGCCCGCTGCTTCTGCTTCGGCCTTGACCACGGGGGTTCCGGCCATCACCGGGCACTCGGCCATGTCGGCGGCCGGGGTCTGGGCGGCAGTTTGGGCGCTGGGCTTGTGGCCGCAGCAGCCGCCTGCAGAGGCGGTGCTGGTGTCGGTCAGGTTCAGCTGGTTGTGTGCGGTCATCGGGTGTTCCTTCCGGTTGGGTTGATGACGGGGGTGGTCAGGCGTTGACTGGCTCGCGGGCCGGTGTCGGGCCGGCGGACGCCGGTTCGGTGCTGGTGTCGGCGCGTGCGGTGAAGCTGCGCAGGCGCAGGCTGTTGGACACCACGAATGCGCTGGACAGGGCCATGGCGGCTCCGGCGAGCATGGGGTTGAGCAGCCCGAACGCGGCCAGCGGGATCGCGGCGGTGTTGTAGGCGAAGGCCCAGAACAGGTTCGTCTTGATCGTGCGCAGGGTGCGCCGGGCGAGACGGATCGCGTCGGCTGCTGCGCGCAGGTCACCGCGGACCAGGGTGATGTCGGCGGCCTCGATCGCGACGTCGGTGCCGGTGCCCATCGCCAGTCCCAGGTCGGCCTGGGCGAGGGCGGGGGCGTCGTTGACGCCGTCGCCCACCATCGCCACGACCTTGCCCTCGGCTTGGAGGCGGGCGACGACGTCGACCTTGTCCTTGGGCAGGACTTCGGCGATCACCTGCTCGATGCCGACCTCGGCGGCGACCTGCTCGGCGACGGTCTGGTTGTCGCCGGTGAGTAGCACCGGGGTCAGTCCGAGTTCCTTGAACTGGGCGATCGCCTGCGCGCTGGTCGGTTTGATCTGGTCGGAGACCACGAGCACGCCCCTCGCCTGGCCGTCCCAGCCGACCGCGATCGCGGTCTTGCCCTCGGCTTCTGCGGCGCGCTTGGCTGCCGCGAGGTCGGCGTCGAGGTGCTGGGACCATTCGGCCAGCAGGGTCTCGCGGCCGGCGAGCACGGCGTGCCCGTCGATGACGCCCTGGACGCCCTTGCCTTCGATGTTCTCGAACGATTCCGGGGTCGGCAGGTCGCCGACCTCGGCGGTCGCGCCGGCGGCGATGGCCTGGGCGATCGGGTGCTCGGAGGCGTCTTCCAGGCCACCAGCCAGCCGCAGCAGCTCAGCCCGGTCCTGCCCATCGGCGACGATGACGTCGGTGAGGGTCATCTTCCCGGTGGTGACGGTGCCGGTCTTGTCCAGCACGATGGTGTCGACCTTGCGGGTGGATTCGAGGGTTTCGGGGCCCTTGATGAGCACACCCATCTGCGCACCGCGTCCGGTGCCGACCAGCAGCGCGGTCGGCGTGGCCAGCCCCAACGCGCACGGGCAGGCGATGATGAGCACCGCGACTGCGGCGGTGAACCCGGCGCTGAGGGGGAACCCGGCGCCGATCCACGCGCCCAGGGTGGCGACGGCGATCGCGATCGCGATCGGCACGAACACCCCGGAGACCCGGTCGGCGAGCCGCTGGATCTCGGCCTTGCCGGACTGGGCGTCCTCGACGAGCTTGGCCATCTGCGCCAGCTGGGTGTCCGACCCGACCCGGGTGGCCTTGACGACCAGGCGACCGCCGGCGTTGACCGTCGCTCCGGTCACCGGGTCGCCGGTGCCGACCTCGACCGGCACGGACTCGCCGGTGAGCATGGAGGCATCGATCGCCGAGCTGCCGGAGGTGATGAGGCCGTCGGTGGCGATCTTCTCACCCGGCCGGACCACGAACTCGTCCCCGACCGCGAGCTCATCGATCGGTATGCGCTTCTCCTTGCCGTCGCGCAGGACCGAGACTTCCTTGGCGCCGAGCTCCAGCAGGGCACGCAGCGCGGCTCCGGCGCGGCGCTTGGACCGCTTCTCGAAGTAGCGGCCGAGCAGGATGAAGGTGATCACCCCGGCGGCGACCTCGAGGTAGATGTTGCTGAGCCCATCGGATCGGGAGATCGTCAGCTCGAACGGGTGCACCATGCCGGGCTGTCCCGCGGTGCCGAAGAACAGCGCGACGATCGACCACAGCAACGCCGCGGTGGTGCCCACCGAGATCAGCGTGTCCATCGTCGCCGTCCCGTGCTTGAGGTTCATCCATGCGGCCCGGTGGAAGGGCCAGCCCGCCCACACCACCACCGGCGCGGCGAGCACGAGTGAGGCAAAACCCCAGTAGTCGAACTGCAGGGCGGGGATCATCGCCATCGCGATCACCGGAACGGCCAGGATCGCCGCCCCGATCAGCCGCTGCCGCAGGCTGCGCAGCTCGGCATCCTCAGCCGACTCACCCTCACCCTCCTCGCCCGCGGTGCCGCTGTTCTTGGCAGCGGCGGGAAGCGTGGCGGTGTAGCCGGTCTTCTCGACCTCGGCGATCAGCGCGGCCGCGTCCAGGTCGGTACCGGTGATGCTGGCCTTCTCGGTCGCGTAGTTCACGCTCGCGCTCACACCGTCGAGCTTGTTCAGCTTCTTCTCGATGCGGTTCGCGCACGAGGCGCAGGTCATCCCGCCGATCTGCAACTCGATGCCCGCGACACCGGTAGCTGTCTGCTCAGTGGTCATGGTCGGCTCCTTCCTCTGATTCGCCCGCCGCACCCGAACCCGAGTCCGAGTCCGAGCCCGACCCGGAGTCTGAGCCCTGGTCGGTCGCGCCGCTCTCGCCGCTCGTTGCGGTCGTGTCGATGACCAGCGGGGCCGTGTGCACCTGCCCGTCGACCTGGAAGTCGAGGTAGAGCAGATACCGGCCCGGTGTGGGTGCGGTGGCCTCGAACACGATCTGCGGCCCCGACGTCTCGCCTGAGGCCGGGGCGTCCCCGTGGGGGTGGACGTGCAGATACGCCAGATCGCCGTCGCGGAGCGCGACCAAGTGCCCGAACGCGCCCAGGTACGGCTCCAGGATGGTGACCGGCTCCCCGTCACGGGACACGGTCAGGGTCAGCGTCGAGGCCGACCCGGCGATCAAGTCACCCTCCACGCTCACCTCGAACCCATCGACCGTGGTCGCGGCCGCCGGCTCCACGGGAACCGGGGCGTAGTCCCCGGCCACCTGCACCGAGGTCGACAAGGTGACCCCCTCCACCCCGTCCGCCGCGTCTGCGGGAATGAAGTCTGCGAAGACCCGGTAGCTGCCGGCCGCCTCCCACTGCCACGGGATCGACCAGGTGCCCTCGGCATCCATCTGAGGGTGGACGTGGGCGAAGTGCTGGCCGTCGGCGCGCACCACGATCAGGTGCAGCTGCTTGTCGTGCTCCACCTCGAAGCCGGTGACCGCGTTGCCGTCCGGGCCGGTCACCGTCAACGACAGCTCTCCTCCCGTGCCGGTCTCGGCCGGGGCACTGACCGCGGTGAGGCGGTACCCGTCCTGGGCCAGGCCGAGCCCGGCCGCCGCATCGTCGGAGGCGGTGCCGGCGCCTGCGTCGTGGCCTTCGTGTCCGCTGGTGGTGTCCATGTCGTCGGTGTCCTCCCCGGTCATGCTGTGTTGGTCGCCTTCTTCTGCCCATGCCTGCACGGTCGCCTCCGGGACGACCGCGCCCGCCGTGGCGAATGCCACGGCGAACACGGCCACCAGTCCCGCGCCATACAGGCCCAGCCGCGCAGGTGCCCTCATGTCAGCTCCTGACGGCGGCGTAGCCCGCCTCGTCGACCGCCGCGATCACCGCAGCATCGTCGACCGGCTGCTCGGCCGTCACGACCAGCCGCCCCGTCGCCACGCTGACCTCGACTCCGGTCACGCCCGGCACCTGCGACACCTCGCCGCGCACGGACGTCTCGCAGTGCCCGCAGGTCATCCCGGTCACCTGATACTCGGTCGTAGCCATCTCATCCAACTCCTTCACTCGTGTACAGATTCATCTAACCCTATACCCCTATGGTGTATTCCTCAACTGGTGATCGACTCGTCTGCGGCCTGCTGCGCCTCACCGGTGGGGCGGATGTGACGCAGCCGGGTCGCGGCGATCAGCGCGGCGATCGCGGCGATGACGGCGGAGACGATCGCGGCGGTGTTCAGCCCGCTCGTGAACGCCTGCTGCGCCGCCGTCACCAGCTGCCCGCCGAGCGCGCCGGGAAGCTCAGCCGCCGCGGTGAGAGCGCCGTCGATGCTGCGGGACGCGGCCGTCGTGGCGTCGGCGGGCAGGCCGCCGGGCAGCAGCTCGGTGATCTGGCTGCGGTAGGTGGCGATGCCGATGCTGCCGATCACCGCGATACCCAGCGAGATGCCCAGGTCGTTCGCCGTGGTCGCCAACCCCGAGGCGCCGCCGGCTTTCTCCGGGGGGACGGAGCCGACCACGAGGTCGGTGGTCAACGCCATCGCCGGTGCGACGCCGGGGTAGGTGAGCACGAAGCTGCCGATCACCAGGGCCAGGCCGGTGCCCGGGTCGAGCTGGGTGAACAGGATGTAGCCGATCACCTGGGTGAGCAGCCCGATCGCGATCACGTTGCCGGGCCGGAACCGGCGGGCGAACACCGGGGAGAGCGTGGAGACCACGATCAGCACCGCCGCGGCGGGCAGGATCGCGAACCCGGCCTCCAGCGGGGACAGGCCCTGCACCTGCTGCAGGTACTGGGTGAACAGCGAGTAGATCCCGCCCAGGGCGGCCGCGGCGAGCAGGAACACCGCCAGCGCGCCGGAGACGGTGCGGTTGGCGAACAGCCGCACATCCAGCAGCGGCCGTTCCGCGCGCAGCTGACGGATCACGAACCACAGCCCGATCAGCACACCCGCCGCGATCAGCCCGATCGAGGGGCCGGCCGGTTCTTGCGCGGCGAACCGCTTGATCGCGTAGATGATCGCGAGCAGGCCGGCGACCAGCAGCAGGGCGCTGAACAGGTCGATCCGTGCGGTCGTGTCGCGGTGTTCGGGCAGCAGCAGCGGAGCGCCGATCGCGACCAGCGCCATGATCGGCACCGCGACCAGGAACGTGGCCTGCCAGCCGAACACCTCCAGCAGCAGGCCGCTCAGCAGCGGGCCCAGGGCGACACCGGCGGAGATGCCGCCGGCCCACACCCCGATCGCGACGCCGCGCTGGCGGGCGTCGGCGAACAGCACGAAGATCAGCCCCAGCGTGGAGGGGACCATCATCGCCGCGCCCAGGCCGAGCAGGGCCCGCCAGGCGATCATCAGCGACGGGTCGGTGGTGAGCGACGCGACCACGGAGATCACGGCGAACACGATCGCGCCGATCACCATCAGCAGCCGCTTGCCGACCCGGTCTCCGAGCACGCCCATCGCGACCAGGAACCCGGCCATCACGAACCCGTAGATGTCCAGGATCCACAACAACTGGGTGCCCGTCGGGTTCAGATCCTGCGCCATGCTCGGCGCCGCCACGAACAAGATCGTCAACATCATGAACAGCAGCGTCGACGGGGTCACCAGCACCGCCAGCCCCCACCACTGCTTCGCGCCCGCCCGGGGCGCAGGAGTGCTCACGCCGCTCATGACGCACCCCCTGTGATCGTCTGTGTCGTCTTCATGGCCGTGCCGCTCCTCTCGTTCTCCTCCGCCCCACAGTTGGGACGGAACCAACCGAACTCCATCATCGGTGTACGGGTTGCAACAGTCACACTATCTCATACATTCTGATACGACTTAGTCCTTGGCTAGACGGGTCGCACGGACGAGCACTGGCAGGCGGCGAGGGTGCCCTCGGCAGCTTCGGCCTCGTTGCTGCGGGAGAGTTCGCCGGCGCTGGCTTCGACCCGGGAGTAGCTCGTCTCCCGCACCGAGGGATTCCGACGCCACACTGCGGTGGCGGTCGCCATGCCTGCTGCGGCGAGCGCGGCGAGGGTGATCCAGGCCGGTGTCAGGCCGGCGCTGGTGCCCATCCAGCCGGCAATCGGGTAGGTGATCAGCCACGCCAGGTGCGAGAGTGAGAACTGTGCTGCGAACGCGGCGGGAAGCTCGGGTGGGCGGACGGAGGATCGGATCACCCGCCCAGTCGGTGTGACGATCAGGGCCATGCCTGCGCCGATGACAAACCAGATGGGTGCGGTGACAGCCCACGATGCGATGCCGGTGCTCGCCATCGCGACCGCGGCGATGACCCCGGCGAGCAGGACCGCGGCGCCGGCCATCATCACGGCTCGGTCGCTGGTCCGATCGAGCACGCGGGGCAGGAGTAATGCGACGAGAAGCGTGCCGCCGCCGGATGCGGCGAGCATCCAGCCGACACCGGCCTGGGTGCCGCCGAGTTCGTCGCGAACGTAGTTGACCGTGTTGACGACCACGATTGACCCCGCGGCGGCGACCACGACGTTTAGCGCCATGACTCCGCGCAACTGTGGGGTGCGGACGAATCTCGCGATACCAGACGCCACCCGATCCCAGGCACGAGTGTTCCCGCTGGTCTGGGCATTTGGGATGCGTGTCGAGAGCACCAGGAGCGCGGATACGACGAATCCGATTGAGGTGCCGAGGAACAGCCAACCGAACGTGATGAAGCTCAGTGCCACGGCCGCAAGTACCGGACTGAGCAGGCTCTCCATCGTGTAGGCAACCTGCGATGCCGATAGCGCGCGTGTGTAGTTCGACTCCTCGGTCACGATATCGGGGATGACCGCTTGGAACGTTGGCGTGAACGCCGCCGACGCGGCTTGCAGCACGCCGATCAGGACATAGATGTGCCATACCTCGGTCACGAACGGCAGAGCCAGCACGACGACTGCTCGGATCGCGTCGAGCAGGGTCAGGAACATCCGGCGCGGCAGACGGTCGGCATAAGCGCCCACGATTGGCGCTACCACCACGTACATGGCCATCTTGATCGTCAACGCCGTGGCAAGGACAGCACCAGCGTTCGGGCCGGCCAGGTCATAGGCGAGCAGCCCCAACGCGACGGTCGCCAGCCCGGTGCCGAACAGCGCGATCACCTGGGCGCTGAACAGGTGACGGTAGTCACGGATCGCGAACAGGCGCATGCCACTCCTCTCGTGGTCGCAGGGCTACTGCATGCCATACTCAAGCATCGATGTACGGGTTGTAACAGGCTACACTATCTCATACATTACGATACGACTTTGTGAGGTGTGAGCGTGACGACGACGAACAAGAAGGCCGCGGCGACCGGGACTCGGGCGGCCAATCAGCGGGCCGACGCGCAGCGCAACCGGGCCAGGATGCTCGCCGCCACCGTCACCGCGATCCAGAAGAACCCCGATGCCTCGGTCGCCGACATCGCCGCCGAGGCCGGCATGGGCCGGATGACGCTCTACGGGCACTTTCAGACTCGGGCCGAGCTGATCGAAGCCGCCCTGGTGGACAGCCTGGAACGCGCCGAAGACGTGCTCAGCCAGGTGCCCTTGGACGGCGACGCGCGTGACGCGTTTCAGCGTCTGGTCGCGTCCAGCTGGATGTTCGTCGACCAGTCCCGCGCCTTGCTCGCCACCGCCCAGAAAGAGCTCTCCGCCGCCCGCATCCGCGAGCTGCACGAGAAGGCCGAAGCCCGCATGCGCGGCCTGCTGCTGCGTGGACAACGCGAGGGCGCCTTCCGTAGCGATCTCCCGGTGACCTGGCTGCTCACCACCACCCATGTCGTTCTCAACGGCGCCGCCGAAGAAGTCCGCACCGGCAGACTCGACCCCGACGACGCACCCTGGTTCATCGAGGCGATCCTGATCCCCGCCTTCACCGCCGAGCCTGCAACCCGATGACCGCGCCCGCGATCGCAATCATTGGCGGCGGCGCCGCCGGCAGCTCCGCGGCGAAGAGGCTGCGTG